>JAESFX010000181.1_pt1 | contig 55059 bp, 48 predicted proteins | sample 9269501 | NCBI WGS metagenome assembly JAESFX01 (sample SAMN14515570, study PRJNA621655) | algae metagenome | isolation source: Desmonostoc geniculatum HA4340-LM1 and co-occurring heterotrophs from cave... | place: USA: Maniniholo cave, Kauai, Hawaii | collected 2009-07-28
TTACTCCTCATACATCTTTTCCTTTATCAACCTACGGTTGATGATGGTCAAAGATGCAATCGTCGTAACCCGCTATCCATCCCTACCTTGCTTCGCTGAAGGTAGGGACTTTCGCGTTATGTTAAAACTGCTCCGGGAGGGCATTTACCCTAGCAGCAAATAGTTAAATCGGATCAATAATAAAAGTTTTGTGAAGAAAAACTTAATTTTTTCTTATTTTTTTATATTATGTATATTAATATAACATGATTTGATTATACCAGTATAGCTAAAATTAGTATATTATAATTTTTGACTGCATTATTATATAACTCAACTTTCTATTCATCTCACAATTCATCTGGCAACTATTGACTTGCAACTTAAGATAATGATGGATGGCAATGACAGCACAATTACTGAATATAAATCAACAGTTTGGGTCAAATCAAGCTAGGCGAATTTTATTAATCGAAGACCACGATCTCAATAGAATGTTGCTCAGTGACTACCTGAATTATTGTGGGTACGATGTCCAAAGTTTATCGGAAGGTTCTAGTTTTTTCTCAACTATCGAGAAATTCCAGCCAGATTTAATGTTACTCGACTTGAAATTGCCAGATATTGACGGTTACTCGCTCTTAAAACAAGTCCAACAAAAACCTGATTTGTCAAAAATACCTATTATCGTGGTTTCAGCCTTTGCTTTTAAAGCCGATCGAGAACTAGCTCTAAGTTTGGGGGCACGTCACTATTTTGTTAAACCTCTAAAACTCAAGGATCTGATCCTGACAATTGAACAAGAGTTTAGTTATCGCCACAGATAGAGTTTTCTACTAAAAATATATTTATTCTGCTTTTTGCTCAGCAATGAACTCTTCAACACGCTGACTGAGATTTTGCACAGAATTGCCAATTTTTGAAATTTTACTTTGTACCTCTGCTAACAATAAAACTGTTGCTTGCAGCTCATTGAGCGTTTCTGCCATAGCCTCACGGTACTGGGCTTCAAAATCTTGCAGATTCATAATTTAATTTTTTTAATTATTAAAATAGTTATATTTTCAATAATAACAATAAAATTAACTGACTAAATCTGTTAACTCACATCTTGCACCAATAAAAATTGATTGAATTTGATTACTCAGTAAAAAAGTAAAATCCCTGATTTAGCGATAAAATCCAATAAAAATCAGGTAGCTTTATCGGACATCTTTTTACTTTATCAGGGGTTGTACGGTGAGGTGCAAGATCTGAGTTAACTCACTTAATATGAAAAATTCAATAAATTAGTGAATTTAATGATAAATATGTAAAGTTAATACTGTCAATAAATTAAAATAGTTTTCTCTAAAAAAATATAATTTCAAATAATAAAACATCATAAGTTTAAAATATTAAGTAAAAACACAAAAAGTTTACTTTTTATTCTGACAACTGCTGACGATTAAAGTTGCAGCTACGCAAACTCAGTTTAAGTCTGAGTTCTGGGTGGAGGAAACTTGCCAAGAGACTGCTCTATGTTCGGACTAAAAGCTTAGTTACCGTATATTTACTTGATAATACTTTGTTAAATCGGCAAGAAAAAATTATTTTTCTTAAAATAGAGAAAGATTACTTAATTTTAGTTGTGACAATATCGACTCAAATATTACCACTGGTTAAAGAGCCAGAACGACTGGAAAATCGGTTAGCGGAAATTCCACCGGAACCGGGAGTTTATTTCATGCGGGACAAGAGCGATCGCATTATATATATAGGTAAATCACGTAAGTTGCGATCGCGCGTGCGTTCCTATTTCCGGGACGGGTACAACAAAAGTGAACGCATCGCCACGATGGTAAAATTGGTGACAGAAATTGAATTTATCGTCACTGATACTGAAGCAGAAGCATTGGCGCTGGAAGCGAACTTAATCAAGCAGCACCAGCCATATTTTAACGTGCTGCTCAAAGATGATAAAAAATACCCGTATCTCTGCATCACATGGTCGGAAAATTATCCACGGATTTTTATCACCCGAAAACGCCAATTAGGCAAAGAAAAGGATAAATTTTATGGACCTTATACTGATGCTGGTCTGTTGCGAGAAATTTTACGTTTGTGTAAGCGCATCTTTCCACAGCGACAACGACCTCAACCGCTTTTCAAAGACCGTCCTTGTCTGAATTACGATTTAGGGCGTTGTCCAGGTGTGTGTCAAAAGCTAATTTCACCAGAAGAATATCGCAAAATTGTGCAAAAAATAGCGATGGTCTTCCAAGGTCGGACTCAAGAACTAATTGATATTTTGACCCAACAGATGAACGCTGCTGCTGAAGACTTGAATTTTGAGTCAGCCGCGCGAATTCGCGATCAAATTTCTGGGTTAAAGTCGCTGACAGCCGACCAAAAAGTGTCTTTACCAGATGATACAGTTTCACGGGATGCCATCGCCCTAGCAGCCGACGTCCAACACGCCTGCATTCAATTATTTCAGATTCGCGCTGGGCAATTGGTGGGACGCTTGGCGTTTGTGGCGGATGCTCACGCAGAACCAGGAGCGATTTTACAACGAGCTTTAGAAGAACATTACCAAACTGCTGATTCAGTGGAAATACCGATAGAAATTTTGGTGCAGCATGAATTACCGGATGCAGAAATATTGGCAGATGTCTTAACTGAACGTAAAGGTAGAAAAGTGACGATTTTGACTCCTTTGCGGCAAACTAAGGCAGAATTAATCGAGATGGTAGAGCGAAATGCCCAGTATGAATTGCAAAGAATGCAAAAATTAGGCGATGTCTCCGACGGGCTACGCCAACGCAATCACCAAGCAATGCAAGATTTAGCGGCTATTCTGGATTTACCAGATGTACCTCACCGCATCGAAGGTTATGATATTTCCCACATTCAAGGCTCAAATGCTGTAGCTTCCCAAGTCGTGTTCATCGACGGGTTACCCGCCAAGCAGCACTATCGCCACTACAAAATTAAAAATCCCACAGTCACAGCCGGACATTCAGATGATTTTGCAAGTCTGGCTGAAGTTATCCAGCGTCGGTTTCGCAAGTATACCGAAGATCAGCAATTAGCACGTTTGGGTAATCCTGATTGGCCCGATTTAATTATGATTGATGGCGGTAAGGGTCAATTATCTTCAGTTGTTGCTGTTTTACAAGAAATGAATTTGTTAGAAGACTTGCGAGTTGTGAGTTTAGCGAAACAGCGAGAAGAGATTTTTTTACCGGGAGAATCTCAACCGTTGACGACTGACGCAGAACAACCAGGGGTACAGCTATTGCGGCGACTGCGGGACGAAGCGCATCGGTTTGCAGTGACTTTCCATCGTCAGCAACGCAGTGATAAATTAAAGCGATCGCGTTTAGATGAAATTCCTGGTTTAGGACATCATCGACAAAAGCAACTACTAGGGCATTTTCGGTCAGTTGATTATATTCGACAAGCAACAACCGCCCAACTCGCTGAAGTTCCCGGAATCGGACCACGTTTGGCTCAAGAAATTTACGATTATTTTCATCCGTCTTGATATGAGCCAAACAATTTTGGATTTTAAATTTTGGATTTTAGATTAACCCCATACCTTTTTGTTATGGTTGCCATTATTACTTTCCAATATTTTTGAGTTATTTAATAGAGGAAATGATCGCTGGGGATGTCCACAATTTTGTAAAGTATTTTCAAAATGCGTTTCAAACGCTCTCTTATCACCGTTTTCATCTACATAACGCACTTTGAAAAGGATTTCTGCTACCAGCCCTAAATTTCAGAACACCAGCAGTGGTGAGGGCTTGCTCAAAGCGGCACTACTGAACAAATTGCTAACAACGATGGCGAACTGGTGGAGGTTGGGGATGCCAAAGCGATCGCTCTCCATGAATTGAAACGGAGTAATAAATCTTATCAGTAAATATTAACTAAATCTTAAGAGAGAGATTTTGTAACCAAAGATACAGTAATTTCTGAGTTTTAATTTTTGAATACAAGAACGGCTTTTTTTGTATTCGTCTAAAATGACTATAAATAAGGCTCTCTCAACGCATTAACCATAGGGATCACTAAATCTCTAAGCAAAATTTATTAAAAAATTAATTTATGTATCTAAAGTAGGAGGGTAAAATCACGTAAATTTGAGGATAATAGATTAAAGATATCCAAAATTTTTCAAACCTGAAATTTTGTTTAAAATAATCAGCCAATTTCACGGCAGTTTGTTAAGTTAGGTCGAACCAGAATTTTTCCTGGTTTAACTAACAATTTTACCAAATACAAAATAATTAGAACCAGGGGTTTTCCAATGCAGACAGTACAAAAAATTTACTGCCCAAATTGTGGTAGTCAAGCTGAGCGTTATTATATTACTGATAGTCAATTAACTCGGACACAATGCCCAAGTTGTGATTACTTGATGATTAGTTGCACTCGCACTGGCAAAGTAATTGAGGCTTATGCCCCAGGAATTCTTGCAAGAAGATAAAAATAAAAATTAGTCGCACGAATCAGTGTTGCCGATTGTTTTTTGTTTCTGGAGATATGCGAGAACTTCTAATGTATCTACTTGGGGAAATTGTGCGTAAAAGTTACTCACACTCCAGAAAGGTTCCGGTGTCTTCAAGACAACAATGCGATCGCCCCATTGATTCAACCAGGGCAGCAATTTTTGTGGCGCCACTGGGGTACATAGCCAAATTGCTGCCGGAGAAAGGGCTTTGATGGCAGTAGCAGCAACTGCCATAGTCATACCTGTGGCAATGCCATCATCAACTAAAATCGCTGTAGCATTCTCTGTATTCACCTGGGGACAACCAGAAATTAATTGCTCCTCTAAAGACTTAGCTTGCTCAATAGCTTTATTTAAAGCCCCTTCTCGCCACCGCGCATCATGTTTGGGGCGAAATAACTTTTGCTCAGTCCAAAGAACATTTCCAGAACTAGTAACTGCACCAATGGCTAACTCTGGGTTTTCTGGATGGCTAATTTTTTTGGCTACAACTATCGTTAACAGACAACCCAAAAGACGTGCTATTGGTGCTGCCACTGGTACGCCACCTCTTGGCAAAGCATAGACAATTGGTACAGGCTTTACCCCAGAATCAATGGTTTGCTGAGTCAAAAGCTCGTGAATTACTTGCGCCAACTCCTCACCCGCATGGATGCGATCGGCAAAAAGTGGGGTATATGACATGGCTTCCCCCAACATCTCAGGACGGCACTGCTTTTATCATGACTGAATTTTGTCTCAAATTAACTGATAAAATAAGATTTGTATAAATAATAAGTATTCAGTAAAACTCTATTTGGGAAGTCTATTTCTGATCGCTGTCCAACCAAAGACATATTTGAATCAGATAAGACTGCTGGTGCTGATACCAAAATTGTAATTTTCATGAGCAGCGAAAACCAACTCAGCCTCTTCGACGACTCAAACTTTAACCAACAAGAACTTATTCCCACAGACCCTAAAATTCCTATCCCTCCGGGAACCTATTCGACTATGACAGAGTTAGCGCAGCATTGCGATCGCTGTCACCGATGTGTACTTGGAAACACTCGTACTCATGCCGTCGTCGGACGCGGTAACCTCAAAGCACCAATAATGGTTGTAGGAGAAGCCCCTGGCCAAAATGAAGACGAAACGGGTTTACCATTTGTAGGCAAATCAGGACAGTTGCTAGAGAAAATTCTGGCATCTGTGAATTTGAGTACTGACCAAGATGTATACATTGCCAATATCAATAAATGTCTCGGTGGCTATACGAGAATCATCACAGAAGAAGGTTCTAAACGACTTAACTGGATTGTCAAAAATCAGTGGTCAGGTAAAGTGTTGAGTGTTGATTCTAATGGCAGCTTGGTTTGGAAACAAGTAACTGGTTGGTATCGGTCTAAGCTCGCAGGAAGGCAGCTTTACAAAGTCTTTTTTCCAGATGGTAAATGTAACAACAAAGGTGAAGTTGGGTATATTGCGACAGCAGATCATCAAGTACTTACCCGTAGAGGCTGGATTACCGTTGAAGAATTACAAGGCGGTGATTTAGTTGCAACTGGTACACCTGCTCCTGGAAGCAGAGGGTTGCAAGTATTACTAGGGTCTTTACTTGGTGATGCTTGTATTAGTTCCAGTGGTCAGTTTTTGGAAAATCATAGTATTCAACAAGCAGCTTATTTAAAACTCAAAGCAAGAGTATTAAATGGTTTTCGACCACAGGTAAAAGAATATCTAGCCAAGTCACAAAATGGCAAAACTTATCAATCTCTGAGCATGGGACTGGCAAAAACTTATTATTTGCACGACCTACGCGAGGAATGGTATCCCAATAATAAAAAAGATTTTCCCATAACAGCACTAGAAAAACTAGACAACTTTGGGTTAGCTATTTGGTACATGGATGATGGTTATTGGCGAAGAAAGACCAAAGATGGGCAAATAAGAAAAAGTATTGATGTTGAAATTGCTCTAGGAAACATCACACCAGAAACGGCTCAAAAAGTTGTTAAATATTTTGAGACTCAAGGTTACAGAACATACGCAGTTTTTAAGTCTACTTGGAGACTATTTTTTAGATATGGTGAAGGCATTCGCTTTTTAGAAAATATTGCTGAATACATTCCTGCCTCTATGCGATATAAATTGCCAGAGGAACTGCATAGTATTCCCTTTAACATAGAAGTTTATCAAGAAGAAGCAGTTGTCACGTACTGGAAACCAGTTATTAAAAAACTATTACCACCAAAGCCAGATTTTGACGTAGTTTACTGTATTGATGTTGAAGACACAGCCAATTTTGTTACACCCGCAGGTGTTGTACATAATTGCCGCCCACCTGAGAATCGTGTGCCTACTACACAAGAAATGACGGCTTGCAAGCCCTACTTACTAGAACAAATTCGCCTAGTTGACCCGAAAATCATTCTGTTAACGGGTGCAACTGCCCTCAAAAGTTTGACTGGCGATAAGCGGGCGATTACGAAAATTCGCGGACAGTGGCTAGAGTGGGAAGGACGTTTGTGTATGCCAATTTTTCATCCTTCTTATTTGTTGCGTAACCCTTCTAAAGAAAGAGGTGCGCCTAAATGGTTGATGTGGCAGGATATCCAAGCAGTGCGTGCCAAGTTAGACGAAATCAGAAAAGACACCTGATGAAACTGGATTTATACCAGACTTTTTTCAGTAGAGAATCCTGTTGTTGCCTTTTCCAGTCACAGTAAGACCAATAAATTACAAAGTTGCTGAAAATTTATAGATTCATTCTAAGTTAAAGATTATACATTTATTGCGTATATTTTGAGTGACAATTAAATAGTACCTTTCAAGCTTCATGAAATCCGGAAAAATGGTTGACACGACTGAAGTTATACTCGGATTTTCGTCAGCCTATTAATCTTGAGAAGATTAGCACAGGAGAGGAACTATGTGGAGCTTGATCGTATTTTCACTGATTGTCCTGGGCTTTATAGCTCTCATCAAAGGTGCTGCTTCACCCACTAAAAAGAATTCCCATAAAAGCAGTAGAAGCTACTTTGGTAATTCTTCTAGTAATAGCACCAGTAGTTCATCTGTTGGTGATGCTCAGATATATAACCCTAGTAGTGACTATAACTTTAATAGCAGTAACTACAACTCCAATAGTAGCTATGATTCCGGCAGTACTAGCTATGATTCCGGCAGTAGTAGCTGCGACTCTGGCAGTAGTAGCTATGATTCCGGCAGTAGTAGCTGCGACTCTGGCAGCAGTAGCTATGATTCCGGCAGTAGTAGCTGTGACTCTGGCAGCAGTAGCTTTGACTAAACTGAAAATTGGTAAAATTAAACCCCAGGCTTCATTGTTCGGTTACGCACACTTCCCGCCTGACAGTCTCGTAACCAAGCTTTAACTCCTTGAGCGATCGCATTATTACTACTATCCCTGCCACGGGATAGTGGCTGCTATCGTAGAATACGAACCAGTTTGAGAAAATATCATCACTAGACGCCAAGCACTTTTTCTAAGATACAAAGATAGAGTCCTACTTATAAATATGTAAATGGTGGCAAATAATCCACATCTAAAATTTGCTCAATGGTATAAGGACAACTTTGGGGGAAACAATTTAACCCACTTTTCTTTTTTGCTTGTCGTAATGCATCAATGTAGACTTCCTCAAGGACTGTGAGCAGATAATTGTAGAGGTTTTTAGATTTGGTTAATTTCCTGAGTTCTACCCGAAAATTATCAATTTCTACTTCCCAATGATTTTTACAGTCAGGAAGACTCCAATGTTGATACAAAAGCAGATGTTTGAGAAGTTGCAGTAGATAACTTTCGAGCTTGTGTTTCTGTTCATTACCCAATGCTGCAATCTCCTCAATTAAATGCTCCCAATCAAGACGATCTAAATCTCGTTCTTGTAATTGTTTCAATGTAGTTTCTAACCACAATTGATAATCCTGTTCGTAGAGAATTTGAATGGGTATTTTTGACATTATTTAATGTTCTCCTAATTTATTTATTTACGCACACTTCCCGCTTGACAATCGCGTAACCAAGCTTTAACTCCTTGAGCGATCGCACCATTACTACTATCCCGTGGCGGGGATAGTGCTTGCTTTTCTGAATAGGAACCACTTTGAGTAAACATCATCACTACACGCCAACCACTTTTAGTTTTAGTCAACAACAGCCAGTGAAATTCTTGTAATTCTATTGCTTTCTTACCTATGTACTGCCGCTCTAAGGTAGTAAAAAAAACTTGCTCAACTCCTGATGCAGAACTTTCAGGGGCACTTGTACTATATTCTTCAAGGTTAAGGGGCAGGGGAGTAAACTCAGGTCTTCCTGCTACCAACATATAACTATATAAGTCACTGCTGCGGCTGCGACGGCGGGCGCGTTGACTAGCGCGGTTGGTGTAACTAGGTAAATCTTGTAATAACTGTGTAGTTAATGTTTCTAAATCTTGCTCAGAACACAAAGATTTTGCCCCAGTGTTGATGTTTCCCCTCTGTACTAGCAAAGAGGGGTTGGGAATAAAATTCTTTGCGAATGCTGAGTTAGTGAGGATGTTTGGTGTTACAAACCAGAAACCACAAACTAGGAGCCACAAGCCATAAATTTGATTTCTGACTTCTGCCTTCATGCGATCGCACTCAATTCCTCACAAATTCTCTTCCAAGCTAGCTCAGGGTCAGCAGCAGTAGTGATGGGACGCCCAATCACTAGATAATCTGCCCCAGCACTGATAGCTTGGAAAGGAGTGAGCGATCGCTTTTGATCGCCAATCTCAGCCCAAGTCGGTCTCACACCAGGACAAACTAGCAAAAAGTCATCTCCACAAGTTTGTCGTAGCTGTGCCACTTCTTGGGGCGAACACACTACCCCATCCAACCCCGACTCTTGCGCCATCAGTGCCATTTCTAAAGCGTATTCTGGCAATTCTAAGGGAATTTTCAAGTCAAATGCCAACTGCCTCGAAGAAATGCTTGTCAACAAAGTAATGGCAATTAACTTGGGTGGTTTTACACCCGCTTGTGCCGCCTCAACTGCTGCCTTGAGAGCTTCCCTACCACACGTAGCATGAATTGTCAATAAATCCACCCCATAACGAGCTGCACTACGGCAAGCACCAGCAACGGTATTGGGGATGTCGTCAAACTTTAAATCCAGGAAAATGCGCTTTTGCTTAGACTTGAGTATTTCCAGAATTTTCGGTCCAGTGCTGGTAAATAACTCCAAGCCTACTTTGAAGAAAGTAACATCTTCAAGTTGATCCACAAGAGCGATCGCACTTTTTGCATCTGGCACATCCAAAGCCACTATCACACGTTGTTCGGCCGATTTCCCACTCCCCATTCCCTACTCCCCATCTAAAGCACTAAACGCACAAACTTGTTTTTGCCAACTTGTAAAACTTTACCTTGTAAATCAGTAGCAGTAGCGAAAGTGGTATCGACATCAGAAATGCGATCGCCATTCAAACGCACTCCACCTTCTTGAATTTTCCGCTTGCCTTCCCCTGTACTTTTACACAAGCTTGTGACATTGAGAAGATAGGCTAACTTTACGGGAAATTGGGACACCCCAGCCAAAGAGAATTCTGGAACTGCTCCTTCCTTTCCGCCGCTTTCGGCAGCTTCTTTCGCTTCTTGGGCTGACGTTTCGCCGTGGTACTGTTTAACAACTTCCCATGCTAAAAGTGTTTGGCGATCGCGGGGATTTTCTGGCAATTTGTCTAAAGGTAAATCTGTCAACAGTTCAAAATACTGCTCCAGCAGATCGTCGGAAATTCCTTGTAACTTTTGATACTTTTGTCCTGGGTGTTCTGATAACCCAATATAATTACCTAAGGACTTGGACATTTTTTGCACGCCATCTGTGCCAATCAAAATTGGCAGCAACATCCCAAATTGGGGCTTTTGACCAAAATGGCGCTGTAAATCTCTGCCCACAGCAATGTTAAATTTCTGATCGGTTCCTCCTAATTCCACATCTGCCTCAACAGCAACCGAATCAAAACCTTGCATCAACGGGTACAGGAACTCATGGATAAAAATCGGATTCTCTTTTTTATAGCGATCGGCAAATCCCTCTTTAGCCAACATTTGCCCGACCGTCATCGTAGAAAGTAACTCCAAAATTTTCTCTAAGTTGAGCTGGGAAAGCCATTCGGAGTTATAGCGCACCTCTAACCTTCCTGGTGTGTCAAAATCCAAGATAGGACGTACTTGGTCAAGATAAGTCTGGGCATTTTGGGCTACGTCTGCTTCTGTGAGCTGACGACGCACCTCAGATTTACCAGTCGGATCGCCAATGCGTGCTGTAAAATCGCCAATAATTAGAACTGCTATATGACCAGCATCTTGAAAAGCTCGCAGTTTTCGTACTGGTATGCTATGACCTAGATGAATATCAGTACCAGTGGGGTCAATGCCCAATTTGACCCTCAAAGGTTGGTTTGTAGTTAATAAGCGCTTTTCTAGACTTTCACTGTTAACATCAACTGGTTGTGGGAATACTTCTACTACACCACGATTCACCCAATTCCTATCTGGCGTCATACTAGAAAATCCACTGTTAGCTATGCTTTGTACACTAGAAGTTAAGTTGGTTATAAACACTTGCAATTTATCCACTTTCTCATCTGCCAAACTACTATAATTGCAAAAAATTAACCGCCTTGCTTCGCCCAATGAATTACAGTTAAATTTACAAGTGAGGAAGTGAAATCGCCGTGTCGTCGTCTAGGACTTTTGAAGATAAACAGCCACAGCGTCGGGCTTCATCAGGTTTTGAGTTTTTGAAAGGAGTCGGTCAGGTAACTGGCGGCACTCTTCTTTCAATCACCATGCTGGCAAGTTCCATTGTAGCCGGAGGACTAGTTGGTTTAGCCATCAGTTTCCGTAATTTGCCAGATGTCAGACAGCTACGCAACTTCTTTCCCTCAGAAACGACTTACATTTATGACATTAAAGGTAAACTCTTAGCCAGTGTCCACGGAGAAGCCAACCGAGAAGTAGTTCCCCTAGATAGGATTTCCCCGAATCTCAAACGAGCAGTATTGGCAAGTGAAGATAGCCACTTCTACGATCACCACGGAATTAACCCTAGTGGTGTTGGACGTGCTGTAGTAGTTAACGCTGTAGCAGGTGGAGTCAAAGAGGGTGGCTCTACTGTTACCATGCAATTGGTAAAAAACCTATTTTTGACTCGCAAGCGTGCCTTTACCCGGAAGTTAGCAGAAGGTGTGCTGGCAATTCGGTTAGAGCAAATTCTCACCAAAGACCAAATTTTAGAAATGTACCTCAATCAAGTTTATTGGGGTCATAATAATTATGGTGTACAGACGGCAGCACGCAGTTACTTTAATAAATCAGCAGAATATTTAAGCTTGGGTGAGTCGGCAATGATGGCGGGTTTGATTCAAGCACCAGAAGAATTCAGCCCCTTTGCCAGTATGAAGCTGGCAAAACAGAAACAAAAAGAAGTGCTGGGACGAATGCTGGAATTGCATTGGATTAGCCAGCAAGAGTACGACGATGCCCTCAAGCAAGAAATTAAACTTGGCAGAATCAAATCCTTTCAAGGTAGTGCCCTACCTTATATAACCAATACTGTAGCGCAGGAGTTGGCTAAGAAGTTTGGGCGTGAGGCACTACTCAAGGGCGGAATGCGGGTGCAAACTACAGTTGACGCCAATTTCCAAACGATGGCAGAGGAAACTGTCGCCAAGTGGCATAAATCACTGCTGGGGCAGGGATTATCGAAGAATCAAATCGCTTTGGTGGCAATTGATCCGCGCACACATTTTATCAAAGCACTGGTGGGTGGTGTAGATCCTAAAGTCAGTGAGTTCAATCGGGCAACTCAAGCTCAACGACAGCCTGGATCTTCTTTTAAACCCTTTGTCTATTATGCCGCTTTTGCTACTGGTAAATATGGACCAGACACAATAGTAGTAGATTCTCCAGTCAGCTATCAAGATGGTAATGGTCGGTACTTTCCCAGAAATTATGATGGGGGTTTTAGCGGTCCTATGCCAATCCGCACAGCTTTAGCTCAGTCACGCAACATTCCCGTGATCAAACTCGGTAAGTCTATAGGGATGAATAGAGTCATAGAAACCTGCCGTACCTTGGGCATTATGAGTCCAATGGAACCTGTGACTTCACTACCTCTGGGCGCAATTGGTGTCACTCCCTTGGAAATGGCTAGTGCCTATGCTACCTTTGCTAATTATGGCTGGCAGTCGCCAACGACTGTAATTGCCCGTGTTAGTGATAGTAGTGGTAATGTATTACTAGATAATACCCCTAAACCTCAGCTAGTTCTAGACCCTTGGGCTTCGGCAGCCATTATCGATGTGATGCGAACGGTAGTTACTAGCGGTACAGGTAAAGGTGCTGCCATAGCTCGCCCCAGCGCTGGGAAAACGGGTACAACTTCCTCAGAAAAGGATATTTGGTATGTTGGCACTGTGCCACAATTAACTACTGCTGTCTGGGTGGGGAGAGACGACAACAGACAATTAGCTAGCCGTGCTACAGGCGGCGGTATGGTTGCTCCTATTTGGAAAGATTTTATGGAAAAGGCACTCAAAAATGTACCAGTAGAAAACTTCAAGTCACCTTCCAAGTTTCCTCGTCCCAAGTCACAATAATTTTGGATTTTAGATTCTAGATTTTGGATTGGCAATTAATCCAAAATCCCAAATTTAAAATCTAAAATTGACTAGGGCTGTTTCTCTAGCTCGGCTTTCATCCGTTCTAAAGTGAGGTGCATTTGGTCAAACATTTGTTGGGGGGTAACACCGAACTGGCCTAACTGGGTTTTCAGTTGCTCTACTGTCATTTGTGCCATGAAATCTTCTGATAGCTCGAAGCGCTTCATAAAGATGCGATACCGATCCATCATTGCTTCCATCTGCTCAATAAACAGCTTTTTGCCCTCACGGTCAAATTTACCGTAGCCGTTGCCAAGCTTGATAAGTGCTTGATAATCATCAAACAACTGCTTTGCTTCTTGCTGAACTATCTCAGAATCGAAGAATCCCATGTTCCCTATATAAAACTGAGCGCCCACACTCAGTAGCTTAATAGTTTGAGCCTGCCAATTTTAGATTTTAGATTTTAGATTTTAGATTTTAGATTAAAAATTACTTGGGTACTCCTTTCCTACGGAACGCTAAGCGAACGGAGAAACAAGCTAGATGCCCCGGACTTATTAGGCAGAACAAATCCTTTCATCCCAAATTTCAAGTCCGACGCTCAAGGACTCGCTAACGTTGCGCTATCAAGCCCCTACCCAGAGTGGTCTGTTTCAATCCAAAATCACCAATTGAAAATCCAAAATTGATTGACTTCTATTTTTATTCTAGTCTACGAGAGTAATGTAGTGGACAAGCTTCGCTTTGAGTACGGTTTATTACCGAAATTTCAACACTTGACTTGAGAACGTTTCCCGTCTCTAAACCCACTTAATAAAGCCGCAATACTCAAAGCTTTGGCAATTGATTTCGGATTGGCGTTTTCACCGGGTTGAATTTTCAATCTAGTAGCGCATTTCAAAGCTAGTGAATGTTGCGGGTTAAGTTTTAATGCTTGACTGATGTAAACCCTGGCCATCCCTAGTAATTTCTGTTGGAGATGTACAAAACCTAATAAGGCGTGATAATCACTGTTATTCGGCTCTAACTTGATGGCATCGCGGAGTTCTTGTACAGCCAGCGTCCATTTGGTTGATTTACTATCTCAAGTTTCTTCTCAAACGCTAAATCCTGGGACTTTCCACCCAAAAGTCACAAAGGCAAGGTAGAGGAGTTGACTAAAATAAAATTATATGGCCACTATTTAAGTAAAAATTTAGCAATATAGTCAGGATAGTTGCCACCATTGTATTTCTTGATTTGAAATTTGGAATTACTGATGGCTGTCTTATTGTAGGAACTGTGGTACTGGTATACTTGTTAGAAATATGTTGACTAAGCGCAAAAGCCGAAGTGTTGCCGCTGTTCTAGCTTTTTCTGGCACGCTGACAATTTCCGGATTACATAAATTTTATCTGGGACAGCACCTATGGGGTATTTTGTACGTGTTGCTTTCCTGGACGCCTATCCCCAAGGTAGCTAGTGCCATTGAGGGAGTTTGGTATTTAGCCCAAGATGAAGAAGCTTTCGATCGCAATTTTAATCTAGGCAAGTCAGCTACGAGGAATTCACAGCGCGTGAGTAATCAAGTAGGAGCAGTTGCTGATGCAATGCGAGAATTAGATGCTCTACGCCAAGATGGACTAATCTCAGAATATGAATTTGAGCAAAAACGCCGCCAACTGTTAGACCAGATTTCCTGAGGTGAGCGACAATCATGAACAATTGGCTACCTTTAAATTTGAAGCTGCAAAAACTCCGCGCCAAGCTGCTCAACGATCCCTACTATCGCCTACAATCTGGCGAAGAAATTCAACTCGCGGCAAAATTAGGTATCCGCATTGATGCTAATCAAGCAACTGTAGATGATTGGTTACGCCTACCAGGTTTGTCAATTCACCAAGCGCGATCGCTTGTGGAACTTTCACGTTCAGGTGTGAAATTTTACTGCGTTGAAGATATCGCTGCGGCTTTGGGTATGCCTTCCCCGCGACTTGAACCATTAAAACGTCTATTAAATTTTAGTTATTATGACCACGAATCTTTAGATCATCCTACAAATTTAGTTAATCCCAACACAGCAACAGTGGAAAATTTAGCACAAATTCCCTTTATCGATTTGTCTTTAGCACAAGCAGTGGTGCAAAATCGTCAATCTGCTGGCCCTTATCATAATCTGGCTGACTTCCAGAAGCGGTTAGAGCTACCTGGTGATGCGATCGCTCAGCTAATGTATTTTCTTCGCTTTTAACAGGCTATTTCGGCTATGCAGAACACAACTACACTTAACTTTTATAAGTAGTCAGTTGTGAGAAACAAACAACTGACTACTTACTAATTAAATAAACCCAATGCGATCGAGAGGCCAAAAGCGAAATGTTGCCCGACCAATGATATTTTTTCTGGGTAAAAAGCCCCAATAACGAGAGTCGTTACTGTCGTTGCGGTTATCTCCCATGACAAAAAATTGATCTTCTGGAACTTTCACTGGTTGAAACGGCTGATTTGCTGGTTCCGCGATGTAGTCTTCTGCTAACGATTGACCGTTGAGATAGACTTTCCCTTGAATAACACTAATTACCTCACCAGGCTGGCCAATGACTCGTTTTATGAAGGCTTGGTCTTTGGGATATCCTCGACGTTGTAGTTCTGCGGGTGGCCCAAAAACAATAATGTCTCCAGTTATGGGGGGGTGAAAATGATAGGAGACTTTTTCCACCACCAAGCGATCGCCTGTATGTAAGGTGGGTAACATCGAGTCAGAAGGTATGTAACGAGGTTCGGCGATAAAAGTCCGAATTAGGAGTGCCAAACATAAAGCGATCGCCACTAAAATTAGATTTTCCTGCCAACTACGCCATACTTTTAACGACGCACGCTCTTGCTTTGCATCACTTTCGTGAGGAATCATAGAAATTTTTAGCCAGTTAAAGAAGTGGAACAAATACCTTGATTATTTTGGCTTCAAAGGTATACTAATAAGCAAGCTGAACTTTTCACCCATTAATACATAGATTAAATAATACATTTATTGCATCTACCAAAGCTATGCAAAAGTGCTGAAAATAAACTATCGCTCGTTTCAAGTAACATAAGATAACGATTAGGATTCCTAGATAATTAAAAATCCTAATTCTAATTGCTGCAATTATAAGGCAAGTTACTAGATAATTTTCAGTTTTGCTTCCTTCTGCTAAAAAAATTAGTTGCCGACTGTAAAGCTATATAGACAGTCGGTTTTTTCTGTGAGCAGCAAAAAAATTAACTGCGTCCAGTATAATTAGTCAAGAAACATTTGATTTAAATACAATGTTTAATGTTTTAATAGTTGTGTGACAGACTATTAAGATTTTAACAAATTATTGATAAAAATGCGAATTATTTAAGTAATTTTACGGTAACAAACCATATTAATTTGTAATATTAATGATGTATGAACCTCCTTAGTTATCAAGAAGAACGATAGCAGATAAAAAGTCAGTGGCAATTTTGACTAAAATCTCACCATTAAAAATAGAGTTAATCTGCCAATACAATTATTTTTGCTAAACGAGTAAAAAGTATCTAGATTAACGACTAAGTGCCCCTTGGCAATGAGAAACTATATTTAAATAATTTCCGTCTAGTTGTTTGATAGAAATTATAAAGCAACATTCTCTCCGTTGAAAATTTAATTTTTTCTTAAAAAGGAAGCGATGGCATTAGGCAGTAAAATATATTTTATCAATTTTATAACGACATAGTTGATTAGAGTCTTTTTTCAAAATACCTCACCCGTTGCTAATAGTTTTGTACATTAATTAAATAATTCACTAAACAGAATCCCTAAGTGCAGACTTTACTGCTTATAAGTGGGTTGAGATTCAACATCTAGGTTTTAGTAAAAGCTGTAGAATCTGTCTTCTCGATTCTAATGTTCAGAATTAATTATACAAAGCAATCGGTTTTTAAATATCTAAAGAATTTTGTGCTAGAACTTACTGTCATATACGTAGCTGATGGTTTGATCGTTGAAGGAGCTATATGGTGGAAAATAATAAGTCGTTTTTGTGGCCAGAAGGAATATTAATTGGGCTGCTTGCCTTGGGTGGTGTTTTTAGTGTTGGTTTGATGATGCTTCTGAGACCAAATACTTCCGAAGCTCAGAGTAGACCAAATATCAATGTAAACAATGTATCTGCAAACACAGGAACTCAGCAGCGCATTGAGAAATTAAAGGGAGCGATGCTGATGAGTTGGCAACAACAGGCACAAGTAAAAGGCGTCTCCTACCCCGTACCATCACGTTTTCAAGGGGCGATAGTTAAAGCGGCAAAACTGACTCAAGCAGAGAAAGTCATCGCTCTGACTTTTGATGATGGTCCTTGGCCTCAAACTACAAAGCAAGTACTAGATATCTTAAAATCAAATAACATTAAAGGGACATTTTTTGTTGTTGGGCAAAACCTGAAAAATTATCCAGAATTAGGAAAGGAAATTGTAGCTCAAGGTCATGTAATTGCCAACCATACTTGGCATCACTGGTATCACGCCTTTAATCAACAGGCGGCTGCCTTTGAAATTGAGCGCACAACAGACTTAATTTATCAAGTTACAGGTGTTAAAACAACTTTGTTCCGGCCTCCTGGCGGTATGATGCACAACGGGCTAGTTTCTTATGCCAAAGGCCAAAAATATACCGTGGTAATGTGGTCAGCTGACTCCATAGACTACAAACTGCCAACTGTCCCAAAGTTGATTAATAATGTAATTAAAGATTCAAAGCCTGGTGGCATTGTGCTAATGCATGATGGTGGTGGTAACCGTTCCAGAACTGTGCAAGCTTTGCCAGAAATTATTAGTAAGTTTAGAAATCAAGGCTATCGTTTTGTTACTGTTCCAGAACTTTTAGAAATTGAAGATACAGAGATAAAGTTGGTTGCTAACAAAAAGTAATAATTAATAATTATAAGTTATTGGTCAATACTAAATTGACTAACAACTAGAATTATATTTTTTGGCTAAAATGCTAGATGGCAATCCTAATTGATTTCGTTGAAGTTATAACAAAGATCCCCGACTTCCATAACAAGTCGGGGATCTTTATTATTTGTCAATAGACCTGCCTTGAAAATAGGGACTGGGGATTGGGGACTGGGAAAGAGATATTTTCATTCCTTCCTTGTGCTTGCGTAGCGTGCGCTTTGCGCTCACTGTGTTCATGGAGTCTCTTGCAAAAGTCCCTAACACCCCACCCCCTCCCCTTGGTAAGGCTACGATGTACACACAAGTCTGAAATAGCTGATTAACCAAGGTTTTACCCCACCCTAACCCTCCCCTTATAAAGGGGAGGGAACTGGATTTCTTGTTTCCCTCCTTTATAAGGGCAGGGCTGTTTCATTCGCTAGTCTGTGAGATTTGTCAAGGGGATATTCTCATGCAAAGACGCAAAGGCGCAAAGAAAAACAACATTATTTGGGCTTGAAGACGCAAAATTTTTTGCCCTAATTGTACGCTTGCCCTAAATTTTGATTTCTTTGACCCTTGCAATTTTAACCATTTTAGGGAATGAAACAGCCCTGCTTTATAAGGGGGGATTAAGGGGGGTAATTCAACTTGTGTGTACACCGTAGCCTTGGTAAGGAGAGGGGAGCGTTTGCGTAAGCATTTGCGGGGTGGGGTTCTTTATTTTTGATTTATGCAAGAGGTCTAATGACTAGTAGTTACTAAACTGAACTCAGTTGTTTTTTCAGGATCGGCTTCTGGACTATCAGCTTCAGAAGGCGGAACCAACTGCCAGAATTTCGGCAAAAATTCTTGCCAGTTTTGCAGAATTTTGTTCGCTTTTGGTGAACCAGTTCGTTCTGCATGAGTTTTGATTAACTCTTGCAATTGCTTTGCACCTGCTTGGCTAATCACTCGCTGCATTTTGACAATTTCTGGGTTGACGAACTCAGGGAATGAACCCTCTTCATCTAAAAAGTATGCCAGTCCACCAGTCATTCCAGCAGCTACGTTACGTCCTACTTTACCAAGAACAACAATTACGCCACCAGTCATGTACTCACAGCAGTGATCCCCAGCACCTTCAATCACTGCTATACCTTTGGAGTTTCTCACGGCAAAGCGCTCTCCTGCTAAGCCGTTAGCAAATAATGTCCCACCAGTAGCGCCATAAAGACAGGTATTGCCAACTATGACGTTTTGTGATGAATTATAAGTGGCATCAGATGGGGGTTTGATGATGATTTCGCCGCCGTGCATTCCTTTGCCTACATAGTCGTTTGCCTCTCCTTCCAAGGTGAGAATAATGCCGGGGAGATTGAAAGCCCCAAAGCTTTGCCCAACACTACCTGTGAATTTGAGATGAATTTGTCCTTCAAAACCACTGTCACCGTACTGGGAAGCGATCGCTCCTGCTAATCTAGTTCCTACTGTTCTATCAGTATTGACTATGGGGAAGGTCTTAGTAACAGCAGATTGATTATTAATGGCAGCTTGAATGTCGGGATCGGCAAGGAATTTGTCATCTAAAACCACCCCGTTGCTGTGAACTTGTTCATGGACTAACCAGTTACGATTTTCTTTGCTATCTGGTAGCTGAAGTAAACAATTGAGATTTAGCGATCGCGTTTTGGTAAGTTTTACCTCTGGGCGCACTTTCAATAAATCTGCACGTCCAATGATTTCTGACAACGAACGGTAGCCGAGTCGTGCTAACAAACTCCGCACTTCTTCAGCAATGAAGTAGAAGAAGTTGACAACTTGTTCCGGTATTCCTGTAAACCGTCTGCGGAGTTCTTCTTTCTGAGTAGCAACGCCTACAGGGCAGGTGTTCATGTGGCAAACTCGCGCCATGATACAACCTTCAGCAATCATCGCAATGGAGCCGAAACCGAATTCTTCAGCGCCCATTAATGCCCCGATGACCACATCCCAGCCACTCTTCAGTCCGCCATCAACCCGTAATATCACGCGATCGCGCAAACTATTTTCCATCAAAACGCGATGGACTTCACTTAAACCGAGTTCCCAAGGTGAACCTGCATGTTTAATGGAACTGAGTGGCGATGCACCCGTACCACCATCATGACCAGAAATTTGGATAATATCAGCATTTGCCTTGGCTACACCAGCAGCGATCGTTCCAATACCGACTTCTGCAACTAGCTTCACCGACACTTTTGCTTTGGGGTTAATTTGGTGCAGGTCAAAAATCAGTTGTGCTAAGTCTTCAATGGAATAAATATCGTGGTGCGGTGGTGGGGAAATCAGGGTCACACCTGGTTTCGATCGCCTTAACATGGCAATATATTCGCTCACCTTCGGCCCTGGAAGTTGTCCACCTTCCCCAGGCTTGGCACCTTGGGCAATTTTAATTTCAATTTGCTTGGCGTTGACTAAATACTCTGGGGTGACACCAAAGCGTCCCGATGCAACTTGCTTAATGGCACTATAAGCGCGATCGCCATTTCGCAATCCATTTAAATGAGGTAGGGTTGGCGAATGCCCTGATTCATCTACGTCATCCAAAACTGTATAGCGCACTGGATCTTCGCCGCCTTCCCCAGAGTTAGATTTGCCGCCAATGCGGTTCATGGCGATCGCTAAAGTTTCATGTGCTTCTCTTGACAAAGCGCCTAAAGACATGCCACCAGTACAGAAGCGGTGGACGATTTCAGATACCGATTCTACTTCTTCTATAGATATGGACGGGCGTAGCTTGCCGCCGGAGGCATCGCCTTGGAAATCGAGCAAGTCACGCAAAGCGGTTACTGGTCTGCCTTGGAGGTGTTTTTTGTAAACTTCGTAGTGGTCGTAGTTTTTGCCATCTAAAGCTTTATGCAGCGCCTTGACCATTTCTGGGCTATTCATGTGGTACTCGCCTTTAGCACGGTACTGCACAAAGCCCAAGTTTTCTAATTTGTTGTTTGTCAGTTCTGGGAAAGCTTTGCTGTGGAAAGAAAGCACCTCCAAGGCGAGTTCGCTGACACTCAAACCGCCGATGCGGGAAGTGGTACCACGAAATCCCAATTCGATTAAATCCCTACCAATGCCGATCGCTTCAAAAATTTGGGCTGCTTGATAGCTGGAGAGTAAAGAAATTCCCATCTTGGAGAGAATTTTCAGCAAACCCGACTCTACTGCTTTGCGATAATTTCCTAAAGCTTGCTCTAGGATGAGGGTGGGTATTTTTTTCACCTCCATTAATTTTTGAGTTTTGGGATCGGACCACCAATCACGCACTGTGTCCAAAGCCATATACGGACAAACTGCACCAGCGCCATAGCCAATGAGACAAGCAAAGTGATGAGTACTCCAGCATTGAGCAGTATTGACAACCAGGGATGTTTTCATTCGCAACCCTTCCCGAATCAGGTAGTGGTGTACGGCGCCGACTGCTAGTAGGGGGGGAATGTAAGTGTGTTCTGTGCTAATACTGCTATCACTTGGGCGGTCGCTTAATATTAAAATCTTTGCACCTGCCCGCACTGATTCAGCGGCTTGTGCTTGTAAAGACTCGACGGCAGCTTTTAATCCTTCTGGGCCGTTAGCGATCGCAAATAAAGTTGACAACTCTGCTGTGGCAAATCCTGACAGCTTAATCGCCTCTAATTCTGCCTCGTTCAATACTGGCGATTCAAGTTTCAGTCTCCGGGCATATTCTGGCTTTGGATCTAATAAGTTACCCCGTTCACCCAGTTCGACTTTCAAAGACATGACGAGCTTTTCCCGCAGGGGATCGATCGCCGGGTTGGTTACCTGAGCAAAACGCTGTTTGAAATAGTCATAAAGCAGGTGGGGTTTTTCTGACAATACTGCCAAAGGAATATCATCTCCCATGCAGAAAGTCGGTTCTGAACCTGCGATCGCCATTTGTTCTATCACCATGTCCACATCTTCTGTGGTGTAACCGAAGGCAGTTTGACGCTGAAGTAAGGTTTGTTTGTCAATCGTCAATAGACTTTGGTCATTTGTCGATTGTCCTTTGCCATTGCCATTTCCATTTGATGTGTGAGTAATGGCCAATGACTTTAATTCTTGACGGTACTGTTGCAGCCATTCTCCATAGGGATGCTGCTTGGCGATGCGCTGTTTTATATCCCAATTTTTCAGCACCTCATGATTTTCTAAATCCACGGCAATCATTTGCCCTGGTCCTAGCCTACCTTTCTCTATAATCTTGGCTTCTGGGAAGTCTATTACTCCAGCTTCGGAAGCTACAACAATGTAGTCATCTTCGGTAATCAGGTAACGAGCTGGTCTTAACCCATTGCGATCTAGTGTCGCCCCAACTTTTTGACCATCACTGAATACTAAAAGTGCCGGGCCGTCCCATGCTTCTTGCAAACCACTGTAATATTCGTAGAAATCAACAATTTCCGGATAGTCATTTAAAGAAGGCTGATTTTTGTAAGCCTCTGGAACCATAATCATTAAGGCTTCCAAGGGGCTGCGTCCAGAACGCACCAGCAATTCCAGCACATTATCTAAAGTAGCTGAATCGCTGTTGTCAATGTGAACTAATGGCTTGAGTTCGTTGATGCGAGTTTCTTCTAAAGAACCTGCACCCATAGCCCATACTGGATGATTTAAGCTAGCTTCTCGTGCCATCATCCAGTTGATGTTACCCAACAAGGTATTGATTTCGCCATTGTGACCCAAAAGCCGCATTGGTTGGGCTAGTGGCCACTTGGGCATTGTGTTGGTGCTGAACCGACGATGGTAGACAGCAAAGGCACTTTTGTAAAGTGGATTTTTTAAATCTTGATAAAATTCTCCCAATACAGCAGAACGCACCATGCCTTTGTAGACAATTGTCCGGCTTGATAAGGAACAAACATAAAATTCTTCTGAAATATTATTTGCAAGTTTACTAATTCTGCGACGGGTAATATACAACTGCCGTTCTAGTTCATCACCGCTTTTGTCAACGGACGCTAACAAAACTTGCTCAATCTGGGGTTGATTTTCTCTTGCTTGTACCCCCAGTGAATTAGTTTGGACTGGTACTACTCGCCATCCCAGTACAATCAATTTTTCTTGTGTAGCTATTTCCTCAACTGCTGCCCTAGCTTTTTGTGCTGCTTGTTGGTCTTGTGGTAAGAATATCATCCCCACAGCTGTATTGTTGGTAGATGAAAATTCCTTTTTTCTTTGGGCAAATTCTTCTTGAAACAACTTCCAAGGAATTGCTGTCAACAGTCCTGCACCATCGCCAGAGTCTTGATCAGCGCTACAACCCCCCCGGTGTTCTAAGCAGGTCAAAGCAGCTAAAGCTTTTTCGACAATTTCGTGGCTGGCATGATTTTGACGATGAGCAATAAAACCTACACCACAGGCATCTCGTTCCTCTACTAACCACCTTTGCCCCTGACAGGTATTTATTGAGCCAATATCCGCTGTGATTTTCTGGTCTTGATTCATCGATTGATTATTCATACCCTGTACCTGAACTATTGAGTTACCAATTTTGCCACTACTTATGAGAAAAAATTTTCAATTCAGCCATGCAGAAACACATCAGCACTGAATTTTAGGGAAAAAAAATTTTAACTTCGGTTTTACTTTTTAGTTAACCTGTGTTAAAATAGTTACGTGTTTTTTATGTATTTATGCAGTTGTTAGACAAGCTAATTTAGCCAAGACATTGTTATTGCCCTGACATTTTCTTTTTTATATTGTGAAGCTAAGTATTTTCTCAATTCCCTTGTTCCAGATGCACACTACTTATTCCTAGAGCCTGTTTTGGCTTACCTAAAACATAATTAAAACTGAAAGCTGCACTAGGTTTTAAAATCAAAATTATCCCGATACGGCAATAAAATCAGCGTATTACAATATATACCCATTTGACAATTCCCAAAAATTCTTCTTTGATCCAGTTGCCACCTGTCTGACTAGCAATTACACTCCACTGAAGTAGGAAGAGTTGCAACTAACAGTGAGGATTGAATATCTTAATCCAGTTTTGATAACTAAGACTACCGTGTATGGTGTGATTGGTATGAGTGCCACTTAGAACACTTGGTTACAGTCGCTTAGGCGGCTAAATTGCTGTTTCCTCTTAAAAGAGATAGAAATCCAGTATATACATTATCATGTTTTTTTGCCAAAAAACTGATGTTTTTGATATTTGCAAATAATTAGTTAGTTTATACCTTGGGTGATAGTTTTGAAAAATACCTAGTAAATTATGGTAAAAATGCCGAATTGTTGCCAACAACAATACTCCAGTGTTATTTCGCTGATTGGGAATAGTAGGTTTATCCGAGCTAGTGTGTCATCAATACTTTTGACAGTGGTGTGCTTAGCTGCTACCTATGGTAACGCCCAGGAGTCCCCTAAAAATAGTAAACCAATACCAAGGTTAATTTCACAGTCACCAACATCTCCAATACCCGCGGTGCGATCGCCTTCTCTTGGTAATCAAATATCCCTCAATGGGCGAACCTTACCAGGAACTTGGTTGCAGCGGACTGGAAAATCTGGTCAAATCACGACTCATCTCAGTGACGGCCCATTCCGGCAATTATTTGGAGTAAATTTTTTAAACAGTAGCAACTGGACTAGGCAACCGATACAGTGGTTTTCTTCGGTGAGCAACCCATTAGTTTTAAGCACTACTTTGCTAAAGGGATATCGCTATCTAGATATTAGTAATTTTGCTCAAACAGCCGGATGGCAGATCCAAGCCAATGGTAACACCTTAGCGATCGCCACCCCGAAAGCACAAGTAACAAACATCGTTCAAAACCAGCAACCTTCAGACGCAGGTGTTACTTCCTTGCAACCAACTCGGATTCTTGTGGATTTAGATCGTCCAACTCCCTGGCAAGTTGCACAAGGATCAACTGTTAAAACAATTTCAACTCCATCCCCCGATCCAGACACACCACCACTTAAACCCACCACACCGCCGAATCGAGAGTGGACAGTTACCCTGGATGCAATAGCCGATCCCGTTCTCATAGAACGCTATACTCCGCAGCCACCACCAGCAGCACCACCAACATCGTTACCAGATATACTCAAACAATTATCGCCAGCGACACCACAAGTACCAGTTCCGGAACCACTAATTCAAAAAGTGGAAGTGGTGAACAACCAAACCATTATTCGTCTGAGTGTTCCCTTTGGTCTATCGCCTCAAGTTAGTACTCTAGCAGACCCCGATCGCTTAATTATCGATATTCGATCCGATCCTCTAGAAGAACGGGATATTACTTGGGCACCGGGATTGCGCTGGCGACAGCATTATATGAATTTAGGTACAGAACGGTTTCCAGTGGTTTGGTTAGAAGTTAATCCCCGCCAAGTTGGGCTAACATTGAAACCGATGTGGGTTAGCCCTGATACACTTACAGGTACTGCTCCCTTAATCCAAACAGCACAACGCTACTTAGCAGTAGCTGGAATTAATGGTGGTTATTTTAACCGGAATAATAGATTGCCTTTGGGTGCAATTCGCCGAGATGGCCAGTGGTTATCAGGGCCTATTCTCAACCGAGGGGCGATCGCCTGGAATAATTCTGGTCAATTTTACTTCGGCCGCCTCACCTTAGAAGAAACTTTAATCACTGCAAATAACCAGCGCTTACCAATTCTCTTTCTCAATAGTGGGTACGTCCAGAGTGGTATTGCTCGTTATACCCGTGCTTGGGGAGCAACTTACACACCTCTAACCGACAACGAAACTATCCTGGTGGTACAGAAAGACCAAATTACTAATCAATTACCAGGCGGCAAAGTTGGTGAACAGGCGATTCCTATTCCCCAGGATGGCTACCTGCTAACTTTACGCGCCAGTGCTACTGCTAGTGCCTCACAATTACCTATTGGTACCCCACTCAGTATTTCCAGCACTACTGCTCCCGCTGATTTTAGTCGTTATCCCCACATTATCGGAGCAGGACCGCTATTAATCCAAAATCGTCAAATTGTCCTTGATGCCAAAGCCGAAAAATTCAGCAACGCCTTTATTGCAGAAAAAGCAATTCGTAGCGGTATTTGCACAACACCAACAGGCACACTGATGATTACTGCCACCCATAATCGTGTCGGTGGTTATGGCCCTACATTGGCAGAACACGCCCAACTAATGCAACAGACGGGGTGTGTGGACGCTCTAAATTTGGACGGTGGTAGTTCTACCAGCCTTTACTTAGGAGGACAACTACTTGACCGTTTCCCCAGTACCGCTGCTCGTGTCCACAATGGCATTGGTATTTTCCTGCAAAAATAAGGGATTCGGGCATGGGGCATGGGGCAATGGGGGAGGAGGGAGTGAGGGATAAGAATTAATAACCAATGCCCAATGCCCAATGCCCAATGCCCAATGCCCCATGCCCAATGCCCTTTTTAAAGTTTAGAACAAGCTGCCCTTTTGCTTGATGAAGACTTAATGTAGACCTAAAAATTTTAATAGTAATGCTTTACACCATAACGTTTGGTTTTGTTATCTTTAGCAAGGTGCAACAAAATTCCTGATTTTCAAGTTTGCAAGATAGCGCCAAATTTTTTCATCAATAGTTTAAAAGTACCCACGGTTTTTTATGTCTCCAAATGAGGTAACTATGGCTCGATATCAAGAAACTGTACAGACTGACACTCTACATCTACCTCCAGCTATTAGTTCCAAAGGTGTTGCTGCAACTGAGTTACGTCCTTGGGGTGCTTTTACAGTATTGGAAGAAGGACGCGGATACAAAATCAAGCGTATCGAAGTTAAGCCTGGACACCGCCTGAGTTTACAAATGCATCATCACCGCAGCGAACACTGGATTGTCGTCTCTGGTACAGCTAGGGTAGTTTGCGGTGAGCAAGAAGTATTACTGAGCAATAATGAGTCAACATATGTACCTCAATGTACAGCTCATCGTTTAGAGAATCCTGGTGTGATTCCTTTGGTGTTGATTGAGGTGCAAAATGGCGAATACTTGGGTGAAGATGATATCATTCGCTACCAAGACGATTATGCTCGTACCAAGGATTAAAACCAAAAGAACCACTTAACAATTCAAAATTCAAAATTCAAAATTCAAAATTAAAGACAGTTGGAGTTGGGGATTTAAACCCCTACTCAACTGATGCTAGGTGTTTTGGTTTGGGTCTTAAACCCTTGACGTTACGATAAAAGCTCTAACCCGAAAACTGAATAGGCTTTTGTGCAAACTGTCTTTAGTGGCTACTGCATACCAGAAGTCCCTACCTAGTTGAGGTGGGGACTGAACCATCTTAGTCATATTAAATGTAGTAGTATGTAGTTAAGAGCGATCGCTCTTTCGGGTAGCTACAATTGGCGTTCTCCATCTAGATAAACCAAACACCCAGACCCTCCTAACCCTGTAAAACAAAATTAATTGTTAAGTGGAGACAAAAATATTTATCAAAAACTAAAAACTCAACAAAAATATTTATTTTTCCTGGAAATTTTCAATTTTGCTGTATAAATTGAGTCTTTCAAAATTGCAAACTCAGCTACTTATACATAGAAGCAAGATAAACGCAGTCTCTGAATAGAGAAGCACTGGTCAACAGAACTGTAAAATTAAGATAGGTTATTCAATTGCAAAAACGAATTTCATGATTCATCTGAGTCAAGCAGCCGCAAGTGAAATTGTCCGAATCAAGTCCAAGCAACAGTCAAATGTCTTGTTTCGATTAGGAGTAAAACCAGGTGGCTGTTCCGGGTTATTTTATGATATGTCCTTCGATGAAGCAATAAAAGTTGGCGATCGGGTTTTTGACTTCGATGAGCTTCAAGTAATCATAGACACCGAAAGTTTAAATCAACTCAACGGCTTGACAGTAGATTATTCAGAAGACTTAATGGGCGGTGGTTTTCGCTTCCATAACCCCCAGGCGATCGCTACCTGTACCTGTGGCAATTCCTTCTCCATTAGTCATTAGTCATTGGTCATTGGTCATTGGTTCTCACAAATGACAATTGACAAATGACAATTGACATAAACCCCTAAAAAACGATACAATCAGGATTTGTTAAAACTTAGACCATAAGCAGCTTTACGCGCTGTAACTCATGCCAACAATACAGCAGCTAATACGTAACGAACGCGAACAAGCGCGTCAGAAAACCAAGTCCCCAGCTCTGAAACAATGCCCCCAACGCCGGGGAGTTTGTACCAGAGTATACACGACCACACCAAAAAAGCCTAACTCAGCTCTACGCAAAGTAGCAAGGGTAAGACTCACCTCTGGGTTTGAAGTTACAGCTTACATTCCAGGGATTGGTCACAACTTACAAGAACACTCAGTTGTAATGATTCGTGGCGGTCGGGTTAAGGATTTACCAGGCGTGAGATACCACATCATCCGTGGCACCTTAGATACAGCCGGAGTCAAAGACCGCAAACAAGGCCGTTCCAAATATGGAACCAAGCGTCCAAAAGAAGCGAAAAAATAGGATTAGGCGATTAATCGCATTAAAACACGATTAATCGTCCACCCTAGAAACGCTCAGGGACAAAAAACGATCAGTACCTATGTTCTAACAGCAGTTATGAAGACTGTTGTATTTGTTTGAAGCAATCAAGCAAGCTACACCCTACACTCAGCGAGCAAGTGTAGAATTTCTGAGGAGAATCTTGTAAAAACAACAGAATTCTCATCCGGACATTAAGGTTTAGAATCTTGTCGTCTTGAGTATCTAGTTGCACGTAGCAAATCAAACAATTTTAGATTTGCGATTTTGGATTTAATTTATCGAATCCCCAAAGGGATGAGATTTACAGACTCTTGATTTTTGATTTGTTCTGACCACAAGTTTAGGGGCATATCAACAAAAATTTTTAATCCAAAATCTAAAATCCGTCTTGAAAAGCTTTGATGCCCTACAGCAAGTCGCAAAGCGCTCTAAGCCAGAAGTCGGCACTCAAACTTTTCGCAAAATCCCAGATTGGCACGTGCAACGCTCGAAAAAAATTGAGGAAGTCTGAGGGTTGGGTTCCACCGCTTTTAGTTTCCGGTGTCTGATAGCATATAATTTCGTTGCCAAATCCGAATTAAAGGTGAAGTATGTCTCGTCGTGGTGTTATTCAAAGGCGCCCAGTTCCGTCTGACTCCGTATATAACAGTCGCCTTGTGAGCATGATTATCAGGCGGATCATGCGTCATGGCAAGAAATCGCTTGCCGCTAGAATTGTCTATGATGCATTAAAAACCATTGAGGAACGCACTGGCAATAATGCCCTCGAAACTTTTGAAAGAGCAGTGCGGAATGCTACACCTCTAGTAGAAGTCAAGGCTCGCCGAGTCGGCGGAGCAACCTACCAAGTGCCGATGGAAGTGCGTTCTGAGCGGGGTACTACCCTAGCACTGCGTTGGCTGGTGCAATTTTCTAGATCCAGACCAGGGCGGACAATGGCCAGCAAACTTGCAAATGAGTTGATGGACGCAGCCAATGAAACAGGAAATGCCATTCGCAAACGCGAAGAAACGCACCGGATGGCGGAAGCGAATAAAGCATTTGCACATTATCGTTACTAGGTAGAAAAGCGATATATCGTATTCCTGAAGCGGTATATCGTGGATTTACAAAAAAGACGGTTTTCCGTAAAAGTATAGAATCTTAACAAAGAGTAATATACAAGATATCATGAGGCAAAAACTATAGGAGGTAATTGTGGTACGCACGATCCCGCTAGAGAAAGTACGCAACATCGGTATTGCGGCGCATATAGATGCGGGCAAAACAACAACAACAGAGAGAATATTGTTTTACTCTGGGATAATTCATAAGATTGGCGAAGTTCATGAAGGAACTGCCGTCACAGACTGGATGGAGCAGGAGCGGGAGCGGGGAATTACCATCACTGCTGCTGCTATTAGTACCAGCTGGAAAGATCATCAAATTAACATTATCGATACTCCAGGTCACGTAGACTTCACAATTGAAGTTGAGCGTTCCATGCGCGTGTTGGATGGTGTAATCGCGGTATTTTGTTCTGTGGGCGGCGTGCAACCCCAGTCTGAGACAGTATGGCGACAAGCAGACCGCTACAAAGTGCCTCGGATCGCCTTCATCAACAAGATGGATCGCACAGGAGCGAACTTTTACAAAGTTCACGAACAAATGCGCGATCGCCTGCGGGCAAATGCGATCGCCATTCAACTACCAATTGGTAGCGAAAACGACTTCCAAGGGATTGTTGACCTCGTAAAGCAGTGCGCGTATATTTACGCAAACGATCAAGGAACTGATATCCAAGAAACCGATATTCCAGCCGAGATGCAAGCGCAGGTAGAAGAATACCGCACCAAGCTAGTAGAAGCAGTGGCAGAAACCGATGATACTCTGATGGCTAAGTACTTCGATGGCGAAGAACTTACAGCAGACGAAATTGCTGCTGCTCTGCGTAAAGGCACAATTACTGGCACAATCGTACCAGTACTTTGTGGCTCGGCATTTAAAAACAAAGGTGTACAGTTAATGCTGGATGCCGTTGTCGATTACCTGCCAGCACCAAGTGAAGTACCGCCAATTCAAGGCATACTGCCCAATGGTGATACTGTTGAGCGGTGGGCTGATGACAACGAACCCCTAGCGGCTTTGGCGTTCAAGATTATGGCTGACCCTTATGGTCGCCTAACATTTGTTCGCGTTTATTCTGGTGTGCTGAAAAAGGGTAGCTACGTCCTCAACGCGACTAAGAATAAAAAAGAACGGATTTCCCGCTTAGTTCTGATGAAGGCAGACGATCGGCAAGATGTCGATGAACTGCGAGCAGGTGATTTGGGAGCAGCCTTGGGATTGAAAGATACCTTGACAGGTGACACCATCTGTGATGATGGTTCCCCAGTAATTCTGGAATCCCTATTCATTCCTGAGCCTGTGATCTCGGTAGCGGTTGAACCCAAAACCAAGAATGACATGGATAAATTATCCAAGGCTCTGCAATCTCTCTCGGAAGAAGACCCTACCTTCCGTGTCAACGTCGATCCGGAAACAAACCAAACTGTGATCGCAGGGATGGGAGAACTACACCTAGAAATTCTAGTAGACCGGATGTTACGAGAATTCAAGGTGGAAGCAAATGTTGGCGCACCACAAGTAGCCTACCGAGAAACAATTCGGAAAGCTGTGAACAAAATCGAGGGCAAATTCATCCGCCAAAGTGGTGGTAAAGGTCAATACGGTCATGTTGTGATCGATTTGGAGCCTGGAGAACCTGGTACTGGTTTTGAATTTGTTTCCAAAATTGTTGGTGGTAGTGTGCCCAAAGAATACATCGGCCCAGCAGAACAAGGAATGAAAGAAAGCTGCGAATCCGGTGTTCTGGCTGGCTATCCGTTGATTGATGTCAAAGCGACGCTAATTGATGGGTCATACCACGATGTAGACTCTTCGGAAATGGCTTTCAAAATCGCTGGCTCAATGGCAATGAAAGAAGCTGTGCTTAAAGCTTCACCAGTACTATTAGAGCCTATGATGAAAGTTGAAGTGGAAGTTCCTGAAGACTTTATCGGGAACGTCATTGGCGACCTCATCTCCCGTCGGGGGCAGATTGAAAGCCAAAGCACTGAACAGGGACTCGCTAAGGTGGCATCCAAAGTTCCACTAGCGACCATGTTCGGCTACGCCACTGATATCCGGTCGAAGACCCAAGGTCGGGGTATCTTCACGATGGAGTTCAGCCACTACGAAGAGGTGCCTCGCAGCGTAGCTGAAACTATCATTGCAAAAAGCAAAGGGAACGCTTAATTAAAAAAGGAAACGAGGATTCATGGCACGCGCAAAGTTTGAAAGGAATAAACCCCACATTAATATCGGTACAGTTGGCCACGTTGACCACGGTAAAACTACCTTGACAGCAGCCATCACCATGACCTTGGCTGCTATGGGTCAGGCTGTAGCTAAGGGCTACGACCAAATCGATAACGCACCAGAAGAAAAGGCACGGGGTATTACCATCAATACCGCTCACGTTGAGTATGAAACCGCAAGTCGGCACTATGCTCACGTGGACTGTCCCGGACACGCTGACTATGTGAAGAACATGATCACCGGCGCAGCCCAGATGGATGGTGGCATTCTCGTAGTTGCTGCTACCGATGGACCCATGCCCCAAACCCGCGAACACATTCTGCTGGCAAAACAGGTTGGGGTTCCCAGTCTGGTTGTCTTCTTAAACAAAGAAGACTTGATGGATGACCCAGAACTGCTGGAACTAGTGGAACTAGAACTGCGGGAACTGCTTTCTAGCTACGACTTCCCCGGCGATGATATCCCCATTATCAAAGGCTCTGGTCTCAAAGCCCTCGAAGCAATGACCAAGAATCCCAAAACCCAACGGGGTGAAGATGAGTGGGTAGACAAAATCTACGAACTAATGGATGCTGTTGATTCTTACATCCCCACCCCCGAACGGGATGTTGATAAGCCCTTCCTGATGGCTGTAGAAGACGTATTCTCCATCACAGGTCGTGGTACTGTTGCTACAGGTCGGATTGAGCGGGGTGTAGTTAAGGTTGGCGATAACGTTGAACTAGTGGGTATCAGAGATACTCGCGCCACTACCGTAACTGGTATTGAGATGTTCAAGAAGAGTCTCGACCAAGGTATGGCTGGGGATAACGCTGGTGTACTACTCCGGGGTATCCAGAAAGCTGATATTGAACGGGGGATGGTCATCGCCAAACCTGGTTCGATTAAACCTCACATTGAATTTGAAGGTGAGGTTTATGTCTTAACAGAAAAAGAAGGTGGTCGTAAGACTCCATTTTTCGCTGGCTACCGTCCTCAGTTCTACGTGCGGACAACTGATGTAACTGGTACCATCAAAGCCTACACCTCTGATGAGGGCAAAGAAGTAGAAATGGTGATGCCAGGCGATCGCATCAAGATGACAGTAGAATTGATCAACGCGATCGCTATTGAACAAGGAATGCGCTTCGCTATTCGCGAAGGTGGTCGCACCATTGGTGCTGGTGTCGTCTCCAAAATTGTGAAATAGCACCTTTTTGCTCATAACAAAGGAGCAGAGATGGTATGATTCCACTCTGCTCCTTTCTCTTCCTTTTTATTAAAGGGAGTAGGGAATAGGGAGTAGGAAATAGGAAAAAGCCAAGCAATTTTGTTTCCCCCACTCCCCACTCCCCACTCCCCACTCCCCTATTACTCAGAACCTGGACAATTAAAGATGGCAACTCTACAGCAGCAGAAAATTAGAATTCGCTTACAAGCTTTTGACCGACGCTTATTAGATACATCTTGCGAGAAGATTGTAGACACAGCTAACCGCACCAATGCTACAGCAATCGGTCCCATTCCTTTACCAACAAAACGTCGAATCTACTGTGTGCTGCGATCGCCTCACGTAGATAAAGATTCACGCGAACACTTTGAAACCCGTACTCATCGCCGGATTATTGACATCTACCAGCCATCTTCTAAAACTATTGATGCCCTGATGAAATTGGATTTACCATCGGGTGTTGATATCGAAGTCAAACTTTAATTAGTTATTAGTCATTAGTCATTGGTCATTTGTCAATAAATAAAGGGCAACTGACAAAGTACAAAGTCTGATTGTCGGAAGCTGACGCTCAGAACTTTGTAAGAGAGGACAAATGACATTAGTATGAATATTTACCTTGCCCTGAAGAAATATATCTCAGGGCTTTTTATTTAGCCACCAAACAAATGATAGAATGTAGACAAAGTACGGGAAAAGCAGAGAAAAATAAATTTTAAAGATTAAGTTTATACCAAGGTAACAATGACATCATCTTCTAAAATTGCAGTCCGCGAACTACCTCTGTTCCCGTTACCCGAAGTAGTTCTGTTTCCTACCAGACCATTGCCTCTGCACATCTTTGAATTTCGCTACCGAATCATGATGAACACGATTTTGGAGAGCGATCGCAGGTTCGGTGTTTTGATGTTCGATCCAGTTAAAGGCACAATTGCAAACACAGGATGCTGTGCCGAAATCATTCATCATCAGCGGCTGCCAGACGATCGGATGAAAATGTTGACTTTGGGGCAACAAAGATTTCGTGTATTAGAATACGTTCGTGAAAAGCCATACCGCGTTGGTTTAGTGGAGTGGATTGAAGATCACCCACCAACTAAAGATTTGCGACCTTTGTCTTCAGAAGTAGAACAACTACTGCGAGATGTTGTGCGTCTGTCAGCCAAATTAACCGAACAAAATATTGAGTTGCCAGAAGATTTGCCCGATCTCCCAATAGAGCTATCTTATTGGGTAGCAAGTAACCTCTATGGTGTGGCCGCAGAGCAGCAGTTATTGCTAGAAATGCAAGACACTGCAACTCGCCTAGAGCGGGAAGCAGAAATTTTAACTTCTACTCGTAATCACTTGGCAGCTCGTGCCGTTCTTAAAGACACATTTAATGAGAAATCATGAGTAGTTATCAGTCAGGCAATTTTGGATTTGAGATTTTGGATTTTGGATTGATTCGACGGATAATCTGAGGGCTTGTACCATCAAGGAATCATCGATCGTTTGCAAAAGAGAAACGACAAATGACAACTAACAAATGACTACAGAGCGCTCACTGGTAAAACAGTGTAAGTGCCCAAAATTCTTAGAATCTCTGTGTAGATACTTAATTCTGCCAAAGCAGATTGCATTTGTGTTTCCTTAGCATCTGCTTCTACATCAATGAAAAACAAATATTCTCCTAGCGATCGCTTCGTAGGACGGGATTCAATGCGGCTGAGGTTAATTCCTAGTTGAGCAAAGATTTGCAAAGGTTTGACCAACGCTCCTGGGACGTTGGCAGGTACACTAAAAGCTAAGGATGTGTGACTAGTATCTGGTTTTGATTTCTGAGACCCAGCGTTTGCTTCGCCCTGACTTACCACCCAAAAGCGAGTAAAGTTTTCTGGATAGTCGTTAATACCACTAGCAAGTATGGGCAGATTGTAGAGTTGAGCTGCCCTACTAGAAGCGATCGCTGCTGTTGTCGGATCTTCTTCTAATTGCTGTAGTGCTTCAGTTGTAGAATTATTTGCAATAATCTGTATAGTCGGGAGAAATCGCTCCAACCATCCCTGGCATTGTGCCAAAGCTTGAGGATGAGAGTAAACAGTTTTAATTTTATCTAAGCTAGTTGCACATGAAATTAACGTATGGACAATAGGTAATACTAAGGCTAGCTGAATTTGCAAATTGTCCAACTGCCATAGTGTATCTAGTGTCATAGTCACACTCCCTTCAATAGAATTTTCCATTGGCACAACAGCCAACTGGGCTTGACCATCGGCAACTGCGTGCAGTGATTGGGAGATGCTGGGATAGGGACATAATATAGCTTCAACTCCTGTATTTTTGCCCAGCCAGTTGACATAAAAAACAGCTGCTTGTTCTGAATAAGTGCCGGGAGGTCCCAAATGTGCGATCGATATAGTCATGCCTTTAGCCTTAAGTTAATAGTTTCACTGGAACTGGGAATTGAGAAGGATTTGTAGAAAAGAATTTCATCCTCAGATATTTTTATCCATATATGTATGAATTTAAGTAAATAAGCTATCCATAGCAGTCTTCCACCAATCGGATTTGTGGGCAGCTTTTTCCCTAAATTTCTCTGAAGATTGAAGATAAATTCTATTAGCTCAGGAAATTCTTAACGCATATTTTTACTTTTTTGTCAATAGTTAATTTCTAGTTGAGAGTATCTTCAATAGAAGATAGTCATGAGCGTACCAATTTTTTGCCGATCGTGTATACCTCATCAGCAATTATAATTTTGGTGATAAATAAAGTTTCTACTTTTCTGTAGTCAGATCTAATTTGTTAAAAAATATTAAAATTAAAAAACAAATACTTTTATCCGCTCATGGCTACCCGGTTTACTGCCTCCCAATCGCTTGAAATCGCTGTTCCAGAGGAGCCTATTCCCATTCAGCACTACTTACGTCAACCCCAACGTCTGGTTAAAGCTTTGGTTGACAATAGTCGAATTCAGCAGCTTTCTGAAGAGGTATTTCGCTTAAAAATGCGTCCGTTAACCTTTATGTCATTGAGCATTCAACCGACTGTAGACATGAGAGTTTGGGCGGAATCAAATGGCATAATTTATTTGCGATCGCTAGGCTGTGAAATTCTAGGTGTCGAGTATATTAACCAGCGCTTTGCTCTCAATTTAAAAGGGTATTTATCTCCGAAAGAACTAAGTACTGGTACTCGCCTGCAAGGAAAAGCTGATTTAGAAGTCCAAGTAGATCTGCCACCGCCATTTTCCCTCACTCCCAAGCCAATTCTAGAAGCTACTGGTAATGGTTTGCTTAAAAGCGTGTTGTTGACGGTCAAGCAACGTTTATTACATCAACTTTTAGCAGATTATCGCTACTGGGTGATATCACAAACGAAAAATAAAGGAATTGACGGTGACGGTGCTAAATTGCCAATATTGAATCCTGAGTAATTATTCCATCACTAACTATCCAGTATTTTAATTTTGCAAGGACGAAAAGACTTACGATGTAGGGGTGAAGGTCCGTATTGTTGCAGAGCCAGTAAATGTTGCTGGCTACCATAACCCTTATTACACTCCAAGTTGTAAATTGGGTATTTTAATGCTAAACGCATTATCAGATCGTCACGCCAAACCTTGGCGACAATACTAGCAGAAGCAATAGCAAGCGATCGCTCGTCCCCTTTGACTATTGTTTGTTGGGGCACTAGTAAGTCTTTGATTGATTGATTGCCATCAACTAAGCAGAGTGCGGGCTGTACCTTTAACTTCAGTACAGCCCGCTTCATTGCTAACAGCGTCGCTTGCAAAATATTTATCTCGTCAATTTCCGCAGTGGAAGCAAACCCAATTTTCCAATCTACAGCCAGCCGACAAATTTCCTGTGCTAACTGAGTTCTTCTTTGACTAGACAACTTTTTACTGTCTTTAATTTTAGCTGCCATTAGTTTTGGCAAAGCATAATCTGGCAGGATCACGGCTGCGGCTACTACAGGACCAAATAAAGCGCCTCGCCCTACTTCATCCACACCTGCAACTAGCCCTGGAATCCCTGACAAGGTAGAAAACTCCAGCCAACTCGATTTTTCCAGGGGTGCTGGCGAACAAATAGCGGCAGTTTGCTGTGTTTCTGCCATAAGGAGAATTAATTGTCCTCAATCGCTGAGGAACGACGGCGGCGGCGACGGTTGGCAGTAGCGGTGCTATTGGCATCGCTTTCATCTGCGTTCGTCAAGGGTGCCGAAGGGCTATCAGTAAACCCTGATAGTTCAGTTGTCTCTTGGGTTGTCTCTGAGATTGAGAATTTTTGTTCTGGCTCAATAACTTTTGGTATCGGTATTCTGCTTGGGGTAAGTTCAGATGTTGCTCTTTGAGCCGTAGTTGATTCTGGGATTGATTCCGTTTGTGTTGTTGGTAGTTGACCGGGCTGAATCACGTTAATAATCACAGACTTGGGATTTTTAACTTCCTGCTCCAATTTCACCAAGGGAGAGATCCCCATTAAGGCAAACATATCCTGTTCCTGGAGCGTCATTTCTACAGTCCTAATTTCCGGTGGTTCTACCACTGGTTTGATTGGCTCTGCCTTGGTAATTTTAGTGCGCTCTATTCTTTCACTCCAACCTGGTTTACCCAGGGTAGGTGAAGGAATCTCTGGTGTTACTCCTAGTTCTGGTTCAGCATCAAGGTCTAAGTCTGGCTCGTTGACAAAAGCCAGTGGATTAATACCAGTCCGGGTTTCATCTTTCCCATTTAATCCGTTGACACCACCAATTCGACTGCGACGAGTGCGGGTACGACGCTTATTATCGTTAAGTTCTTGATAACTAGGATGATTGATGAGATTGAGATTACTTAATTCCGAGTCACCATCGAATGTTTCTCCAAATCCATCATAGGTTTCTCGTGGTTCTGGGATGCGGGCAGATGGCTGACGCGGTTCTCTGTGAGGTAGAGGAGATACAAAACGCTCACGTTCTGGTGCTTCTGTTGGTGTGGGGAATCGGTTTTCGATTTCTCCAGGTAGGCGCACGGTATGTCCTAAACCGCCGCAGGTGGGACAAGTTTCACCAAACAATTCGTAAATATTTTGACCCTGACGCTTGCGAGTCAGTTCTACCAAACCCAGTTCAGTTAGTTGAGCAATCTGGGGACGAGCTTTGTCTGCTTTGAGTGCTTTATTAAAGTGTTCGAGGACTTGCAGTTGGTCACGTCGTGATTCCATATCAATAAAATCAACGACAATCACCCCGGCGATATTTCGCAGACGCAACTGCCGAGCAATTTCTGTTGCAGCTTCGCAGTTTGTCCACAAAACTGTTTCTCTGGCTGTTGCCGATCGCGTAAACGAACCTGAGTTAACATCAATTACTGTTAATGCCTCAGTCGGCTGAATGATGATGTAACCTCCAGAAGGTAGGTCTACCCTTGGTTTCAGGGCTTCTCGAATGGCGGCATTGATCCGGAAGTACTCTAAAATTGGTGAGCGATCGCGATGATGATCGATTAACAATCCTTGGGGTGTTTGACCTCCACTCCAATTCTGCAAGTACTGCTTGACTCGCTTCAAACCAGTACTGGAATCCACAACAATGCGATTGACATCCGCGCCGTACATATCTCGCAATACGCGCTGAATAAAGTCATCGTCTCGGTTGAGCAGGGCTGGGGCGCGGGTGGAATGGGCTTCCTGCTGGATTGCCTCCCATTGCTTTTGCAGCACCTCTAAATCTTCCATAATCGCTTCTTCTGGTTTGCCTTCTGCTTCTGTACGCACAAGCAAACCCATTCCCGCCGGTTTGATCAAAATCGCTAGTGCCCGCAAGCGGTTGCGCTCGCTTTCACTTTTAATCCGTCGAGATAAATTTACGCCTCTGCCATAGGGCATCAGTACCACATAGCGTCCAGGTAAGGTAATGTTACCCGTAAGCCTCGGTCCTTTCGTCCCCGTTGGCTCTTTCATCACTTGCACCAACACTTTCTGCTGTGGTGCTAATAGTTCTGTAATTGCGGCTGCGGTACGCTTTAGCTTTAATGGCCCTAAGTCGGTGACGTGAATAAATCCGTTGCGCTCTGGATCGCCAATATTGACAAAAGCCGCATCTATCCCAGGTAATACGTTTTCTACTACTCCTAAGTAGATATCACCTATTTGATGATGACCCGTAGCAACAACCAACTCCTGTATCTGATCTTCAGAAAAAACCGCAGCAATTTGGTGCTGCTCCGCGATAATAATTTGTTTTGGCATTCAATTTCCTCAAAAATTGGCAGCACTAACAGGTCTAGAGGTTTGTTGTATCAAGTCCGGTTAATTACTTATAAATGAAAACTTTCTGGTTTTGGTGTCTCCCTTAAGTTCTGTATCCTTCTCTTGAGGGAGACGCTCCGCAAACGGGATAGTACAGCCATCATTGTTACTCCCAAAGGAGAACCTGCTCTTTAGCCCTAGCTCAAACTTCTCTTTGCACGGCAGTTGCTATTCTTAGGGTTCTCCGTTGGCACAGTCTCCCCTAGTGAAGGAGTAAAAGTCGGGGAACCCGCTGTTAGCATCTGCCTCGTCTTTGCATCAGTCTTCATTGTCAGTGTTAATTCCGTTCGATATTATACCTTTTTCTCCTGTAAGTCTTAAAAGACGCTACTGGTAATAACAATCGTCAACCTGAGCTTCCAAGTTAAAGATCTGTTGGCACTCTTAAGAGTATTCACACGTTTGATTATTCCAGAACTGCTGCATATTCATATTGTTTAAGCAATTAAATCAACCGTCCGTGGTTGATTTGTAATGCAATACTCTCAGTAAAGAGAGTTCTGAGTTGAAAGTACTAAATCCTGAGTGAGCTTTTAACTCAGGATGCTTGATTTGATAGTAACCTACTGAAGTCGTTAAGAAAAATAAACTACTTCTATTTTCCATTCCCCAGATTTATCCTTAGGGTTATATCCAGCAACACCAGTTGCTGGCTTGCCTGAAGTTACCCCAGCCTACGGCAAGCTGCGTTTTGGCTTTGCGCGTTTGTGGGCGTCTATAAGGCAGTTGGTAAAGAGCGGGTTCTCCAAAAGAGTACAACTCTACAAGAGTAGCGCACTAGCTCTTGGGGACTACTCTGGATTAGACATTCAGCAGTTGTTTAAAAAGCATGGAGTTAGAGAAGCTAACCGAGCTTGCTGTTAGTTACTGATTCACGAGGTAGCTATAGAGAGAGTGTGTGTTCTTTAATCTGCCTCAGTTTGTCTGGGATAAAATCCTAGAAGTTGCACTCTAATATCTTTGCTTTCGCCCCCTGAATGCGAGGGTAGTGAACCAGCTAATTCAATGCAGCGCCAGAAAATTTCTCTTCATCCCATTCTAACGCAACCTTGCTAAAAATCAATTCCTATGATGTTCTATCATATGACAACTACTAGCAAGCTGTCATACAGGGATTATACCCCTAAAACTAGGCGATTGCGGTGGATATGTAGAATTTGAAATTGTACATTGGCTACTGCCTCTAGCATAAACACGATTTGTTCGGGACGCAAGAGCCAACCATCTTGGCGATAACTACCTAAATAACGAATAACAGATATAGATTCTGCTGTGTTATTGTGGTTTTCTAGCAATTCCAATTCAAATAAGCGATCGCGCAGATTTATTAACTGGCTCTTGCCTGACTTGGTTGTTTGCTCGTACCAAAGTTCGTCTTTAGCTTTGATGGTATCAATCCAGTTTTGCCATTGTGCAGGCGTCACTTCTTTTGGTGCTGCCACATTTATCAAATACTCTGCGGACTCCAACAGTTGGCTAGCTGCTTTCGCTTTTAAATCGATTTCCACCACATCATATATAGGTATGTCTGTGGGCATTTCCCGAAATAGTTGCTCTTTAAAAGTATCGACTGACATGGATGCTGTTAACTCAAAATCCGCAATTTCACCACTGCTAGTAGCCCCTAAAGCCAAAGCAGTAGCTAGAGAAATTCGCGGCATTGGATGAAAACCACCAGTGAAAGCAATTGGCAAGCCTGCTCGTCGCACAACCCGGTCAAACAAACGGATTAAATCCAGATGGCTCACTAAAGCCATGTTACCTTGTTTACCAAACCAAACTCGTATTCGTTGTGTCTTAGCAGTGTTGGGGACAAACTCACCAGCGAATTTTGGTACAGCAGGTGGTTCAATGACGATATTGTGCCCAAAGTCGATGCCACAAACCCCACAGTGAGAACAACCTTCAAAAGAGCAGTCGGGTACAATTGCAGATGCTAGAGCGCGTTCCAAGTCTTCTTTGAGCCACTTTTTATCAATCCCGGTATCTATATGATCCCAGGGTAGAGGAGTATCGAGGGAGTGAGTAGAGACGCGATTAATCGCGTCTGTACAAAGTGGGGAGTGGGGAGTTAGGAATTCTCCGCTCTGCTCCTCTTTTTGGAAGAGATTCCATTCGCCGTTTTCGATTTGGCGGTATTTCCAGTCTAGACCGGCTTGGGCGATCGCATCTCCCCAAGCAGCAAAAGCTCGATCTAAATTGTCATACCAAGAATCCATACCTGCACCCAATTCCCAGGCGCGGCGTACTACTTTCCCCAAAGTGCGATCGCCTCGTCCAATAAAATCTTCCATTGCCGAAATCCGGACATCGGTAAAATTTGCCTTTGCTCCCTTGATCCGGCGGAATTCTTGGCGCAGCAGGTTTTGTTTGCGCCGAAATTCACTGGTAGAAACTGAGTGCCACTGAAATGGGGTATGCGGCTTCGGGGTAAAGTTAGAAATTGTCAAATTAAAGTTTAAGGATTTTCTGCCTTTGCCCCGACATTCCCGCTGTAACCAACTTACTGTTTCGGCAATACCCAAGACATCAGCATCTGTCTCACCTGGCAAGCCAATCATAAAATATAGCTTAATTTTATCCCAGCCTTGCTCCCAAGCGGTTTTTACTCCCCGCAACAGTTCTTCATTGGTCAAACCTTTATTCACGATGTCTCGCATCCGCTGAGTTCCGGCTTCTGGAGCAAAGGTCAGTCCACCTTGTCGCGTACCTCCAAGGATATTAGCAATATTTTCGTCAAATCTGTCTACCCGTTGACTGGGTAGAGTCAGAGAAATATTGTCATTTTTTAAGCGATTTTTAATTTCCATCCCCACCGCTGGTAAGGATAAATAATCAGAACAACTTAAGGAAAGCAAGGAAAACTCGTTGTAACCGGTTGCCCGCATACCCTGTTCAATCGCTTCGACCACTTTATCCGGTTCTACATCCCGTGCTGGTCTGGTTAGCATTCCTGGTTGACAGAAGCGACAACCACGAGTGCAGCCACGCCGAATTTCAATGGTTAAGCGGTCATGTACGGTTTCTACGTAGGGAACTAGCCCAATGGAATATGCTGGTATCGGGGTTGCAACTCTTCGCAGAATGCGTTTTGGCACGTCTGGGCGCAGGGGATGAACTGAGCCATCGTCTGCCATGTCGTAGAACTGCGGGACATATACCCCTGGTATCTGTGCCAAGTCTAGTAACAAATCTTCCCGACTCAGACCTGCTTGTTTGCCTTCTTCCAACACCAAACCAATTTCTGGCAGTAATTCTTCTCCATCTCCAAGGGCGAAAAAGTCGAAGAAGTCAGCGTAAGGCTCAGGATTTGATGTCGCTGTCTGTCCTCCAGCAAAAATCAACGGGTAAGAGGGGGATGGGGGGATGGGGGGATGGGGAGACGCGGTGATATTTTCTTTATTCTTTGCGTCCCCGTGTCCCCGTGTCTCCGTGTCTTTGCCTCTTCTCTCCCGCCACGTCAGGGGAATTCCCGCTAAATCCAACATTTCTAGGATATTAGTTGCACCCAGTTCGTAACTGAGGCTGAACCCTAAAATGTCGAATTCTGTGAGCGATCGTTTTGACTCTACTGCAAACAACGGCGTATTAGTTTGCCGTAGTTTGGCTGATAGATCTTGTCCTGGCAAGTAGGCGCGATCGCACAATTGGCTCTTTTGGGCATTCAAAATGTTATATAAAATGATATGCCCTAAATTCGATGCACCGACTTCATACACCTCTGGGTAGGTTAAGACCCAGCGTATTGTTGTCGTCTCCCAAGGTTTGTGTACTGCTAAACGCTCGTTACCCAAGTAACGCCCTGGTTTTAAAATATCTGATGTGATTAATTTTTCAACTGCAACAGCCACTATGCTATCTTCGAGCTACATTAATTACAGTTACTCAAATCTAACCTTAGCATTAAATCAGGTCTTCCAACAAAGTTTCTCGTTGCAGCTTATAACTCCTTTACATAAAGTCTGCTCCTTACCTGAACTTTGCTCGTTTTACATAATTTTTATATAAATTTATGTTGCAGACAAGTCAGTTTGACTTTCTGAAATTTCAAAAACTCTATCGAGTTGCGTCAGTTCAAAAATAATTTGAACTGAGGGAGCAACATTGCAAAGTCGCAAACTCCTTTCTAAACTAACAGCTAGTTTGTGTGCAGATAACAATGCCATCAAACCTGCGCTGTCTAAAGAGTCTACTGCTGCTAGATCTACTACCAAAATCGAAATATGATTTTTTGCTAGCTCTGTAGTCATATCTCGTTCAAATTCCAAGGCGTTTGCAGCATTCAAACAGCTTTGGGGTTGAATAACCGCAATTTTGGGATACTGAAGCACTGCTTGCATGGTTACATCCTATAAGAGTTATTGAAGCGTCAAGGTAAGAATTATTTGAACATAAACTTTTTTTTGTTGCATCGACCATATGTCTTAGGTTTCTTTGCTGAATCTTTATTGCTTTAGTATGTCTGTTTAAAGATTGTCATAATTCCAGTTTAAAGTGTGTTCATATATACTTTTTTTTTATCTCAGTTCAAAAACAATCAACATAGACAGTGGTAAAGCAAAGAAATTATCCGTAACTTTCCTGAGGAAACTTGCCTAGTCCATAACTTAAGCTAATTTAGCCAAGCCTTAACGGTAAGTTAAATCCCACACTTTACGGTTACTGTTGACATTGGGCAAAGTCTGAGAAAATTATTTATCTAACTAACTTAAATTGTGATCTAAATCACTAGTAAATTAGTATTTGATCGCTTTTTATACTTAGATTTATCTGGAATAATTAATGTCAATATAGAGTTGGATTATGAGTTATGAGAACTAGGTACGCTATTCGCAAATTGGTAGAAAAAGCTCTTGATATTAAAAAACTAACTCCTGAGATCGAAAATGAAATCAACTCAGAACTAACGCAACTAGGTTACATTTCTGACGTGGATTACGAGGCTTTAGAATTATTAATGGCAGAGATGGATGCTGGTCGAATTCAGTTGGTTTCTAGCCTGGGATATTAATCCTAATTCTTTGGATATAGAGGTTAAGAGCTATACTAAGTGAATTTAATTAAGGCTGGAGCAATCATAGTTATAGCAGTTTCCGTGTTGGTAAGGAACAGAAAAAACAATTCACCATAGATGAAGATAATCCTTGTAGAGGCGTCCCTACCTGTGTACCTTATTCAAAGGCAGCGTGGGTAAAAATGGCCATATCATTAGTTTTTATTTTTCTATGAGATTGATTATTTAAATCCTAAGGTGGCGTAAACTGTGGTAATGACCATCTACATTGTGCATTCCTCATAATCGCCATGCAGTTCGCTAAACGCCTAGAAAAAATTCCTCCCTATCTGTTTGCTGAAATTATCCACAAACAGAATGAACTCGTTGCTAAGGGAGTTGATATCATCAATATGGCTATTGGCGATCCAGATAAACCAACTCCTAATCATATTCTCCAGGTAATGCATGAGGCGATTGAGGATGCTTCGATGCACAATTATCCCCCTTACCAAGGTACGAAGGAATTCCGGGAGACAGCAGCTAAGTGGATGGAAAATCGGTTTGGGGTGATGGGGTTAAACCCTGATACAGAAATTGTTTCCTCAATTGGTTCTAAAGAAGCAATTCATAATACTTTCTTAGCGTTTGTGGAAGCAGGAGACTATACATTAATACCAGATCCTGGTTATCCTGTGTATCGGACTTCCACAATCTTTGCTGGTGGCGAGTTTTTTACTATGCCCCTGAAGGCAGAAAACGGTTTTTTGCCTGATTTGAGTAATATACCTGAAGAAGTAGCTCACAAGGCAAAACTGTTGTGGATTAATTATCCTAATAATCCTACTGGGGCATTAGCAACATTAGAGTTTTTTGAAGAATTGGTAGCTTTTTGCAAGCAGTATGATATTATACTGTGCCACGATCACGCTTACTCAGAAATGGCATACGATGGCTACAAACCGCCTAGTGTGCTGCAAATTCCCGGTGCGAAAGATGTAGCGATCGAATTTCACAGTCTGTCCAAGTCGTACAATATGACGGGTTGGCGAGTGGGTTTTGTTGTTGGTAATCGTGTGGGCATTAAAGGCTTAGCCCAGGTAAAAACTAACGTTGATTCTGGAGTATTTAAGGCAATTCAACAAGCAGCGATCGCAGCTTATTCTAATACCACAGAGGCAGAACTCCAAGCCATCATGTCGGTTTACCAAAATCGTCGTGACATTATTGTTAGTGGACTGCAATCTCTCGGTTGGCCAATTCAGCCTCCTAAAGCTACCCTTTACGTCTGGACACCTGTTCCTCAAGGATATTCCTCGGCAGAATTTGTCAATTTGCTACTTGACAAATGTGGCATCCTTGTTCCTCCTGGTAGTGGTTACGGTGCATTTGGAGAAGGCTTTATCCGAATTGCTTTAACTATCTCTGATGAACGATTGCGAGAAGGAATTCAACGGATGAGAGATGCTGGTATTCGTTACGTGTGACTGGGGACTGGGGAAGATGAGGGAGATGAGGGAGATGAGGGAGATGAGGGATAAGAATTAATAACCAATGCCCCATGCCCCATGCCCAATCCCTAGTCCCCAATCCCCAGTCCCTCTTGATATGCTTGCCAAAGTTGGTGAATAAATTGATTGAGTTGCTGTTTGGCGGCTGAATCAAGCTCGGCTTTTGGTTGTTTTGCTAAAAGTTGGCTCAATAAGGTAATTACTTCTGTGTCTAAAGCTGGTTGAAATAAACCAGCAGGCCAAAGTAGGTCAGATGCATCGCGTAAATCGGTAATTAGCGGAGATTCTTCAATGAAGGTGACCATTAATAAAGGACGTACCCAGCACAACTGGCGAGAAACTACAAATTGAATGACTTCTGCATATAGATTCCTCTCACCATGCTTTAAAGACACTATTTGTCCTGGTTGAAGAAAATCTAGGCTCATGTCCATTATGAAAGCAGTTTGGGTAGCGACAAAAATTGTTTTGTAAGATTAGGGTAGCACTCTCACGCCAAGGATGTCTCAGAGATATGCCCTATCATTGCCTACGCAAAACTAATAGGACTAATCCCCGACAGCAAAGGGTTTTCTTAGCATAGTATGTTGACAGAAATACTATAGAATAGGTAAATAACTGTTAAGCGATCGCTAGACAGAGGCTTTGTTGTAGTGAATTAACGATTAAAGAGCAAAGAGCAGTGTCAGTTGAAACCATTGAAAAGCGTTCTACGTCCCGCAAGCTCGCGCCTCGCTATCGCGTTTTGCTCCATAACGACGACTACAACCCTATGGAGTACGTGGTACAAGTACTAATAACTACTGTGCCGAGCCTTACCCAACCCCAGGCTGTTAGCATCATGATGGAAGCCCATACTAATGGAATGGCTTTAGTCATTACTTGCGCTCAGGAACATGCTGAGTTCTATTGCGAAACATTGAAAAGTCACGGTTTAAGTAGCACGATTGAACCTGATGAATAGTCATTGGTCATTGGTCATTGGTCAATTGCGATTGGTGACTTAATTGGTATGAAAAAAAACCTTGTCCGTTTAGCCGAACGCCCTGCCCCTATTAGGCTGGGTTATTTTATTGGAATTTTGTTGCTGCTATGGTTACCCTTAGCTGCACCAATTTACTTACTAGTGAATGATTCAAATTTAGTAAGTATATTGACAATGGTATTGTTATATGCATTATTGATTATTCTCTTGAAGCTGTGGGGTAAGCGTGTCTATCAGCAGCCTCAAATTCTGCGGCATTATGGCTTAGAATTCACACGGCAAAACGGTGTGGATTTAATGCGTGGTTTGGCTATGGGGATAATTAATACTTTGATACTTTTTGGGGTACAGGGTTTTTTGGGTTGGTTGGTGTGGCAACAACCAAAAGTTTTCTTGGTAAAAGTGATTTTAGAGGGTTTAATTGTCGCTTTGGGTATTGGTTTTGCTGAGGAATTATTATTCCGAGGTTGGCTACTAGATGAATTACAACGAGACTACAGTCAGCCTGTGGCAATGTGGACAGATGCAATTACATTTGCAACATTGCATTTTATTAAACCGTTGGCAGTAATTATTCAGACATTACCGCAATTTCCTGCTTTAGTATTGCTGGGGTTAACGCAGGTATGGGGAAAGCGCTGGCATAGAGGACGCTTAGGTTTTCCAATTGGTTTGCATGGTGGTTTAGTTTGGGGTTACTACATTATTAATGTGGGGAAATTAGTTAAATATTCTGGTGAAGTTCCTGATTGGGTGACTGGGGTAAATAATAATCCTTTACAAGGAGTGATGGGGGTATTGTTGATGAGTGTATTGGCGTTTTTGATATGGGGGCAATCTCGGCGATCGCCTGTCTAACAATATGAGCGTTGCCTTACAGAGAATAATCGGAAGTGCGTTCAAAAATGTATCATTATTTTTCCACAGGGACTTATCCATTATCTTCCCTAATTATTTCTGTTTTTGGAAAATTTGAATCAATTATAGCTGAACAGCAGCAAGCACAAAGAATATTAGAATTTCAAAGGGACTACAACGGCAAATGCTAAACTACATTTATCAAGCTTGAGAAGCAATTATGACTGCCCTAATTCTCAACTTAAGTCCTACCATTGAGCTAACAGATGACCAGTTCTTCCAACTCTGCCAAAATAATCGTGACCTCCGCCTTGAGCGCACAGCAGAGGGAGAACTGATTATTATGCCGCCAACTGGATGGGAAAGCGGAAATCGCAATTCAAAACTGACAGCCAGGGTAGAGTATTGGGCTGATGCTGATGGTACAGGGTTAGCTTTTGATTCTTCAACAGGTTTTAAGCTTCCCAATGGTGCTAACAGATCGCCTGATGCATCTTGGGTAAGTCGGAAAAGATTAGCAGCCCTCAACCCAGATCCGGCGAAGTTTTTACCAATGGCTCCTGATTTTGCCGTAGAGTTACGCTCTGCTAACGATAGCTTGAAGACTGTGCAACAAAAAATGCAAGAGTACATTGATAACGGTGTATGTCTAGGTTGGCTGATTGACCCCCAAAACCAGCGAGTCGAAATTTACCGCCCAGGTAAAGATGTCGAGGTTTTACAATCCCCCACTAGTTTGTCAGGAGAAGATGTACTACCTGGGTTTGTGCTGGATTTGGCACAGATTCTAAATTAAGCGATCGCCTGACTAAAAAAGTGTTAATGCTCTATGCACACTCCAAAACGGGGAAGTAGTAACCTTCGGATGGGAAGAATAAAAAATGATGACCCAATCTAATACTATTAAACAGCAGCAAGCCCAAAGAATATTAGAACTATTTGCGATCGCACGTCAGCGATATTTGGATACAGGAGGAAATCCTCAACGCATTCCCAGCGGACTCAAGGAAGATGATTATATGACAGATGAGGAAAGGCAAGAAGCATTGGTATTAGGAAGACAAATTTTTCCACAAGAATATGTTGATAACTTTTTACAACAGCGTCAAAACAGTTAGTCAGTATTTTCTCACGCCACATTTTTGACTGAGATAATTCCCTCACCACACCACTGGATAAGTAGCCATCTGTCAGAATCTTTATCCAGTGCTAGCTTGAGACGGAAATTAAAAACTTCTTGCCAAACCTCTATCCCATATTGGGATATAAAATCTGCCTCCAGTTTTTGGAACTGTTCCCATTGCCGATTTCAGATAGCGGTAAGCATGGGAACGATCGCGGTAATTGGGACTTGTGCCGCGACTGGTGTCATTATTTACCCCCACCTTCAACCACTGTACCCACCACACACGCCTTATCCAAATTAACACCGCTCAAATTCGCCCCCTCTAACTCTGCACAGAGCAAATTTGCGCCAGAAAAATTCGCTCCTGCCAAATTTGCACCACGCAAGTCAGCTTCTTCCAGGTTTGCTTCACTCAATAATGCCCCTTGCAAATCAGCACGACTCAAGTCTGCACCTTTGAGATTTGCCCCAGTTAGGTTTACACCTCGTAAGTCAGCACCGCGCAAATCCACACCTTGCAAGTTCACATTCATCAAGTTGGCACCACTAACGAAAGCACCCGCCAAAGATACATCGCTGAGTTTGGCTCCCATCAAGTTAGCACCCCGCAGATTGCTACCCCGTAAGTCAGCACCAGTTAAATCTGCTTGCATCAGGTTTGCTCCCATAAGGTTCGCCCGCAAGTCGGTTCCTTGGAGGTTTGCTCCCATTAAATTCGCTCCCTCTAAATGCCCACCTTCGAGTTTAGAAGCAGCGAAGTTAACACCGACAAGGGTGGCACCAGCAAGATTAATTCGGTTTAAATCGAGTCGAGAAAGTTCCTCGTCTTCTAAATTTGCCCCAGGAAATTGTTTGAGTTTTCCTAATTTGATAGCTTCAATATTCATTTGTAGTAAGTACCAATCTCCTCACTTGTCTTGCTGTGGCTATCCCACTGGGAATCAAGTAGCCAAACGCCGCTGCTGACTTTGGGTGTCATTATGGGCAAGTCGAGTCCCTGTTGTAAACCCATAACTAATAAAGCTAGGGTATCTATAAGTTTAGGATCAAAGCGGGTAGATTGTTGCTGTCTGCACTCATCTAAAGCTTGACTAAATATTTCTTGGCGATTTTGATTTGAGGATTTTCGTTGATTTATCCGCCACTGAAAGTCTGCCAATAATGCCAAAATTCTCGACTCTAAGGGAATTTCATCTCCAGCTAAACCTGCTGGTTCCCCTGTGCCATTCCACCATTCGGTTTGGTGAGTAATAATTTGGGCAACTGCTCGCAGCCGTGGCATGGTTCGCAATACCTTTGCCCCTGGTATTAAAGGACAACTAGGAGCATCTTCTCGATCGTTAATGCTTATTGTATCATAAGTGAGAACACTTTCTGCTTTTTGTAATGGATCTATGCGATGCAACAAAGCTGCTAGCCGCAATCTCTTAATCTGCCATGCAGGAAGATCCAAAAGCTGAGCGATCGCTTCCGCAAGTCCTACTACTTCCGCAGCTGCCATTGGATTGTTGACATCTGCTATGTCCAGCAGTTGCGCCATCCGCAAAAATGCCTGGATTTCGTTAGAAACCAAGTTCCGATCTAGGGTTTGTTGCTGGAGGGCTGTCGGGATGGATAAACTGTCTTGCCCAGTTTGGAGATAATCGACTACACGGGAAACAACTGCACCCAAATTTTCTAATCTGGCAGTAGATGGTATTATGTCCTGCTTATGGGCAACGAGTTGATTTCCTAGTTCTGGGTTGTATTTTTTGATGTGAGCGATCGCTATTTCTGCTGTCTCTTGCACTAACTCTGGCTCAAATGTCCACAGTCCGTAGAATTTGCGCTCTAAGTCTGATGCCGGTATTCCACTGCTGCCATAATCAGCCGCCGATAGTTCTTGACAAATTACCATTGCTGTGTAATTCGGCGACAAAATAATTAAGTGCCACTCTTGCGCTACTGGATCTGCCGGATCTAATGCTACTAAGTCTACATTGGGTAGAAGGCTTGTAGGATGTTCGGCAAAGCCAGCGTCAGGGGCAGCCATGATGGTAATTTTGCGGCTGCGCTGGGCGATGTCTGCATATCTTTGAGCTTCTTGCAGATACCATTTACCCTGTTGGAAGGCTGTGATGACTAGAGGGCGATCGTCATCTGCTAGGATATGGTCTTCCAGGGCATGGCAGAGGGATACTAAGGTATTTTTGTAGTACACCCCGAATCGAATTGGCCTGGTGCTGTGGCGATGAGCTATTTCTAGCTGTTGTAGGATTGAACCTTCTAACATGAGTTTGGGATTTTATGAAAACGAACCGCTTCAGGCGCTGAGGGCGCTGAGGAAGAGAGGGGAGAAATTCAAAATTATGAATAGCCCCAGATTCTTATGTATTTTATGATACACCTGCTAGCTGTTTTTCTTTCTTCTCTATTGGTGAAGAAAGTGCTGCTTCTAAGTCGGCACAACCGAGTTTTTCTTCTAAAATATTCATGACTTCACGGCCGAAGTCGTTGGGATTTTGTTGCCAAGCTTGTAAACAGACTTCTCCAAAGAATGAACCAAGGGGTTCGGGGTTCCAAAGCAGTTTTTTGGCTGTCCAGGGCATCAGGCTCATTGGATTATACCCTGGTTTGAGGATGCCTTCTTTGAAGGCGTATTCTTCTAAATGGGTATGGGGTTGGAGTCCAATAAAGAAGATGGCAGGTTCGACTTTATCAGCACCAAAAATTCGCTCTAATTCCCGGTGGTAGGCGATGGTTTGGCGGATGGTTTCGGGACGTTCGTCAATGACGTTAAAGGAGTAGTTGACGGAAACCAAGTCGTTGAAACCAGCGGCTTTTAAGTCACGACAGTTTTGTAAGACGGTTCGGAGGTTGTAACCCATCCGCATTTTCCGCACGAGTTCTTGAGAACCGCTGGTAATGCCAATTTCAAAGTAGTTCATCCCTGTTTTGGCCATCAAGTCACACAATTGAGGTGTCAAATTGTCGGCTCGAATGTAAGCTGCCCAGTGGATGTCTGTCATACCAGAATAGACGATTTTTTGCAAGAGTTCTATGGCATCGTCAATAAATTTGCGTGCGGGGATAAATTGGGCATCGGTAAACCAGAAGTTGCGAATGCCGCGATCGTATAATTGGCGCATCTCGGCAACTACTTCATCTGCTGGGTTGATGCGTACTTGTTTACCCTCAACAACCGTATAAACGCAATAACAACAGTTGTGAGGACAACCACGCTTGGTTTGTACGCCTATATAAAAGTCTTCCTCTTGCAGATAATAGTTAAATTCCGGCCAGATGCTTTCGATATAGTCGTAGTTGCAAGCTGTTTTTTCTAGGGGAGTGGGTTGTTCGTGAATTAGCCGTTTTCGTGGTTGAGTTTCTCCCACAACATAACAGCGTTCATCTCGAAACTCTCTGCCACTTAAAAGCTTTTCTAGCAGAGTTTCCCCTTCACCCACAGAAATAATTGTCCCTTGGGGTAAGCTTTTACCCAGTTGTTCGTAAAAGACGCTGACTGCACCACCACCTACAACTGTACGGGCATGAGAATGATATTTTTGGGCACGCTTTAAACCGCGCTCGATCAAGCCTTGGTTACGCCACAATTCTACATAGTAAGCAATGAAGATTCGCAAACCGCCCAATGCCCCACGTAGTTTTAATAGAGGATTCTTGGCGTAGTAAAATTCAAAGGCATTTTGTAGCGGGTTACCACCACGTCCGCCAACTGGAGCATAAATTTGAATATCCCGCCAAGAAAATACTAGTAGTGTAGGTTTAAATTCATCGATACACCGATCCAAAGCCGAGGTGTAGTCTAAAGGTGGTACTGTTCCCAAATCAAAGATGCGCTGTTCGATGTTGGGAAATTGTTTGTGGACATGATCGCTCAGGTAGACAACCCCAATAGGAAAGATGGGGTTGCAGGGAAGGCGAACGTAAAGAATCCGATTTTCCATCATGGGTGTTTTGACTGCCATCTTGCCAATTTTCGGGGGAAAGCGAGAAAAATTTGAGTTTTAACGGGTGTTTTTGTTTGTTTGGCTTTTATTTATCAGAATTTTGCTTGATATTGAAGCCGATTATTGGTATTTCCTAGTTTTTGTTCCCAATTCTGGGAATCAATAAAGTTAGTGTCCACGCTAAATGCATGTAATTGACAGACATTTCTGAAGATATTTTTCATCAGAATTCTCCAAGAAACCCTGCCCTTCGAGGGCAGTGGAGCAACATTGGTTTTTGAAGACCTCACAAACATTCGTGGCAGAGCCAAAACTCAGAAGGCTCAACGTCGTAGACTGCATGGATGGAGCTTTGCTCAGTTCCAGGCATTCGTGACCTACAAAGCTGAAGCTAGAGGCGTAACCATAGGGTTTGTTGACCCACGCTACACCTCGCAGAAATGCAGCCAATGTGGACATATTGAGCGAGGTAATCGCCCCTCTCAGGCTGAGTTTCGGTGTAAGAAGTGTAGGTACGAATGCCATGCGGATTACAACGCTGCGGTGAATATTCGTGAGGATTTTCTAAAACTCAGGGCATCAGTCAATGTGCCTATTGCAGTCTGCCCGGAAACGGGAATTTGAATTGCAAGCTCCGTGGCTTCAGCCCGGAGGTGTTGACATAGCTTTACGATAACATTGAGTTTATTCATTAAGCGACCATCTGGGCGTATTAATTTTGAGATAGATATAAAGAGCAAAACTGATTTGTTCACTACATAAAAAGCAAGGGGATCATCGTCAGAATAATGTCCTAATTATCTGTCTTCAGGGAATTAAAGATTTTATACTGGGTAAAAATATCTAAAACTTTTACTTGTAGTGTATAATTGCGAAAAAGGCATAAATAATTACAAAATTTTCATAACCATAAATATTTCTTTAGATAGAAATAATCTATAAATATTCAGTTGGTATTCACAGTTACAGCAACTGGGGATCAGTCGGTGCTAGGCTTGGGTAGTGTAATGTAAAATTGTGGCGTAAAGCTCCTCAGCAGTTATGGCTCAAATTTTAGATCCTCTACCACCTGAGCAATCGGGGAAAATTCTCTGCTGCTACATTAATGCCACGAGCAAAATACAGGTAGCTCGCATCTCTAACATTCCCAATTGGTATTTTGAAAGGGTTGTTTTTCCAGGACAACGCCTAGTGTTTGAAGCTCCGCGAAAAGCTCAAATGGAGATTCACACGGGTATGATGGCTAGTGCAATTTTATCCGATAAGATTCCGTGCGATCGCCTGATGCTTGATGAACCTAGCAATTATGAGTTAGATACAGACTCATCATTTGGAAAAGACCCTATAGATACCACGACAATGGTGCAGCAACTTAATACAAATACCGGAGATAGTATAAAACCCTTACAAATCGCTGGTTTAGCAGCTGTTGATTAAAAAAAACAATTTGGCTCAATTTCTAGGTTGCTGAATTCAGCAGCCTTTTTTATTTATTGCCCCATGCCCAATGCCCCACCGTCATCTACAATCATTCTTATGAATCTGCCTTCATTTCTTTGGTTGTGGAAAATGGCCGCCTGGTCGATGGGGTTATCCTTGCTGGCATACCTGATGTTAGCAGTTACAGGCGTTTGGATGTTCCGGGCGAGAACTTCGCAGCAATTTCCTTTTATTCCGTTATTTATGGGTGGAAATAGAGGAGTGCGATCGCTCCACTATCTCATGGGCATCAGCATGGTAAGTTTAGTGCTACTATTGCTGGCGATCGGCATTGTTGGCACTTTGGGCCACTTTGGTTCTCTGGGACACTCGTCACACTTAGCTGCTGGATTGATTGTGGTAGCCTTGGTTTTACTGTCTGCTTTCAGTGCAACGCAAATTACTCCCAGACGACCTTGGGCTAGACTTTTACACATCAGCGTAAATATTATTTTGTTTGTAGGATTTGCCTGGGTATCCCTTAGTGGTTGGATCGTAGTACAAAAGTATTTACCTTAATTTCATTAATCACGGTAGACGTTTTAGACCAAGTTTTCAAACCAGAAATTTTGCCAACAGGTGCTATTGGTATAGACTTGGGTTGTAATTCAGCCTTATCAATTACTGACGGAGAGAATCATCAACAAATCGATGCTCCTAAGTTTTTGAGAAATGCGCTTAGGGACTTGCGAAAAAATAAAGTACCAGTAATTCTAGAATATTTAGGAAGCGCGGATCTATCAGCCCTCACTAAATCTGTAGAATGGAAATCCCTCAAGTCATGCTGACCGACACTATCAAATCT
>JAESFX010000182.1_pt1 | contig 54546 bp, 58 predicted proteins | sample 9269501 | NCBI WGS metagenome assembly JAESFX01 (sample SAMN14515570, study PRJNA621655) | algae metagenome | isolation source: Desmonostoc geniculatum HA4340-LM1 and co-occurring heterotrophs from cave... | place: USA: Maniniholo cave, Kauai, Hawaii | collected 2009-07-28
CAGCGAACGTAGCCACGACGAGATTGCGGCTGTAACCACCGACGCCAGGCTTTTCTGCAGATCCTGTCTTGCCACCGACACGATAGCCCTGTGCATCGGCCTTCTTGCCGGTGCCATCGACTACGATCATCCGCATCAATTGCCGCATCCGCGCGCTGGTCGCAGCGGAAAAGACCCGCTTGCCGGGGATTTTTGCATCGGCCTTGGTCTTGAACATGGTCGCCGGACGATAAATGCCGCCATTGACCATCGCCGCATAAGCGCTGGCAAGATGTAGCGGCGTGACCGCGATGCCGTGGCCGTAACCGACGGTCATATTGGTGATGCGGCCCCAGCTCTTGGGGTAAAGTGGCATAGCCTTTTCGGCGAGCTCGATATCGGGCCGTCCATCGAAGTGCATGGTCTTCAACATCGCATCCATGCGTTCAGCACCCAGATTATCGGCTATCTGCGCGGTGACGATGTTGGAGCTGTGGATCAGCGATTCAGGCGTATTGAGCCAGCGGCCCGAGGGATGCGAATCGCGGATCTTGTGCCCGCCCACAGCCAGCGGCTGGGTGGCATCATAACGGATCGACAGGTCGCGGACCGTTCCGGCGTCGAGCGCCGCAGCCACAGTCAGCGGCTTGAAGGTCGAGCCAAGCTCGTAGACACGGTTCGTCACATTATTGGTCTGGCGCGTAATCGGGTAGCGGCCGTCGACGATGGTCTGGCCAAGGTCGGGAATGTTGGCGAACACCGGACGGTTTGGGTTGAACGACGGCAAAGTCGCCATCGCCACCACTTCGCCGGTCTGCACGTCGAGAATGATGCCTGCCGCGCCTTTGGCATTGGTCGCTGCCATGCCCGATGCCAGTTCGCTTTCAAGCGCTGCCTGAACGCGCACGTCCAGCGAGAGATTGAGCGGCTTCGAACGCTTGGCAGGATCGCGCAGATGGTCGTTCATCACCCGCTCCATCCCCATCGCGCCGCTGCCGTCGCGGTTGACGAAGCCGAGGACGTGCGCTGCCATATCGTGCTGCGGATAGAGCCGCGTCGCCTCTCGCGGGAATTCGATGGCGATTTCGCCTAGGTCGTGGACCTGCTTGACCTGCTCGGGCAGCGCCTTTTTGCGCAGATAGCCGGGACGGTCGGCGGTCAGCTTGGCGTAGAATTCGGATGCGGGCGTGTCTGGGAAGATCGTGGCCAACTGCGTCGCCAACTGCTTCTTATTGCCCAGCAATTCATCGGGCTTCACCCAGATCGCATAGCCATATATGCTGCGCGCCAGCGGCACGCCGTTGCGGTCGACGATGTCGCCGCGATCAGGGACGTAATCGGTGATCGTCGCGCCGTAAGCGCGGGTACTTTCGAACAGCGCCAGCGTCGCCATCCGCCCGACGAGCAACAGCACAAAGGCAGCAAAGGTCGCGAGCAGCACCAGCAACCGCCAGAATCCGTGCGCGGCGAACGGCTGGTTGCCGACGCCATGCTTGCGGGTGGTGGTGCGGGCGGCCAATGTCGTCATCAGCGGCGACGTTCCTTGTCAGCCTTTGCGGCAATGTCGCTCATCAGGTCGTCTGACAGCAATTTTTCATCCATCTTTGCCAGCCGTTCGGTGCGGGTTTGCTCGACCTTGGGCGCATCGATCTTGGCGACAGCGACAGGTTTTGCTGACTCGACATATTCTTCGGTTGCCGTTTCGCGGTTCTGCCCAGCGCCAATCAGGCCTGCAGGCGCTTCGCCGTCGGATGCAGCAACCATGATCGGCTTGGTAACGGGCGACTCGCCGCCCAATCCGGCTAACGCCCTTTCACCATCGACAAATTGCTCTGCCGTCGGCGGCTGATAGCCGTACAAAAGCTCGTTCCACTCTTCGAGTTGCTGAAGGCTGGCGCGTGTCCTTATTTCGGCTTGGAGGAAGTTGATCTCACGCTTGGTGTCTAGGATTTGCCGGTCCACCGAAACCAGGTCGCTGTGCAGCGCCGCGACATTGAGCGACAGCGGGTAAAGCAGGATCGCGACCATGAAGACCAGCGCAAGCCAGCCCAGATTCTTCAGTCGCTTCATGGCAAGGCTCATGCTGCCAGTCCTCCTTCGCCCCAGGCGGGCGCTGATGTGCGCGTTGCCGACCTTAAGGTGGCGGAACGGGCGCGCGGGTTTCGGTGTACTTCGGCGTCCGAGGGGCGGACAACCTTGTCAGCCTTGTCGAACGTGGGTGCAGGGCCGGCGGTTGCGACCGTCGGTATGTGCCTTGACCCTGCACCCTCCGCCCCGCTGCGGCGGCGCAGAAACTGTTTGACGATGCGATCTTCGAGGCTGTGGAAAGTGACAACAGCAAGCCGCCCGCCGGGCTTGAGCATACGCTCGGCGGCTTCAAGCCCGCCGGTCAGCTCGTCGAGTTCGCGGTTCACATGGATGCGGATCGCCTGAAAGGCGCGCGTCGCGGGGTCCTTCGGCGCGCCCGGCTTGTGACCGACTGCCTTACGCACGATCGCAGCCAGTTCGGCAGTAGTGCCGATGGGCCGCGCCGCGACAATTGCGCGTGCAATGCGGCGTGAGCGATGCTCCTCACCGTAGCGGTAGATGATGTCGGCAATTTCGGCTTCATCGGCTTCGTTGACGAAATCGGCGGCGGTCACGCCGTCCTGCGCCATGCGCATATCTAGCGGGCCGTCCTTCTGGAAGGAAAAGCCGCGTTCGGCGCGGTCGAGCTGCATCGACGACACGCCGATATCGAGCACGACGCCGTCGACCGATGGTATGTCATCGGCAATCAGAACGTCGTCCATGTCAGAAAAGCAGGCCGAGTAGAGGCGCAATGCACCTCCACTGCGGCCTGCAAGGTCTGCACCTTCCGATAGCGCATCAGGATCGCGGTCGAACGCATAAACGCGCGCACCGCCAGCGAGTATCGCTTCGCTGTATCCACCTGCACCAAAGGTGCCATCCACAATCTCTGCGCCAGGGGTGATGGCTAGAGCGTGAATTACTTCATCCAGCAGGACTGGAATATGGAGGGCTTGCGTGGTCATGCGCCGCGCTTCCCTTGGGCGAGCCAGTAATTGAGCTCGTCCTTTATATGGTCGAAGGCTGCCGGGGCTTCTTTCAGGAATACATCCGGGTTCCACAGCATGAAATGGGTGGTTGCGCCGAAGAAGAAGGCGCGGTCGTCAATCTTGCCGAAATGCTTGAGCATCGGCGAAAGGACGAAGCGGCCAGAGGCTTCGAAGGCCGTTTCGAAAATGGAGGAGGCAGCGACGCCCGCCAGTTCGCGGTCGAACTCGACACCGCGATTGACAGCGCTCTCCCATTGCGTTTCGATATCGGCGCGCAGCTTGAGCCGTTCTGCCCCGCCGAAACCGATCAGGCAGGGCAGATCGCGGTGGCGCGAGATGCAGACGCTGTTGGCTCCGGAGGATTGCTGGACGCTGTCACGCAGTTCGGCGGGTATGGTCGTGCGGCCTTTGGCGTCGACCCCCGACACCCCCGAACCTGCGTAGACCACCAAAGCTGACACTGCCCGATTTCACCCCTCGAAACAGGGCGCAGATCACCGTTCATGGCGAAGCATCGCCACGCGGACGTTTAACCGACCGAGAGAATCAGGAATCCACCCCTTGATATGAAGGACATATCAGGGATTTTATGGATTGGAATAGGGATTTTATGGAGCTTTATCGCTTAACTATATTAAGCATCTGGTTTATAATGATAAAATAATATCACCTTTTTCTGCTCGATCCACCCGACCGCTCCCAAACCCGCGCATATAGGTCAGCTGCTTCTGTACCTCCCACAAAATCCCACACTCACCCACCATTGCGCAACGAACCGAGCATTTTTTCGACCCAGATCATATTGCCGAACTCGTCATCGCCCGAAACCGCACGAACGCCCTGCCCTTCCCAGTAAACGGTGTCGAGCAAGTCGGCATCGGCAAAGAGCAGCGCCCTGCCTTTGCCGACACTGCAGTCGGCGAGCAGTTTCTCGCCTGATATCTTGCACACAGCGGACGCCTTTCCAGACTTGGTGAGCCATTCGCCGGGTGTCTGGGTCCGCAGCGTCAGGCCATCGATCGAGCGCAACACCAGCGCTTGCGGATCGTCCATAGGCAGCACCATCTCCAGCCCCCAATGCGCGAACAGTGGGGACAGCAGCGAGGTGAACAAGGGCCGGCGTTTGTCGCCGATCGGATAAAGGCTGCCCCATTGCAAAGCAGGATCGGCAAGCACCAGCAGGCGCCCGCCCCCCCGCACCCATGCGTCGAGCTTTACCAATTCGGACGGGGCAAGCGCGCGCGGCTGCGCGAGCAGCAAAAGGGATGGAGGCTTGGTTTCCAGATCATCGAAATTGTCGAGCGGACGGACATCATATTGCGTCTGCAATCGCACATAGGCGGGGTGCGGCTTCGCATCGGCGGCAAGATCGGCCTCGATCCCGCCCTCACTCCACTGCAGCGGCAAGGTGGTCATCAGGCCGAGCGAGGGCTTCGGACCTTCGCTCACCGGCCGAAGATAGCGCATTGCCGACAATAAAAATACCAGCCCCAGAACCATCAACAGTCCGACAAGCAAGCGCTTGCGCAGCCCCACGTCATTTAAATCTATGCGCATGAAATGGCTTTACTGCGGCGGGGTTGATGAGGGGACCTGGCGGATATTCTCCGCCGGCGCCTCAAGCGCCTCATCGGTTTCATCGTCCTGCTTGACCGGGGTCACGCCCAGTTCGGCCAGTGGCTCGTCGGGCATCGTCTCTTCAGCCAGAGCCGAACTGTCCGGCCGCGCCGTTTTTGGCGTTCCGCCGGTCACGCGATCAAGCACCATATTGGCGAGGCTCACAAAGAGCAGAACGACGACCAGGCCGATGATCCCGACCTGAATACGCTGCGTTGCAGATTGACGTGGCTCTACCAAAACCGTCCTCCGGAACCCGTATATCGGGTCGATCGGGTCAAATGTCCAGTTGCCAGGGCATCGGCGGCAGGTTTTTGCTCCGCATCCAGTCGGGATTGTAAATCGTCGACAGATAGCGAAAGCCCGTATCGCACAGGATCGTCGCGATGCGCTTGCCCGGCCCGAGTTGCTTGCCGAGCGCTACTGCACCCGCGACGTTAATGCCAGACGACAGGCCAAGGCACAGCCCTTCCTCCGCGAGCAGGCGACGGACCCAGACCAGTCCCTCTTCGTCGGAAATGCGGAATTGCGTGTCGATGGGCGCACCATCGAGATTGGCCGTTATCCGCCCCTGCCCTATCCCTTCAGCAACCGAATTGCCCTCGCCGCGTAACTCGCCGCACGCATAATAATTGAACAAAGCCGCGCCGTGCGGATCGGTGAGCGCAATGGTCACATCCTCACGCTTGGCCTTCAGTCCCAATCCGACCCCGGCAATCGTCCCGCCGGTGCCTGCGGAGCAGGTGAAGCCGTCGATATCGCCGTCCATCTGCGCCCAGATTTCTTCGGCAGTCGTTTCGATATGCGCGCGGCGGTTGGCGATATTGTCGAACTGGTTTGCCCAAATCGCATTTTCGGTTTCATCAGCCAGCCGCCGCGACGTGTGCACGAAATGCCCGGGATTCGAATAAGGCGCAGCGGGCACGAGCACAAGTTCGGCCCCCAAAGCGCGCAGCGTGTCCTTTTTCTCCTGGCTTTGCGTTTCAGGCATGACGATGATCGTCTTGTAGCCCAGTGCATTGGCGACCAGCGCCAGCCCAATGCCGGTATTACCTGCGGTTCCTTCGACAATGGTCCCACCCGGTTTCAACAGCCTCTGCTGTTCGGCATCGCGCACAATGTACAGCGCCGCGCGGTCCTTCACAGATGCGCCGGGATTGTCGAACTCGCACTTGCCGTAAATCTCGCAGCCCGCTTCCTCGCTCGGTCCCTTGAGCCGGACGAGCGGTGTGTTGCCAATCAGATCGAGCGTCGATTGCATTGCTTTCATGCACGCTCGACTAAAGGCTTGGTGCTTGCTGCGCAAACAAGAATCTCTTTTTGCCGATAGTGTAGCCCGAAGCCATTGGTCGTCCCCCGATCACCGCTTGTCGACGGATCGTTCTTTTCTATTGATATGTTGTAACGTTATTTCTAACGCCATTTTCATGTTACATGATATCAAAGCAAAAGGGTTCATTGTGAAAATCGCCAAAATTCAAATGGTATCGCTTTGGGCGCTCGCCGTTGCCGCCCCTGCCGTGGCTCAGGACAACGTTCCGCAGGATGACGATTTTCACACCGACAAGGAAATTGTCGTAACCGCGCCTTATGTCGAGCGGCTCGACATATTGGCGGGAACCTCGGCGGTGTCGGGAGAAGCGCTGGCCGAGAAAAGCCGTGCACAAATCGGTGACATATTGACGAGCCTGCCAGGCGTTTCGGCAACCAGCTTCTCCCCCGGCGCGTCGCGACCTGTGTTGCGCGGCTATCAAGGCAATCGCGTAGCGGTGCTGACCGACGGCATCGGCAATATCGATGTGTCGAACACCTCGGCAGACCATGCTGTTACTATCGACACGCTGACGGTCGAACGCATCGAGGTTTTGCGCGGACCCGCCGTGCTGCTGTTCGGCGGTCAGGCAGTGGGCGGCGCAGTCAACGCGCTCGACAAGCGGATACCACGCGCCGTGCCCGAAGAAGCGATCCATATCGACGCCTTGGCCGGTTATGGCTCGGCAGCCGAAGACTGGTCTGGCGGCGCATCTATCGACGTCCCGCTTGGCGACCGCGTCGTCGTTCACCTGGATGGCAGCTACCGCAACAGCAATGACCTGCGCAGCGGCGGATTTGTGCTTTCGCCAACGCTGCGCGCAGCGGTGCTGGATTTCGCCGAGGAAGAAGAAAGCGAAGGCAATCTGGAAGAAGCCGAAGAAGCGCGTGACCTTGCCGCCCAGCGCGGACGCATACCCAATAGTGCAGTCGAGACATGGACGGCAGCCGGCGGCATCGCCTTTATCGACGATGGCGGAAACCTTGGCATTTCCTACAGCATTTACGACACCAATTACGGCGTGCCTGCCCGTCCCGGCGCAGAACATGCGCACGAAGGCGAGGGAGGCGAAGAGGAAGAGGGTCCGGTGACTATCGGCCTGCGCCAGTATCGTGTCGATTTCCGCAGCGAGGTCGAATTGGGCGAAGGCTTATTCGACAAGTTGCGGCTGCGCGCAGGCTATGCCGACTACACCCACACGGAATTCGAAGGCGACGAAGTCGGCACCGTTTTCGACAGCCAGGGCATCGAAGCCCGGGCCGAATTCGTCCAGAATGAGCGGGGCGGGTGGCGCGGCGCAAGTGGCGTCCAGTACCAGACGCGCGACTTCGAGGCGATTGGTGCCGAAGCGTTCGTTCCGCCCAACAAGACCCGCCAGTACGGCCTGTTTACGCTGCAGGAATTCAAGTTCGGTGATCTCGAAACCGAAGTCGCGCTGCGTTTCGACACAGCCGAGCTGCGCGCCGATACTGTTGGTGTTACCCGCGCGTTCAATAATTTTTCGGCAGCGGCGGGTGTCGGCTACAACATCGGCGACCTGAAAATCGGTGCAAACATTTCACGCACCGGGCGCGCACCTTCGGCGGAGGAGCTTTTCTCGAACGGTCCGCACATTGCAACCCAGGCTTTCGAAATCGGCGACCCGACATTGCGCAGCGAACGTGCTTGGAACGGCGAGCTTTACGCGCGTTATGACGGCACTGCTGCCGAATTCAGCGCAACGCTGTACACCAACCGTTTCGACAATTTCATCTTCGAGGCAGAGACCGGCGACGAAGAAGACGGCTTGCCCGTGTTCCAGTATTTCCAGGATGACGCGCGCGTCTGGGGCGTCGAAATCCAGGGCTCCGCGCGGTTGGGACGCTTCGGCGGATTCGACCTCGCCGTCGATGGTGTGGCCGATTACACCCGGGCAAAGATCGCCAATGGTGGCGGCAATATACCGCGCATTCCGCCGCTCCGATTGTTAGGCGGTGTCGAACTGACTAGCGGCGCATTCGACGTGCGCGGCGAAGTTGAGTGGAGCGATGATCAGGATCGCACAGCAACGTTCGAAACGCCAACCGAAGGCTTCACCCTCGTGAATGCAAGTGCCACATGGCGACCGTTCGGACGCGACCGCAACATCGCCCTGATTGCTTCAGCCAACAACATTTTCGACGTGACCGCACGCCGTGCAGCATCGTTCACAAAGGATTTCGTGCCATTGGCAGGGCGCGACTTCCGGGTGACCGCACGCCTCAGTTTCTGATTGTCAGCGCCGGTTCATGCTGGCAGGTGCATGCAAAATGCATCTGTCAGTTATCGGGAGAATATCCATGCGCAAAATTGCTACCGCCATCCTTATTTCAGCGTCGCTGCTGATTTCGGCATGCAACACCGTCAAAGGTCTGGGCGAAGATATAGAGTCGGTCGGTGAAGCCGGCGACCGCGCAATCTAGTCAAGGGAACCTTTGAACCATCCTCACGTTGTTCACTCAAGTCTTTCACGACTTTCCTGAACAACGATGGAGGTTCGAATGCGTAAAATTGCAACGGTTATCCTGCTCTCGGCATCGCTGCTTGCCGCAGCGTGCAACACCGTAAAGGGTGTTGGCGAAGATATTGAGTCAGTAGGCGAAGCTGGCGACCGCGCCATTTAAGCTACGTCATTCAACCGATACATTCACGGCCTCGGATGCTTCCGGGGCCGTTTTCGCGCGTCGGCGTTGTGTGAACCAGATGGCGATAATGGCAAATTCGTAAAGCAGGCAGAGCGGGATTGCGAGCAGCAGTTGCGACACCACATCGGGGGGCGTCAGCACTGCGGCGATGGCGAACGCGCCGACGATCGCATAGCGACGCCCCGAAATGAGCTGATCGCGAGTGACAATCCCTGCTCTCTCCAACAGCAACAGCAGTACAGGCAAAAGAAATGCCACACCGAAGCCGAAAATGAACGTCGTGACAAAGCTCAGATAGTTGCCGACACCGGGCAGCGCTTCTTGCGTCACCCCACCCACGTCTCCCTGAAAACCGAGCAGGAAACTCAGCGCAACGGGCATGGCAAAGAAGTAGGCCAGGCTGGCACCGAGCGTGAACAGCACCGGCGTCATCAGCAGGAAAGGCAGAAATGCGCGTTTTTCGTTGCGATACAGACCGGGCGCGACGAAACGCCAGATCTGCGTCGCAAACACCGGGAAAGCGATCATCATTGCCGCGAATAAGGCGACCTTTACCTCAACGAAAAACGCTTCGAAAATGTCGGTGTAGATGATCTTGCCCTGCCCCGCCGCCAGCAATGGCTGCACCAGCACGGCAAAGATCGGCTTGGCAAAATAGAAGCAAACACCGAATGCCACGGCCAAAGCGACAAAGCACCACAACAGCCGGGTGCGAAGCTCGATCAGATGATCGAGCAACGGCATCTTGGTGTCGTCAATCTCGCTCATGGCTTGGCTGCGGCCTCGGCTGGGGGCAGCTCGATGGGTAACTCGGGTTCTGTGGGCCGCGCCTCGTCGCCTACTACCTCATCACGCGGATCGGCGGGATGCTCACGCATGATGCGTTCATTCTCCTCCTTCCACTTTTTTTCCATTTCTTCGAGCTCGGACTGGCGCACCATTTCGTCGAAGCCAGAACGGAACTGCGCCGCAACCCCGCGCGCCTTGCCGACCCATTTGCCGACCACACGCAAGACCTTGGGCAAATCCTTGGGACCGATCACCAACAAGGCGACCAGCATGACGAGCAGAAATTCGGTCGAGGCGATGTCAAACATCGAAAGCTCCCGCACAGGGGAGCAAAAGGCCCACCGCGCGCATGCTGCTTAGACCTGGGTCTTGTCTGTCTGCTTTTCGGCGTCGATCACCGTGGATGCGCCAATCTGAGGCGGCGGGCCTTTCGGCGCTTCGTCTTCCTCGGTCATGCCTTTTTTGAAGCTTTTAATGCCCTTGGCGACATCGCCCATCATGTCCGAAAAACGGCCTTTGCCAAACAGTAGCAGCACCAAAATGCCGACGATCAGCCAGTGCCAGATGCTCAAACCACCCATTTCATACTCCTGACGCGGCAGGTTGCCGCTTTATCCCTCTATAGCACTTAATCATCGCCGTCGGCAATTTCCAGTTCACCGTCGTTTTCTTCGCCCGCGAATTGCATGTCGCCCAACGCCATATCGATGGGGTCGAGCAAGCCTGCAGCCTTCAAATCATCGATTCCCGGCAAGTCCTTACGGCTGCTAAGTCCGAAATGTTGCAGAAATCCTGCTGTCGTCGCATAAATCAGCGGGCGTCCCGGCACTTCACGGCGTCCGGCGGGCCGCACCCACCCTGCTTCCATCAATACGTCGAGCGTGCCCTTTGATATCTGCACACCGCGTATCGCCTCGATCTCCGCGCGGCTGACGGGTTCGTGATAGGCGATGATCGCCAGCGTTTCGACCGCAGCGCGGCTCAATTTTCTGCTTTCCTCGCGCTCGCGGCGGAGCAGGTGTGCCAAGTCGGCGGCGGTCTGAAAATGCCAGGTCTTGCCACGCTGCACCAGTTCGATGCCGCGCCCGTCATAATGTTCGGCGAGCTTTTCCAGCGCGGTCGAAATATCGACGTCGTCTCCGACATACGCTCGGATTTGCTCTACCGTCATAGGCTGTTCTGCAGCGAACAAGGTCGCCTCGACTGCACGGACATCGGGATCGTGCTCGATCATCATGCTTTCATCCTCACCATCAGCGGGGCAAAACTTTCTGCCTGCTGCAAATCGATTGTGCCGCGCTTGGCCAGTTCCAGCGCTGCCACGAAGCTCGATGCCAGCGCCGATTTGCGCAACTGCGGCTCTGCAAAGTCGGGCAGGAATGCCTCAATCGCCGTCCATTCAATGGCCCGTCCGATCATCGCGGAAACGCGCTCCAGCGCTTCCTCCAGCGTCATCACCTGCCTTTTCTTGACGACATGCAACACCGGCTGCGTGCGCGCCTTCACCTGCCCATATGCGGTGATGAGCTCGAAATAATCGCAATCCCATGCCCGCGCCCTGACGATCCGCAGACCCTCGGGATCGCCGCGCAGGAAGATATCGCGCCCGATCCGGTCGCGCGCCATCAGCCGCGCACCGCTTTCGCGCATTGCGTGCAACCGTTCGAGCCGCAGTTGCAGCCGCAGCGCCAGCTCCTCGGGCGACGGGTCGATGGTCGGGTCCTTCGGCAGCAGCAGCGCCGATTTGAGATAAGCGAGCCACGCCGCCATCACCAGATAATCGGCGGCAAGCTCCAGCTTCAGGCTTCTAGCGCGGTCGATAAAGCCCAGATATTGTTCGACCAGTGCAAGGATCGAAATCGCCCGCAAATCGACCTTCTGGTTGCGCGCCAGTGTCAGCAACAGGTCGAGCGGACCTTCCCAACCGTCAATGTCGATGGTCAATATGTCGGCGTCGGCCGGTGCCTGGCGGACATCGTCCTCGAAAAGCATATCGCCGTTCATGCCGCGCCTGTCGCTCCATGCGTCAGCTTCGCTTCCGGGTCCGCCAGCGCGAGCAACCGGTCGCGTTTGTCCAGCAAATGCGCCAGCCGACCGGCATCATATTTCAGCGTTGCATTTGCCATAGCCCGGTCGAGCCGCGCCTTTGCCGCATCGGTAATTTCGGGCAACTTGTCCGCAATCGCTACCATCTCGTCGAACCGGCCCCAGCAGTTGAGCGCGAGATCGCAGCCCGCCGCCACACAATCCGCCGCCCGCGTCGGCACGTCGCCGGAAAGCGCATTCATATCGAGATCGTCGCTCATCAGCAGCCCGTTGAAACCGATCTTGCCGCGAATGATCTCTTCGATGATCACCGGCGACATGGTCGCCGGGTGCCGGCCGTCCCACACATCGTAAACGACATGCCCGGTCATCCCCATAGGCGCTTTATTGAGCGCGCGGAACGGCGCGAGATCCTGATCGAGTTCGTCCTGGCTCGCATGGACATGCGGCAGTTCGTAGTGGGTATCGACCACCGCGCGACCCTGCCCCGGCATATGCTTGACCACGCCGATTACGCCACCAGCCGCCAGCCCGTCGAGAATGGCCCGCCCGAGCGCCGCCACGCGCATCGGGTCGCTGCCTAGAGCGCGGTCCCCGATGGCCGAATGCGTATCGGGTACGCGCACATCGAGCACCGGCAGGCAATCGACGTTGACGCCGACTTCGGCCAGCATAAGCGCAATCGCCTCGGCATTGCTACGCGCTGCCTCGATTGCGGTCATGGGGGCGACATCGTAAAGCGCGTCAAACGCGCCGCCTGCCGGAAAGTCCGGCCAAACCGGCCCGCGCAGCCGCGCCACCCGCCCGCCTTCCTGATCGATCAGCACCGGCACATCGTCGCGTCCATGAAGCGCGCGCAAGCTATCGGTCAGCGCACGAACTTGCGCGCGATCCTCGATATTGCGCTTGAACAATATGTAGCCCGCAGGCTCGACATCGCGAAACAGCCGTTTCTCGTCATCGGTAAGCGCAAGGCCAGACAGGCCGAAAATCACGGGCTTCATCTGTAGAAGGCTAGAGTCGCGAGGCACAAAAAACAAGCAAAGAGCCGCCCCATGGCGCTGCAAAACTGTGCATAACAGGAAGTGACCGTGCTCGACGATGATTACTTGGAGCGCCTGTCATTGATTAGTCCATCAACGGGGTAACTTTGTCCCCCAAACTGGCGAATTTACAAATGACATCGCCTACTTCCCGGCAAACCCATCCGTCATCGCCAGTGTGATTGCTGGAGAAAGAACGACACATGAGCATGGCGCAAAGCACCACGCCGACGGTCCGATTTGCGCGGTTGCTGTTGTTAGCCGCCCTTCCCGTGGGATTGATGATTGGTGCATTGGGAACAGCGATGGCTCGCGTTCCCGGCTATGAAACGCTTCGCCAGGTTCGTTCAGGGCTGGCATCCGACCCTGCGATTGTTATGAACATGGGTGATAGCACCGTCGAAATTGTGTTCGCAAACGGCGCAACCGGACTCGACCGGAAAAAGGCGTTGGATTGGATACAGGGCAGCGCTGAATCGATATCCGCTTATTTCGGACGGTTTCCCGTCAAGAAAGTTTCAATCCTGGTTGTCGCCCAGGACGGCAACAAAGTCGGACGCGCGACCGCATGGGGCTATGGCGGATCGACCATAAGAATCGCCGTTGGCCGCGATGCGGACAAGGCGGCTTATGACCGCGATTGGGTAATGGTTCACGAGATGGTCCATCTCGCGTTTCCCAATCTGCCGGAACAAAATCTTTGGGCGCTGGAGGGCAGCGCAACTTACGCCGAATCCATCGCTCGTGCCCAGCTCGGGAAAATTTCGGAAGAGAAAGTCTGGGGCGACATGCTGCGCGGCCTGCCGCAGGGCTTGCCCCAACCGGGCGATCGCGGCCTCGACCAAACGCCAACTTGGGGCCGGACTTACTGGGGTGGATCTTTGTTCTATCTAATTGCAGACATCCGCATCCGTGAGGCGACGGGTAACGCCAAGGGACTGCAGGATGCTTTCCGGGCAATCAATGCGGAAAGCCTTGGCAATGAAAGCCAATGGACGATGGACCGGATGGCCGCAGTCGGCGACAAGGCGACAGGAACCGACGTTTTGGCTAATCTCTATGCCGAAATGAAAGACCAGCCTGTCGAGGTCGATATCAACGCATTGTTCGACAGGCTGGGTATCGAAGAAAAAGACGGTATCATCCGCTTTAACGAAAATGCACCGCTCAGCGGAGTTCGCCGGGCGATAACGCAGGGCGAAGTGTCGCTTACCTCACGATAAGGCAGTTCTCGCCTGCTGCCTTCAGCTTCGCGCACAGTTGTTGCGCAGCCGCTGCGTTGGGGGTGATCGCTTGCAGGCGGAATATCTTGCGACCGCCTTCGCCCGTTGCTTCGGCAATCCGGCGGTTGACGCCCGACAGGAAGCCGAACCGTTTGCTGAGGCCTGCCCAGGCAGTATCGGCCTTCGCCGAATCGCCGAACGCGCCAAGCTGGACCATGACGGCACCTGCTGGCGTTGCGCCGCTGACCGCAGCTGTTGCCGCAGTTGCCTTGGGTTCCGCGGTCTTTACCGGCGGAGCAATGGTGGCACCAGTCTTCTTGCCCTCGCTGGCAGCAAAGGCGGAGTCGCCCTCGCCTTCGAAGGTCTTGCCGCCCGCTTCCTCCGGCTTGACCTTATAATCGCCTTTCTGCGCGGCAATCAGTTCGCCGTTGCCAGACGTGCCACTGCCCTGGCCGCGCTGCGCCCAGTAGATGCCTCCAACGATCGCGGCAAGCAGTGCCAGACCACCGAGCACCATGCCGGCAACCTTCAGCGGCGATGCGCCTTCATCATATTCATACCCATCGGCGGTTTCGAGCCACGGCAGGCGATCGGGATCATCGAGCGCAAAACGGTTGCTGTCTTGGTTGTTGTCGTTCTCGCTCATGCCCAATTCCCTAAAACCTGTCGTAGCTTACATGCTGGTTGCGGCCTCGACCCCCATAAGTCGAAGCCCATTGCGGATGACTTGCCCGATATTGGCCGCCATGAAAAGCCTCGCGCCCGAAAGCCCAGCATCCTGTACCAATATGAAGCGCTTGTCTGGCCGGTCATTGCCCAGATTCCAATAGGCATGGAAAGCCGCTGCAAGGTCGTTGAGATAGAAAGCAATCCGGTGCGGCTCGCCTGCTTTTGCCGCAGCTTCGACGATACGCGGGAAGTTTGCAGCTTCACGGATTAGTGCGATTTCTTCGTCACCGAGCTGGTGCAAGGCATCGGTGTCCGGCCCCAGCCCCTCGGCTTCCGCCTTGCGCATCGTCGAAGCGATCCGGGCATGAGCATATTGCACATAGAAGACCGGATTGTCTTTCGACGCCTCGACCACCTTTGCAAAGTCGAAATCCATCTGAGCATCGGCTTTGCGGGTCAGCATGGTGAAACGCACGACGTCCCTGCCGACTTCACTGACAACCTCAGCTAAGGTCACGAAACTACCGGAACGCTTGGACATTTTGACAGGCTCGCCGCCGCGAAGCAGCTTGACCATCTGCACGATCTTGATGTCGAAATCGACCTCGCCTCCCGTCAGTGCATTGACCGCAGCCTTTATGCGCTTGACGGTTCCCGCATGGTCTGCGCCCCAAATGTCGATCATCGCATCGACACCACGGCTCTTCTGATAATGGTAAGCGAGGTCGGCACCGAAATAAGTCCAGCTACCGTCGCTCTTCTTGATCGGACGGTCCTGGTCATCGCCGAATTGCGTCGAGCGGAACAAAGGCAGCGTTACCGGCTCCCAATCCTCGATTTCCTTGCCCTTGGGCTTTTCGAGATCGCCGTCATAGACCAGGCCGCGCCTGCGCAATTCCGCCTCGGCGTCTTCGGCCTTGCCCGCCTCGTGCAGTTCGGCTTCGGAGGAGAACAGGTCGTGATGGATGCCGAGCAAGGCAAGGTCAGCCTTGATCATCTCCATCATATCGGCGACTGCTGCTTTGCGGAACAAGGCGAGCCATTCGCTTTCAGGGGCATCGGCATATTCGGCGCCATAAAGCTGTGCCAGCTTTGCCCCGACCGGCGCCAGATATTCGCCCGGATAGAGGCCTTCCGGAATCTCGCCGACCGCCTGGCCCAGAGCCTCGCGATACCGCAAATGCACAGAGCGCGCGAGGACATCGACCTGCCCGCCCGCATCGTTGATATAATATTCGCGAACCACCCGATATCCGGCAAATTCCAGCAATGACGCCAATGCGTCACCCACCACCGCACCCCGGCAATGCCCCATATGCATCGGGCCGGTCGGGTTGGCGGAAACATATTCGATATTCACTGCCTTGCCATCGCCGATATGCGAGCGTCCGTAATCGTCGCCCTGCTCGCCAATCGCACGCAATTCCTCGATCCACGCCGACGGATCGAGCCGCAGGTTGAGAAAGCCCGGCCCGGCGATTTCCACGCCGGTTACGCCATCGATTTTACCCAGTTCTACCAGCAGCAATTCGGCTAGCGCGCGCGGGTTGGTTCCAGCGGGTTTGGCCAGCACCATCGCTGCATTAGTCGACAGATCGCCATGCGAGGCGTCGCGCGGCGGTTCGACCGTAACGTTGCTGCGGTCGAGACCGGCAGGCAGCGTTCCCGACGCGACTAGGGCGTCGAGCGCCTGAACTATATGCGCGGCGAAGCGGGTAAATATGGTCACTTGGGCATCCCGGAGTTGGTTTTCCGCGCGACACAGCACGGCGCTTGCGCCCTAGCCGACCGTCACGGAAAACAAAAGGGGGTGCCGCTAACTCTCGACGTCCACCTTGCCCGCGCGTTGCAGCACGATCCGAACTAAGCCGTCGGCGGTCGTCAGATATAATTTATCCCCCGACACCGCATAATCGACCATCAAATTGCCGCTCGGCACATAGATCTGGCGCCCGTTGATCTGGAAATCCTGATACATTTTGTCGTCGCCGCGCAACGGCGTCTTGAAATGGGTGATGAATTCCTCGTCGTCGGTCAGCTCGATAATGTCGCCACGCGACAGGTCCTTCACACCGGTCAACGACAGAACACGCCATTTGCCGAGCGCTTGCATCGGCCGCATTGCTTCGGGCACCTCGCCACCATAGCCCGCGAACAATGCAGCTTTCTGCCGCATCCCGTTGACCATCTCCCGCTCGCCCTTCAGCTCGGCGAAAGAAGCCGAAGCCAGCCTTTTGTCGAGCCCGTCGAGCAAGGCATAAGCTTTCCGGGCATTGCCATCGTGATGATAGGCGGTGGTTGCCGCATTCAGCACCAGATATTCGTCCACCAGATACTGCGCCAAAGCAAGACGCGGGGCCGGTTTTGCGTCAGGCGCAGTGACCGAAAGCCGTTCATGCCCCTGCCTGCCCGTGGTCGCGGCGACATAGCTCAGGTCGATTTCCATCAACGGTGCGCCGTCGAATATATTTTTGGCAGGTAATTGCTTGCGATCCGACGATTTTCCAAGCGACGCGAATATCCCGCCACCGTTAGAAGAGAGGAACGCCGTCGGCACGGTCACGCTGACCGCGCCATCCTTGCCCTCGGTCATCAGCCCGTCGGGAACGCCGAACACACCGGTAATCCGGTAGCCCGAACGCGGCGACATCGTGATTGTGACATCATGCGCGACTTCGCTCACCATGTTGCGGAATTCTTTTTCGAACACCGCCTTGCCATCGTCGGGCGACGTCACGAAAAACACATTCCCGCCACGCACGCTCGAGATTTTGGTGGCTAGCGCGCCGTCATATTGCACCCCAACGCCAATGGTGGTCATGCCGATGCCCTGCCGCGATGCTTCGCGGGCGATGCCCATGAACGTGCCACTGTCGGTGTTGCCGGTATTGGGCTGTTCGTCGGTGAACAGCATCATCCGGGTTTTGCCCTTGAACGCAGCGGATTCCCGCAAGGCTGCATCATAGCCCATTTTCAGGCCTGCTTCCAAATTGGTCGAGCCATCGATGGCAATGGCATCTATGGCCTTCAGGATATGCTCTTTATTGCCATCGACACCGATCGGCGCGAGGTGGACGAGCGAGTTGGTGCCGTAAATCGCGATGCCCAGACGGTCCTGCGGACCGAGTTCCGCGACCATCTGCCGTAGCGACGCCTTGACCGCCGCAATGGGTGCCCCGCCCATCGAACCCGAACGGTCGACGATGGCCATCACACTAATCGGCTCGCGCCGCCAGCTCTCGGCATCGATGTTGCTGGCGAAGCCCAGACCAACGAACAGCCGGTCATCCGGGCGGGTGGGCAGCGATGCTTCCATACTGTGCGCGACGAGGCAGAATAGCTGGTCGCATTTGCGCTCGGCAGGCAGCGTCAGGTCATGCTCGCCCATCAGGCCTTCGAGCGTCAGCGATTCCGGACGCGGCAATGTCTGCGCGGAAATGGCCATCGATCTGAAATGTTTGATGTCCTGCGCGCCGCCCTGCCTCACGCTGCTGCCCGACACGATAATCGAGTCGTAAACTTCTTCTTCCTCCTGCTGGGCGGCATCTTGCGCCCGAGTCGGAGCCATGACCGACAACATGGCGAGCGCCAGCAAGGGCGTTGCGATCAACGAACGATGGCTGAATTTCGACATGGCATTTCTCCTCGATCTCCGAGGGGAATAATATCACACAAAATCAGTATCTCGTAACATAAAGTTACGCCTAAGCGTTGCCTGTCATCGATTAACGGGTGACGTTATAGCGCAGCTGATCTTCGGTTAGCTGGAACCCGATCAGCATCTCGAAGCTCGATCTGACCACCGCAGCGCGCACTTCTGGGTCGGCCATCGGGTCGAGCGCCGCGTCGGGATCGCCCGGCTTGCGCTTTTTGGTGATCCTTTGCACGATTTCGGCGGGGAGGCGCGCGGCGTTACCATCTACATAGCTGGCCGCTTGTGCAGTCGCAGTCGCGCGTGGATTGCCGTCCGCAAACTGCAGCGTGACCTGACCCAGACGTTTGGCAACTACAGCCGAACCGCCCTGCACGACGGTGGTGAAATAGGGCAAGGTAACGGTCTTCGCGCCGCGGACGTCGTTCCGCCGCGCCTGCACGTCGAAACTAGCCTGCGAATAAATCTTTTCGCCGCCGCTGTTGCAGGTCGGGCGAACATTGGTGATCGAAGCAACCACGTCGATGGCGTTGGCATCCTGGCTGCTTGCCGGGTTGAAAATCGTGACGTCGCCGGTGCCGTCAGGAATCGCGACGACCGGGCAACCGGTCCGTGTGACGCTGATGCCGACGCCCGAGGTCAGGTCCAGTTCCCCGTCGCGCGAACACCCTGCGATTGACGCCGCAATCATGCCGCTGACTAGGACTTTGGCCGCAAATTTCATAAAGGATCACCCCAAGATATTCTATATTGTTCCGCCTGTGCGAAAGTCCGACCGGTCCTTATCCGCCCGATGCGCGACACGCAACAGGGGAAAGGCCTTGGCTGACGCGGCGACTTTACCTAAAGGACATTGCCGATGACTGAACAGTTTCCTGCCCGCCGCCCGCTGAAGCTCTACCTTGCCGCCCCGCGCGGCTTTTGCGCCGGAGTGGACCGCGCCATCAAGATTGTCGAGCTTGCGCTCGAACAGCATGGCGCGCCGGTCTATGTGCGGCACGAGATCGTGCACAACCGCTTTGTCGTAGACAGCCTGAAAGCCAAAGGCGCGGTGTTCGTTGAGGAACTCGACGAGGTACCCGACGGCGGTCATGTCGTGTTTTCTGCGCACGGCGTGCCGAAATCGGTTCCCGCAGACGCTCAACAACGGGGGCTTGCCTATCTGGATGCCACTTGCCCGCTGGTGTCCAAAGTACACCGGCAAGCGGAGCGGCAGGTCGATGCAGGACGACATATTATCTTTGTAGGCCACGCCGGGCATCCGGAAGTTGTCGGGACGTTCGGGCAGGTGCCTGCGGGCGCGATGACATTGGTGGAAACGGTCGAGGATGCCGAAGCGTTGCAGCCGACCGATGCCAAAAATCTCGCATTTTTGACGCAAACGACGCTTTCGGTCGATGACACTGCCGATATCGTCGGGACATTGCAGCGCCGCTTTCCCGATATCGTGGGGCCGAAGGGTGAAGATATCTGCTACGCTACGTCGAACCGGCAAAATGCGGTCAAGGCGATTGCTTCCGACTGCGATCTCGTGCTGGTTATCGGTGCGCCGAACAGCTCCAATTCACTCCGGCTGGTCGAGGTAGCGGCGCGGTCGGGGGCAAAGGCGCATCTGGTGCAGCGTGCCGGGGAAATCAGCATGAACTGGTTCGACGGCGTCGAGACTCTTGGACTGACCGCAGGTGCTTCAGCGCCGGAAGTGCTGGTGCGCGAAATTATCGATGCGCTTGCACAGCATTTTGACATCGAAGAGCATCAGGTCACTACGGCGGAAGAAAGCATCACCTTCAAGCTGCCGCGCGAGCTGGCCGGGGCAGCTGCCTGACGGCCTTATGGCAGTTTACACGCAGCTGGACGCAGAAGACGTTGCCACACTGCTTACGCGCTATGACGTCGGCGAACTGGTTGCGCTCAAGGGCATTGCCGAAGGGGTCGAGAACAGCAACTTCTATTTAGAAACAACGCAAAACCGTTATATTCTCACATTATACGAAAATCGCGTCGATCCAGCGGATCTGCCGTTTTTCTATGCTTTACTCAAGCATCTGCACCATGCGGGTTGCAAGGTTCCGCGTTTCATTACCGATTGCGAAGGCCAGTGGTTGCAACAGATTGCAAGTCGCCCTGCCTGCCTTATCGAGTTTCTGCAGGGCGTATCCGTGACGCACCCCAACGCGAAACAAGCACAGGCGACCGGGAGCGCGCTTGGATCGATGCACGCAGCTCTGGCTGATTTCGCCGACCAGCGCCCGAACAGCCTCGGACCGTCGGCATGGCGACCATTGGCCGAGCGTTGCACAGGCGAAGGCCTGGATTCGATCCAGGCCGGACTGGCAGAACGGATATTCGGAGAATGCGATTATCTCGACGAGCACTGGCCCGACAACCTACCTGTTTCAGCGATTCATGCCGACCTTTTCCCGGACAATGTGCTGATGCTGGGTAGCAAAGTCACCGGCCTCATAGACTTCTATTTCGCCTGCACCGATGTTCGCGGTTACGATCTCGCGGTGACGCATAGCGCTTGGTGTTTCGCACCAGACGGCAGCAATTTTGACGAAAATGTAAGCACTGCCCTGCTTTCGGGCTACGTTTCGGCCTTCCCGCTCGATGTCCCAACGCGGGACTCTTTGCCGGTGCTTTTGCGCGGTGCCTGCTTGCGTTTTCTGCTTACACGCTGTTACGACTGGATAAACACGCCTGCGAGTGCACTGGTAACCCGCAAGGACCCGTTGGCTTTTCTCCGCAGGCTGGATTTTTACAGCGACGATGCAAACATCGCGCGCGTGGTGGGGCAATTGAGTTGAAACAGGTCGAGATATTTACCGACGGCGCATGCAAGGGCAATCCCGGCCCCGGTGGCTGGGGTGCAGTCATCCGCTATGGCAAGCATGAAAAGGAAATTTCGGGCAGCGACCCTGCCACGACCAACAACCGCATGGAATTATGGGCGGCGATCCAGGCGCTCAACCTCTTGATAGAGCCGTGCGAGGTCAAGCTGCATAGCGACAGCAAATATGTCCTCGACGGGATCACGCGATGGGTGGCGGGGTGGCAGCGCAACGGCTGGAAGAATGCTTCCAAACAACCCGTCCGTAACGCCGACCTGTGGCATGACCTGATTGAGGCAGCGGCCAAGCACCAGATCGAGTGGATCTGGGTCAAGGGTCACAGCGGTCATCCCGAAAACGAACGCGCCGACCGCCTTGCCAGCGATGCTGCCGAAGCGGCTGCAGCCTGACCGGCCAGTCAGGTAAATCTGGCGGGCGAATAGCGCAGAGCGTCTACCTCCGTAGGCGGCAATCTGTCCTCGATCAGAATCGACGCCGCAAGCTGGGCCACCGCCGGTGCGGTCTGGATTCCGAATCCGCCCTGCCCCGCCAGCCAGAAGAATGCAGGATTGACCGGGTCTGAACCTATCACGGGCAAACGGTCAGGCGAAAAGCTCCGCAGCCCGGCCCATTTATGCTCGACGCGCTTGACTTTCCAATCGACCACCTGCTGCAAGCGGTCGATGGCAAGCGCGACATCGAGTTCCTCCGGCGCGGCGTCGCAGGCCGGCGTCGGCGTTTCGTCGTGCGGACTCAGCCATAGCTTGCCGCCTGCTTCGGGTTTGAAATAGAAACTTCCGTCGAGGCCGATGACCAGCGGCAGGTCTGCGGGAACGTCAGGCTCTACGATCAGCTGCACGATGGTACGGCGATATGGCGTAATGCGGAGCGGCGCGACACCAGCGATCTGCGCTATGTCATCCGCCCAAGCGCCGGCGGCGTTGACCAGAATTTCGGCGGTGTAATGCTGACCGCCCGCTCCCATCTGCCAATGCCGGTCGCACCAGCTTGCGCTGTGCAGGGCGGCATTGCAGACAAGTTGCACGCCTTGCCGCTTTGCCTGCCGCAAATAGCCTGCATGGAGCGCACCCACGTCGATGTCCCGACAACCCGGAACCCAAAGGCCTTGCGTCCAGTCTGCGTGCGCGCCGGGCAGCTTCCTTTCGACCAATGCACGGTCGGCGCGGGCAATCGTTACCGCGCTATCGGCAAATTCGGCCAGCATCGCGTCGGCGAGCGGCTTTTGCGAGTCGGTTCCGATGTAAAACGCACCGCGCGGACTGAGCAGCGGGCTATCGGTAAAGTCTGCGGGCGGATTGGCGAGAAAGCGTCCCGAGGCGCTGGTCAGCGGCTGTACGCCGGGTCCGCCATAACATTCGTCCCAGAAGGCAGCAGAACGCCCGGTGGCGTGATATCCGGGGAGAGCTTCCGCCTCGATCAACAATATAGACCGATGCGCCGACAGCTCGGCGGCAAGACTTGCGCCAGCTATACCGGCACCGACGATGGCAATATCGAAGTCGCTCATGTCTTCGGCGCGTGCGTGTCGAAAAACCCGGTTATCCGCTCGAGGCATTTGTCGCGCACAGCATCTGCCTCGCGCAGCAACTCATGCGCCGCCTCCTTGCCGAAGATCAGCGTTTCGGCGTGCGGCAAGCGCTTGCTGTCCTTGATGATGCGCGGCGTGCTGACGAGCTGGTCTGCGGTTGTGGCCAGCAGCAGGATCGGGGTTTCGACCGCCTCAAGCAGCCCCGGTTCATCGAGCATCCGGATCGACGCAATCGCGCGTTCCACCCAGTGCCAGCTTGGCGGACCCAGCCTGACCTCCGGTCGCAATTCCCACCATGCCAGCTCGTCTTCGTAGCGGTCCTTGTCGCCAGTCAAAATCCTGGCGCGCAGATTCATGGGCGACAAAGGCTTTTCGCTCACCTTCCACGCAGCCACATCGCCGCGTCCGATTTTGCCCATCAGCCTTGCAAACGCATGGTTCCATGACAATGGCAATCCGCCAGTCTGAATGCCGAGCATCGGGGCGCTCATCGCAACAGCATCGGGATCGATTGCCTTTTCGACCAGCGCGCGCATCGCCAGATGTCCGCCCATGCTGTGCGCCAGCACCACATGCGGCCCCGGTGTTTCGGCTTTCCAGCCCGACCAGAAATGCCTGAGGTCGGCTATCCAGGTTGAAAAATCGTCGATGTGCCCGACTTGCGGTTGCGGGAGAAAACGGCCTGAACCACCCTGCCCGCGCCAGTCGATCGACGTGACGCGCCAACCCTGCGTTGCGTAATGCGCCAGCGTTTCCAGATATTTCTCATAATGGTCGCCGCGCCCCGGAAGGAAGAGCATCGACCCGCGATTGCGTTCCCTTCCCTGCCAGTCGATCCGTCTGAGCGGCCAGCCGTCTGCAGCCTTCCACATGCTTTCGCTGGCATCCACCGGCACAGCGCGTCGGTTCATCGTCAAAATCTCGGTGGGCATGGTTACCTTTTGGCAAGCTTTGTTGGTTAACGATTGTTCTATGACCAGTGAAGCTCTCGCTTACGTGACCCTCGGCGGATTGGCAATTGCGCTGATCTTCTCGATATATTCCGACATAAGATATCGGCTTATTTACAACAAGATAACGCTTGCGATTGCCTTGGGCGCCCCTGTTTACTGGTATGCGACGGGTGGTTTCAGCCCAGGCGAAATCGGGGTCCATCTGCTGACGGCAACGGTCACTTTCATATTGTTCGCCATTGCCTTCCGTTTTGGCGCGATGGGTGGCGGAGATGTCAAGCTCTTCGCGGCTTTGGCGCTATGGTGGGCATGGACCGACGTCGTCCGGATGGTCCTTTACGCTTCGGTTCTGGGGGCGCTGGTAACCATCGCTTTTCTAACGATTCACAAATTAAAACAAAAAGATGGCCGTGTGCGTGTGCCATATGGCGTCGCCATTGCTCTTGCCGGACTGTGGATAGCCGGTGAACGGATTTTTAACCATTTTACGTGAAATAGCGTTCTTCAATCAGGGGACCTTTCAGGGGACAGTTCGTCATGGATAGGAAAAAAGTCATACTGCTGGTGGCTGCGCTTTTGATAGCGGCCATTACCGCCTTCATGGCGCGCAGCATGTTCAGCGGAGCAGCCGCACCAACGGCAGCAGCAGTAGCGAAGCCGGTCGAAACAGGTCCGAAGGTCCTGGTCGCCACGCGCGCCCTGCCGGTCGGCACAATCATTACCGCCGACAGCTTCCGTTACCAGCCCTGGCCGGAAGAACTGATCGAGGATGCCTATTTCACTGAAGCAACGGGCACGACGGCGGCTCCTCCGCCCGACAGCAAAGCCAAAGGCAAAGCGGATGCGGCACCGTCATCGCCCGTCATGTCGTCTGACGAATTGATCGGTACCGTTGTTCGCAACGCGATCACGGCGGGTCAGCCCATCACACGTGGTTCGCTTGTAAAGCCTGGCGATCGCGGCTTCCTCGCTGCGGCGCTTGGCCCCGGCATGCGTGCCGTCACCGTGCCTGTGTCAGCACTGACCGGGGTTGCAGGCTTCGTCTTTCCCGGCGACCGCGTCGATCTGGTTCTCACGCAGAATGTTGCGGGTCCGGGCGGTCCTCCGCTCAAAGTCTCCGAGACAATTATCCGCAATCTTCGGGTGCTCGCCACCGACCAGCGTTCGACCAATGTGGCCGATGCGGAAGGAAAAACCGTTGTTCGCAAGTACAAGCTGGTGACGATGGAGGCGACTCCCGGTCTTGCCGAGCGGATTACCGTCGCCCAGTCCATCGGCACGATAAGCCTGTCTCTTCGTTCGCTGGCTGACAATGCAGCCGAGTTGGAACAGGCACTCGCATCGGGCGATGTCAATATCCCCGAAGGCGCGACGCCAGAACAGGAAGCTGCCATTATGAAAACGGTCGCGCAGCGTCCGACTGGTGGCAAAAGCACTTACACCACCGGCGGCGACGTATCGCGCTTCCAGCGCAGCAGCATCCCGGCGCAAACGCCGCTGGCAATCGCTGCTGAAACCGTACGCATTCAAAGGCAAGTCCAGAGAGTCCAGAAGTCTGCAACCGTTCGCGTCTCGCGCGGCGGCAATGCGACCGATGTCGACGTAAGCCGGAGTCAATAACATGAACACCATCTCAAAAATCAAAACCGGCTTTGCTGCGGCGACGCTCGCTGTAGCGATGGCAACCACGGCCTCTGTCACGATAGCGACACCTGCTCATGCCCAAAAGGCTGCGGAAAAGCAGATTACGCTTTCGATCGGCGAAGTTCATCAGATCAACCTGAACTCTGCGGTAACCGACGTTGTAGTGGCCGATCCCAGGGTAGCCGATGTCGAGGTGACCTCGAACAAGCGCGTTTACGTGCTCGCCAAGGGACCCGGCATGACCGATCTTGTCGCGTCGGACGGCTCGGGGCGGACGGTTTACCGTGCCAAGATTCTGGTCGGCGGCAATTTGAGCTCGCTCGAACAGATGTTCGCAATGGCCATGCCCGAAGCCGATATCCAGATCACCCGGATGAATAATGTCGTCCTGTTGACCGGCACCGTTGCACAGCCTGCCGATGCAGCTGAGGCCGAACAGTTGGCCGCGACTTTTCTTGCGGCACAGGCAGGTGGCAATGTCACCGGGTTCAATGTGGTCAACCGCATTAAGACTGCGACACCGCTCCAGATCAATCTTCAGGTCCGTGTGGCCGAAGTGGCCCGCACACTTTCGAAGGAAATTACGGGCAATCTTTACGGCAATAGCCAAGGAGTCGACAGCGCTGGACAGCCCTATTTCTTCGGCATTAATCGAGGCCGGGAAATTGTTGGTCCGCCAACGGCGACGGCGCCGGGTGGAACCGTGCTGTTCCCCGAAGGTCTCAACACCGTGGCTGGCATCGGGCGACTATTTGGTGTGGATATCGAGGCGGCGTTCGACCTTTCGGAACGCGCCGGTCTCACATCGACGCTTGCCAATCCGAACCTGACCACAGTGTCCGGCGAAACCGCGGAATTTCTGGCAGGCGGCAGGTTCCCCATCGTGACCTCGTCAAACAATGGCGTTTCGGTTCAGTATGAAACCTATGGTGTGAATCTTACCTACACTCCCATTGTATTGTCAGACGGCCGCATTTCGTTGCGTGTCCGAACCGAAGTGTCTGATATCTCGGAACAGGGCGCTGTTCGAACCGGTGGCTTGTCAATCCCCGCAACAGTTACGCGGATGGCGGAAACGACTGTTGAGATGGGTTCGGGGCAAAGCATGATGATTGCCGGACTCCTGAGCAACCAACTTGGCAGCTCGGTGGATAAAACCCCCGGTATCGGGGATGTGCCGGTACTGGGCGCGCTTTTCAAATCGAATGGCTGGCGTCGCAACGAAACCGAGCTGATGATTGTTATCACGCCATATCTGGTGAAGCCAGTGTCGGACAGCGAGATCAAGCTGCCTACTGACGGCATCAATTCGATCGACGATGCCCAGCGTATCGTTTTTGGCAAGGTAACCGACAAGAAGGCCGAAATGAGCCGGCCCATGCCGACGATTGCGCCACCTGCGGCCAACGGCCCCGAGTTGGGCTCGGTCAGCGACGCTGCTCCGGCAATCAAAAAGGGCGACAAAGTAGCAGCCCAAGCCTCGGCTTCAGGCCCCGGCTTCAGCTTCGACAATTGATCCCAGTTCAGGAGAATGATGATGCATAATGTAAAATTCCTGACCGTAGCGGCAGCCAGCATCGCGCTAGCCAGTTGCGCCGGCGAACTGGGAACCACCAACACATCGATGTATTCGGTCCACCAGCCAGTGGTCGAACGCACCAACTATGCCATCGACCTTGCAAGCGACGGCGGCAGCATTTCTGCAGCCGAACAGGCAAGGCTCGGCGACTGGTTCGACGCATTGCGGCTCGGTTATGGTGATCGTGTGTCGGTCGACTACGGGTCGGGCTATGCCAGCAAGGCTGCTGCGCAATCGGTGTATAACGTAGCTGCCGAACGCGGTGTGCTGCTGAATGATGTGGCCCCCGTGACGGAGGGGCAGGTTGCGCCGGGAATGCTCCGTGTGGTTGTCACCCGGTCGAAAGCGTCCGTGCCGTCCTGCCCGGACATGAGTACGGACCATGACCGTAACTATAACGCCAGCAACCACAGCAATTACGGCTGCTCCGTTAACAGCAACCTTGCTGCAATGATCGCCGATCCTGAAGATCTGGTTCGCGGGCGCGAAAACAGGAAACTCGACGCCAACAGCGGCAAAGCTGCGGTTGGCGCCTATCGCACGAAGACCGGAGGCAACTGATGAACGCTCCATGGAAATCCGGCGTTGCCGGAACACGCGACCCGATTAACGCCTATGTCTGCGACGATCTGACCCTCGATGTCATTCGCGGCGTTTGCGAAGAAATGGGCTGGAGCCAGGACAAGGCCTATAAGGGCGGTCTGCGCAATGCCATCCAGTCGCTTTCGGTTTCGGCCAGCCCGCAAATCCTGCTTGTCGATTTGTCGGAATCGGGTGACCCGATCAGCGACATTAACAGCCTTGCAGAAGTTTGTGAGCCCGGCACGATCGTGATCGCGGTCGGCCAGGTCAATGACGTTCGCCTGTATCGCGACCTGCTGATGTCCGGCTTGCAGGATTATCTTCTCAAGCCGCTCAGCCCGGATGCATTGCGCGATTCTTTCTCCAACGCGCAGAATATATTGAACGCGCCGAAACATGACGAGCATTCTGCTGATCGTCCGCATATCTCGACAGCCGTTATCGGTACACGCGGCGGCGCTGGTGCCTCCACTGTTGCAGCCTCGCTCGCCTGGATTTTTTCGCAAACGCAGGGTCATCAGACCGGCTTTCTCGATCTGGATGTGCATTTCGGCACCGGCGCACTGGCCATGGACCTGGAGCCTGGTCGCGGCCTGACCGATGCCATCGACAATCCCAGCCGCATCGACGGTCTGTTCATCGAACGCGCCATGATCAAGGCCAACGAAAAGCTCTCGATCCTGTCGGCGGAAGCACCGATGAGCAGCCCGGTACTGACCGATGGCAGCGCTTTCTTCCAGCTGCAGGAAGAATTCCGCGCAGCATTCGAAAACACCGTTATCGATATGCCGCGCAGCATGCTGATCGCTTATCCGCATCTCATGCAGGATGTGAACGTGGCGATTGTCACCACCGAACTGACGCTGGCTTCAGCCCGCGACACAATTCGCGTGCTTGCCTGGCTGAAACAGAACGCACCGCATTGCAAGACACTTGTGGTCGCCAACAATGTCCAAAGCGCCGCGCTGGAAATCAGCCGGAAGGATTTCGAGAGCACCATCGAACGCAAGATCGATCTCGCCCTTCCAGCCGACCCCAAGGGCACTGCACAAGCAGCGAAAGTCGGTCAGCCAATCGTCGAGGCGGTCAAGGGCAGCAAGCTGTCGTCTGGCATCGTAACGCTGGCGGACATGATAGCCGGTACCGCTGCGGAAGCGGCGGAAGCCGCACCCGAGGACGAAAAGGCGAAAAAATCGGTCATGGCCGGATTCAAATCGCTTTTGGCCAAGAAGTAATCCGTCCGGCGGCTTTTTCATGACGCCGCCAGACACTGAAGAGCGAAGCAGAAAACGATGCAAACTTTGATACTTGCTGCAGGTTTCATGCTGGTTTTGATCCTGATTGCGATTGCGTTCATGGGTCCCAATGTGGGCAAGGCTACCTCCAGGCGGTTGGGGGCGGTCAAGATGCGTCACTCCGACAGTGCAGATGCACGTGTGGAGCAGCAGATGCGCAAGGCAGTGGCTGCGCGCCGTCCTATGATCTTTTCCGACGGCCGCAGCGTGAGTCGAATTGACAAGCTACGCTTGCGACTGGCCCAGACCGGCAAAAACTGGACTTTGCAGCAATATCTCTCGGCGTCGGGCGGCATCGCCGCGATCGTGATGATTGGCCTCTGGGCTAAAGGCGCGCCATTCTACCTTGCGCTGTTTGGAGGCATTTTGCTGGGTGCGGGCATCCCGCATTTTGTCATCGGCTTCCTGATGAAGAAGCGCGTCAAGCAATTTACGAGCAATTTTCCGGATGCCATCGAACTGCTTGTACGCGGCCTGAAATCGGGCCTTCCGGTTGGGGAGACGCTCGGCATGGTTGCCAAGGAAATTCCGGGACCCGTCGGCGAAGAGTTCAAGATGGTCACTGAGAAGATCCGCATCGGCAAGACGATGGAAGATGCGTTGCAGGAAACTGCCGACCGCATGGGGACAGCCGAGTTTCAGTTTTTCGTGATTACACTGGCCATCCAGCGCGAGACCGGCGGTAACCTTGCCGAAACGCTTGCCAACCTTGCCGATGTGCTGCGCAAGCGGGCGCAGATGAAGCTCAAGATCCGTGCCATGTCGTCGGAATCGAAGGCTTCGGCTTACATAGTCGGTTCGCTGCCATTCTTCGTCTTCGGCATGGTCTGGTCGGTCAATCCGAAATATCTCGGCGGCTTTTTCTACGAGCCCCGGCTGATGGTTGCGGGCATGATCGGCATCGTCTGGATGTCGATCGGCGGATTTATCATGGCCAAAATGGTCAACTTCGAAATCTGAGTTTGGGGGCGGAAAAATAACATGACCAATCCGGGCGGACCTCAACTTCTAGGCGTCGATGTTTTGTGGGTGGCAACATTGCTGTCCGCCGTTGCCACTATCGCGGTGATATTTGCCATTTATGCTGCGGTGACCGTCCGCGACCCGATGTCAAAGCGCGTGAAGGCGCTGAGTGAACGGCGCGAGCAGCTAAAGGCCGGCATTACCGCGACGACATCCAAGAAACGTGCAAAACTGGTCCGTAAGACCGAGACCACCGACAAGATGCGGCAGATGCTGTCGAAGCTTCAGGTTTTGCAGGAAGATCAGATCAAGGTCGTCCAGCAGAAACTGGCGCAAGCGGGTATCAGGCGCAAGGAACTGGCCGTGACGGTGATTTTCAGCCGCCTGGTTCTTCCTTTCGTTGTCGGCGGGGGCGCGGCGCTATGGATTTACGGTTTCGGCGGGATGGCAGGTTATAGCGATCTCAAACGCTTCGGCGCTTTTGCAGTCCTGACGATACTTGGGTATAAAGCTGCCGATATCTACCTTGGCAACCTCATCCAGAAGCGGACAGACGCTATCCGCAAAGGCTTGCCGGACGCACTCGACCTGCTCGTCATCTGCGCCGAAGCCGGCCTGACCGTAGATACGTCGTTCAACCGCGTCGCGAAGGAACTGGGTCGCGGTTATCCGGAACTGGGCGATGAATTCGCGTTGACCGCTATCGAGCTAGGCTTCCTCACCGAACGCCGGATGGCATTCGAGAACCTAGCCTATCGCGTCAATCTCGACTCGATCAAGGGCGTGGTCACGACCATGATCCAGACCGAGAAATATGGTACGCCGCTGGCCTCGGCATTGCGCGTGCTGTCCGCAGAATTCCGTAATGAACGCATGATGCGCGCCGAAGAAAAGGCCGCACGCCTGCCCGCGATTATGACTGTACCGCTGATCCTTTTCATCCTGCCGGTGCTGTTCATCGTTATTCTGGGTCCGGCGGCCTGCTCCATCGGCGACGCCTTCTCGTAAGGGTAACCCAACCGGCAAAATCGGGCGGGGCTCCGGCTCCGCCCTTTTTGTTTCAGACCTTGCGGACGGTCTGTTCGATTGCACCGAAGATGCTGTGCCCGGCATCATCGCGCACATCGATGCGAACGATGTCGCCATCTTTCAGGAATGGCGTTTTCATTTCCCCGGTCTGGATCTTCTCGACCATCCTGACTTCGGCGATGCAGCTATAGCCCAGGCCGCCTTCGGCCACGGGCTTCCCGGGCCCGCCATCGGCGTCGCGGTTGGAAACAGTGCCCGAGCCGATAATCGATCCAGCTCCCAGGTTACGGGTTTTGGCGAGATGGGCAATGAGGACGCCAAAATCGAAAGTACAGTCTTCGGAGGCAACAGCGCGGCCGAAAGGCGCTTCGTTGAGGTCCACCATCAAGGTACGGTGCAGCTTGCCCTCGCGCCAGTAATCGCCAAGGGCTTCAGGCGTCACAAACACCGGTGACAATGCACTTGCGGGTTTCGACTGAACGAACCCGAAGCCCTTTTCCAGTTCCGCAGGAATGAGGTTACGTAACGACACATCGTTGACCAGCCCGACAAGGCGAATATACGAACGGGCGTCCTCCGGCGAAACACCGCGCGGTACATCGCCTGTCACCACCACGATCTCGGCCTCCATGTCGCACCCCCAGGCTTCGTCGGCCAGGGGAATATCGTCGCGCGCGCCGAGAAACTCGTCGGAACCGCCCTGATACATCAGCGGGTCATGCCAGAAGCTTTCGGGCAGCACTGCCCCCCTCGCCTTTCGAACAAGCTCGACATGGTTGACATAGGCAGAACCGTCCGCCCACTGAAAAGCGCGCGGCAGTGGCGCTGCCGCATAATGCTCGTGAAAACGTTCGCGGGGGATTGCTACATGTTCGAGATCGGTCGCCAGTGCTTCCAGCCTTGGTGTAATCCGGTCCCAATCGTCGAGCGCCGACTGCAATGTCGGCGTAATATGGGCGGCGTCGGCGTACCAGGCAAGGTCATTTGACACGACGACAAGACAACCGTCGCGGCCCGACTTCAGCGAAGCTAATTTCATAAACATCCTCTCTTTGCGGCTGGTATGATGCCCGCTGTTTCGGGTTGCGGCAACCGATAGTGTCGGCTTAGTGTCCGGTCATGGAAACGGATGGCGGGGACAGGAACGACATCATGCGCAAAAGGTTGAAAGCCACGGCTCTGGCGCTGGTCATGCTCGCGACTAACCCGGCAACCGGGCAGCAGCAAGGGTTCAACCCGGTCGAGGCTGCCAGGAACGGCTGGTCGATGGAACAGAACCGCAGCGCTGCCTGGCACCTTGCGCAGCACAAAAGGTTGGCGGCAGCCATTGCGGCCCTGCAGCCGCAACGGGCGGGGACTATCGACGCTTATGTTGTGTCGATAGGCCTCGACTCCGATCCAGTATTCGGACGCGAAGCTGGCGAAGCGGCCAAGGTATTGAGCCGCCGCTATGGTGCCGCCGGCCGCACGATTTTCCTTTCGGCGGGTGCGGACGACAATGCTAACGGCAACCCGCAGGGTTCTCCCCCCAACCTCGCCACTGCGCTGGCGGCGGTGGCGGCGAAGATGAACCTCAAGGAAGATGTACTGATCCTGTTTGCAACTACGCATGGCGACCCTGCCAGCGGCCTTGCCTATCGGGACGGCAACAAGGGCATTGGCATGATCGCGCCGTTACGGATGGCGAACCTGCTCGACGGGCTTGGCTTCGAACGGCGAATGATATTGCTGTCGGCATGTTATGCGGGCGTTTTCCTGCCGCATCTGACCAACGAGAACAGCATCATCGTCACGGCAGCGGCGTCCAATCGCACATCCTTTGGCTGCACGCCGAGCAATGACTGGACCTTTTTCGGAGATGCGCTGATAAACAATGGCCTGCGCAAACCACAGCCGTTCGACAAAGCGACAGAGGAAGCAGTCGGTTTGATTTCCAAATGGGAAAGCTCCAAACAATTGATACCGTCGCGTCCGCAGACCTTTGTAGGCGATAAGGCCGGTATCTGGCTAACTGCGCTGGAAACGCGAATGCCGAAAACCGATACACCAAAAGTCGGTAAGGCCGCCATCGACTCTTTCTAGGGCGTCACTCTCCACCCGGTTCGATATGCAGCCAGTCCGCGTGCTTCGGTGCCTTCTTGGTCTGCCTCCATTCTTCCAGCATTTCGGGCGCCACCCGTTTCAGTTCGGCATATTGCTCATCGGTACCGATATCGCATGCAAGCTCCAGCCGGTGGCCATTGGGATCGAAGAAATATATCGAACGAAAAATGCCGTGATAGGTCGGACCGAGCACATCGATCCCCTGCGCCTCTATATGTGCTTTTGCCGCCTTCAGCGTGTCGAAATCGGCAACCCTGAAAGCGAGGTGCTGCACCCAGGCGGGCGTATTCTCGTCGCGCCCCATTTCCGGCTGGCCCGGCAGCTCGAAAAACGCAATCACATTGCCGCCGCCGCAATCGAGGAAGATATGCATATAAGGGTCGTAAGCGCCGGTCGATGGCACATAGTCCTCGGCAAAAGCGTTTGTGTAGGTGAAGCCCAGCACACGTTCGTACCAGTCGACCGTTTCCTTCGCATCCTTGCAGCGATAGGCGACATGGTGGACGCCGCCCGTGGCGAACGGCGCGCTCATTCGGCCACTTCCAGCACGCCGCGCTCGATTTGGTCGCGTTCGATGCTTTCGAACAAAGCCTTGAAATTGCCTTCGCCGAAACCCTCATCGCCGCAGCGCTGTATGAATTCGAAAAACACTGGCCCGATCTGCGGTTGCGCGAAAATTTGGAGGAGCAGGCGCGGCTGGCCGCCCTCGGTGGTGCCGTCGAGCAATATGCCGCGTGCCTTCAATTCATCGGCAGGTTCGCCATGCCCGGGCAGGCGCTCGTCGAGCATCTTGTAATAGGTTTCGGGCGGCGCAGTCATGAAGGGCACGCCGAGTTTCTGAAGATTGTCCCAGCACCCAAGAAGATCGTCGCAGATTAGCGCGATATGCTGGATGCCTTCGCCATTATAGGCTCGCAGATATTCCTCGATCTGCCCGCCACCGGCCTTGCCCTCTTCGTTCAGCGGGATGCGGATCTTGCCGTCGGGCGCGGTCATCGCGCGGCTCGTGAGGCCGGTATATTCGCCCTTGATGTCGAAATAGCGGATTTCACGGAAGTTGAAGATCCGCTCGTACCAGGCGGACCAGTGCGCCATCCGGCCGCCATAGACATTGTGCGTCAGATGGTCGATTTTCTGGAAACCCGCGCCCACCGGATTGCGGACAACGCCTGGCAAATATTCAAAGTCGATATCGTAAATCGAAAGCGCTTCGGGGTTGTCGAGCGTCGCATAGCGGTCGACCAGATAGATGAACGCACCGCCGATACCCTTGATCGCGGGAATGCGCAGTTCCATCACGCCCGTCTTGCTTTCGACCGGCTCTGCGCCGCGTTCGATAGCTTCCTTATAGGCAGCAGCGGCATCCTTGACACGAAATGCCATGCCACAGGCCGAAGGGCCGTGCTCGGCGGTGAAATAAGCGGCGGGGCTCCGCGGTTCGTAATTGGCGATAAGATTGATCTCGCCCTGCCGCCACAAATGCACGTCCTTCGAACGGTGCGAGGCGATGTGGGTGAAGCCCATGCTTTCGAACACCGGTTCGAGCACACCCTTTTCCGGAGCAGCGAATTCGACGAATTCGAAGCCGTCGAGGCCGAGTGGGTTTTCGAACAGGTCGGTCATGGACGGTCCAATCGTGCAGAGGCAACTGACCTATGTCAGCGCTGTTGGATTCAGATAGTATCAAATGATACTAGTTTGCGCAAGGGCGTTTATCCGAGTTCTGCCACCCTTGCCCGCAATTGGGTTAGTACGGCTTCAAGCGCCTTGACATCGATGCTGTCCAGTAAGTCGGCCTCGACCGAGAGCGCCAACGGCACGATCCGCTCGTAGAGTTCGCGCCCCGTTTCGGTCAGCGCCAAATGGTGCGAGCGGCCATCGGCCGCGTTGGGCGCGCGGGCGATGAGGGCGCGGTCCTCAAGTGCTTTCGAGGCGCGGTTGACCGTGACCTTGTCCATCGCGGTTGCGGCGACGAGTTCGCGCTGCGTTGCCGAGCTGACCTCGCCCAGCACTGCCATCAACCGCCATTCGGGAATCTTGAGCGCAAACCGCCCGCGATAGGCGCGCGCGATAAGGTCGCTGATCGCATTCGAGGTGATCGATAGCTGATAGGGCAGGAATTCCGCCAGTATCAGTTGCTGCTTAGCCCTACCCATCGCCTCAAAGCTCCAATTTTATCCCCGCCCAGACGGTGCGCGGGCTGGCGCGCTCGATGACGCCATCGCCGCTGACCGCCGCCTCGACCCGCGCATCGAACAGGTTTTCGGCGCGCAGTTCAAGCCGGAACCGCTTATCGAGTTTCCACAACACACCGCCATCGACGGTGAAAGCGCTGCCAAGGCGGCGCACATTGGCGTCGTCCTCATACTGCCCGCCAACATAGCGCGCATCAAGGCTCACCCGCAGCGGATCGGCATCATATGCGACGCCGATATTGGCAAAATGCTGCGGCACTTGCGCAGGACGTAATCCGTCCAGCCCCGCCGCCGCGCCCGATGCGCGCACTTTGGCATCGACATAGGCATAGCCCGCGCGGAAATTCATATCGCCCGCCGCGTAAGCCGCATCGATTTCGATCCCCCGGCTGTCGATGGCCTCCAAATTCTGCCGCTGCCGGTAAATCCCGCCCGCCGCGACAAAGCCGACGCCGGGAAAATTGCCCGGGCCCACACCCAGCGACACATTGGCAATGGCGTTGTCGAGCCGGTTCCAGAAGGCGGTCGCGTTTAGCGAGAAGTTGCCGCTATCAAGATCGATCCCGATTTCCCCACCCTTCAGCCGCTCGGGCGCGAGCAATTCGTTCGCTGCCGTCGCATCCGCGCCGACGCGGAAGGGGCGGTACAGTTCGTTGAGCGTCGGCAAGCGCCAGCCGACATAGCCTGCTCCGCGCAGCTTCACCCCATCGCTGGCCTGAAAGGCAAAGCCCGCCCTGCCCGTGCCTTCCCAGCCCGAACGGTCGACGAACACGTCGTCCGAACGCACGGTGCCGCCGATATTGACTTCCTTGCGAAAGCCGTCCGATATGCTCCAACGGTCCACCCTGCCGCCTGCAGTCAGCGTCAGCCCGTCCGATGGCTCGATACTGGCTTCGGCAAAAGCGCCGAGCGTATCGGTTTGGCCGCCAGCACGGCGGTTGCGGCCCGGAACCAGGCCGGTGAAAAAGAAATCCTCATTGGTCTCGCCAATCGTCCGCCGCCAGTCGCCGCCGATGCGCAATTCGGCCTTTTCGCCGACCGGCGGGCGAAGCTCGAACCGCGCGCCCAATCCGGTAGAGGGCACGCTATATTGATCGAGCACCGGCACGACGCTGGTGCGAGCAGCCGATATGCTGCCAAAGCGCGAGGCAAAGTCGCGGATCTGGACATAACCAAGCGCGCTCCATTGCCAGCCGCCCTGCGTGCGGTTGACAAGCCGCAGACTGGCATCGACGCCGCTGTTTTGGTTATCGGAAAAATCGAAACCCCGGTCGCGTTTATCGGTGAAACCGCGAAGGCTCGCCTGCAATTCGGTGTTGGCGGAAAGCGGTGCGACGCCGCGCAGCGCGACACCCATTTGCTCATAAGGTGCCTTGCGGTCCACCGCGCCGCGCTGGCTTTCGACTACGGGCACGAAGCCATCGCCGCGCGCAAAATTGCCCGAAAGCGAGATGCTGCCGCCGCCAAATTTTCGCAGCAGCGAGGCCTTGGCATCGGCACTATTGCGGCTGCCATAAGCAATGGCTGCGCCTAGCTGATCGACATTCTGCCGACTGTCGAGTTCAATTACGCCCGCCAGTGCGCCCGGTCCCGAAGCAACCTGTCCCGCCCCTATGCGCACGCGGCTGCTGGCAAGATTGAGTGCGTCATAGCCCGGGAGACTGATCCATCCGCCAAACGGATCGGCCTGCGGCACATCGTCAAGGACAAGCATTACACGCGACGACGCATTGCCTCCGAGACCTCGAAGTGTGATACCTTGGCTGGTGGGGTTTGCAGAGCGGGCGTCTGAACGGCGAAATTGTTGCAAGCCCGGAACTTGTGTCAGACTCTGTTCAAACCGCGTTTGTTCAATTGGAACTTGAACAATGGACTCGGTCTTTTCTGCCGCAGAAGATGATAAGTTCCCAGTCACGACGATAATGGGGCAAGCAGGGATTGTTTCTTCGCCCGGAGCAACATCGAAGCCGCATTCCGCTACACGGGCCTGTCCCCAAACAGGCGTCGTGACCGCAATCAGCGGCAGGCCAAGCCATAGTGCAATCTTCATGCGTCGGGGTTCACTGCATCCGGATGCGCTGCTCTGAATGCGGGTAATTCGGTCAACACCGCATCGATCCGCACCAGCTTCGGAAAAGCCTCCAGCGGCGTGTTAAACCGCCGCGCATTGGCCATTTGCGGAACGAGACAGACATCGGCGAGGTTCGGCAAGTCGCTGCCGAACAGGCCGTCGTCGGGGGCCATAGTTTCCAATGCGGTGAAGCCTTCCACGATCCAGTGGCGATACCAGTCGTCGATCGACGCCTGATCCTGACCCAATCTGTCCTTCAGATATTTCAGCACCCGCAGATTGTTGACCGGGTGAATGTCCGCCGCAATCAGCAATGCCTGCGCCAGCGTTCTTGCGCGCATCGCGGGTTCGGGCGAAACCATCTTCGGCTCTGGATACTTCGCATCGAGATAATCGATAATCGCCAGACTCTGCGTCAGGTCATGCCCGTCGATCGACAGCATCGGCACAAAACCTTGCGGATTGCGCGCGACATAGTCGGGGGCTTTATGGTCGCCGTCCAGCAGGCTGGTGGGAACAGACTTGTATTCCACGCCCTTTAGATTCAGCACGATACGCACGCGATAGCTGGCGGACGACCGCCAATAATCGTACAGGATGATGTCGTTCATTCATGCGCCGTTAGCATGGCGCGCGGCAAAGGCAAAAGCAGTTGAGGAGAAAAGCATGACCCCCATCCGGAAATTTTTTGCCATTGCCGCTGCTGGCTTGTTGATCCTGCCTGCTCAGGCCGCAGCGCCGATCACCGGACGCTGGGTGACACAAAGCAAGGACGGCGTCGTCGAGATATACCAATGCGGCGAGCAAATTTGCGGCAAGCTCTCCAAATTTCTGGTGCCACCGCCCAACGGCGCGGGGCAGAAGGACGTCAACAATCCGAACAAGGCCCTGCGCGGACGGACATTACTCGGCATGAACATATTGACTGGCTTCAAAGAGGTCGGCGACGAATGGAAGGGCCAGATTTACGATCCGAAGTCAGGCAAGACCTATCGTTCGGTGGTCTATAAGGGCAAGTCGGGCAATCTGGTGGTCAAGGGCTGCATCGGGCCGTTCTGTCAGGCGCAGAGCTGGACGGCGGCGCGCTAGGCGCGGATTTTCCAGCCGGAGCGGAGCAGCAGATAGCAGCCGATGGCTAACGCGACATTGATGCCGAGCAGCAACACCGCGCCAAAAAGTACCGGGCTGTCAGCGCTGCCGATGAAGCCGTAGCGGAAACCTGATATTGCGTAGAAAAACGGGTTGGCGTGGCTGACCGCCTGGAACGCGGGCGAGAGCTTGTCGACCGAATAGAATGTGCCTGACAGCAAAGCGGCGGGGGCGACGACGAAGTTGCTGATCGCCGCCGCATGGTCGAATTTTTCGGCCCAGATCGAGGTGAGGACACCGATCAACGCAAGCAAGGTCGATCCCATCAGTCCGAACCAGATCACCGCCCAATAATGCACCGGCGCTACATTTACGTCGGGCCACAGCACCATCGCTAGCCAGATGGTGCATCCGACAAGGATCGCGCGCGTGACCGATGCTGCAACCAGCGCCCCAAGCACTTCGGCATTGGACAGCGGCGGCATCAGATAGTCGATGATCGTCCCTTGAATCTTGCCCACGAGCAGCGAGAAGCTCGAATTGGCAAAGGCATTTTGCATCATTCCCATGATGATGAGGCCCGGCGCGATGAAATCGGCGAAGGATACGCCGAGCACTTCGCGGCGCGCACCGCCCAGGGCGACGGTGAAGATGATGAGGTAGAGCAAGGTCGTGAGAGCGGGGGCCCATACCGTCTGCAACTGGACCTTGAAGAAACGCCTGACCTCCTTCATGTAAAGCGCCCATAGCCCGACCCAATTGACGTTTCGGATCAGCTTCTGCCCGGCCATGTGATTATAGGCAGGCGATTGAACAATCGGGGCCAAATCCCTATCTGGGTCGGTGACGCTTTTTGGGTGGATACTCATCGCGCAATCGACTATCGGCTTGCAGCTTCGACCGCAAGGCGCTTTCGCGGCCTTCACGGCACATCATGAAATAGAATTTGGGAAAATAACATGTCCTGGACCGACCAGCGGATCGACCAACTCAAGACCCTTTGGGAAAAGGGCCTGACGGCCAGTCAGATCGCCGACGAGCTCGGCGGTGTGAGCCGCAATGCCGTAATCGGCAAGGCGCATCGTCTCGGTCTGAAATCGCGTCCCTCGCCGGTGAAGGCGAACGAAGTTGAAAAGAAAGCCGCGCCCAAAAAGGCTGCCGCTGCTCCCGCCAAGCCGGTGGCTGCCGCTCCGTCAAGGCCGCGTGTTGCTTCGCCAGCCGCACCGGCGGCCGCCACGCCGCGCGCAGATGGCGAACCGCAGGCCGAACGTGCCGCTGCGCCGATGCCGCGCATCGTGTCGATCGGACCGGGGGGTTTCATGCGCCAGGGCCCGGGCGACCAGCAGGCACCTATTCCCCCTGCCCCGCCGCGTCGTCTGGTTCCGGCCAAGCCGAGCCCCGAAATGGCGGACAAGACATCGCTGCTCGATCTGAATGAGCGCATCTGTCGCTGGCCGATGGGCCACCCCGGCGAGGCCGATTTCCATTTCTGCGGTGAAGCGGTAAACCCCGGTTTCCCCTATTGCGTCGAACATTGCGGCCGCGCCTATCAGGCGCAATTGCCGCGCGGTGTGCGCAGGCCGCCGCCGCCGATGCCCTTTGGCGGACCTCGGGTGCGCTAGTTAAGGCGCGATAGCGAGCCCGTCGCCATTTTTGCCGACGGCCATGCGCCGCAGCACTTTACCAGTGGCGAAATCGATCTCGGCAATCCGGTCGCGCCCGGTTTCGGCGGCGTAAATCCGCGTGCCGTCGCGCGAGAACAATATCGTCACCTGTCCGGCTGCCTGTTCACCACTGACCTTGATCGTCCGCACAACTTTGCGGGTAGCCGCTTCGATAACCGACAAGTTGCCGGAGGCGATGTTGGAGGTGACCACCCATTTGCCATCGGGGCTGAACAGCACGCGAATGGCGACAGGATCGACAGTAACCTTGCCCACAATTTTGCGGGTTTGAGTGTCGACAACATGCACCACAGGCTGGGCCAGATCGCCGACCCATAGCCAGCGACCATCCGGGCTGAGTGCTATTCCCTCGGGCCGGCCACCAACAGCGATGTCGGCCAGCTTCGTTTTGGCGTGGGTATCGATGACGGTTACCGTGCCCGAGCCTATATTGGCGACATAGGCAAGCCCGCCCTTTTGCCCGATCGCAACCATATGCGACGTTTTCTGCGCGGTCGAAACCTGTTCGACCTTTGCCATATCGGCGGACAGCAGCGTCAGCGTTTCGCTGCCTTCGGTCGTTGCGACAATCCGGCCATCGTCGAGCCAGGCAATGCCGTGCGGGCGAGAATTAGGGGCAATATCCACGCGCTTTGACAGTTTTGCCGTAGCCACATCGAAAATATCGAGTGTAGTGCTCCCATAGGCAACGACCGCCGCCTGTTTGCCGTCGGGCGAGATCGCGATTTCATGCGGCATATCGCCGGTCGCCACGCGCGCGCGTTCGGTGCCTGTATCGAGATCGATGAAACTGACCGTATCCTCGCTTTTGTTGCCGACAAGCAGGGTTTCGGCTGTGGCGGGTAGCGGGCTGACAAGCATCAGGACGGGTAGCAACAGGCGCATGGATATTCTCCCCTTGGTTGCCGGGATGATAGGCAGTCCGTCCGCCTTGCCAATCGCCATTCGATAAAGCGCCGAAATCGGGGGATAACGGAAAGCCGGACTTGCGCGGGTGACTCAGCGCGCCTTATAGCAACGCATATGACCGATGACCTGTTTGGGGGGAGCGCGGCGGCAACGGCTGCGTCCAATGAATATACCGCTTCTGCCATCGAGGTGCTGGAAGGGCTTGAGCCTGTCCGGCGGCGGCCGGGGATGTATATCGGTGGCATCGACGAGCGCGCTTTACATCATCTTGCTTCCGAGGTTCTGGACAATTCGATGGACGAGGCGGTGGCGGGGCATGCCAGCCGGATCGAGGTCTATCTGGCGGCGGGCAACCGGCTGACGATCAGCGATAACGGGCGCGGTATTCCGGTCGATCCGCATCCGAAATTTCCGGGCAAGTCGGCGTTGGAGGTCATACTGACCACACTGCATTCGGGCGGCAAGTTTTCGGACAAGGCTTATGCGACTAGCGGCGGCCTGCACGGCGTCGGGGTGTCCGTGGTCAATGCGCTGTCTGACGATACCGTGGTCGAGGTGGCGCGGAACAAGCAGCTTTACCGCCAGCGCTTTTCCAAGGGGCTGGCGCTTGGGCCGCTGGAAGAGCTGGGACCGACGCAGAACCGGCGCGGGACAACGATAGCTTTCACCCCCGATGTCGAGATTTTCGGGGCGGACGCGAAGTTCAAGCCGGCGCGGCTGTTCCGGCTCGCGCGGTCGAAAGCCTATCTGTACGCGGGCGTCGAAATTCGATGGCGCTGCGACCCCGAACTGGCGACAGAGGAAATCCCGGCAGAGGCGGTTTTCCAGTTTCCCGGCGGACTTTCCGACCATCTGCGTGAGCAGCTTGGCGAGCGGGCTTGTGCGACCGCCGAGTTCTTCTCAGGCACGCAGGATTTTCCCGACGGTCAAGGCCGCGTCGAATGGGCGATTAGCTGGCCGCTTTATTCGGACGGCAGTTATAGCTGGTATTGCAACACCATCCCGACGCCCGACGGCGGCACGCACGAGGCAGGCGTTCGCGCCGCGCTGACCAAGGGCTTGCGCGCCTTCGGCGAGCTGGTGGGGAGCAGGCGCGCTCCGAACATCACTGCCGAGGACATTTTCAACGAGGCCGAGCTGATGCTGTCGGTCTTTATCCGCAATCCGCAATTCCAGAGCCAGACCAAGGACCGGCTGACCTCGCCCGAAGCGACGCGGTTGGTCGAGAACGCCGTCCGCGACCATTTCGACCATTTCCTCGCCGACAATATGGAACGCGGCAAGGCGTTGATGGGCTTCATATTAGAGAAGGTCGACGACCGCTTGCGCCGCAAGGCCGAACGCGAGGTGAAGCGCAAGACCGCGACCTCTGGACGCAAGGTGCGGTTGCCCGGCAAGCTCACCGATTGCGCCAACGACGACCCGACCGGCACCGAATTATTCATCGTGGAAGGCGACAGCGCAGGCGGCAGCGCCAAACAGGCACGTGACCGCAAGACGCAGGCGATACTCCCGATACGCGGCAAGATATTGAACGTGGCATCCGCCACTGCCGACAAGATCCGCGCCAATAGCGAGATCGCCGACTTGCAACTTGCGCTCGGCTGCGGGGCGCGCAAGGACTGCAACCCCGATAACCTGCGTTACGAGCGCGTCATTATCATGACCGACGCCGATGTCGACGGCGCGCATATCGCGACTTTACTGATGACCTTTTTCTTCCAGGAAATGGCAGAAATCGTGAAAGCGGGGCATTTGTATCTGGCGCGTCCTCCGCTATACCGGCTGACCTGCGGCGCGACGTCGGTCTACGCCAACGACGATGCGCACCGCGCCGAAATCGAGGCCACAGTCTTCAAGGGCAAGAATGTCGATGTCGGCCGCTTCAAGGGCTTGGGCGAAATGAACCCCGGCCAGCTGCGCGAGACCACGATGGACCCCAAAACCCGCTCGCTGATCCGCATAACCTTGCCGCAGGAATATGAACGGCGCGCAGTGGTAACCGATCTGGTCGACCGGTTAATGGGAAAGAACCCCGAACACCGGTTTAATTTCATCCAGGAAAATGCGGGGCAATTGGACGAAGAGGCAATTGACGCATGACCAGAGCAACACTTGGATTTATCGTCGCAGCCGCCGCTATCCTGACATCTGCACCAATGTCGGCACAACCGTCCGCACCACAGATCGCGGACATACCATCGAATAAAGCCAGCCAGCCGCTGATATTGCGCGGTGCCCAATTGCTCTCGCTTTTGGGCGAAACCATGCAGCCGCGCGAATATTTTAATGATGCATTTCTTGCAGCTGTGCCGGAAGCGCAACTGAAAGCGATGATCGCGCAATGGCGGGCGCAATATGGCGAGACTAATGCAGCCGAGATGGTCAAACGCCACAGCCCTCATTCGGCGACGATGGCGGTGGAATATGAGCGCGCAACAGCAACGGTCGAACTCACCGTCGATCCGAGCGCACCGCACAAGGTATCTGGGCTATTGGTCAAGGGCTTCCAGGTAAAAGGGGATAGCGCGGCAAAAATCGACGCTGATTTTGCCGCACTGGCTGGCAAGGCAGGCTATCTGGTCGAGAAAATCGGCGCGGACGGGAAACGACAGCAGGTGGCGGGCCGGGCAGTGACGCAACAATTTGCCATTGCCTCGACCTTCAAGCTGTATGTCCTCGCCGAACTGGCATCGCAGGTGCAGGAGGGGCGGCGGAGCTGGTCCGATGTCGTGCCAATCCGCGAGAACAGCTATTCCTCGTCAGCCACGCAAAACTGGCCGCGCAATACACCGGTAACGTTGCAGACGCTGGCGACGTGGATGATTTCGGTCAGCGACAATGCCGCGACCGACGCGCTTATCCGCGTGCTGGGCCGCGACGCGGTTGAGGAGAAGCTCGCGACAATCGGGCATGGCGCGCCCGACAAGGCCTTGCCGATTCTGACCACGGTCGAGGCCTTTGCGCTCAAGAGCAATCCGGCGTTGCGCGCGCGTTTCCAGAAGGCAAGCGAGGCGCAGCAGCGCGATTTGCTCGAAAATGAAGCTGCTGCGCTGCAGTTCGAACGAATCGACATCGCACAACTCGGGTCCGGCCCGGTCGCTATAGACAGCATCGAATGGTTCGCCTCGCCTGCCGATCTCGGCGCTTTGCTCGACAATATTCGTCGCACCGGCAACCAGCCTGCGCTCGACCTGCTTGCCGTCAACAAGGGAATCGCACCTGCCTCTGCCACCAAATGGCGCTATCTGGGCTATAAAGGCGGTTCCGAACCCGGCGTGATCGCAATGAGCTTTCTCGCACAATCGAAGGCGGGCGACTGGTATGCGATCAGCGGGGCGTGGAACAATCCGGCGAAAGAGGTCGATAACGCGGCATTTGCAGCTTTGATGACGCGATTGCTCGACAATGTTGCAGGCTAGGTAAACGCTCGCCTTATCATACGCTTCCTCCAGCGCAGGAAGTGATGTACCCTTTGTCCATGACCACAGGTCGATTGCCCGCCAGACTGAACCTCGCTGCGAAAACGGTGTTACTGCCGATATTGTTTTTCAGCGCTTGTCCGGCTGGCGCAGACAACTCCCAGCGCGAAACCGAGCAAATTGTCGTGACGGGCAACCGGGCAATTCAGGCTGAATTGACTGCCGATCTCGCCAAGTCGATTACTATGGTACCACCCAAGGACCAGCCGCTACCAAGACATTACCAGCCGATATGCCTCAAGATTTTCGGTCTTGAGAAAGATTATGCCGACGTTCTTGCACAACGGGTGCGCGACAATATGCGCATGCTGAACCTTCCGGTCGGAACCGCAAAATGTCAGCCAAACAGCTGGATCGGCTTCGTATCGGACAGCTATCAGGAAGTATCGCGGCTACGGCAGGAAGAACCCGAAATGTTCGCCAAGCTGCACGATTATGAGATCGACCGGATACTTGCCGGCAGCCGCGCCGCGCAGGCCTGGCACTCGTTGGAAGCAAAGGGTGTCGATGGCAAACCGTTCAATTACGTCACGATCGAAATCAACGGCGTTCAAAAATCGGTCAGGGTAAATAACCAGTATCAAACGGGGCGGCTGATGCCGACGACACGAGTCGACATGATTGGAGCCATCGTCCTTTTCGACAGGACATTATCGGCGGGAAAAACGGTTCGCCAGCTCGCCGATTATGCAACGTTCCGGCTGCTTGCACCGGTGAAGGAAATGCTGTCCGAACAAGGTGAAATACAATCCATCCTCTCGTTGTTCGCAGATGCCCCGATGCCGCCGGCGGGACTTACCGAATTCGACTGGTCGTATCTCGACGCCTATTACAAGCTACAACGGGGAGCGCGACCTGAAAAAGTGCATGATGCCGCAAAACGCGCATATCTGGACGGGGCTGGTCAGAAATTGTCGGAAAACGCCGGGCAAGTCGGCAAAAACTGAAACGGCCTACGGTTCGCAAACGCGATCAGGCTCGTGCGACCCCCCATTCGTTACGAAGCAGCCCGAAAATCAGGCTATCGCGAATGCCGATATGGGTTTCCCATTCTTCACGCAAATGCCCCTCCTGGCGAAAGCCTAACCTCTCGAGCATGCCGATTGAAGCCAGATTGTCCGGGTCGGTGTCAGCCATGACCCGTCGCGCCGCAAGTTCGCCAAAGGCGTAATCAAGGGCGGCGGAAGCAGCTTCGGTGACAAAACCCTGTCGCCAATGTTCGCGCGCCAATATGTAACCCAGCTCGAAATTGGCCGGACGATGCGGGATCAATATGACCCACCCCATTGCCGCTCCGCCATCCCGGGTAATCGCCCAGCATTTGTGGCCCATTCCGGTATCGGCATTCCATTGGAGATAGGTAGTCGTTTCATCGACTGTCCGGTGCGGCCCGCTCGACCAGTATTGCATGACCTGTTCGTCGGACAACGTCTTGAACAGTTCTGCGCCATCGTCGAGGGTCAACTGGCGAAGAACCAGTCTTTGTGTTTCCAATAGCGGGGCAGTCACGTTGTCAGCGCCTCCACCAGCGCCTTGACCTTTTTTTGCCGCCATTGCGGCAAAGGTGCTATCAGCCAGTAAGCGAGCGCATGTTCGCGACTATTGTCGACAGCGCGGACCCGGCCTGCGTCGAGGTCGGCGGCGGCCAACAAATGCGGCACGACAGCCTGCCCTAACCCGATGGCAGCAGCGTCGATCGCAAGGCCCGCATCGCCAAGCCGCAGCGACGGTTCGCCATCGGTTACCGGGCTTCCGGGCCAGCCGATCGGTGTGTCCGCCCCGCCTTCCGGTGCGCCAACGCGGACAAAGGCACCTGCCGCCAGCCGTACACCTTCATGCTCACCCGCCCCTTCGGCAAACCGTACCGCGATATCGAGATTGGCCTCGGTAAAGTCGACCGCATCGTCGGCGACAATCAGCGTGAAACGGACGTCGGGGTTGGCTGCGCCATAACGGGCGAGCCTTGGTGTCAGCCATTTGGCAGTAAAATCGCGCGGCGCGGCGATAGTGAGCGAGTTGGACGACTGCCCTGCCTGCATGGCGCGGACCGATTCCTCGAACTGGAGGAAGCCGGCGCGCAACGCATCGAGGCCGTTTGTGGCTTCGTCGGTCAACTCCAGCCCCTTTGGCGTGCGGCGGAAGAGAACGACGCCGAGCATATCCTCCAGCGCGCGGATTTGCTGGCCGACGGCTGCGGGCGTCACTGCCAGCTCATCCGCCGCTTTGGTAAAGCTCAGATGCCGCGCCGCCGCGTCAAGGACGCGCAAGCCGTTCAATGGCAAATGCGTCCGCTTCATCGCGCTGTGGCCGGAGCAACCAGTTTGAACTTCGGAATATCGGCGAGGAAAGTGCTGCCGTCTTCGCGGATAAAGCGGTAATGGCCCTCCATCATGCCGCTCGGCGTGGTCAACGGGCAACCCGAGACATAATCATGGCTTTCGCCGGGATGGAGCAAAGGCTGTTCGCCGACGACGCCGTCGCCATCGACATGGTTCACCATTCCGCGTCCGTCGGTAATCTTCCAGTGGCGCGTGAGCAACTGCACTGGCGCATCGCCGTGATTTTCGATGCGAATATGGTATGACCAGAACCAGCGATTTTGGTCCGCAGCCGATTGTTCGGGCAGGAAATTCGGGGCGACGCGGACGACGACGCCCTGGCTGTTGGCGCTCGCGGTGAAGAAGGAATCGAGGATATTTGTCATAGCCCGACCACCTTTAGAGCCTGGTCCAGATCTTCCATCAGATCCGCCGGGTCTTCAAGACCCACGTTGATGCGGATCATGCCTTCGCCGACACCCATCGCCTCGCGGCCCTCGGGTCCCATGCTGTGATGCGTCGAGGACGCGGGGTGGCACATCAGGCTGCGCGCGTCGCCGATGTTGTTTGAAATGTCGATAAGCTGCAGCGCATCAAGCAACCCATGCGCTTGACTGCGCCCGCCGTCGAGGACAAACGAGAAAATCGGCCCACAAGCCTTCATCTGCGCCATCGCCAGATTGTGCTGCGGATGGCTAGGCAGGCCGGGATGCAGGATGACGGGCACGCGGCTTTCGAGGAATTTGCCCACCGCCAAGGCATTTTCCGACTGGCGCATCGCGCGCAATTCGAGCGTTTCCAACCCCTTATGCACCACCCAGGCGTTGAATGGCGACAGGTTCGGCCCCGTATTGCGCTGGAAGGGTAGCAGCACTTCGTCGATCCATTGCTTCGACCCGCACACCGCACCGGCTAGCACGCGGCCCTGCCCGTCCATCAGCTTGGTCGCGCTATAGGCCACGACATCAGCGCCGAAATCCATGGGGCGTTGCAGCACCGAAGTGGCAAAGGCGTTGTCGACAACGGTGGTTATGCCATGTTCCTTAGCCAGCCCGCAAACATAGGCCATATCGACTATATCCATCGTCGGATTGGCCGGAGTTTCGAAGAAAAAGACCTTGGTGTTGGGCTGGATCGCCGCTTTCCACGCATCGTTATCGCGGCTGTCGATGGTGGTCGTGGTAATCCCCCATTTGGGCAGCAGCGTATCGGTGAGCCAGCGGCACGAACCGAAAGCCGCGCGCGCGGCAACCACATGATCGCCGGTTTCGAGCTGGCAGAGCAAGGCAGTGGTCATCGCCATCATGCCCGTCGCCTGGGCACGGCACGCCTCCGCCCCTTCCATCAGCGCAATGCGCTCCTCAAGCATCTGTACCGAAGGGTTTTGAAGGCGCGAATAGGTCATGCCTTCTTCTTCGCCCGCGAACCGCGCAGCTACGGTGGCGGCATCGTCATAAGTGTAGCCCGAGGAGAGGAAGAGGGCTTCGGAGGTTTCGCCATGCTCGCTGCGCCAGGTACCGCCGCGCACTGCTTGCGTGGCGAGCCGCCATTTGCTTGTCGTCGCGCGGTCGAGGCCGGTGGTTTTCTTCATGGGTTCGCTTTTCGGGGACTGCTGCGTTCAGGTCAAGGCGGCAAGCACGGCGTCGCCCATTTCGCGAGTGGACATTTTGCCACCGAGGTCCGGAGAGCGTGCGCCACTAGCGAGCGCCTTGGCGACCGCCACTTCGATGCGGTCGGCGGCATCGGCCTGCCCAAGCGAGTAGCGCAGCATCATCGCGGCGGAGAGGATTGTCGCCAGCGGGTTGGCCTTGCCCTGCCCCGCAATGTCAGGCGCGCTGCCGTGGATGGGTTCGTAAAGGCCCTTCTGGTTGGCATCGAGCGAGGCGCTGGGGAGCATGCCGATGGAGCCTGCGCACATGCTGGCCTGGTCGGACAGGATATCGCCGAACAGGTTGCCGGTGACGATCACGTCGAACTGGCCGGGGTTGCGCACCAGCTGCATCGCGGCGTTGTCGACATACATATGGCTGAGCTGGACCTGCGGATATTCGGCATGGGTTTCGATGACCACATCGCGCCATAATTGCGAGGTTTCGAGGACGTTGGCCTTGTCCACCGAACAGAGTTTTTTGCCCCGCGCCATCGCCGTTTCGAAGCCGACACGCGCGATGCGGCGGACTTCGTCCTCGTTGTAGGACATGATGTCATAGCCCTCGCGCTTGCCGTCGGCGGTTTTGCGCACGCCCTTTTCGCCGAAATAGACATCGCCGTTGAGTTCGCGGACGATGACCATGTCGATCTGGCTGGCGACTTCACGGCGAAGCGCGCTCGCATCGGCAAGTTCGGGAAACAGCGTTGCGGGCCGGAGATTTGCAAAAAGCCCGAGTTCCTTGCGCAAACCCAATATCGCCTGTTCCGGCCGCAAATGGCGTTCCAGACTGTCGCAATCGGGATCGCCAACAGCGCCGAACAGGATCGCATCGGCGCGTTTGGCAAGGTCCAGCGTTGCGGACGGTAGCGGATGCCCCATCGCCTTGAAAGCCGCACCGCCGACCAGCGCTTCTTCGAAGGTCAGCCCGTCAATCGCCAGCACGTCCAGCACACGGCGCGCTTCGGCGATGACTTCGGGTCCGATTCCGTCTCCAGGTAACAGGGCGATTAACATGAACGACAAACCTAAAGGGTTGGTCATCCCGAACTTGTTTCGGGACAACGAACGGCAGTGCGTTATGCTGAAACAAGTTCAGCATGACGATGCTGAAAGTTGGATTTGCCCTGCCAACAGCAGCCAGCTTATGCAACTGCCCTTTTCAGGCGTTCCACAAGCCGTTCGCGCGCTGCCATGACATCGACGCGGTGTTCGCCCAGCACATGCGCCACCAGACGTTCGCGGTTCTGTGCCAGCATGGCAACGGGTGCGCCGCCTGCCTCGACCTCTTCGGCATAACCAAGCTCGGCAAGCAACAGCGTCTCGTACTGCGCCACTGCCCCAGCCCATACCCGCGCCGCAGGAGCCAGCTCGATGGCCGACAGCAGACCGTCGAGCGCGCTGTGCAAGCGCGGATAGGGGTGAACTTCGGGCAGGGTCGCGGCGGTCAGCGCAGTTACCCAGTCGATCGCCGCAATCGCCAGCGGCTCGGACAGCAAATGCGCGCGGCTGTGCAGCGGCTCGGCGACCAGCGACGCCAGTTGCCCGGAAATCCGCACCCGCCATTCACCCTTGATGACATTGCCGGGGATCAGCACCGGTCGCAAATGCCGCCCGCGCGCGCCCTGCACATAGCCCGCCAACATTCCCTGATCGCTTGCAAAGGCACGAACAATAGCGCCGGTCTCGCCGTGATTACGAACCGAGCAGATTATGGCTGAGGCGCTAGTTTGCATGGCATCTAAAATGTCGTCTTCCTGAACTCGGTTCAGGATAACGAACGACGCGCGTTATGCTGAAACATGTTCAGCATGACGAACTTTGGGGTTCAGGCCAAGCGTTCGATGACCGCTCTTGCCGCCGCGGGGTTGCGTTCTTTCGCGGCGCCGATGAAGAACAGATAGACATCGCGGCCATCGGCGGCCCATTTTTGTGCTTTCGTGGCCCAGCCATCAAGTTCGGCAGCAGTGTAACCCTGCTCCAGTTCCTCGCGAGCCAGCATAACCCGCACATAGACAAAATCCGCCGTGTCCGCTTCGATCAGGGGATATTCGGGATGGTACGACCGAACGATGGCCATGCCCTTGCTGCGCGCCAAGTCGATAAAGGCCGGATCATCGAAGCTGACGTTTCGCACATCGAGCGCATGGCGCAGTTTTCGGCTTCCCAGTTTCTCTGGCAGAAGGTCGAGAAACGCGCCAAAGTCATCGGCATCGAACTTCTTGCTGGTGGCAAATTGCCAGACAAGCGGTCCGAGCTTGTCGCCGAGTTCGAATAGCCCTTGGCCTATATATTTCTCGATAGACGGCCCCGCCTCGGCCAATATTTTGCGGTTGGTGCAAAAGCGCGAGGCCTTGGCGCTATATTCAAACCCATGGGGTGCAGCGGCGGCCCAGTTGGCGAAACTCTTCGGGCTTTGCGTGCTGTAATAGGTCGAGTTGATCTCGATGGCCGTCATCTGCGCCGCAGCATAAGACAGCTCGTCCTTCTGCCGCAGTCCAGCCGGATAAAATACTCCGCGCCACCGCTCGAAGCTCCAGCCACCGATGCCCACACGGATTTTGCCTTTGGCCATTGCATGATTCCTTCAACGCCCCAATAATAGAACATAAAAAGAACATGGCAAGCCGAATGCGAGGTTCAGTCGCTGCTCACCTTGAACAACGCCACGCCATTATATTTTTCGGCATCGGGTTCGAACAGCGCATCCGGCTCGAATGCTTCATCCACAATCTGCAAGTCGTTCAGCCCTTGCAGATGGAAAGCCCCCAGCTTTTTCTCGCGCGGCGGCTCCCCATGTTTTTCAAGCGTGATCGCATCGATAAACAGCGCATTGTTCTTGGAATAAAGCACATGTGGGGCAAGCTTCATGGCGACGCCGTTGTACACCGTCGTCACGCATTTTTTTAGGGCAATGGCCTCAAGCAGAATTGGGTTTGCTGACATAATTGCAAATTAGCGCGCCATAGCGATCAAACAAGCCTCAAATTGTGCAGCGCAGCAATTTTTACGGCAATCTTGCAAATTTTCGCCTGCCGGTTATTTTGGCCACTCCAAATGAGGAAGTCATGAACGAGATTGCCACCCGTTGATCCAGCACGCCGCGACGTTGTCGCGCGCCTGCTGATATCGGTTCCAGAGGCTTGAAGCCTGCTGGCCCTTTGTTGACAGATACGGGTATCTCAATGAACATTTCAAAATACGAACAGCGTGTGCTGCACGCGCTGGCGCAGGGCGGGTCAATCATCCACCGCTTCGACGAACGCGGGCGGATAGTCGAAATCGACTGCATGAACCGCGACGGCTGGCGGCTCGACGATTGCACGATGGCGGTTTTCCGGAAGCTGCGGCGTCGGCGGTTGATCGGCAGCATTGGCGGCTCGCCCTATCGCATCACGCGCGAGGGGCTACGCGCGGTGCGGGCGCAGCTAGACAACCGCTAGCACCACCAAATTCGTCATCCTGAACTTGTTTCAGGATAACGAGCCACCGTCGCCTGTTATCCCGAAACAAGTTCGGGATGACGAGGATTGGGATGGGCCATCGCATGGTCGGCGATCAGGTCGACCATGCGGCCCACCTGCGATGGCGGCAGGTCGTGTGCCATTTCCTCGATAATCTCCAGCCGCGCGCCGGGGATATGGCGAGCGATATCCTCGCTCCCCTCTTTGGGCACGAGCGGGTCGGCACCGCCGTGGACCACGAGGGTCGGCACCCGAATCGTTTTCAGCCTCTCGACCCGGCTGCCATCCGCGATGATCGCCAGTAACTGCCGCCTTGTCCCTACAGGATAATAGCCACGGTCGAATGCCCTGGCGGTCAATTCGGCATGGGCGCTGTCCGGACGGGCCGGATCGGGAAAGGAAAAGGAGCGGACCAGATCGGTGCCGAACGCAATGGCCTCGTCGCGGCTGGCGTCCGCCGGGCGCTTGACCATGAAGCGCCGCTGGATATCGGGGCGCGCGCCGGGAAGGCCCCGCGCACCGCTCGACGACATGATCGAGGTCATGCTCAACAGGCGTTCCGGATGGTTCGCGGCCATTAGCTGCACGATCATCCCGCCCATCGAAGCGCCGACAACATGCGCCTTTGCGATGCCCAGCGCATCCAGCAACCCGATCCCATCCGCCGCCATATCGGCAAGCGTATATGCGACGCTCACAGGCAGGCCCAGCCGCGCCTTGAACATCGTCCAGACGAGGTTGGGAGCGGGAGCCCCCTCCATCCGCTGCGACAAGCCGACATCGCGATTGTCGTAATGAATGACCCTAAACCCGCGCGCGAAAAGGCCCTGGATGAAGTCGTCCGGCCAGGCAATCATCTGCGCACCGAGACCCATGACGAGCAGGATGACTGGTGCGTTGGGTGGGCCGTTGTCTTCGTAGTAGATGTCGATGTTGTTGGCGCGGATGGTTGGCATTTTTCTCGTTACTCCCACTGTTCTAAACTAAGCGTGTCTATTCTCGAAGTGCATAGGCCAAGGATTTTCCAAGAAGCGTGGGAGAAATGTAAGCGCGTATAGTCGCGTGAAACCTAATGGCTTCACGAAGTTTCACATCATCCATAATTTTGCCAACGTTCGGAGCTGGCGTATTATTTTTTCCTTCAGCTTTGAAGCTGTTAGTCAAGCACCCCAAAGTCACTAATCTCTCGACTGATAATTCTGCTTTGCCAGAATGAAAGCTATTTAGCAGACTAACTGCCCAATCGCGCGGCCAGCTTTCTCCCGCAAATCCGCCTGGATCACCTAATGCTTTGGTTTCGGCGTAATGACCGGCCCCCGGAAAGGGTTGGGATGAGTAAATTCTCTGAAAAACCGCTGCGTCTATGGGAGTGAGTTCCTTCAAAACAGCAATGAACCTTCGGTCACCCGCTTCCTCCTCGCCTGCGGCTGCTCTTACCAGCAACCTTGCAAAGAGTGATTGCAATTCAGGCTCATCTTGCTTTGTTGCCTCCTCGAACCAAGCAAACGCATACCGCTCCGGTATGCGATCGTTATTCAACGCCAAACCAAGCCGCTTCGCCTCCTCGTTAGTTTTGACTTGGAGCTTCATTGCATTTCTGAGCCGCCAGTGGCTGACTCTGTCGCCAATGAGGCCCCGCCAAGCATCGCTTAGCGTTCCACCAACCGGCGCCAAAAAATCTTTGGTTATTCCAGCTACTTCTTTCGCTCCCAACGGATCATCCATGACTAGCTGGCCCAATCATAGAAATCATGCGCCGTCTGCCTGACATCTGGATTTAGCTTTCAAGACCAAGATTGCGCCAGACGCGCTTGGCTGGAATCAATGACTTTCGATCCTTAGCTTGCGCTAAACCACGCATAACTTTGCCGTGTTTCCATTCGGCATGCCTAAGCTTGCCTGCAATATTGTGTGAGGCTGTTTTGGTTGCCATCTGCATTGGCTAACCGATTGGATGCGGCAGTGCAAACGCCACTGCAAACCAAGTATTTTTCAGCCATTCCCTATCGTGTCAGCAAGATCGCAAAAATCCCCGTCAGCGCAATCAGCACGAACACCGCCAGTCCGATGAAAATCGAAGGATTGATATCGAACGTGGCCTGCGCCTGTTCCCGCAATCTGCCGATCAGTTCGGGCCATGTGTAGCTGACAAAATCGCCCTGGCTCATGATGCCGATCAGGACGCCATCGTCATCGACAATGGGCAGATGGCGGAAGCGGTCGTTGGACATCTGCCGCATCCAGTCGAGAAGATCGTCGTCGGCGCGGGCGAGTTTCAGGTCGGATGTCATGATGTCGCTAAGCAGCGTTTTGTTGGGGTCGAGGCCCTTGTTCAACAGTCGTCGCATGAAATCGCGTTCGGAAACGATGCCGACGGGTTTGTTGTCGGGCGAGGTAATTACAGCCGCGCCGTAATTTTTTTCGCTCATCGCCTTGATAGCGGTCATCGCCGTGTCGCCGGGCGAAAAGGTCATGATCGCCGATTTACGGTTGAACTCAGGTCTATCCTTGATTTTCATGAGTCGTGCCTCCGTGGAGCCAATCCCGTCCGGCAGTTTAGCGCGCCGCTACAGGACAACAAGAGCCAATATGTGGCTCAACCGGAGTGGTAGAAATCATGCACAGTCTGTGCCACCGCCGCCGAAACCCCCGGCGCCTTCTGCAAATCCTCGAGGCTCGCGCTGCGCACCGCGCGGGCGGTGCCGAAATGGAGGAGCAGCGCCTTCTTGCGCGCGGGGCCGATGCCTGGGACTTCGTCGAGCGGGCTGGCGGTGATTGCCTTGGCTCGCTTGGTGCGATGTGCCCCGATGGCGAAGCGGTGCACTTCGTCGCGGAGGCGCTGCAGATAGAACAGCACAGGCGCGTTCACCGGCAAGGTCAATTCGCGGCCGTCGGGGAAGTGGAATACCTCGCGCCCCTCGCGGCCATGATGCGGGCCCTTGGCAATGGCAATCAGCGGCACGTCCTCGACGCCGATTTCTTCGAGCGCCCCCTTGACCGTGCTCATCTGCCCCTTGCCGCCGTCGATCAGCACGAGGTCCGGCCAGTTGTCGTCGCGTTCGACTTCAGGCAAATCCCCCCTCCCCTTCAGGGGAGGGGTCGGGG
>JAESFX010000183.1_pt1 | contig 54268 bp, 46 predicted proteins | sample 9269501 | NCBI WGS metagenome assembly JAESFX01 (sample SAMN14515570, study PRJNA621655) | algae metagenome | isolation source: Desmonostoc geniculatum HA4340-LM1 and co-occurring heterotrophs from cave... | place: USA: Maniniholo cave, Kauai, Hawaii | collected 2009-07-28
TTGAGCTGCTAACTGCTCAGTAGCGCTACAAGGCGACAGACACGCTGCACACGCGATACGATAGGAAAGCATACAGCCGATACCATGGGCGCACCATTATTGACCGGTTCATCTTTTCATGTTGTCGGTCGACGCGATATCATCCAAAGAAAGCAAACTGGTCCTTGCGAAGAAAGGCCGCGCGGCAAATACGATGGCGCCTTCAGTCGACACCTCGTGCATCCTGTTGAGTCTTGCATTCGTCCTGCTTTTACTGGCGGTAATCTATTTTTTCTTTTTCAGACCTTTGAAGGCCGAGCTCAGAAGGACAAAGCGCGAGCTTGCGCGGCTCGCACTTGCCATGGAGCTTTCTGAAGCCATCGGTCGATTAGGCTCTTGGCATTTAGATACTGCGGCGGAAACAGTGAAATGGTCGGATTATGTCTTCGATATCCATGCGCGACCACATTCTAAAGGGGAACCTACGCTCGCCGAGGCCATTGCCTATTATCATCCCGATGATCGCAGCCTTGTCGAAAACGCGGTCGCCCACGCGCTTTCTGATGGCGAGGATTTCGAGTTCAGGGCACGGATCATTACCGAACGTGGCGACGAGCGTCCCGTTTTGGCGCGCGGCACATGCCAGTTTGAAAGAGATGGAGCAATAGTCGGCGTGTTTGGGTGCTTTGTGGATTTGAGCCAGCCAAAACAATTGTAATTTGAATTGCTTCAATATAGCATCGATTTTGTAAAAGGTAGTAACGGCTGGCTAGTCCACCGGCCCGTTGGACCAAATGGGCAACCGCATCCAGCTTCGCCTAGTCGACAGCGCGACTGGCGAAGTGATTTGGTCTGACCGTGTCGAGATCGCCGACCCATCGATGCTCGAAATCAATTTGAGCAAGAATGTCATTGCTATTGCCAGCCCATACGGCGTCATCGCACGCAGCGAACTTGCCAGGAACGGCGACAGTTACGAACCAGGCTACCCATGCCTTTTACAGTTTCATCAATATCTGCGCTATCGTGAAAAGAGCGATCTCAAACCCGTTCTTGAATGCATAGACAGATCGGCCAGACGCTTTTCGGGCGATGCGTACATGTTGAGCATGCTGGCAGTTGCCAAAGAAATCTCCACCCGCGTCGATTCTCCCTATCGCATCGAAGGATCGAGCCGTGAAATGGCGCAGCGGGCTGCGCAGCTCGACAATCGAAGTTCATCGGCGGCCTTTGCCGTTGCCCAGAGCGCATTTATCGAAGGCAATTGCGAGAGGGGGGTCGCATGGGGCAGGCGTGCGGTCGATCTCAATCCGCTGAACTCCCGGGTCGTAGGATATCTCGGCCTTTACATGCTGGGTTGCAGGCTGCCCGAAGGCGAAGAATATACCGCAAGGGCGCTTGAAATGGACCCCAATACCGACCTGGTGGTCGCAGCAACGCTTGCATTCCAGAAGCTCCAGCGCGGCGATGCCAAGGGTGCTCGTGAGCTTTCGCTAAAATATATGGCTACTGCCGAAAAAGTTGAGCCTGGGCTTGAAGTCACATATATACTGTCGACTGCGGCCCTTGGCGATCATCGCGAAGCGCGCCGTGCCTGGCAGCGCCTGACCAAAAGTTACGATTTGCCCGAAACAGCAACACCGCGACAGGTCATGCGAGGCTGGATCGCGAACCCTGCGGTGTTGCGTCAGGTCGAACTCGCATTTGAAAAGGTCGGTTTGTATTGAATCTCGAAAATTGCACAGCTTGTATCGCCATCGGCGCGAACATTCATTCTGGTCTCACGTTCGAAGATCGACCATTCGCTCGAGCGGGCATTTGAATGGAACGCGCTCAAGGGCAAAAATCAGCTATGCAGTCGACTGCCTGGTCTTCACGAGTTCGATCCTGTTCGCGGACCAGTTCCGCAGTAAGCCATTTTTACCATGCAAATTTTCTTCCGCCCGCAAAGATGCTAGGTCATTTGCGATGAACGCCGACCCGCCAATGATTACCCTTTTTCGACAACGAGGATCGCATAAAGTTCGGTTGTGACACGCAATAGCAAAGCCGTCCGACATCTTGTAATTCTGCCCGTGGTCTTTGGAGGCTTTTGGGCGCTGGCATATTTTGGGGTTTACTGGACACGCGAAGAAGAGCGCACGTCCGCAATCTGGCTTGCCAACGCATTTGCACTTGGCGTTATGCTGCGAACAAGGCAGCGGCTTCATCCCTATTTGTTGATGGCGTGTTTTGCGGCAAATCTTTCGGTTTATACCCAGGCCGGCGATCCGTTGGAGCGCGCTGTTATCGTCGCATTGGTAAACATAGCCGAAATTTTTGTCATGGCCAAAGCGGTGTCCCGCTATTGCGGCTCGCTTGTCCGCTTCGACGATTTGTGGACGCTGCAAAGGTTTACCGGTATCGCTGCCGCAGTTGCACTACTGTCCGGCGCGCCGGTCACGTTCCTGCTTGCCGGAGGGACAGGGGCTGCCGCGCTGGAAATCTGGGGCAACTGGCTTGCCGCGCATGCACTCGGCCTGCTGATCGCTGCTCCGCTGGTCGTGATTGCGATCGACAGCTGGCAAAGCTGGCGCAAACCCGACGGCAAGAAGCTGTGGGAGTGGTTACTGATCCTCGCAGCGGTGTTGGCAGTCAGCCTCGGCATCTTTGCGCAGTCGCGCTTTCCTTTACTCTTCCTTGCCTGCCCACTCGTCATTCTTGCGGCATTCCGCACCGGGGTCGTCGGCACCGCAGCCTCCGTTGCAATCATCTCGACCGTCGCCATCATAGCCACGCTGGCCGACAGCGGACCCATTTCACTGGTACAAGGAGAGCTCGGGCTGTCCTTGCTCACACTCCAGTTATTCCTCGCCATCAATTTCGTGATTGGCCTTCCTGTTGCCGCCGTGCTGGAAGAACGCAACTCCATTCGGGACCGCCTCGCCGACACCGTCGCGCTTTCGCAGACCATCACCGACAATCTTCGCGAGGTTATTTTCCGCACCGATCCGCAGGGCCGGTGGATATTTCTCAATCCTGCATGGGAAAAACTCACCGGACATCCGGTCGCCTACTGGATTGGCAAAACATCCTATCGGTTGATTGTACGCGATGATTTTCCGTCGGCGCAGGCGGAGTTTGCAAAACTGGCTTCTGGCGAGATCAAGGAAGCGCTGCTCCGGCAGCGTTTCCGTCACGCCGACGGTTCGACGCGCCAAATCGAAGTCAGCATCCGCAGGCTGACCGATGGATCGGGAACCTTTACAGGCGCGATCGGAAACATCCGGGACATAACCGAAGCAGTGGCGCAGCAAGATGCCCTTGCGGCAAGCGAAGACCGTTTTCGACGCATTGCCGAGTCCGCACCTGTAGGCGTTTTCCGTGCCAATCATGTGGGAGAGCTGACGTACATCAACGCCGCCTGGGCGAACAAGACGGGCATGACCGCCAAGGAAATGCTCGGCAATGGCTGGCTTCGCGCGATTGCCGATCTGTCACCCTTTATGGAAAATCCCGCGTGGGCAGACTTCGCTCCGGGCGAGGTCCGGCGGCGCACGGTTCGTTTTCGCACTGTCGGAGACAATGAGCTGTGGATGGAAATCGTGACCTCTGCCGAGTTCGACAGCTCGGGCGAGTTGCAGGGATTTGTTGGCGTTGCGATCGATATCACCGAACAGAAGCACGCTTATGAAGAATTGGCAAAGCGCGACGCGGAATTGAGTCTGCTGGCCAGCAACGCGACTGACGCCGTGTTCCGTCTTTCGCTGGACGGCATGTGCAAATATGCCTCGCCATCAGCGCATAAATTGCTGGGGCTTCCGGCAAATTCGCTGCTCGGCGCAAATCTGATCAGCCGCTTTCACCCCGACGAACGTGAAGAGGTCGAAGCGAGCTTTGCGGCGCTTCGATCCGGCGAAATCGACCAGAAGCTCATTGCCTATCGTTCGGAGCGAGTCACCGCGCCGGGCGAATATATCTGGCTGGAGGCAAATTGCGGGCTGCTTCGCGATGTCGAAGGCGCGCCGATGGAAATCATAGCGTCCATCCGCAACATTTCGGCGCGCAAAGCCTTGGAAGAAGCCTTGAAGGTGGCACGTAACCGTGCCGAGGCAGCAGTACGCGCGCGCTCGGCGTTCCTCGCCAATATGAGCCACGAGATTCGCACGCCGATGAATGGCGTCATCGGCTTTACTGAAGTGTTGCTTGCAGGTCAGCTTTCCAGTGAACAACGACGGCAAATTGAGATGATTGCCGATTCAGGTCGCGCCATGCTGCGTCTGCTGAATGATATTCTCGACATGTCGAAAATCGAGGCAGGCCAGATGACACTTGCTCCCGAGGCGGTCGACGTGCGTCATATAATGAACGGTGTGACGCGCATGCTGCAACCGGCGGCGCAATCGAAGAATCTTGAAGTCACCATATCGGTGACGGACGATTTGCCCGAATATGTCCGCACCGATCCACTGCGATTGAGGCAGATCCTGCTGAACCTGGCCAGCAACGCGATTAAATTTACCGAGCGCGGTTATGTGAAGATCAACGCCGGCGTCGATGCTGGCGAGAAAAACCCGCTTATGACCATCACTGTCGAAGATAGCGGCATCGGCATGGCGGCGGACCGGCTGGAGGCAATCTTTGCGCCATTCACCCAAGCCGAAGACGATACGGCGCATCGCTTTGGGGGCACTGGCCTCGGTCTCTCCATAAGTCAGGAGCTGGCACGGCTGATGGATGGACATATAACGGTTGTCAGCACGGAGGGCGAAGGCACCACATTTACCCTGTCATTGCCGCTCGAGATTGCGGAGCGTACCGCACCTCGCATCAACGAAGTTGCTTTGGCAGCGGATAGCGAACTGTTGCCCCATGTTCGTTTGCTGGTGGCCGAAGACAACGACATCAATCAGCAATTGATGCGCGACATGGCCGCAAAGACAGGTATCGATATCGAAATTGCCAACGATGGCGAAAGTGCGATTGAAATGGTACGAAAGGCGGCGCGCTCGCGTCGGCCTTATGCCATGATATTGATGGATCTCAGGATGCCGGGTATGGGGGGACTGGAAGCAGCCCGGCGACTTCGGGAAATCGGCTATTCAGCCGATGAGCTTCCGATCATTGCGCTGACCGCCAACGCCTTTCAGGATGACATAAAGGCATGTCTCGAGGCAGGCATGCAGGGGCATCTGGCTAAGCCGCTTCGCCTGAACGAATTCAGGGAAGCGGTCCGTCATTTTGCTTCTCCTATAGCTGATACCCGCGATGCAAGCCCGATAGAGACTTCCTCGTCGTCCGCCCCAGACGATTTGAAGCAGCGCTATCTCGCTCGAAAGAGTGACGTCTTTACGCTTATCGCGACATTAGCCGGCACGGCCGATTTCGATTCGGCAAAGGTTAAGGAACTCACCGAAATGCTGCACAAGCTTGCAGGAACTGCTGGCGCGTTCGGTGAGGAGAAACTAGGCGAAGCAGCGGCTACGCTTGAACAGGCGTTGCGTTCGGCAGGGCCAGGCCAGGTTGCTGCAGTTCTTGCCAATGCCGAACCGCTAGTGTCTATAACGGATTGAAAAAGGCTGCCTGTTCTTATTTGGCTCCGAAGCCGATCCGGGGTACAGCCGACCAGCCGGTTTCCTTCTTGAAATGCCGCTTGATCCCCACCAGACGGAACACCAGATTGGCCTGACGATATCCGAAATTTTCGATAACCGCCGCAATGCCGAGGCGTATCAAGTCACGTGCGCTAGGCGTCCGGCGAAGCTGCGTTTCCTCCAGCGCCATCGTGGCGATGGTGATGGCCGTGCCGAAAAGAAAGGTCACGCATAGGAACGCGATGGCGATATCCGGCGCCAATATGCCAAGGCTCCATGCAACCGGGAGTAGAAGATATCCGATCAGCTCGGAAGGGGGCCCCAGTACATCTTCGATGACAAGCTGCGGCATCGCTACCAGCCCGATCCGCCCGTAGCGCGGATTTCCGATCATCACGCGATGGCGGATAAGGGTTTCAAGCGCCCCCTGCTGCCAGCGTGCGCGCTGGTTTCTAAGGCCCTTCAGCTCGGCTGGCGCTTCGGTCCAGCACACCACTTCGGGTATGAATGCCATCCGGTAAGCCCGTCCCTGTTCGCGCATATGGCGATGCAGGCGCACCACAAGTTCGAGGTCCTCCCCAACCGTATCATGACGATAGCCGCCCACTTCGACCACAGCCGAGCGTCGGAACAAGCCGAAAGCGCCTGAAATTAGCATCAGCATCCCAAGCTCTGCGTTCGCGACCCGTGCCATCAGGAAGGCGCGCAGATATTCGACGACCTGAAAGCGCGGAATCAGCGACCGGGGAATCCCGATCTTGGCCAGCGACCCGCCAACCACTTCGCAGCCATTGGCGATACGGATTGCCCCGCCTACCGCCACGAGTTGGCCATTGTCGGTCATAAATGGTTCGGCTGCGCGCATCAGACCGTCGCGTTCGATGATGGAATCGGCATCGATAACGCAAACCAGCGGCATCCGCGCAAAGCCTATGCCTGCATTGGCGGCGTCGGCCTTGCGGCCGTTTTCCTTGTCGACCACCAGCAGATTGGGATAGCGCGGCGAGGCATAGGCGCCCAAGATCTTGGTTTGCTGCAATACCGCGAGCTGCTCGCGGTTCACACGCTTCAGCCCGAATTCGTCGATCAGCTTTTGCAGCGTTTGATCCTTCGATCCGTCATTCACGACTATCACTTCATGCTCGGGATATTCGAGTGCCCGAAGTGCGCGCACGCTTTGTGCGATTGACAGTTCCTCGTTGAATGCCGGTGCGATAACCGAGACCGGCGGCGCAAGGTCCGAATAGCGTTGCCACAGGAAAAGGTTGCTCGGGCTCGGCCTGACCCGTGTCGCGAACGCCCAGAAGGCGATGGCAAGCTGGACGAGGCTCAGCAGGTTGCGAAACAGCACAATCACAAAACAGACCCAGAAGAGCGAAAGCACAATCCAGCTCAGCGTCGCCAAAGCTTCATCGATGGTCATAAATGCTGCCGCCGCAATTGCGCAGGCTTGAGTGCTGCCAAGGCTTCGTCGGCGCGCCAGCGGACCCAGCTCGAAGGGTCGGATGCCAGACGTTCGATTTGCGGAAGTGCTTGTGCAAGCGAAAGGCGGGCAGCGCATCGGATGGCTTGAACACGCACATTTTCGTCGTGATCGTCGAGCAGCGGCACGATCCATCGGCCGGCCTGCGGGTGTCCGAGCTGACCCGCTGCACGCAAGGCGGCGCACCGGATGTCTGCCGCCTTGTCAGTCGCGGCAAGCTCGATTTCAGTTAGGCAAGCAGGGTCTCCCGACCAACCCAGTGCATCGATTACCGATGCTTTGACCGGCTGGTATTCCGGGTTTCCCACCAATTCGCGCAACTGCCGTGAATGATGCGGGGCGAGAGAGCGGAAAAGTGCCATATGAATGCGGCTGTTCTCGCTTTCGATCAGCGACAGTTGCGAGATTGTATCGCGCGGCGGTGGCAGCCGTCCAAACCTTGCCAGCGCAAAAGCTGCGGAAAGCCTGAGCTCATACACCGGATCGTTGGCCATAGTCACGCGAAGCGCATGAATGGATTTGGGGCTGTCGAACTGGTCGAGCAACTCAATGGCATGCGTGCGTCGCCTCGTGTTGGCCAACGCCAGATCGCGTAGCGCGCGGTCGAACATGCCGTCTTCATCGGCGAGCGCCATCAGCCGGTCGCGTTCCGACCCGCGTAAGAGACGCGAGAGGTTCAGAACGGCATCCAGCCTGATGCGGTCAGCAAAGGAAAGCGCCGGGTTCGGGCTGGTTTCAATACCCTGAATGCGAGCCAGATAGCTTTTGGTTGCGCTTATGACTGCGGCACCTACCCGGCGAATGCGCCTTTCGCTCAGCCAGCGCCGGAGCACGAGGATCGAAAAAATTGCTGTCATGCCTGCGGCGAACAGTAGCGAGCCCCAGATGATCGTCGCGGCCATTTCAGTTGCCGAACCTGACAATCAGGCTCATGACGAGGGCCTTGCGAGTGTAACTCCGTTCGCGGCGGTCATACTCGCCGGTTATGTTGAGCGAGACTTTATCTGAAACTGGCAATGCCACGCCCCCAAATGCCGAGCGCAACTGCCGGGTTATTCCTGCTTCGGTATCTGGATAGGACGCAGCGCCCGCAAAAGCGCGGTAACCGTTACCGAGTTCGCCGTCATAGCGCCCCGATACGCCCACCCTATTGTCGCCATCCGAACGGAAAATCGAGATCAGTCGCAACGAAAGCGCATGCGCGCGATCCGCAGTTTGCAGACGCACGCCGGGAACAGCCGAGAGCACTGAAAGGTCCGGGTAGTCCGCATAACGAACATCGGAAATGAGCGTGATGTTGGGATGGATACGATAATCCACACCGGCCTGCATCCCCCAGCCTTCCCGGAAATCCGCATCCGGCGTGAAGGAGGCGCCCAGCCGCAATTCATAGGAAGGTGCAACATGGTTAGCCGATAGCGAAAAGCGCGTATCGCTGCTCCGCCGCGCTTCATGTTCGACCGTGGCTGTCAGCGTCTCGCGATCACCGAGCGCGGTAAAGCCCGACAGCGATACCGTCTCCCATCCCTGGCTTCCGCCACCTGCAAGATCGACCCGTGCGACCTCGGCGGAGACGGCGACGCCCGACCGGACCGCGCGCTCGGCCGAGGCGGAGTCTATAGCCGTTTCGACCTCCGCGAGTTCGGGATATGCTGGCGCGCGGGCGCGCACGGCTTGCGTCTCGATTCTCGCTTCGCCCGGTCGCCCCGACCAGAGCAGGATGCGTGCGCGGGCAAGCGCGATGTCATTGTCCTGCGGCGCAATCGCCTTGGCGCGATCGATAGTGGCTAGCGCTGCGTCATATTGCAAGGCCGCTGCCTGCGCTGCCGCCAATTGCCGCAACACATCGGCATTGGACGGATCGGCCCGAAGCCGGGTCTGAAGCTCGCTTACGCTGGCGTTGCTGTCGGCAAGAGCCTCCTGCGCTGCCAGAGTCTGCGGTATTCCACATACCAGCAGCAACGCGGCCGAAAGCTTAGCCACCGCCTGATTCATAGCCGGATCTTGCGAGCAGTATATCGATCCGCGCCGCCATCTCCTGGGGCACGAAGGGTTTGGTCATATAGTCGCTGGCACCCGAACGCAGGGCGCTCACCACGTCGGTTTCACCCTTGCGCGCAGTCAGCATCAGCACCGGGATTTTTGCAGTTTCCGGATCGCTGCGGATCTTGTGCAACACTTCGAGCCCGTCCAGTACCGGCATCATGCTATCGAGTATGACAAGATCGGGCAGATATTTCCGGGCCATGGTCAGTGCGGCTTGACCATCGCGCGCAGTCATTACGATATGCCCATCATGCTCAAGCCTGAAGCGGGCGAGCTCGACCAAGATGTCATCGTCGTCAGCGATGAGAATGGTAGCCAATTTGCGACTCCTTTTTTCGGCGGGTAGAGCAGAAATATTTAAAAGTTAATAGCTTTTACAGCCGGTTGCGCCAGATTGAGCAGTTGAAAAGGTGAAGCTCGACGTTTGGCACAAGCGTGCGTGATGCCTTGCCCTCCAGCAACTGACATCACCAAGGAGATCGGACCTGACGGCTGGCTCACAATAATGGAATGCTGCTTTAAAATTCCTTAAAATCTTGTGGCCGTTGAAACATCAACGCGCTTCGATCAGAAAAAAACACAAAGACGTCAAATAAACGAATCCTGCAGAAACTTGGAACAGCAAGGCCGATCAATGATGCGTCGTCTCGCTCAGGCAGAAGCTGCAGTTGACATGCCACTGCTCTGTAGAAGTCTTTCCTAGCACCAGTTTCGCTTTTGACCGCCTTCATAGGGTTCAGCCAGACCTTCAGAGATCATTACATCCGCAACATCGCTGCCATCTATGTTTGCTTGACGCAGGAGTCTCCCGTAGCGGTCACGATCCCGGTCTGCCGTTGCAGAAAAGCTGACTTCGCCCGAATTCAATAGCTCCAACAGCCTTCGCTTTGCCGTCTCGCCTTTCGTGGCCTCTGCTGCGCAGGCAGGGTCGGATATCTCCGGCGTGTCAAAGCCGACCAACCGGATCTTGTCTCCATTGAACCGGATTGTGTCGCCATCGACGACGCAGTTGGTATCGCTGCGGCCAGTGCATAAGCCAAAGCGGGTCGATGCGATTGCGGTAACGTCACCGCGCATTGCGCTTGGAGGGGTTGGCCAGAAATGTACGGCAGCACCGATACCTCCACCCAGCACTACGGCTCCGCCGAAAAGAAGGACTGTTTCCCTGACTCCAAAATCCCTGGATCGCCCGGGCTGTTCCATTGGGAGAATATTTGAATGTCGCGTGCGTCGTTTCATGTGCATACTCGGTTAGGCAAAGTCTTGGGAGGAAAACCCTGTTTGCACGTCACAGATTGGATAGATCAGGTCGTTAACACCCGGATGAGCATCCATGCAACTGTCTGGAATGGGGTCTCCGACCGGTCATCGTTGCGGGTATGCAGCCTGTTGCCTTCCCAATATAGCTGGGCTCAACGGCTTTGGATGTGACTACCAGTTACCGTAATCATCGCCTGGAAGACGCTGTGCTTTTTACAAACCCTGCCATTCATGAACGATACAATGCAGCGCTTAGTCGACCGGCGCGTATGCTTTCAAAAATCGGTCAACAGCGGATTGCAACGATGCATTGGTGACCGAAGCTGCGGCTTTTTCAGGATCGGAGAACCTCCATTCCACATCCGCAAATCCTTTGACTATACCATATATATGTGCGGCAGCTTCTTTGGGATCAGCCTTAGCCAGCCTTCCTTTTGCCATTTCCCCGGACAACATTTCGGTGAGCATATTCTGCATCAGACGCGGACCGGCGTTTAGAAACAGCTCTCCCATTTCAGGATGGCGTTCGACTTCTGCCGCCATTCTCCTGTCGAAGCGGATAATGTCGGGGCTGCTCAAAAACGCCATCATCGACTGTGCAAAATTCAGCAATTCCGCGCGAAGGGGTATTTCGTCGTCGGACATTTCCGGTAAATTGCCACGCATGATGCGGCATTCGCTGCCGACCATTGCAGAGAACAGATTTTCCTTGTTCTGATAATGATTGTAAATCGTCACTTTGGAAACGCTTGCGGCAGCCGCGATGCGTTCGATCGACGCCGCTTCAAATCCATATTCGAAAAATTCGGCGCGGGCGCATTTGAGAATTGCGTCCTGCTTCGCCTGATCGACTGGCCGGTGGGCTAGCCTTTTTCCCATATATACTCCTGCCCCGAAAATGTTATTGAACGCAATCGTTCAATTAAACGCTTGCGTTCATTATCTGTACCCGACAGAATGAACATAGATCGAATCGTTTGGCAAATCAAAAGGGCGGGCACGCAGTGAACTGGGTCGCAATCCGAATGCTGACAGGCGACAGGGTCAAGTTCATCGGCCTGGTCTTCGGCGTTGCCTTCTCGACGCTCCTGATCACGCAGCAGCTCACCATTTTCGTCAATCTGGTTTTGCGCGGCGGTGTTGCCGTGCAGGAAGTGTCCACTGCAAATGTCTGGGTCATGGATCCGGCAACGCGGACTGCAGATGTCATTTACCCGATGCCAATTACCGCGCTGGACCGCGTGCGCAGTGTATCCGGTGTCGCTTATGCCTCGCCTTTGTTGCGCAGCAATGCTTCGATCCGAACGCCGGAAGGAGATCTTGAAGGCGTAACAGTCATCGGTGTCGACGACAGCTCATTGGTCGGCATTCCGCGCCGGATGAGTGAAGGCGATCCCATGCGCCTGATGGACCCGGATGCCGTGTTCATCGACGACGTCGGTTCCCGCAAACTGTTTGCGCCTGGCCAGGCTGTCATAGGATCGCAACTCGAGCTGAACGACCAGCGGGCGATCATCAAGGGCATAGTCGACAGCACCCCGACATTCACCGCTCAGGTCACCCTTTATACGCGCTATTCAAACGCGCTCAATTTCGTTCCGGGGACGCGCAACCGGCTTTCTTTCGTTCTTGTCCGAAGCACCGATGATATATCCCCCGAAATGCTGGCGCGCCGCATTACGGAGCAGACCGGGCTCAAGGCACGAACTACACAGGAATTTACCCGCGACGGGGTCGATTTCATCATCGAAAATACAGGCATCCCGATCAATTTCGGAATCACTGTGGTGCTGGGGGTTGTTGTCGGCGTGGCCATTGTCGGCCTCACCTTCAGCCTGTTTATTCGCGACAACATCAAGCAGTTCGGGGCGCTGAAAGCGATCGGTGTGACCAACCGCAAGATCATGATCATGGTCGCTGCGCAATCGGGTCTTGTGGCGCTCATCGGCTATGGACTGGGATTTGCCATGGCAGCGGGATTTATCGGTGGGGGAGCGGCATTTGGCGACGATTTCAAGGGCTTCTACATGCCCTATCAGATCCCCCTGATCACCGCGGTTTTGGTGCTGGCGATCATCGCACTCACCGGATTTATCGCAATCCGTTCCGTCCTTAAAACCGATCCTGCTTCGGTGTTCAGATGAGCAAATTTGCTATATCCGTCCGCAACGTCGCCAAGGATTTCCCGGTCGGCGACGATAACATCCGCGTGCTGCACGATATCAATGTCGATGTGAACGCAGGCGAGCTTACCTATCTCGTCGGCGAGTCCGGGTCGGGCAAGACCACCTTGATTTCGATCATTGCCGGCATATTATATCCAAGCGAAGGCAAGGTGCGCGTCTTCGATACCGAAATTTACGACCTTTCGGACAATGACCTCGTCCGGTTTCGCCTGTCGACCATCGGCTTTATCTTCCAGCAATATAATCTCATTCCGACGCTGACGGCCGCCGAGAATGCGGCCATCCCGCTGATCGCCGACGGCACGAAGCGCGAGGAAGCGGTCGAGCGCGGGCGGGCGCTTCTAGACAAGCTCAACATCGCCAGTCAGGCCGACAAGTTTCCTCGCCAGCTGTCCGGCGGTCAGCAGCAGCGCGTCGCAATTGCGCGTGCATTGGTTCACGAGCCGCGGTTGATTGTCTGCGATGAGCCAACCGCTGCACTCGATGCAAAGTCCGGGCGGCGGGTGATGGACCTTCTGCGCGAAGTGGCGCTCGCCGAAGACCGCGCTGTCATCATCGTCACCCACGATAACCGGATTTTCGATCTGGCTGACCGCATCCTGGCGATGGAAGACGGACGTATCACCCATGACGGCCGCGACAAGGCCATACTCATGCAAGAGGACGCAAAATGAACCGCCCCAGCTTCTCCCGCACAATCCTGCCGGTGATTGCCGTTATCGGCATTATCGGCTCGATCGTCTACTTGATGACGTCGCAGCCTGATACGTCGCTCAGCGATCCCAAAGAAACACCGGCGCGAACGCCGCAATCGCAGCGCCAGACAGGTAGCATCGTCGGTACCGGAATAACGGAGCCGTCAAGCGAAGTCGTCGATGTTGCGGCGCATGTTCCGGGCGTGATCGCCAGGATATTCGTGATGCCGGGCGAGCAGGTGTCGGCAGGACAGGCGTTGCTGGAGATCGACAGCCGCAATGCGCGTGCGGCGGTGAGCGAAGCCGTAGCGCGTGCCGCGACCGCGCAGCAGAGTGTCGCTGCAGCACGAACTTCGTTGCGCGTCGCGCAGAACCAATATGCCCTGTACACCCAGGTCGATGACACGCGTGCGGTGTCGCAGCAGGAAGTCATCACGCGGCGCGATGCAGTGGCAGATGAGCAGGCGCAATTGGCTGTGGCACAAGCCCAGGCGCGGCAGGCACAAGCCCAGGTCGCGCAAGCCCGCGTCGAGCTTGACCGCCATATCGTGCGCGCGCCGGCCGCGATGGAGGTTTTGCAAGTCGATAGCCGCGCTGGCGAATATGCAGGAACGCAAGGCACAGCGTCGGTACTGATGAAGCTGGGCGCGACCAGGCCGCTTCATGTCCGTCTCGACATCGACGAAAACCAGATCGAGAAAATCGCGATCGGCCAGCCAGCGGTGATCAGCGCGCGGGGGGATGCGAAACGGCAGGTCAAGGCCGTTTTTGTTCGCGCCGAACCGCTCATTGTGCCCAAGCGCTCGCTCACCAACAGCGCAACCGAACGGGTAGATGTCAGGGTTCTGCAGCTGATTTTCGCCTTGCCCCAAGAGGGCGGACGCTTCTTTGTCGGGCAGCAGGTTGATGGCTTTGTGCCTGCAAAGGTGAAGCAATGAAGCGCGGATTTGCGCTTTTTGCCGCTTCCCTGCTGGCCGGTTGCGCGTCGGTTGGACAAGGCCCCGCAGCGTCATCGGTGCCGGTTCCGTCGGCCTTCATCTATGCGCCGAACCTGGAATCGCGTGCACCGCTTGCAACGCTTTTGCCCAATAACGATCCTGCGTTCCAGACGTTGGTCAAAGCTGTTGAAGGCGAGGCACCTGACCTGCAGGTTGCACTGGCGCGGCTCGATGCGGCACGCGCCGCCTTGCGCGCTGCCGGTGCGGCACGGGCACCGAATATCGGAGTTCAAGGCAGTGCAGGTTACGCGCGCAGCAGCGAGAACAATGTCACCAATCTGCCACCCGGCTTCGCAATCGATCCCACCAACAGTAATTATGCGACGGGCATCGATGCGTCGTGGGACCTGGATCTGTTCGGGCGCCTGCGCGCATCCCAGCGCGCTGCCGGCCTTCGGGTGGATGCTGCCGACGCCGATGCGCGGGCGGTTCGGCTCGCGCTGGTGACCGATATTGCGCGTGCAGTGATCGACTATCGCACCGCGCAAGCCAAATTGCGGATTGTCGACAATGATCGTGCAGACGCTGAAGCTTTGGTAGAACTGACGGGCACGCGAACCCGGGCCGGGATCGCACCAGGGCTCGATTTGGTACGTGCGCAAGGCCTTGAGGCAGCTGCACGGTCGCAGCGCGGACCTGCAGAAGCAGAGCTCGCGGCGGCTCTCGGCCGACTGGTCACACTGACTGCCTGCGATGGTGCTTCAGTGGCATCGGCATTCGATACGCCTGTCAGTACCGGCCTTGCAGAATTGCCGAATGTCGGCCTGCCTTCGGCGTTGCTGCGCCAGCGTCCGGATATCGTGGCTGCGGAATACCGGCTTGGCGCGGCGAATGCCGAAATAGCTGCTGCTGCGGCAGCGCGGTTTCCGCAGATCAGTATCAACGCTGCACTTGGACTTGCTGCATTGGCACTGGGGGACCTGTTTAATGCGGATTCATTGACGGCATCGCTTGGCGGTTCGGTTGCAGCACCTTTGCTCGACTTCGGCAGGGTGGAGGCACAAATCGACGGGCGCAGGGCCGATGCGAAAGAGGCCTTTGCCTTGTACCGGCGTGCCGTCTTTACTGGCATCGGCGAAGCCGAGAGCGCGCTTGGGAGCTTGCAAGCCAACCGCGACCGGCTGGCTGCGCTCCAACGGCAATTTGGCATTGAACAGGATTCAGTTGCGCTGGCGACTGCGCGCTACCGCATGGGATTGAGCGACTTTCTCGGCGTGATCGATGCCCAGCGCCAGTTGAATGCGACGCGGCGTGCTTTGGTCGAAGCCAATGGTGCGGCGTATCGATCACGGGTCGAGCTTTATCGCAGTTTTGGTGGATAGGCTTCCGCTGACCAGTGGTGATGTCGGTTTTGACCTGGCCGCTGGAGCTTTCTCGATAATTTGAACTAGCCAGCGTTCTTGGTTTCTCTGGTTGTCACAAAGGGCGGAGGCCGCATCTCCTGGACGCAGCTTGCGTCGATCGCTTCGACATCTGCAGTATCCAGGAACTGGCTGACCAGTGGATCGAAACATGATTCCACACCGGACATTCCGTCCAAGATGTGGCCGCTGCCGGTGATGACGACATGTCTGGACCTGGGTAATGTCTTTGCGACATCATCCGCCCAGTCTGGCGGTGTGACTGGGTCCAGTTCTCCAGAAACAAGCAAAACCGCGGCATTTGACACCACTGGCCGAAGATGACTTTCCGACACTTGGGCCAAAGGCCATTCCTTGCAAGCCTCTGCTTGCCGTCTGATTCTGTAATCTCCGAATATTGTTGTTTTCGCAGACCGGGTTGCAGCTGGCACATCCATCAGGGCCATGCTTTCAGCGCAAATAACGGACAAAAACATGCCGTCTGCATAAAGGTTGGGCCCTTGGGGCCTGGTGGCCTCATAAAATGGTTCAAAATCGCCTGCAGCTGCGCGACTCAGAATATAAGGAACCCGCCTGGCACCTGCTGCGCCATACATCAGGGACCTGATTTTCTCGAAGAAGATGTCGGAAGACGGCGCACCGGCAATCTTGTCGATGCGATCTTGAATGCGTTTGACGTCGGTTGCCGGATCAAAGGCTGCATTGCAGGCTTCATCGATTCTGCAATCTTCAAACAACATTCTGATCGCGCGCTCTCCTGCCACGGCGTGGCTTTTGGGAGGCATTGCGACCGGGGGTGCAACGCCCATCAGGACCGCAGCACGGACACGACGTGGATATGTATCGAGATAACGAAGCGCGACACTGGTGCCATAAGATAGTCCGAACAGATCGATCTTGCTGTAGCCGAGGGCTGCGCGCACATCGTCCAAATCGGCAACAGCGTCACGCGTGCCATACAATTTCAGATCGGCATTTGCTTCAAGCGACTGGCGGCATCGTGCAACTTCGAGCGCTGGATACAATGGCTCATAAGCTTTGTCCGGGTTCGGCAGTTCCGGGCAATGCAAGGGGTTGGATTTGCCTGTACCTCGCTGATCGACCAACACAATGTCCCGCCGGACGCGATAGTTTGAACCAGCCGAGCCATAGAATTCGACATTCTTGGTTGCTGGCAGGCCGGGCCCGCCTTCGATATCGAACACAGGAGGCAAATGCGGCTCAGGAGATGTCGCCGGCATCACGATGACGTTGAGCGATATGGTTCGCTTTTCCGGGTCACCGCGGTTCTCCGGAACAGAGACCGTTCCGCAGCGGGCAATCTTTGCAATGCGGTCATCTTCGCATTTCTTCTCTGCGAACACCGGCGCATTAGCCGAAACTGCCAACGCAGCGATAATGGCAAAAATACTCATGACGGTGTTTCCTCCTGCGCCGTCATATCAACACTCCGCTGAAGTGTAATCAAGTCGCGCTGCGTTTATCCGGGAAATCGACTCGCTTGGCGCTACGTAGCAGATGCCTCTTGGTCGCTGTGGTCGCCCGACATGGTCTTATTCGGGAAGCGGTTCGAATGATGACCGGGCCTGTTGCCTGAAATCCTGCCCTGTCGATCTGGCAACCAGATTTTGGCGCTGCATGTTGGCCTTTCTGGGTTGACTGCACAAATAAAGAATGGCGACCTCTACAGGCCGCCATTCTAGGGTCGCTAAAGCCCCTGTGTCCTGCTTTTGGCGCTTCGACAAGGGCGAAGTTTATGCGATTACACGCTGTTACAATGTGGGACGAGAAGGCCCGAAAATCTTACGATCAGAAAATTCTCCGCCCCCGAAGCCCGCCCCGTTGCCCATAGCGGCGTCACATTGTAAATCGCGACAGTGGCGATGGCTATTGGAGGTAGGACAATGAAGTTTGGACTTGCGCTGTTATTGGTGCTTGCAACAACGCAAGCGACGATCGCCGCCAGCGGCGACGAAGCAAGTGTACGAGCAGCGGTATCGGTCTATCTTCAGGGTCAGGCAACAGGTGATGCCGAATATTATCGCAGGGTCTTTCATCCCGATGCGCGACTGCACGGTGTCCGGGATGGAAAGCCGGAGCAAAGAACCCTAGCCGAGTATCTGGCGCTGCAGTCTGGAAAACCAGCAGCAGATGAAGCAAGCCGCAAGCGCACAGTTACCAATGTTGTAGTCACTGGCGATGCCGCCGTCGCCACAATCGTCCTCGACTACCCCAGAGCGATAACGACAGACCATATGTCGCTGATCCGCAACGGCGATAATTGGACGATTGTTCACAAATTATACAATGTGCGAACTAAATCCAGCCGCTGAATGACCAAGGTTTTCAAGGTCAGCCAAGGACGAAGCGCTACCTCAACCAGACAATAAGAGGCCACGCAAGAACGCCTAAATGAAGCGTTAGGAGGAGAGCAAACTCAGCGTGTAACAGGGCATCGCGCATTCCACCTTGTTGCCCATCATTGTTGCCTTTGCAATACAGCACGATTGACTCTCCTTTCCTGCTCGACATCATGCCCCAATGTGCAATCATTACCGCAATAATCCCGAGGCAATCCCGTCATGGCGGGAGTATATCGGCGCGGTGCCCTATGATAACGAATGGTCGGACATCAAAATAGACGTCTGGCCGAAATATCAGGGTATCGTCGCGCGGATCGAGGGTGGGGAAAAGATACTCGACAGCATGGCATGGGGCGTTCCGATCACCTTGCCCGGAAAGGGTGAGGGAACAACAGTGACAAAGCGCGTCACAAACGTACGCAACCTCTCCAGCCCGTTCTGGCGATCGATGCTTGCCAAACCTGCGCAGCGTTGCCTGGTGCCTTTCTCGATATTTGCCGAACCGAAGCCGAACGCTGGTAGAGAAGAGATTTGGTTCGCGGTCACGAATGCGCCTGTATCGGCCTTTGCGGGCATCTGGAAAACATCGGGCGAGGGTAATGTCTATGCTTTCCTGACATGCGAACCTAACCATCTGCTTGCGTCATTCCATCCCAAGGCGATGCCGGTGATTTTGCATCCTCAGGACTATGACCGCTGGTTAAGCGGCGGAGATGTTTTGGATCTGGCAGCGCCTTTTCCTTCCCAGTTGATGTCGGTCGCCGCTGAAAAATGAAAGAATCGCAAGCATTTTCATGGGAGTGAAAGACAGGACATATCCAGACTGGCATGGCAGCGCAGCCGGCTGCGCCTCCGGCCTCTGTGTCATCGAAATAGGTGTGACGTTACATAAACACAGCGTGAAGTTTCAAAAAATGGTAATGCCGTGCACCGTTTAGACGATATTTGCGCTTGGCTTCATCGGAAATTGCCTACAGCGCCTATCCATATATCGTGCCCGATGAACTGACGATATGGCAGGCGGCATCCAGCCCGGAAGCCCTTTCGATCATCCCGATCGGGGCACTAATCGTTTTGCCGGTCATACTCGGCTATTCGATCCTCGCGCACTGGATTTTCGGAGGCAAGGCGGCTTCTCTCACTTACCATTGACTGTTTTCGCCAATAATTCAGCCATTCCCAGGCCATAGCCGACCGTGAAACTGCCCTGTCGTACGTGTCCTTAACATGCACGCATTCCTGCAAAGCGATGTAGCACACAATAGCATTGGTATTAAAATGGTATTGCATATTCCCGACAGGCCGGTTATCTCATCATGGCTTTCACGGCAGGCGAATTGGGAAGGGAGTTTGGGCATGAGACGGAAGACATCAAAAATTCTATATGGCAGTTGCGCGTTTCTGGGGTTGGTCGCAGCGACCATGTCGACGAGTGCCATAGCGCAGGATGCGACTTCCGCTCCCGAAGAAGATGATGGCATAGTTGTTACCGGAACGAGGATCAAGAGCGCCGGCCTGTCTTCCACAAGCCCCATCAGCACGCTCGATGGCGAGCAGATCCAACTGCAGCGCGCCGTTACAATCGAAGATATCTCGGTCAAGATCCCGCAGCTTGCAGGCGGTGTGAACTCCACATCAGTCGGTAGCGATGCCTTTGGTGCACAGACACTGGATTTGCGCAATCTCGGACAGAACCGCACACTGGTTCTGATAAACGGAACACGAGCGCTGCCCTTCAGCTTTCGCAACGCAGTCGATGTGAACTCCATACCAGCACCGCTTCTCAAACGAGTCGACGTGCTAACAGGTGGCGCGGCAGCGGTGTACGGAGCCGATGCCGTGGCAGGGGTAGTTAACTTCATCATCAACGATGACTTCGAAGGGCTACAGGCCAATATCAACTATCGCGCGGTGGCCGGCGGTGCTTCCCAGAAGAGCGGTCATCTGATGGGCGGCATGAAGCTGGGCGAACGCGGCAGTATCGTGGGATATCTTGAATATACCGACCGCGATCCGTTGCTGGCAGGCAAGCGCAGCTTTGCCAGAAATGGCGCCGCCACGCTCCCCATCGGTGGCAATTTTACGGACGTCGCAAGCGGACGGACTTTTTCATATGACGCCAACGGGGCTTTCACACTGACACCGCAGACAACGGACTATACGCCCTTATTCCTCCTGGCGCAGCCGCTGCGCCGCATTAATGCGGACGTCTTCTTCAAATATGAGCTGTTCGATGGCATTGAGACCTATGGCCGCATTATGTACTCGACTGTTAAAACCAAGGGCGGCACGCGGTCTGGCCAGAACCCTCCCACGACCGGCACGGCTGGGATCAACGTCCAGATTTCCGAGACCAATCCGTTCCTCGACCCGCAGGCGCGTGCGCAACTGACATTCGTGAACGGCTTTGCCAACGTTAACGTGCGTCGTTCGCTTGGCGAACTGGGGCCGACCTTTGCGGAAAACGAGCGGGACAATATCCAGGCGCAGATCGGCTTGCGAGGCGACATAACTCCTGCCATCAGATGGGACGCCTATTATCAATATGGCAGCTCGAAGGAATCCATCACCGTCAATGGCGACGGTACCCGCGCGAGCTTTGCCGGTCTCGTCAATACGACTGACATTTTCGGACCGGGTGGCAATTTCGCCAGCGTATTGCGGGACTTCGATTTTGGCGAGCGCAAGCGCACCCAGCAGGTTGCCTCGGCTTATGTAGCGGGCGACACCAGCGACTTCTTCAATGGTTGGGCAGGGCCGGTCGGTTTCACAGCGGGCTATGAGTTCCGGAAGGAAACCGGGCGCTTTGCTTATGGCACCGATCTTGGAACTTCGTTCAACCAGGGCGCCGAGTCCGCGCCGCCGATCCCGCCGTTCATCAAAGTTCACGAGCTTTTCGGCGAACTGGTCGTACCTCTGCTCTCCGATGTTCCGTTTATCAAGCAGCTCAATGTGGAAGGTGCCTATCGCCGTTCCTGGTATGAAAAATCTGTTGGGCCCGACCGCAGTTACGATACCAATAAAGTCGGGGTGAACTGGACGGTCAGCGACGATCTGCGTTTTCGCGCAACGCGCCAGACCGTTATTCGCGATGCGAACATCGGGGAATTTGCCAATCCCGTATTCTCCATCCCCTTTGCAAATCTCAGGACAGTTGCGCGTCTGTTCCCTCGCTATGCGGGCGACCCGTGCGTCGGAGCTACCAATGCCGCAACGATCACCCAATGTACGGCCCAAGGGTATCGCGGCCCCTATGACTCGAACAACCCAGCCAATCTAACAGGTGGATATTTCTTCGGTGGCAATGCCAATATCCAGGCGGAACGCGGTAAGACCTATACGTTGGGTGGTGTGCTGACGCCAAGCTTCATTCCCGGCCTCAACCTCTCTGTCGACTATTACAAGATCAGCATTCGCGATGCAGTTGGCCAGATCCAGCCCATCGACGCGATTACCAGTTGTTACGTAACCGACCCTCGCACTGATAACCCTCTTTGTGCGGCGGTAACGCGAGACCCAGTGACCGGCTTTATCAAGGATGCGTTCGTTGACGACCGCAATCTGGCATCGATCAAGCAGGAAGGCATCGACGTCGATCTAAATTATGGCTTCGATGTTCCCTTCGGCTTGCCAGGTGACAGATGGAGCTTCGGCTATCAGGGCAGCTTCGTGACGGATTATACGATCCAGCGTAATGCGGTGCTGACCCCTGTTGACTGCAAGGGCCGGTATGGCGCACCTTGTTCTTCCGATCTGGTGACGCTCGTGGTTCCTGATTATCGCCACCGCGCCACTTTCACCTGGGACAGCGAGCCGCTTACAGTTCAATTCGGCTGGAAACGCATCGGTGCCGTCAAGGACAGTACTGCAGGCAGTGTGGGCAAGATCGATGCGTTCGATTATTTCGATCTGAATATCGCTCTGCGTCCTCCAATCGAGGGACTTTCACTCACATTCGGTATCGACAATATCTTTGGCAAGAAGCCGCCCCTTGCGGTCAATCCGGGAGCATTCAATACATTTCCCGACACCTATGATGTGCTCGGCAGAACCTTCGGTTTCTCGCTGACGATCCGCAGATAAACTGACGGGGGAGGGGCGATCGGTTCGTCCCTCCTGCTCATCCGCCGACATATTTATTCATCATGACATTCGCCTTGCTGGCATTTAGGCAGCCGAGAATGGAGAGAGTTGGCGAATGACGCCATTGCAATTCACGGCGCTGGATTGGGGCATATTGGCAGGGTATGTCGGCATACTCGCGGCTGCCGGATATTTTTCTACCGGACGCAACATGCAGAATGCCGACGATTATTTCCTTGCCAGTCATCATGCGCCGACTTGGCTGGTGGCGGTTTCCGTGCTGTCGACGGTGCAATCCGCCGCCACTTTTCTCGGTGTGCCCGACAATAGCTTCCGAGGCAATTACACCTATCTGACGAGCACAATCGGCGCTCTGCTTGCCGCATGGTTCGTCGCCAGAATCCTCATCCCCCGATTTTACGCGATCGGAGCTACCACTGTCTATGAACTGCTAGAACAGCGTTTCGATGTGACTGCGCGCCGGGCCGCAGGGGCGATGTATCTGGTAGGGCGGATTTTTGCGAGTGGTGCCAGACTATATCTGGCGGCGATTGCGGTCTCAATGATCATGTTTCTTGATGTCGAGCCTCAGCATATCGTGATCGCATCATTCACGCTTCTCATCTTCGGGCTGGCCTTCACTTTCATGGGCGGGCTGAATTCGGTGATATGGAGCGATCTGGTTCAGGTGGTCCTCTATGTCGGGGCAGCCATCATGGTTCTGGTTTTCCTTCTGGTCAAAATACCGGCTCCGTTGCCCGAAATCGTGAACAGCCTGACGATGTCACCATCTGGCGACAAGACGCAGGTCATCGACTGGTCTCTCAATTTTACCGCACCTTTTTCGATTTTTGCAGCTGTCACCGGGCTCGTGCTTCTGAACATCGGCAATTCCGGCCTAGACCAGGACACGACACAGCGCTTGCTGGCTTGCGACAGCGCCAAACACGGCAGTCGCGCACTTTATGCTTCGGTCTGGGCGTCCATTCCGGTCATTCTGCTCTTCCTCGCCATTGGCTCGCTGCTGCACATATTTTACGAAAGACCGGATTTGATGGGGTCGTCCGGCAATGAAGTGGTCCAAACCTTTCAGGGTGAGAAAATCACCGTTTTCATGCACTTCATACTCAGCGAAATCCCGCCGGGCCTCCGAGGCCTCGTAACAGTGGGTGTTATTGCGGCTGCTGCGATCAATTCCGGTCTGATCTCGATGGCGGCGGTGCTGATCAACGATTTCTACCGGCCGTGGAAGGAGCGGCGAGGCAAGCACCACGAAAAGCATTTCATCTTTGCAGGACGTGTGACCACGGTACTCCTTGGTCTGTCGCTATTCGCGATGTCCATCTTGTGCTATTACTGGCAGCGCTACAGCAGTCTGCCGCTTCTGGAGTTCGTACTTGGGGTCATGGCGTTCGCATATTCGGGATTGCTCGGGGTATATTTTACCGCCCTTTTCACAACGCGGGGGTCGTCAATTTCTGTCATCGCCGCCCTTGTTGCAGGCTTTGTCACCATCCTGGCATTTCAGGGATACATTGTTGATACGCTTGGCCTTCCGGCCGTCATGAAGTCCATAGCATTTCCCTGGCAGCTGTGCATTGGGACTGCCGTGGCGACTCTCGTTTGCCTGGCCGGTTCGCAGTCGAAATCCGTTACACAGAGTGTTGCACATGCCTAGTACCGAGAGCCTTAACCCGCGATTTGCAGACATTGACAGCTGGCCGACGATCGAAGCCGTGGAAGCGATGCTCGAAGGTCAGATGGCCGCCATTGCCTCCATCAAAAGCCAGACGCAACAGATTGCTGCGGTGGCTGAAGCCGCCGCCACTCGGCTGAAGAATGGAGGCAGGCTTGTGTATGTCGGTGCAGGAACATCTGGCCGGGTTGCGGTTCAGGACGGCGTCGAACTGGGACCAACCTTCGGCTGGCCGACCGCGCGCCTGCTCTATGTGATGGCAGGGGGCATCGATGCGCTTGTCCACAGTGCAGAAGGCGCCGAAGATGACGCGGATGATGCAAGGTCGAGGATCACGGAATCCGGTATCAATGCCGACGATGTCGTCATCGGTGTGGCGGCAAGCGGCAGAACGCCTTTTACCATTGCCGCGCTCAATGCAGCCAATGAAGCAGGTGCACTCACGATTGCGATTGCCAATAATGCGGGAACAGAACTCCTTGATGCCGCGCAATACGGCCTTCTCGCCGCTACCGGTAGCGAGGCAATTGCCGGTTCGACGCGCATGAAAGCGGGGACGGCGCAAAAAGCCATACTCAATCTTCTATCGACAGCCATCATGTTACGGCTAGGCCGTGTGTACCGCGGCCTGATGGTGGATATGGTCATTTCAAATGACAAGCTTCTAAACAGGGCGTTCGGGATAGTCCGCGCCTTGAGCAGCTGCAGCGAGGCGGTCGCAATCGAAGCCGTGCATCTTGCAGGAAATGACATAAAGACTGCTGTGCTGATTGCGTTGGGCAAAGACCCGGCATCTGCTGCAGCGCTGCTGCGCGAACATGGCGGCATATTGCGCGACGCAGTGGAAGCGCTCCACAGGAACCCGTCGTGAGGCCGGTCGCCACGCAAAGCAGCGAACACAGCAATTCGCCCATCTATATGCAACTCGCACACCGTTTGCGGGTACAGATAAACGATGGCGAAATCAGCGCGGGCGAAGCCTTGCCTTCCGAGCGCGACCTCTGCAAGATCATGGGCGCGTCGCGGGTCACTGTCCGCAAGGCGATCGAACTGCTGATCGAAGAAGGCTTGCTTTCGAGGCGGCAGGGTTCGGGAACCTATGTAACGCCCCGTATTCAGGCGCCAGGTTCCTTCCTGAGCAGCTTCAGCGAAGATGCCGAAGCGCGCGGAGAAGAAACCGATACGATCTGGATGATGAAAGTGATCGCATCTGCGACTGAAGAGGAAGCGCGGATATTGGAATTGGCGAGCGGCGCTGACGTGGCACGACTGAGCCGCGTGCGCATGGCTGGAGGCGAACCACTGGCAATAGAAAATGCAGTTGTGCCTGCCGAAATGCTTCCTGAGATAGCGCATCTGGGCAACTCGCTTTATCAGGCGCTCGACCAGCGCGGCAATCGGCCAGTGACCGGTCAGCAGAAAATCCGGGCAGCGCTGGCAGGGCCAACTGAAGCCAGCCTGCTCTCGATCCCCGAAAATACGGAAATCTTGCGTATCGAGCGGCTGACCCGAAGGGCGGATGGCCGGCCTGTCGAACTTACCCGATCCGCCTATCGCGGCGAGCGTTATGAATTTGTGAGTGAACTGCGTGGGCCATTTGCGGTATTGTGAGCAGGCCTGTTACCGGTCGCGATCCATCGCTCGACAGCTTTCGCGGGCTGGACGTGCTTTTGATGATAGTGGTGAACGTTCAGGGGAACCCCGACGCCGCATTCACGGCGCTCAAGCATGCAGAATGGAACGGCCTGACATTTGCCGATCTGGTATTCCCGGTTTTTCTGTTAATTGTTGGACTGTCTGCGCCTCTGGCGCACGACAAGCCGGGGCATGTTTTCAGCTGGGCGGCGATTTGCCGGAGAACATTTCTGCTATTCCTGATCGGTGTCGCCCTGAGCTGGCTGATCAGGCCGACGCTCGATCCTGACATGATCCGCTGGAGTGGTGTTTTGCAGCGTATCGCGATCGTTTATCTCGTCTGCGCAGCAGTCATATTCGCAAGACGCAGCGCAATATTGCCCATATTTATTGCCGTCCTGCTGCTCCTGATCCATTCCTGGATGCTGTTAAAGGTCGGATCGCCGGGAGGCGGGCTGCCAAGCATGGAGCCCGGCAGGGGAATCAGCGGATGGCTCGACCAGAACCTGATCCCTGGCAGGGTGCTGCGCAAAACCTGGGAGCCGGAAGGCGTACTGTCGACTCTGCCTGCTTGTGCCAATGGCCTGATTGGCGTTGCGGTGATGCGCTGGATCAAAAACCATCAGGTCGGTCATTTGCGACTGGCGCTCGCTGGTATGGCGCTGCTGGTCACAGGCCTGGTATTGGCGCCGATATTGCCACTCAACAAGAATCTGTGGACGGCAAGCTTCGCACTGGTCACCTGTGGCATCGGGATCATTGTCTGGGCATCGCTCAAGTCCCTTTGGGCGCATATTGGCGAAAACAGGCTTGCTCTGTGGACTGTAAGTCTCGGTCAGGCAGCGCTGACGCTCTATGTCGTTCACACTTTGCTGATCGCGATCATAGTGCGCAAATTACCCGGCGGCGAGACGATATGGGATATAACCTACCAAGGTCTTGCACGCGGCGGATTACCGGCGCCGGTTACATCCCTACTTTACGCCATGATCGCGGCAGCGCTTTCCTGTGCGGTGCTGCCGTGGCTCAAGCGGCGCGGGTGGGCGCTCAAGGTCTAGTCCAGGAAAATCTTGCCGGGATTGAACAGCCCTGACGGGTCGAGCGCGTCCTTTATCCGCCGCATCATCGCAACACTTTCGGCCCCATGCTCGCGGCGCATGGCCTGCCGTTTGCCAAGGCCGATTCCATGCTCGCCGGTACAGGTGCCTCCTACCGAAAGCGCATGATCGATCATCGCTTGATTTATGATTCGCGCCTTGTCCCAGCTCGCCGTATCGCCCGCCTGCAATATGAAAAAGACATGGAAGTTGCCGTCGCCGACATGGCCAAGTACCGGCGCAAACAGTCCCGAGGCGTCGATCGCGGCTTTGGCGCGGGTAATGGCATCGCTCAACTGGCTGATCGGCACACAGATATCGGTGATCCAGGCAACCGCACGGGGCGCCATTGCCCTGGCCGCCCACAGCGCCTCATGCCGCGCTTTCCATAAAGCGTTCCGTTCTTCGGTTGCAGTTGCAAATTGCAGTAACCCGCCGCCATTGCCTTGACCCAGTAGCCGGACAAGCTCCAGCTGGTCGGCAACGCCGGATTCCGATCCGTGAAATTCCAGAAACAGCGTCGGCAGTTCGGGCAGTCCCAGAGCGCTTTGCCGGTTACAGGCGCGGATAGCTGCCTCGTCGAGCAACTCCATCCGGGCAATGGGAACAGCCGACTGAATGGTTTCGATGACAGTATCCACCGCGCCTTCGATTGTGCCAAAGTCCCATGTTGCGGCGAGTATTTTTTCAGGCTGGCCATGCAGGCGCAGGCTTGCCTCGACGACCAGGCCAAGGGTACCTTCCGCGCCGGTGAACAGGTGCGTTAGGTCATAACCCGAAGCGGACTTGCGCGCGCGCGTCCCTGTGGAAATGAGATTGCCGTCGGCTGTGACGACTTTCAGGCCAAGTATATTCTCGCGCATGCTGCCGTATCGGACGGTCGTTGTGCCCGACGCGCGTGTTGAAATCATCCCGCCAAGCGTTGCATTGGCACCGGGATCGACGGGAAAAAACAGTCCGGTCGCGCGAATGTCCTCATTCAGCTGTTCGCGGGTGACGCCCGGCTCGACAACGCACAGCAGATCGGCGGCACTGACCTCGACGATGCGTTTCATTCGGCTAAAATCTATGCACAGAGTGTCGGTAGCGGTCGCCGCCGCATTGCCTTCGAGCGATGTTCCGGCGCCATAGGCGACGATTGCATGCTTTTCCTGCGCAGCCATTATGACGAGCAGCTGCACTTCCTCGACCGTCTCCGGCTGCGCGACTATAGATGGGGACTGATAGACATGATGGCCTTCGCTTTGTGCATATTGTGCGCGCCCCGCAGGCGCTGTGATAAGGCGCGAACCAAAACGATCGCCAAGGGATTGCGTCAGACTGTTCATATCTTCTCCATGCACCTGATAGCAGTCTTGCACAGCGGCGTAAATTGGTATTATATAGGTATTATATGAAGGACCCGACCCGAACATCGATGTACGCCGAAGCTGCGCAGGCGAGTGACGTCGCGGTCGTCCAATATGCGTCCAACGCATTATTGATCGCAGACCTTGCGCGAAAGCTGCGCGCGCTCGATCCGCAAATCGTCTTTACCTGCGCGCGCGGCAGTTCGGATCATGCGGCGACCTATGCGAAATATCTGATCGAGACACGCCTCAGGATTCCTGTCGTGTCGCAGGCTCCATCGATGAGTTCCATTTACGGGGCGCCGCTGCTCCACATGAAAAACCAACCGTTCATCCTGATCTCGCAATCAGGCAAAAGCCCCGATCTCCTTTTGTCTGCAAAGGCGGCCCGGAAAGCCGGCGCGCTCGTTATAGCCATTGTGAACGACGTGAGCTCGCCGCTTTGCGATCTTGCCGAAATTGTCGTGCCCTTGCACGCCGGTCCCGAGACGAGCGTTGCAGCAACCAAAAGCTATATTGCAACATTATGCGCTTTTGCACATCTCGCGGCTGATTGGACCCGGGACACAGAGACGCATGAAGCGGTCAAATCGCTTCCCGATGTCTTGAGAGCAGCCTGGGCGCAAGACTGGTCCGCTGGGGCTGGCATGCTGAAGGATGCGCAAAGCATGTTCGTTCTCGGTCGTGGTCTCACGCTTGGCGTAGCACAGGAAGCTGCACTAAAATTCAAGGAAACCAGCGGGATTCATGCCGAGGCCTTCAGCATGGCCGAGGTCGCGCACGGTCCGATGGCGCTCGTTAAAGCGGGTTTCCCGCTGCTGATATTTCCGCCGCTGGATAAAGCGGCGGCGGGCCTCGAGGCTATTGTCGAGCAGTTCCTCGGACGCGACGCCAGAATGGCCGTGGCAGGTCGCCAATTTGACGGGGCAGTATCGCTCGGCCTTCCCGAAGGGTTGAGCAGTGTCACTGGCCCAATCGCGATGGCGCAGAGCTTTTACGCTATGGTGAATGCAATATCTGTGAGACGGGGTTATGATCCCGATCACCCGCCGATGCTGCAAAAGGTGACCGAGACGATATGACGAGAATGGCTTTGGCGGGTGCCCGCATCCTTGCAGGTGACGCATGGCACGACGAGCATGCTCTCGTCATCGATAACGGCATGATCGACTCCTTGGTGTCGAAAAATGCCATACCTGACAATCTGCCGGTGCTCCAGCTTGACGGTGGCGTTCTTTTGCCTGGCTTTGTCGATACCCAGGTGAACGGAGGCGGTGGTGTCCTGTTCAACGACCAGCCTAACGTCGAAGGGATCACAGCAATCGTCGAGGCGCACCGCAAATATGGTACGACTGCGATGCTGCCGACTTTGATCAGCGACGATATCGACGTTATCGCCAGGGCCATAGCTGCGGTCGATGAAGCAATCGAGGCTGGCGTTCCGGGCGTTATCGGCATTCACATCGAGGGTCCGTTTCTCAATGCCGGGAAGCATGGCATCCATGATGCCCGTAAATTCCGGACGCTGGACACAGACGCGATTGCATTATTATCGTCCCTGAAATCAGGCAAAACGCTCGTGACGCTGGCTCCCGAATTGGCGCCTCCAGGGGCAATTGCTGCCTTGGTGGCAAATGGCGTAACCGTCGCAGCTGGACATACGATGGCAAGCTATGAGGATATGCAGAACCCAATCGCTGAAGGCTTGGCGGGCGTCACCCATTTGTTCAATGCCATGACACAGATGGAAAGCCGTTCGCCCGGGGTCGTGGGAACCGGTCTCGATAGCGATCTTGTGTGTGGAATCATCGTCGACGGACATCATGTCCATCCTGCATCGCTGCGTGCGGCATATCGCGCGATGGGGAGCAGGAGGTTGATGCTCGTTACAGATGCAATGCCTACGGTCGGATGCGATATTAGGGAATTTACGGTGGCTGGCACTGAGGTAATCGCAAGCGAAGGTAAGCTACGCTCCGGGGATGGCACTCTGGCTGGCTCCCATCTCGATATGGCCAGCGCGCTTCGAAATTGCGTTGAAATGATGGGAGCCGATCTGGCCTCTGCTTCACGCATGGCAAGCGCCACAGCTGCCGATTTCATGGGCATCGGTCACGCATATGGCCGGATATCCGCAGGCTACCGGGCCGACCTGGTGCATCTTGACGACAGCTTTCACGTCAGTAATGTCTGGATTGCCGGCGACAGCGCATGACGCCGGAGTTCGGCATTATCGAGGGCTATTTTGGACGGTCCTGGAGTTGGGCAGACCGCCACGACGTGATCTGCCGACTTACACCAGCGGGCTATGCCTATTTCCATTACGCGCCCAAGATCGACAGCAAGCTGCGCCGCAACTGGCGCGAACTCCACGATAAGGCGGAAACCAAAAATCTCAGGCAATTTGTTGAACATTGCAAGGAGCTCGGGATGCGGTCCGGCATCGGGATCACGCCTTATGGTGCGCATCTCGGCTTCGACCGCACAACCAGGAAAGAACTGCAGGGCAAGATCGCCCATCTCGATTCAATCGGCTTCGACGATCTGGTGATCCTGTTCGATGACATGCGCGGCGACTATGCAGACCTTGCAGAACGACAGGCCGAAATCGTCGACTTCGCAACAGCGTACAGCAAGGCGTCGTGTTTTTTCATGTGTCCGAGCTATTATTCATTCGATCCGGTGCTTGACCGCGTGTTTGGAAAGCGGCCGGAGTTCTATCTGGAAAAGTTGGGGAAGCTTTTACATCCTGCTGTTTCGGTCTACTGGACGGGCGAGGAGGTATGTTCCCGCGAATTCAGTGTCGGCCATCTTGATCGCGTTGCGGAACAGCTCGGTCGTCGGCCGTCTCTTTGGGACAATTATCCCGTGAACGACGGACCGCGCATGGCGAACCATTTGCACCTTCGCGCATTCACCGGGCGCCCTGCAAGCATCGCTCCTCTTGTCGCACACCATGCCATAAACCCGGCTTCCCAGCCTATTCTGGGCTGCATAGCCGCGCTGACATTGCCGCAATGCTATGGCGAAGGCGATGCCTATTCCTACAGCTCCGCATTCATGGAAGCTGCGATCGCCGTCTGCGGGTCCGAACTTGCGGCCATGCTTCAATATGACCTCCATCTCTTCCAAGACCGCGGTCTGCCGGGAATTGCCGGCGAGACGACCGAAATCCGCAAGAGATATGCTGCCGTCGACCACCCGGCAGCGCGTGAAGTTGTTGACTGGTTAACCAGCGGGTATGCCGTTACCGGCGAGATGCTCCGGACCCAATAGGACGACCTGCCAGGATCAGCGCCCCGTCAAGTGCATCGCCCAGGGCATCCTGCAATTGCGCCACGATCCGCACGCGCAACCAGGGCTTCATTCGCTCGGCAAGTCCGCCCATCAGCACGCAGCGCGGCGCGCCTCGCGAGATGATGGTCTCGATAAATCGTTCGACATGCAATGCTGCGTCACGGACGATCGAGAGGGCAATTTCATCGCCATTGTCCGCATAGTCCATGACCAGTGGCGCAAAGCTAGCATAATCCCCGGGTGCTGCATCATCCATCCAGGATATCACACGGGGGATGGCATGATCGAACTGCTTGGTTATCGCCTGGCTCAGCGGCGACGGTCTCGTCCGTCCATCAAGCGCGCGCAGCGCATGCCGGATTGCACTAAGGCCAAGCGCCGCGCCGCTGCCCTCATCCGATATTGGAAAGCCATAACCGCCAATGCTGAAGCTGTCCTCGCCGCGCTTCACCAAGCCTACGCTACCGGTTCCGATAATCAGAATGGCGCCGTCACCTCCCACATGTGCACCCAGGTTGGCAATCATCGCATCGCTCGTAAACTGGACGTTCGAGAACGGAAAGTTCAGGGCCTGAATTTCCGGCTTCATGCCCATACGGTTGATGCCAGCAATACCCATGCCGCACCGGACCTTGCCTGCCTCTTCATCGGTCAGACCTGCAGCGCGGATCGCCTGCATCGAGACATCGACTAGTGTAGCGTGGAGAACATCCAGTCCGATGCGTGTATTTGCCGGTCCCGCATTGCCAGAACCAAGGATGTTGCCGAATTCGTCGGTCAATCTGGATTTGCTCGACGTGCCGCCGGCATCTACCCCAAGAAACAGGTTCATGCTGGCACCCCGGCCGCCGCGATTCTGTCAGGCCTTGTAAGAACGCCACCCGACATCGGTTCTGCAACACCTGTCGTGCCCGGATAGGTTATCGGCAACCCGTGCAGACAGCGATAGGCAAGATAAGCAAATCCCTGCGCCTCGATCGCATCGCCATCCCAGCCGAGTTCGTCCGTCAGGACTGTTGGGATTCCCGAGTATCTTTCAATCATTTGACGCATCGTATTGTTCTTGCGTCCGCCGCCGCAGATAATCAAGCGATGCGGTCTTGCAGGGAACTGATCGAGGCCGATGGCAACTGCTTTGGCCGAAAATGCGGTCAAGGTCGCGGCACCGTCATGTGGTGACAAACCATTGACCAAATCAAGACTGAAATCGTTTCGATCCAAGGATTTCGGAAAGGACATCGAAAAGAACGGGTGATTGAGCATGTGCTCCAGAACTGCAACATCGACCGCGCCGTTGGCGGCAAATGCGCCACCTTCGTCATATGCATAGTTTGTCGTTCGGGACATCCAGTCATCGATTAAGGCATTTGCCATTCCACAGTCGAACGCTTCAAGTGCGCCACCAGGACCAATGAACGTCAGATTGGCCACTCCACCGAGATTGAGCACTGCTACCGGCTGGGAAGAATCGGCGAACAATGCACGATGAAAAACAGGAATGAGAGGCGCACCTTGACCACCAAACATAACATCATAATGCCGCATATTTGACATCACAGGAATATCGAGCTGGTTTGCCAGAACCTCTGGCTTCCCGATTTGCCATGTCCAACCGAGATCCGCGCGATGTGCGATCGTATGTCCATGCAGACCGATCACCGACACGTCTTTCGCCAGGATAGCTGCTTTCTCCAATAAAGAACATGTAACAGCCCGATATCGCTCGTCCAGCAAGTCTTCGCAATATTCAATCAGAGGGTGGGTTAATGGCCGTGAATTGCTCATTGCAGCATCGCACACATCGGCGAGGATCGACTTCAGGCTATCTGGATATGGCTCAAATTGAAAAGCAACGGGTTCGACCGAGTTTAAGCCGTCGGTTTTGATAAGCGCTGCGTCAACTCCATCTCGTGAAGTGCCAGACATAAGTCCGATCACAAAATTCATCACTCGGTCGCCTACAATATATTGGTATTATATTGGTATATATGATGAGAACCAGTCTGTCCATTGCTTTTCTTGGACACTGACCGGTCGACAAATTGACTCTCAGAATGTTGCCTTGTTCTGATCGGGAGAGTGAATAGCTTTGCCATCGGGTGCTATCGGCGATAGATTTTGCCAACCCTGCAGACATTCAAGAGGCGCCAGCGGCCACTTGCCCAGACCGGACCGGCCGCCTCAAAAAGCGCGAGGATACATTATGGGGACGCCTTTTTTGGCTGAGAGCAATTTCCTGTTCCGCAGGCCATCAGTTGCTGACCGTCGGCGTTTCGTCATCTTTCCGCTGAGAATCGGTGCGCCAGATGCTTTGCGCGGAATGCGTTTGTGACATGATCGACAAAGGCGCGCGTTTTGGCAGGCAGCAATTTCCGGCTGGCAAAATAGAGAGATATGGCGCCAAGGTCTGCGTACCAATCCGGTAGCAATCGCTGAAGCGCGCCGGTTTCCAGATGCCGTTCCACATACGGTACGGCGATCATCGCTACTCCCAATCCCATCAGCGCCGCACGGCATATCGCCTCGGGGTCGTCAGCCACAACGCGTGCCTTGTGTTCCAGCGTAGCTTCCGCCCCCTCACGGTTACGCATCCTCCAGACGCGCAGGCGCCCGGTGACAGCCGAGCGCATCGAGACACCATCAAGTACCTCAAGATCGTGCGGTTCCACCGGCAGCTTGCGGCCCTGCATATATTCCGGCGAAGCTACCGCGATGACGTGCAGCGGCGCAAGCTTCTGTGCTACCACGCCTGGTGCCAGTTCCATGCCGCCACCAATGGCGGCATCGAAACCCTCCCCAATCAAATCGACCTGACGATTTTCGAAGCTCCAATCTATCTCGACATCGGGGTAGCTCGCGAGAAAGTCCGGCAGCGACGGCAACACATGGTCAAGGCCAAAGGTCAAGGGCATACTTACCTTCAACACACCAGCAGGCTTGCCCGCGTGCGTCTTGACACCTGCAATTGCCGACTGGATGGTATCCAGACCGCCCGAAACCGAGGCCAGAAAACGTGCACCATCCTCAGTGAGTGTGAGGTTGCGGCTGCTGCGCTGAAATAAGCGAACGCCCAGATTGCGCTCAAGCATCGCGACATTCCGGCTTACGGCGGCGGGCGTCACACCCAGCCGCCGCGCCGCTGCAGAAAAGCTTCCGCACTCAGCGCTTCGAATGAAAGACTCGAGGTTGGAGAGAGTTTCCATTTACCCATCTTAAACGAATTGTTGAAGCTAGTTCCAGCCATTAGCGACTAATCTGAACAGCCCCGGTGCTCTACTTGTCTGCGCATCCAATCCAGACGAGGCACTGCAATGTCCAGCTTGGCAATTAGTGCCACCGACTATGATTGCTTGATGCAAGCCAACCTTGCCAAGGTATTCAACGAGCGCGATCGAGGAGCGCGCATCAGGGCGATTGCCGAACTCTATGCCGAAGACGCGATGCTTTATGAACCACCGGACACTGCAGTGAAGGGTCATATTGCGATCTTGGAAGCTGTGACCCGATTGCTGTCCGGCCTGCCGCCAGACTTCGCTTTCACTGCAACCGGTCCGGCCCTTGGCCATCATGGTATCGGCCGACTGCGATGGCATGCGGGGCCGCGGAACGGTCCGGTTGCAGTCAGCGGAATGGACATCGCCGGTATCAGGAACGGCCAAATCCATTCTCTCCACGTCTTTATAGAACCCGCCTGAGCACCGCTCAGTTATTACCCAAGGAGATTTCCATGCCTAATTCCGGTCTCAATGCCCTGCTGCGTCCTGAAGACAGTGTTCTCTTGCTGATCGACCACCAGCCTTATCAGCTTACCAATCTCCACAGCCATGATCCCCAAATGGCGGTCAACAACGCGGTCGGTCTGGCGAAGGCCGCCAAAGTTTTTGGGGTACCGACGATCCTGACTAGCGTCCTTGGCGAACGGGGCGGTTTTATCTTTCCCCAGATCACAGACGTGTTCCCCGATCAGGAGGTGATCGACCGGACGCTCATCAACACCTGGCAGGATCCGAACGTGGTCGATGTCGTCAAGGCGACGGACCGAAAGCAGCTGATCATGGCTGGCTTGTGGACGGAAGTTTGCGTTGCCATGCCGGCGATCCAGGCACTCGGCGAAGGCTGGGATGTTACTGTGATCACCGATGCATCAGGCGGAACCTCGGTCGAGGCGCATGAGGTCGCGATCCAGCGCATGATCGCTGCGGGGGCCAACGTGATGACATGGCTCGCGCTGGCGGCGGAGTGGCAGCGCGACTGGGCTCGCTTGGAAACGGCGGGTCCACTGACCGACGTGATGAAGCACCATGCCGCTGGCAGTGGCATTGCTTTCCTCTGGGAGCAGCAACTGCTGAATACGCCCGTCCCGGGCGCGGCGACCTGAGACATGACAGAACGACGGACGCTCGGATGATAGGCGGGCAGGGGGAGCAACGGCAAATACGCCACCTCCTACCGCATTCCGTTGTCGCCGGTCTGGCAAGATGATCATCACTTCGAGCAAAGGACAATGAAGATGGCAGCGGAAGACTTCCCCATCGGCCAAGAGATATATGTCGTCTACCCAAGCTTCAATGCAAGCTTGGTGCTGCTATCGGCCAACCAGTTGAAGTTCGAGATCGAGGAGGGGCCTTTCACCCGTACCGAGACAGTCGACATTCAGGTCGTTCCGCTCGGCAACAGCAAGTTTGCCGTGAGCTGGCAGGAGAGCGACGGCGCGACCGTCATGAACGTACAAGACTATGATCGTGGACTGATCCATTCCTTTGCAACCCTGCCTGGCGGTGAATTCCTGCGGATGACGGGAACATTCGTGACCACTCGGGCGGCCGATCGACCGTCCGACAATCGGCCGGAGCGCAATAAAGCGCTGGTAATCGAAGCGATGACGTCGTTGTTCCAGCGGCGTGATACGTCGGCCGTCGAACGGCTTTACGCGGCCGATTACATCCAGCACAATCCCGGGATCCCCCAAGGTCGCAATGCTTTGCGGATGCTGGTCGCGGGCCTGTCACAGGAAGTCCATTACGAGCCCGGCCTGATCGTCGCCGAGGGCGATCTGGTCGCGATCCATGGCCGGATCCGTGGTTGGTCGGCCATGCCGCAGGTCGTGGTAGATATCTTTCGGGTAGAAGGCGGTACACTCGCAGAGCATTGGGACGTGTTGCAAGATGAGGTGCCCGTGCCCGCTGGCATAACCGGCATCGCAATGTTCGATCCTGACGAAGGAACGCGTCAGTCCCGGCGGCAGGTGACCGCGGTCACCGCCCCGCCCCAATTGTTAAAGACCGCAACAAAGGATGGATAAAAGCTATGACAACGATCACAACTCAGGACGGCACCCGGATTTTCTACAAGGACTGGGGGCCGCGTGATGCCCAACCGATCATGTTTCACCACGGATGGCCGCTGAGTGCTGACGATTGGGACAGTCAGATGCTGTTCTTCCTGAATGAGGGTTATCGGGTAATAGCTCATGACCGCCGGGGCCATGGCCGTTCCGACCAGACCGATACAGGCAACGACATGGACACTTATGCCGCTGACGTCGCAGACCTTGTCCGCTCGCTCGACCTGAAGGATGCGATCCATATCGGCCACTCGACGGGCGGCGGCGAGGTGATAAGGTATGTCGCGCGAAGCGAGCCGGGGCGTGTCGCCAAGGCCGTGCTTATCGGCGCAGTGCCGCCGATCATGCTGGCAACGGACCGATACCCAGGTGGTCTGCCGATGTCGGTGTTCGACGGGTTCCGGGAGGCGCTTTTGCGCAACCGCGCGCAGTTCTTTTGCGATATACCATCAGGTCCGTTTTACGGCTTCAACCGCGACGGCGCAGAGGTCAACGATGGTCTCGTCCGCAACTGGTGGCGGCAAGGCATGATGGGTGGTGCCAAGGCCCATTACGACTGCATCACGGCTTTCTCTGAAACCGACTTTACCGAAGATCTCAAGGCTGTCTCGCTGCCCGTCCTGCTGATGCACGGTGAGGACGATCAGGTGGTGCCGATCGACGCATCGGCCCGAACGGCAATCAAGCTGCTCGCCAACGGCGCGCTCAAAACCTATCCGGGTCTGTCCCATGGGTTGTTTGCCACCGATCCCGAACTCATCAACGCAGATCTGCTGGCGTTTATCCTGGAATGATCAGGTCGATGGTCAGCGCCGATCAGGAGAAAAGCAATGATTGAAATGGTAATCGAACAGCGGCGTCGCGATCTGGGCGGCGGCTTTGAAGTAGGACGCGTGCTTCCCTTCGCAAAACGGCGTATGGTTGGCCCCTTCATATTCTTCGACCATATGGGGCCGATGGACCTGGCGTCTGGGTTGGACCGCAGCGCAGACGTTCGACCGCATCCACATATCGGCCTGTCGACGGTCACCTATCTATTCTCCGGCGAGATGATGCATCGCGACAGCCTCGGGTACGAACAGGCGGTCCGGCCGCAAGAGGTCAACTGGATGACGGCGGGTAGCGGCATCACGCACAGCGAGCGCTTTGAACGTGCGCGGGCGCAGGGCGACCGCGTCCACGGTATTCAGGCATGGGTCGCATTGCCCGACGGGAAGGAGGAGATCGCGCCGTCATTTTCCCATCATGCCGGAAACGATCTGCCGCAGTGGGCCGATTCCGGCGTTACGGGGCAATTGATTGCAGGCCGTGCCTTCGGCCTCGCCGCGGGCGCGCAAACGCACTCGCCGCTGTTTTACGCCCACCTCGAAATGGCCCCGGCTGCCACCGCCGAAATTCCCGCAGGATACAAGGAGCGCGCCATCTATATCGCAGCTGGTGCTATCGAGATGGACGGCAGTCGGCACGAAGCAGGCAGAATGCTGGTTCTAGGCCCAACGGCATCGCGTGTGCAGGCGCTGGAGCCCTCGACGATCATGTTGCTGGGCGGCGAGCCGGTCGGCGAACGTTTCCTCTACTGGAATTTCGTGTCTTCGTCGAAGGATCGGCTGGCGCAAGCAGCAGCAGACTGGAGGGCAGGGCGGATGAAACTGCCGGACGCGGATGATGCAGAATTTATTCCGCTGGCCGACGATCCTGTCAGCGCAAGCGGCCAAAGCAAAAGGAAGGACTTCCATGCCACAGCGTGAGGCCATTTACCCCAAAGATCGCCACGCCTTGTACAAGCAGCATGGATATTCAGCAGCCATTCGCTCTGGCGATCTGCTGTTCGTCTCGGGTCAGGTAGGAAGCCGGTCCGATGGTTCGCCCGAGCCCGATTTCGAGAAGCAGGTCCGGCTGGCCTTTGCCAATCTCGAAGCAACTCTTGTAGCAGGAGGCTGCACGTTTGATGATATTGTCGATGTGATGACCTTCCATACCGATCCGGAAAATCAGTTCGGCACGATCATGACCGTAAAGAATGAGGTGTTCGCCCGTGCTCCTTACCCGAACTGGACTGCAATTGGCGTGAACTGGCTTGCCGGTTTCGATTTCGAGATCAAGGTGATTGCACGAATTCCTGTCGAATCCTGAACGAACGCTTTCATCAGCAAAGCGGATGGTAATTGAGGGCGTCGGTTCGTCGGTAGCAGGCGTATGGTCAGTCATCGAAAATCCAAGGAACAATCATCATGTTGTTACAACACCTGCTCGCACCAACTTACATCCAGATGCTCGGGGCTTTGTCGACTTGGCTGAAGAAAGCCGATCTGGACGCTGCTGCAGAAAACGCTCTTTTGTCGGCTCGTCTCGCGCCCGACATGTTTCCACTATCGACCCAGATCAGCTTTGCCTGTGTGCAGGCGCTGGAAGGCGTATCGCGGTTGAGACAGGAGCCCTTGCCCTCATCGGTTGCGGTTCTGCTTGATGAGGGACGCAATGCGGCGGAGCGGCCAGGTTCACTCACAGATGCGTTAAACAAAATTTCCGCAACTGTAGATTTCGTGCAGGCAGCGACGTTGAACGCTCCAGACATCGATCCGCTAGCAGCAATTGCCCATGAGCTTCCCCAGGGTATGATATTCGATCTGACAGCAGAGCAATATGTTCGTGACTGGGCAATCCCGCAGTTTTACTTTCACGTCATGGCAGCTTACGCCATACTGCGGTCGCAAGGAATAGAGTTAGGCAAGATCGACTATGTTGCCCACATGTTTGCATATCTTCGTCCCGGTACAGCGCCTTCAGAATAGGATTTTTGTAGCGGGGGCAGCAGTCATTAATATTTCTGCAGTTCGCATCAGGCTTTGTCCCGGTCTATAGCTGCTATTGGTTCACGCGACGAATATGCTCTTGCAAAGTTGGTGAGGACGTTATGTCCGCAATTTGGCGCCGGGGCCGCGATCAGCAAAATATGACAAGGATTGAGCCAATCGCCGCCAATCCGGTTCAATACTTCGAAGCAGCCCTCGGGAAACAAGCCGGAGTTACGAATGCCTCTGGTTGGAGCGTAATCCGCAATACCGGTTTGCAAACTAAATCCTGTTTGCGGTATTTTGAACGGGTCCACCGATTGATCGGCGCTTAGGGATTCAGTCGTTCAAGCACCGATAGCCCTCTCACCAAGATTAAAGGAGGGCTATCAAGAAATGCGTTTGACAGGCGGGAGGCGAAAGGTTCCGTCAAGCATCGGCGGCAGTGGCCGATAGGCGCGAAAGACGAGCATGAACCTGCCTTTGGGCGCAGGCAGCCAGTTCGCCGGGTCACCCGGTGGGCTGCTCGATATTTCGACGGCAATGCTTCCGTCCGGAGCACGGTGCAAACCCTCCGTCGCGCTGCTGATAGCATAACGGGCTATGGGGTTCTCGTGGAGGTACCAACGGCCCGCACCATCGGATTCATATAAGGTCAGCGACCAAAATCCTCTGACGGGAACATGACCGGGAATGCGCAGCTCGTAGCGCGACGAGCCGCTTAGTGTCTTGCCCTGCTTATCTGCCATCGCAACCGGGTTGACGGCTTCATCCACTGGCATCGCTCCTAGCCCGCCTAGCGCCATGGCACTGCGGTACAGGTCATCGGCACCGAATGCCGCTATATTGCTGGCGGGATAACGCCACCCATGGTGCAGGCTGCCCGCTTTCTCGAATGCCAACCTCGCATCACGATAGAATTGGGCAATGTTGGCGTCCCACAAATTGTGCGTTGCCGGATCGAGTGTATTGCCCGAAGCAGGGTCCCGAGCGACGACACCCGAACCAGCAAAACAGGCGAGCCTGTCCTGGAGGCCTACCGGCAGCGGCCCTCGGGCAAGAGACCTGTTGACGATAGACAGAAACTGGCGCGCGTCCGGTTCGATCGCAATCGTCGCATCGGCAATATCGGGTCGGCTTGGATGCCGGGCGGCGCGTACGGCAAAGAGACCCTGCAAACGCTGCGCCTCAGCCAGGTCTGCATGTCCTGCAACAAATGTACGGATGACAAGCCATGCATCACGGGTCGGGGAGCGGACAACAGTCTGGCCGGGTATCGGCTGACCATTCCATTGCGGTCCTACAATCATAAAGGTCCGGGCTTGGTCGCTCTCGTTGCGCAGCATGGCAAAGGCATCCGAGAATGCATGCATCAGTTCCGCGCTGTGATAGCGCGATCCCATTGGCGGAATTGTAAACTCGACCGGGCCATCGGCCAGATCGAGCCATGCGCTGGAGTAGAGCGTGTCGTTGTTGGGTGTGGTGATTGATCTGTCTTTTGGTCGCGACAAGATGGCGCGATGCTGAAGGCGGTTCGGTTCAGCTCCCGGGACCGAGAGCATGCGCTGCCGCATCCGGGCCATCTCGTAGAGCGGGAAAGCAAAGAAGAAAGCCTGGCGTAATGCATCTACGCGCGAGCCCGGCGCTTCACATGTCGGCTTCGCTGCCGAGGCAGGCACTGGATGAGCCGCACCGGTCGAGGCAATCGCTGCAAATATGGCTGTCACAGGGCCGATCCTCATTGCTTGGCACCTTCGCTTGTGTAGTAATTGCTGAACCGCCGGTGGCGGGGACCGGGCCGCGCAATGCAACACGGAATGGAGAGCGCACTAACAAGATGGCTTGTTGACGAATGTCGAAAATGCAACATTCATGCCTCTCATGGATTTGTCTCGTTACCGACCCCGCCCTTTCCTGTCCTTCCTGACGGACGAACAGGTTGCGCAGCTAAAGGTTGCAGGGAGCCGCCGCACGCTGTCGGATGGGCAATTCATCCACAGCCGCGGCGATACCGATCCGGGTATATCGATCATCGAGAAAGGCGCCGCACGTGCCGGCATCTATGGAACGGATGGCGAATTCATTCTGACGTCGCTTCTGGGGCCAGGGCACAGTTTCGGCGAATTCACGGTCTTCACCGAGATGCCGCTCAGCCACGATGTTTCGGCTGTCGGTGAGACTGTTGTCATCCGTGTTCCGACACAGCGCTTTCTCGAGCTGGGCGAGAGCGAACCCGCTTTTCTTGTCGCCCTGATGCGAGCTACTCTGATGCGATCGCATATTCTTCTTGAAATGCTTCACGCCATCCGGATCTTGCCCCTGCTACCCCGCGTTGCCAAGTTTCTGCTGATCCTGATGCCGCCTGCACCGGCAAAGTCGCGCATTCGACTAAGGCAAACCGACCTGGCAGCGACCATCGGGCTATCGCGTGCATCGATGAATCGCGCGCTGAACCAACTTGAGGATCTCGGGTTCATCGAACGGCAATATGGCCAGATTGAAATCGGCAAGGTGGACGACTTGCTGGTTTGGCTCCAACAAGAGGTGGGCGACTATTGAGAAAGCGCGGCTCGATCGCCCGAGAGACCCCACTGTTTCAATTGTTGCTTTTTCGACATTCTTGCCAATCACTGCCTGTTACAACGCCTCGCTAAGAACCGGGCAATCCGGGCTTGCCGTGGGAGGATTGGCATATGAAGCCGAAGCAGCGCACACAGCGCATTTTATTCGCTCAAGCATCGGCAATGGCGATGATGATTTCTTCAGGCGCCCTTGCGCAGGGCGCAAGCCCTGAAGCGCAAGCGGGCGAAGAGTCCGCGCAGCTTCCTGAGATCGTCGTAACTGCCACCAAGCGTGCCGGAAACGTGCAGGATATCCCCATCGCCGTGACCGCGCTCGATGCCGAGACGCTGGACCGTGCCGGCGTTACCGACATCACTACCCTCGACACGGTGGTGCCAAGCTTTAACCTCAACGCCTCCGGTACCACGACCGGTGGCATCACCCTGCGCATTCGCGGAATTGGCACAACAGGCAACAATGTCGGCCTCGAAAGCGCAGTCGGCGTGTTTCTCGACGGAGTTTACCTGTCGCGTCCGGGCGTCGCTTTGGGGGATCTGCTTGACGTCGAGCGGGTCGAGGTGCTGCGCGGACCGCAGGGGACATTGTTCGGCCGAAACACCTCGGCCGGGGCTATAGACATCCGCACCAGGCCGCCTCAACTCAACATATTCGAAGGCTTCGCCAACGCGACCTATGGCAATTTCGACCTCATTAACGTGCAGGCCGGAGTCAATGTGCCGCTGGCCATGGACAAGGCTAGCCTGCGCCTCGCAGGGTCGTATCGCAAGCGCGACGGCTTCATCACCGGCCCTACCGGGGCAAAGAGCGGTTCGATCGACCATCTGGTCCTGCGCGGCCAGGCGCTGGTCGATTTCGGCACTGTTGGCACATTGCGTATCATCGGCGACTATGCCGAAGGGGACGACAATTGCTGCCACGCCATCTGGTTGCAGGATAGCCCGACGGTGAATTTCACCCGGTTCGGGCTCCCGGCAGATGGCGGGGCATCCAATGTCGGCCCAAAGGCGCTCAAGGACCTGCGCTCGAACGATGGCCAGTTCTACACGCCGCTCGAAAACTGGGGCATTTCCGGCGAGTATAATGTCGACCTGCCGGTCGGCGAGTTGACCTATATCGCCTCCTACCGTGAGTTCCAGAACCGTACTGCACTGGAAACCGACTATACCCAATTAAGGCTGTTTACCGCCGGGGCTTCGGATCAGGCACGCGCACTGGGCGGGCAGAATTTCGAACCCGACAATAACCCGACGAAGATCAAATCAACTACCCATGAACTACGGTTGCAGGGCGAGGCTTTAGGCGGTCGCCTCGACTGGTTGGTGGGCGGCTACTACTCCTGGGAAAAGATCAGCCAGCAGCTCTCGCTTACCCTGCTCGACCAGTATCAGGCAGGGGTCAGCGGCGGTCTGCTAGGTGCTGTCCCGCTCCAGCCTAACCCGCTGTTCCTGACCGCAGGCGGGGTATCGGCCACCGGCGATTTTGCGACCAACCGCTATGACCAGTCGGGCAAGTCCTTCTCGCTCTTCACGCACAACGTCTTGTCGGTCACGGATACCCTGGACCTGACTATGGGCCTTCGCTACGTCGACGAAACCAAGGACGGTTCCTATCGGCAGATCGAAGGCCAATATAATGCCTGCCTCGGCACCTTGCGCGCGGGTCCGGCCAATTTTCTCGGCGCGGGCGGGGTCGCCTTGAACTGCTTCGTCTTCGCAGCACCCAGCATCACCGTGCTGCAAGGCATCAATCCGGCACTTGCAGCCAATCCCCTCGCTCTTGCTCTCCTGCCGCGCGAGTTCGACAGCACTTTCAAGGATGATGAACTGGTATACACGGCCAACGCCACCTGGCGGCCGACCGATGACTTAACCTTCTATGGCGGCTTCACCCACGGTTTCAAATCGGGCGGCTTCAATCTCGATGCCTCGGCCGCCGTTGGCGGCGTCGATCCACGCTTCGATTCTGAACGGGTCGATGCCTACGAAATCGGCATGAAGGCAGACCTGTTTGGCCGTCGCGCAAGGGTCAACATTGCGCTGTTCGACCAAGTCCTGAAAGGTTTCCAGGTCCTCGAATTTACTGGCATCCAGTTCCGAACCTTCAATGTCGGCAAGGCGCGCAGCACCGGTTTCGAGATCGAGAGCCAAGCCCGGCTGTCGGACAGCCTGTCGGCCAATCTTGCAGTCACATACACAGACGCCCGCTACCCGAAGAATTGCGCGGTGCTCGGCCCAACCGCGCCGGGCTTCAGTGCCAACGCCGCGACGCTGTGTGGTGCCAAGCTGACCAACGCGCCCGATTGGACCGTGGTCTTCGGCGGCACCTACGAACGCCCGGTCGCAGGCGGCATGGAAATTTCTTTGACAGGCAGCGCACGCTATGAAAGCGCGCGGCGCACATCAACTCAGCCAAGCGAACTGCTGCGCCCCGATCTTCTGCTGCCGGGTGACATTCAGGAAGGCAATATCCGAGTCTATCTGCGCGCTGACCTGGGTGCCGAAGACGGCAGCTGGGCGGTAGAGTTATGGGGCAACAATATCTTTGACGAGCGGGTCCGGACCAGCACCTTCACCCTTCCGCTCCGGGGCGTATTGGGCAACCGGGCACGCGCATCGTTCGTGGGTGATCCGGCGACCTACGGGGTGACCGTGAGAACGCGGTTCTGATCCGGAGTTTCCCCACGAAAGTTTGTCATCCTCGCACTGTTCATGATCAGTTACATTGAGCTGGGGGCGTCCGCTTGCGCGCTAGACAGCCGTCAGGCCAAATGGCGAGGACAAGGGTGCGTCGGTGTCAGTAGCTTCGCGCCGCGAAGCTCGCGGTTCAGGCCCTCGCATGTTAATTTTTCTCGACTGCAAACTTGTCGTCCCCACAGCCACGGGATATTCGCGGCTCGCATCTAATGTCGCTAACCTTTCTGCCGTAGAGAGAGTGGGATTGGCCCATTTTGCCCCTGCCGTTCGTTCATCAACGTCGCGATGCCAGGTTCATTGCCCCACCTGCCAAACAGGCAGGTGGGGCAATTAGTCAAAGTTCTTTCCAGAATACCACCTTGGTTTGGCCCGGGGCGTAGAAGTCACGAATGCAAGCTTCTTCGGTGAAGCCGTATTTCAGGTAAAACGCCCGCGCACCGTCTTGTTCGGGATCGGTCGAAGTCTCGACAAGCAAAAGCCGACCGTTCTTTTCGCGCAAGGCACTTTCGACTTTGTGCACCAGCGCCGCACCGACGCCGCTTCGCTGAAGATCGGAAGCGACGGCAATGGCCAAAAGATTATAGGTTCCTTCGGTCATGCGTTCGGGTTCGCAATACGCAAATCCAGAAACCCTATCCTCCCTTAGAGTGACCAGCCAGAGATGCGGTGCGTTGCCACCAAGAAATGGCTCGGCCATCTCTTTCACCATCGACGATGGAAACAGTCCAGTGCTGTCGAGAACGAGCCGAACACCGGCGAGATCTTCGCGCCGCATGGCGCGTATAGAAAAATCGTGAGTCATGTAGAAAACCTAATTGACCGCAAACTGCGGTCCCCATTGAGCGTGTAGCCACGACAACCATAAGGGCTGCCAAGCGGACTGGGTGCACTACTCTCTATTGAGAGTTGAGGGAAAGTTAGGCAATCATGGACCGTGTTTTGCCCATAGCATTCGGTTCGTCAACCCTGCGAACACCCTCATCTCCGTCAGCTAACTTTCCGCCCATTCATTGCCCCGAAGGACGTCCTTGAAAGCGGTCATTCGTTCAGCCGCGAACAGACGACGGGGTTTTTGGGGAGTTCGGAATGCCCGCTATAGTGTTCGCAAAACAGTTAAAGCAGTTGGGCTGAATAACAAAAAGCTCGGCGTTGCCTCGTTACAAGAGGAGAAGTATCACATATCCCCGATGACTTGAACGGGGGAGCAGTCGGATGCGGGATCGGGGAATTTCGAGCCCTGGAACGAAGTCCTGGATCACAAGCGGCTTGGCGCTGGGCGGCGCGGCCGCGTTGATCTGGGGCATGCAATCGCCTGACCCTTACTTTCAATCGGTCGCCGCGGCCAAAACACTTGGTACGATTGTGCTGATCATCGCCATACTGATGACTGCAAATTACCGCTATACGCAGTCGCTCATTGGCAAGATGCAGCGCGGCGAGGACGTAATCGGTCGTTGGACCGTGGCACCCGATACGTTTTCCAAATTCTGTAGAATCGAACACGCTCGAAAGACACGCAAGAATAACTGGCGGATCCCGCGACAAGACATGTCAAATGGGCTCGAAGTGATTTTCACGCGGCAATCCGTTCTGATCGGAAACACGTGGTTTCGTCTCGCCGCAAATCCTGCTGTGTAAGGGTAAGTAATGAACGGATCGATTCTTTGTGGAGCAACTATCTTCCCGGGACTGATGTCAGCGATCCCCCCTTAAAATGATACAAAAATTCGTACCAATACCTTGCTTAAGACGAAGTGCTGGGAACGGGGAAATCCCGTGGGACTGTGGAGTTCACAAGGAATGTTTCGAGAGATGGAACCTGCAGGCTATTGAATCGGTAAGCTGCGTAATGTTTGTCAGCCGTACGCCCAATACGAGCTCTCAACGTTGCGCCATCGGGGGCGCAAAGCTCTCTGAGCTTCTGAGTCAACAACGCTGACTTCTGATGGTTCACATACAACGTCGAAGGTAGTTGACGGCAAGGATGGTTCGACCATTCCACGCAGGAAACGTGAAGCCGGTTCTTTTGCGAATCTGGTGAGAAATAACATGTTAATGCTCCGCAATTCCCATAACTGGGGATGCCCGTTCCTGTATATCGGTAGATATCTGACCGTTCACTATCGCTAGCCTTCTTCTCCAAAGGAGATGATTATGGCTGTTGTAAACTGCGTTGGCCGCAAGGCATATCGGCTCGATTTTCCGGATTTTGCTCAAGAGTTTCTCCGACGAAACCATGAATACCAGGCCCAATTCAGGCTGTTGATGGCGAGCTCGCGCCGCGAGGCTCGCTTGCCGGAAAGCTACAAAATGGCCCGTTTATGGGGGCTTGAATTTCCCGGTCGATCCTGATCTTGAAGCACGGGCCGATCCAGCGATCTGGCATTGTGGCGATGCTCCGTCGATTGCTGTTTTTCAACCGGGACGGGAAAGCGCGCGCGATGCAAAGCCGTCGCTGGCCGGATTGGTCATCGTTCGCGATCTCACGAATTGCGCGGGCCGACATTTGGTGCTGGACGGCCTCAAAAGCAGGCATCGTCTCCTTATCAGGCAATCGAGTCCGGATGCTTGTCGGGGATATATGGTGGCAGACGATGATTGGCTAGAGATCCGATATGCGGCCGTGCACGCTATTTACTGCTCATTAAGACCGGCCAGAAAAAACAGAATCTTACCGCTATTGGCTCCTACCAACTATCAGGCGCACAGGCTGACGCAGCTGCTTCGTATACTAGATTACTGTTCGCAGCATCCTCACGGATCGCCGACGATAAGGCAGATTGCGACGAACACCGTATATCCGAACTCTGACTTGGGGTCGGCCATCGCGTGGAAATCGTCTTCGGAACGGAGACAAACCCAGCGGTTGTTGAACGAGGCAAGATATCTGGCTCGGAGGGGGTATCGGTACTTGCTTAAAGGACAAATTGGAGGCGCAAGGCGATTGCAAATTGATCCTAAAGCATTATAAATCGGACGTTTCGCTGTCAAGGCGCACGGACGGTCCAGAGCAGGGGATTCGCAAACGGAAAGGGGTGCAGAGATCGAAGCGGGGAAGGCGATTGAAACGTCTTTCTTTGCTTTGGAGCGAGGCGACCGAATGGCGGCATTTTGGGAATGTACCGGCGGGTCGAGCGGTCGATGAATGCGCATGAATCTTGCAGAGGAATTTGCAGCACAGCTGTTGGAAATTGTTAATCAGAATGAACTGAGCGAGGCGCTTAAACATGCCTCGCAGCGTTTGGGCTTCGATCATTTCGCGCTTTCGCTCGAAAGCCGCGCAGTAATTGAGGACACGCAGGAAATCTTGGTGCACGACTATCCCGATGAGTGGGCGAAGGTCTACATCAACTTCGATCTGGCAGGACGAGATCCCGTTCGAAGAGCCTGTGACAAGTCCTTGGCAGGATTCGCATGGGACACCATGGAACGGCTCATTCCCATGACGAGGGGTGACAGGCAGATGTTGGCCGTCGGGAAGGAATGCGGCCTTGGCGATGGCTATACCGTGCCCCGACACCTTCCCGGGCTGGCGACAGGCACTTGTTCGTTCGTGGTCCGCCCGGACAGGATACTTCCGCGACGCCGGTTGATCATTGCAGAATTCGTCGGCACTCTCGCACTCGCCAGCGCACTCAAGATCAGCGGCATTTCGACGATGACAGCGCCTGCGAAACTGAGCGACCGCCAGCGCGAATGCCTGCTATGGGCCGCTCGCGGCAAGACAGCATTGGAAACCGCCATCATACTAGGAATCAGCACGGAAACAGTGATCCAGCATCTCAAGATGGCACGTGAGCGCTACGACGTCCATTGTCGGCAGTCGCTCATAGTCTCGGCACTCTTCGACGGTATGATCGGCTTTGGCGACGTATTCAACCGCCAGAGACTAAACTAACCGCCACTGGATCACGTATGGAAATCGAAGGGGGTTGAGGTCGCGCTGCGACCGCGTATCCCCAGTTATTGGTATACCGCTCCTCGGCAGTTGCTGCTGTGATAGTCGCAATGATCCACAAGACAGGCTACCATCATGTTTTGCTATGCTTCCCGGACCGTTCCGGTACCGCCCAATTCTACGCTGCAAACCATGTTCGAGGCCAGAAAGCGCGTTTTCGTAGACCTCCTGCGATGGGACGTTCCGGTCCTTGAAAACAGGTATGAGCTCGATCAATTCGATAATCCCGACGCTACCTATCTTGTGCTGACCAATGATGTTGCCGAACATCGGGCATCGGTGCGATTGCTGCGCACCGATCGTGATCACATATTGGGGCAGCTTTTTGCCTTTCTCTGTTCGGAAACCGTTCCATGTGGTGCGGGAATCCAAGAAATAACGCGCTTCTGCATCGAGCCGACTTTGCCACGGACGGAGCGGCGCGAAGCACGAAACCAGCTCGTTACCGCGCTTGTTCAGCACGCCATGCGTTTCGACATTACCGATTACACGGCAGTGGCAAATGTCGCGTGGTATCGGCAGATCGTTGAATTTGGATGGAAATGCCGAACACTCGGCCCGTCCCGGCAGATCGAAGGGCAATCCCTCGTTGCGCTCCACATTAAGATCGACAGCGACACGCCTCGCGACCTTGCCGCGACTGGCATATATAGCCCTCATGACTTCCATCTTGCCGGGATGGGAGGCCTTCAATGAAAGGCACGGTCAAAAGCACTGATTGGACGGCGCATCTTCTGCGTGACGGCTATTGTATCATTCCGGAACTTCTGCCTGCCTCGGTACTCACCAACCTCGAGCGGGAGTTGGAAGAGGATTTCCACAGCACGCCGTTCGGCGAAGGCGACTTCTACGGTTACCGGACCAAGCGTTTCGGGAGCCTTCTGCGGCGCTCGCGATTTGCTGCGGATCTGGTGTGCGAACCAACGGTGCTCCATCTCGCCCGCACGATATTGGAAACTGCCTGCGACCGCATTCAGCTGAACGTGGCACAGGCGATCGAAATTCACCCTGGCGAGATCGAGCAGTTTCCGCATTGCGATCATGACATGTGGGCGGGGGTCAAGGGGCAACACGAGTATCTGGTAAACGTGATGTGGCCGATCACGCCATTTACCGAATTAAATGGCGCTACGAGAATATATCCCGGCACTCATGTCCAGCAGCTGGACGATCTAGGACAGCTTGGCGATCCGATCGCAGCAGAGTGCAGCCCGGGTTCCGCGATCTGCTTTCTGGGGTCGACTGTTCACGGAGCTGGCGCGAACCATTCGGATGGCGTCCGGCGCGCCGTCGTGATCGGCTATAGCCTAGGCTGGCTCAAGCCTTACGAAAACCTTTGGCTTGCCTATCCACCACAGGTAGCCAAGGGCTTCTCTCGGGACTTGGCGGAACTTGCCGGTTACGCGCAGCATAAGCCCAATCTAGGCAATTATGAGGGTCAGTGCCCTTCGATCCTGCTGCGCGACGAGGTCCCCGAGTATCCCGCCGCCACCGATGCCCTCAGACCCGACCAGCAGGCTATCGTGCGCGAGTTTGCGAAGGGCAAGCGGTATACGGCATGAGCCCTTCCCATGTCCTCGAACCGACATATCAGAGAATCAAGCAGCGTTTGATGCAGGGAGCATGGTCGCCGGGCGAGCGGCTCGAGGCGCTCCGAATAGCCGATGAGTTCGGTGTCAGCATGACGCCGGTGAGAGACAGCCTGAACAGACTGGCAGGCGAGAGATTGGTCGACATGAAACCGGGAGACGGCTTTCGGGTGCCGACCATGAGCGAGAAGGCGTTTCGCGATATACTTTCGGTCAACGAAGTATTGCTTGAAACAGCGCTTGCCGATCCGCGCTGTTACACGATTGCTCCGACGTTCGAAAGTGCGACCCTTCATTATGCGGATCGTATCGCAGGCCTCTTCGATGCCATAGCCTCGCGGTCCCAGAATATCATCTGCAGCGAAATCATCCGGTCGCTTAGTGAACGGATGCACCATGTTCGCATGCACGAGCCCAAGATATTCGACGATGCGATGCAAGAACTAGTCGAATTGGAGCGGCTAGCGATGCCCGAACAACAGGGGTTTCGGAAAAAATTGAAGGATTATCATGAACGACGGCGCGCCGAAGTGGCCGCAATCATCGACCTAACGACCTGATCCCTACCGCCTCTTGCTGCCAAGCAGCGGAAAGAGGTCCGAAAGTTCCGATCGACCGCATCTTTGAGTCGGCTCCAAGGCGAGGGGTCAATCAATCTTGCGGCAGGCAAGATGCTCTCGGTCGAACCACTGAGTTGCGATGATACTGCTGGGTCGGTCGTCTACGATGCCAGTGATCCCCTCAAGCATTCCGCTACCGCCAAATATTGCCAAACGCCGTCCTGTACCTCTGCCCGCGGCAAGGCGTCGTGTTCGGTTGGCGACGCCTCATAGTCGCACCTCCCCAGTAAGCATGGCCTGCCGTTAGCAAGGATGGATACGGCACTAACCCCCGAGGTAGTTGATGGAAACACGGCATTTCGTCGAACAGCCCCTACCAGCAAACAATGACAAGGTGACCAAACGATGAGTTTAGAGGCTGTTACATCTGTTGTTAAAGAGTCGGACAGCAACGATGAAGATGGCGCCCGGACACCCCACCGTCATAGAAGCGAGTTCCGCCGCATTGCAACGAAGCGACTGCCCACCCAGGTCCGGGCAGCGATCCTTGATGCCGTCGGGAAAACGCTCAGAGGCAGCTCTTTCGACAGCTTCTCCATGGAGGAGGTTGCGGCGCACGCATCGATAAGCCGCAGGACGCTTTATAACCAGTTCGAGAACCGTAACGATCTGTATCGCGCTTTCTGCGAGCGGATGCTGAAGGAAGTGGCCGGCAGGGTTACCGACGAGATTCCCGAGCGCATGGCGCCGCAGGACGGGATTCTCTATTTCGTCGGGTGCTGCATGGAAGTCTACGGAAGCGCTGCCGCCGTGGACCTGTTGCTGTCGGTCATGCGCGACGGCAAGAGCCAGCCCTGGCTGGTCGAGGCCTATCATCGCGATATCCACGATCGCCTCGTGCGTGCCTGCGAGAATTACATCCTGAAGCAGACGCAGTCCGAGCCACTCGCGCCGGGCGAACCGCGTCATGTCGGCGAACATCTGGTCGGCACCGTCAGGGCACTCGCGATGGACAAATATATTTTTGGCAGAACTGCGCGGCAGACCGGCCCGACGCAAGAGCGGCTGAACCTACTCGCAAACGCCTATTCGTCGCTTCTGACCAACCGGCAGAAGCGACTGATCGGATAGAATAAAATTAGAGAAAATTTACAGTAGTGTGAAGAAATATACATGAATATTTGCTAATATTATTTCTCATAAAACAGTAACAATTTTGCAACATAGAATATAGATTATTTTTACCTGTGGCGTTTAATTCTTCAAACCTTGAAAAATATCGTCTATCGGCCCGTTCTCGTGTTTCGACGACGAAATCTGTCGGAAGACAACCTAAAATACAGTAATTTACAGGGAGAAAATTCGCGTGAGAACATATCACATTCAGAAGCTGTTGCGGGGCGCCGCGATAGCAGCCGTCGCTGCGGCTTCCATCGCCGGCAGTGCGGCGCAGGCGCAGGCGCAGACGGGCGAAGATGCTGCGGAACCAGCCGAAGAGATTATCGTTACCGGATCGCGGATCGCCCGGCCCAATCTCGACAACAGCACGCCGACCCTTGTCGTAGATTCGACGCTGCTCGATCGCCAGGGGTTCGAGAACATCGCCGACATCGCGACCTCGCTGCCTCAGTTCGCGCCGTCTTTCGGGGGTGGTCGCACGACCTCTTCCTTTTCAGGATCGACGGCGTCGGGGCTCAACACGACCAACCTTCGTAACCTTGGGGCGATCCGCAGCGTGGTCCTGATCAACGGACGACGTGTTCCGGGCGGCACGCCTTTGAGTACCGCAGTAGACTTCAACACCCTGCCGACCGCCAATATCGAGCGGATAGAGGTTGTCACCGGCGGGGCATCGGCCGTCTACGGTGCCGACGCGGTCGCTGGCGTGGTCAACATCATCACAAAACGCAAGTTCGAAGGCTTTCAGGCTGGTGTCAGCTATGGCATCGCGGAGCGCGGGTACAACAAGAATCCCGGCGGATTCATAATGTTCGGCACCAAACTGAACGATCGAGGCCATGCGCTGTTCACGGCGCAATACGCCTATGAAGGCCTCGTATCCTGTGCCGACGCATATATCTGCAGCACCGACATACGCTATAACAACCCGGCCGAAGGCCCGGTTCGCGCCCCCGACACCGGCACAGCTGGCGTGCCGCCTCTTTCAGGCGTGGTGCCGGGCGGGCGCTTCTTCATTGGCGCGGGTGCGACCGCCATCAATCTGACCCGCAATCTTCAGACTGGCCAACTTCAGCCCTTCAATATCGCTCGCGACGGCTTCAATCGCAATCCGGAACGTACGCTTGCTATTCCAACGAGGCGATTGCTGTTCGCTGGCGAAGCCGAGTACGAGATCAGCGATGCCGTGACCGCTTACGCCGAGTTCAATTATGGCCGATCGTCGACCAATGGCCCGATCGAGGCGGCTCCATTCCAGACGTCGACAAACCTCTTCGGTGGGCGACCCGGTGTGCCTGGTGTTCCAGTCACCATCCCGGTCAACAATCCGTTCTTCCTCGCTGCGACAACGGCCGACCAACGAGCGCGATTGACGCCGGCGCAGATCGCGAACGGCATAGAGTGGTCGCAGCGTTTCTCGGAATTCGGAAAGCGCGGCGCAACCAATGAACGAAATACCGTTCGTGTCGTGGGCGGGTTGAAAGGTGAGTTTGCGCTCGGCGGATCAAATTGGAACTGGGACGCGTCCTATGTCTACGGTCGCACCGAACTCAATAGTCGTACGGATGGACTTGTCGGCACGGACCGCCTTTACTACGGGCTGCGCGTAGAAGCCGATCCGGCCAATCCCGGACGCTTTAGATGCATCGATCCCGGCGCGCGGGCACAAGGCTGTGTTCCGATCAATCCGTTCGCTCCATATACGCCAGAGCAGATCAAATATGCCGTCGTTGCTGCAGGCCAGAGCGGTATCAGTACGTTGCACGACTTCAATGCCTTCGTGTCAGGATCGCCGTTCGAGCTGCCGGCCGGACCTGTCAGCGTCGCCCTTGGTGTCGAATACCGAACCTTCTCGGGCTTCCAGGATGCCGACGAGGCCATCGAACGTGGTCTCACGACCGGTAACCAGATCAGCGATAACGAATTCGTGAAGACCCGCACCAAGGAAGCCTATGGCGAACTGGTCGTGCCGATCTTGCGGGACGCAACGCTCGCCCGCAAGCTTGAGTTGGAGGCCGGGTATCGGATCTCCGACCCCAATAAGGGCGATGCCTATCAAACCTGGAAAGTAGGCGGAACCTGGGAGCCGTTGGACGGTGTGCGTTTTCGCGGCGTACGAGCACGCGCCGTTCGCGCTCCGACGCCGGGTGAACTCTCCGGCGTAGCTCAAACCTTCGGATCCGTCGATGACCCGTGCCGTGATGTCAACCGTAACGCAAATGCGACCAGAGCGGCCAACTGCACTGCGGACGGCGTCCCAGCCAACTACAATCCGCCGCTCTCCATCCAGCAGAACGTCGGGGGCACGATCGGCGGAAATCCAAACCTGGCACCGGAGAAAGCCGATACCTGGACGTATGGCGTGGTATTTGCCCCCACGTTCCTGCCGGGCTTCGCGCTCACGATCGATCGCTTCGACGTTACGATCAACGGTTTCATCAATACCGTGGGGCGCCAGACCAAGGTCAA
>JAESFX010000184.1_pt1 | contig 54113 bp, 39 predicted proteins | sample 9269501 | NCBI WGS metagenome assembly JAESFX01 (sample SAMN14515570, study PRJNA621655) | algae metagenome | isolation source: Desmonostoc geniculatum HA4340-LM1 and co-occurring heterotrophs from cave... | place: USA: Maniniholo cave, Kauai, Hawaii | collected 2009-07-28
GTTAGAACGCAACATAAGGGACACCTGCCGATCGTAATAGTTAATACTATTATACAACATTAACGCGGTGTCGTGGTAAATTAATTGAATGTAAGAAAGGCTGTCGAGACTTTCTCGACAGCCTGAGAAAGCAGCCTCAACTAATGAGGCTGCTTTTATTTGGAATGAAGCATGTGGAATGAAGCATGTGGAATGAAGCGCAAAGAAAACGGCGTTATTGGAATGCTCCAATTACCGCCGTTTTTATGTTGTATTCGCTTATTTAGGTAAAGCCGCGTTATGAATAATGGATGTCATGCGTTGATGCCATTCGATGTCTCTCCACATGCCCTTGAATTGCGGCCCGCAGAAGTTGCTGGTCGATATAGCCGCCCAACGGCCGGTACTTGCAGCATGTTTAACGCCAAGCTCGCACAGCTCAATGATCCAGTCCCAATTCAGCAGAGGCCAGTCCTTGTAATCGACGATTCCCCAGCATTCCGTCGTTACGAGCGGCTTGCCAGTGTCCCTTGACCATTGCGCCGCCGTATCGATACCCTTGTACATGAATTGTTGCCAGTATTCCGGTTTGCTCTTGTACAACGTTTCGGCATGCTGGACCATGTTATCGTATCCGGCCGAAGAGAATCGCTCGTAGTTATAGCCAACCTGCGTATAGAAGTCACTCCACTGAGCCATCCAGATGTGGGGCTCCAGGAGATCCATAAAGGAAACATCTTGCGTGCTCAACGTATCAAACTCGGAGCAAACCGAGTAACAATATTCCAGGTTGGGGTATGCGCTGCGCAACGCTGAGATGCTGTCCCGCATCCAAGCCGTCCCTTCTTCGGAAGCGCGAAGCACCTCTTCGCCAGGTGCTTTGCCAAGCGCCGGAGCCAGCCACGGAGCCCAACAGCTAATGGGGAATTCATTGCAGAGATCGACGTATAAGATATGCTCCATCAGTTTTTCTTCTTCCATAATATTCAAGACCGATATCCAAATATCAGCCATGTCTTTAGGCGACTTAATGTTCATACGATGATTGTCAACGTCTTCGCGGAACCAGGTAGACAGTGCTACGAGGATGTTTTTTCTTCCGCAAGCGCGAATAAACTCGACAAGATTGCGGCGAAGGTGCGAGATTTTGGTTAAGGTAGGCGCTCCCCAATCCTGTACGCTCCACTCCGGCTTCAATGTCCACTCCTGTTCAGGCCCAACCGCCATTAAGTGGGGGTACGCGTCAATTCGAACGGCATCGTAGCCCCTTACCTTGAGTTCGTCTAGCACTTCGTCCCAATTCTCGTATCCGGCACCCGGCCAGCGTCTTTCCAACCAAGAAAAATCCCACATCGTAATGGCCAGCGGGTGCTCTAACTTCTTCAACATATCATGTGCCTCCCATATGCAAGTTTAGGCGGATGAATCTGATAGGTTTTTCTATCTGCCTACCTTAAGTATAGGAAGGGCAAATTCAAGTAGCTATAATAAAATGTTTGCTTCATATAAGGATGTTAGGCTTTAGCGCTAATTGACCAATAGATTGCTATACGGACAGAATCTGAGTATTGTAAGCGCTTCAATACACATGGTAGATTGATATTGCAAATGGGAGAAGCAAGGGCCCGGCTTCAACCCGGCAATCAGAAGGAGGGACATTTGTATATGTTCAAGCAAACAATGAAAAGAGGGCGTTATGCCCTGCTGGCAGTTGCAGTTATGGGTACAACCATCCAACTTCAATCGCCATTGCAGACTGCAAGCGCCTCAAGCGAGTCCGTTCAAACATGGCTTACGACAGCCGATCAGACCAATCTGCTCTCGCAGCAAGCAGCTCTAAGCTTCCAGCAAGACGGATCGGGCGGTCCGACAGCGGTTATTCAGGTGGACGATTCCGTCACTTATCAGCCCATTGAAGGATTCGGCGGCACAATGACGGAATCTTCAGCATGGCTCATACAGAACAAGATGAACGCGCAGCAAAGAGACGTGCTGCTGAATGATCTCTTCACCGATTCCGGAATCGCGTTAAATTATTTACGCCAGCCTATCGGCGCAAGCGACTTCACTCACATCGGCAGTTATACGTATAATGATATTGCGTCGGGTACGGATTACGGCTTGCAACAGTTCGACATAAGCAAGGATGCAGACATCATCTCGACGTTCAAGCAAATTCAGAACCGCAACAATCGCTTGCGAATTATGGGAACACCGTGGACAGCTCCCGCATGGATGAAGGTAGATAAAACGCTGCACGGCTCCTATCTGAATTATACGGATTCCGGCGTATATCAAGCGTTAGCGGACTACTTTGTCAATTATATCGAAGCGTATGCGGCGAACGGACTGAATGTAGACACCATTACGATACAGAACGAACCGCTTCATACGTCATCCAGCTATCCTTCCATGTCCATGTCGGCAGGGGAGCAAAGAGATTTTATTAAAAATTATCTTGGACCTACATTTGCTGTTAATCAGATTGACACCAATATATTGATGTTCGACCATAACTGGGACATCGGCGAGAGCTATGCGTCAACGGTTCTAAGCGACCCTGGCGCTGCCCAATATGTGGACGGCATTGCCTGGCATTGCTACGGTGCTACGACACCGGAAGTGCAATCCAATGTTCACAATAGCTTCCCGAGCAAATCCCATTACTTATCGGAGTGCAGCGGTGGAGGATGGGCAACAAACTTTGGGGATAACCTGAAGTGGTTAACCCAACACTTGATAGTGGGCTCCACTCGGAACTGGTCGCGCAGCATCCTGCTTTACAACATTGCTCTTGATACGGCAGACGGACCTAAGAATGGTGGGTGCCCGAATTGCAGGGGGATCGTAACGATCAATCAGGCAAACGGTGCATACACGAAAAACGTTGAGTATTATGCCCTGGGTCATGTGAGCAAGTTCGTGAAGGAAGGCGCCCATCGGATGTCTTCGACAGCAGATGCGAACGGAGTTCAATCGGTAGGCTTCAAAAACCAAGACGAAAGCAATGTACTCGTGGCAGTCAATACGAGTTCGGGGACGAGAGATTTTAAGGTGAAGTGGGGCAATCAATCGTTCTCCTATTCCCTGCCCGCATCCGCAGTTGCTACTTTTGTTTGGGAGGGTTCAATTGAAGGGCAAACAAGTGGGCTTCAGAATGGCGGATTCGAAGCCGGCAACTTAACGGGATGGCAGGGCTGGGCGCCATCAGGTCAAGCAGCGGCACACAATGTGGATTCGGGCGGTCAGCGCAGCGGAAGCTATAAGCTTGTTCATTGGGCGCCGAATGCTTATCAGCAAACGACCTATCAAACGATATCAATAGAGAACGGGACATATAATGTTAGGCTATATGCACGTTCAGGCGGCGGTCAGAATGGGATTCAAATGCAAGTGAACGGATACGGCGGGGGGCAATTAACCGCTCATTTACCGACGGGTGCAATAACCGATTATACACCATACAGCGTTCAGAATTTAACGGTTACGACAGGTCAAATATCGGTCGGAATCTATTCTAACGGAAACGCTAATAATTGGGCAGTATTCGACGACATTGAGATTATCCCTGCTTCTTAATTAAAGAAGCAATCCCGACATCAGTCGGGATTGTCAATTTCGATTCTTGCTGCAAGCCACTATAAGAGCCGTATAAATATCAAAAACGATTATATAGGGTTTGTAAATCCCCTTTCACTTAATGAGTACTAGGTATCATTTCTCATTTAAGAAAGGGGATTTTTGTATGACTATCACAACCGATGGGTACATCGTCTCCTATTTCAAGTAACGTTAAAGGTGTTTCGAAATTGACAATATTGACGATTGCGTCATGGCTGTATACTCGCTGGAGAGACAGGAAGGCTGTTTCTTGGCAAGCAAAGCTCTCGGCTCCATGAAGAGAACGAAGCGTGAATGGTATGACTTGGCCGTACAGCGCATGATCGAGCCGGAGCCTGTGTTTGGCACGATGAAGAACAATTGTGACTTAAATGGCTTGCAGCCTTACGAGCTCGAAGTCATCGAAGACGGACCACTGTCCTGCGCCCGCGTTCGACCAGATGCCCAAAGTAAGAGAGCCGTTCGTCACGACAATGTTGTCGATCGTTTGTTCCTGCCAGTCGCTCACGGACACCTCGATGGCGTTCTGCAGCTCGCCGCCCCCGTAGTTTTTGACGAAGAAGTGAGTGGCCGTCTGACCGCCGCCCGAGCGGGACCATACTTTGGCGCGATACGTGCCATTCGGAATGCTGACCGTCTGCTCCGTAAGCTGCTGGTAGGCGCCGGCTTCCCAATGGACGAGCTTATAGGAGCCGCTGCGTTGCCCGCCGCTGTCTACCTTGCCGGCGACAAGCTGGCCGGAAGGCTGCCACTGCGACCAACCGGAGAGGGAGGCCGATTCGAAGCCGGCATTATTCAGAGCGATAGGCGTTACGGATGCCGATTGAATCGTCACGTTGACGTTGTCCGCGAACGACTGGGTATTATCTCAATTTACAGAATCGTTAGCCGATAACGTGAGAGTGGAGATTGAAGGAGCAAACGACGCGCCGGACACGATGAGCCCGACCGACCTGCATCGCTGGAGGCTCCGGTCGTGACGACGACCACCGCCACACTTAAGTGGGAGCCTTTCTCGGACGATGTCGGCATCAGGAAGTACATTGTTTATCGGGATGGCGTCGAGATCGGACGTACGCCGGATTCGCGGTATAAAGTAATCGGACTCGTGCAGTGAGAATACCGTAAAAGCGTACAAGGAAGCATTGAATCTTCTTTACGACTACGTAAAGAGTGTAACGGGTCTATCTTTAGCAGAAATTTCATTCGAAAACATTACAAGCCAAATCATATTAGAATTCCTAGATTGGCTGGAAAACTCGCGCGGTTGCTCCGTTTCAACACGGAACCACCGTCTGTCCTGTATACGATCATTTTACAAATATGCGGGCAATATGGATATGACAGTAACGGCATACATCTCAGATGTTCAGAAAGTTCCGGTTAAGAAGTTGCCTTCCTCTCAGTTGCTCAAGTATTTCAGTGAAGACGCACTAAAGATCATCCTAGACCAACCCGACACGAATACCTTGAAGGGCATACGCAATCTGTTTTATATGATTCTGCTGTATGATACAGGAGCAAGAAACCAGGAAATCCTTGATTTAAAGGTTTCAGATATCTATGCTTCCGGCAAAAACTCTTATGTATTGGTGACGGGAAAAGGAAAAAAGACAAGGATCGTTCCGATTATGCAAAAAACCGTAGAGCACTTCAACAGATATGTAAATTTATTTTGCGATGGAAAAATCACCGATGACCCTTTATTTTACGTCATCCGAAAAGGAGTGAAACAGAAAATGTCTGACGACAACGTCTCAAAATTCATAAAAGCTTATGGTGCTAGTGCGAGAGTCAAAAGCAATCTTGTTCCGGCAAATCTGCATCCTCATATGTTTCGTTTCGTCATGCCAGAGCTATTCACTTGTACCGCGTCCGTATGCCTCTTGGCTCGGGCATGCTCAAATGGAAACCACGCTCATCTATGCATATGCTGACACGAATATGAAGCGAGAGGCTATAGAGAAAGCTACAAGCAAAAGCAATCCCTTGATCAGTTCTGATGTCCAGCCGATGTGGAGATACGATGAATCGATGATAAAGAAGCTGTACGGATTAGTTTAATGTATTATCCCGACTTTAGCTGGCCATAGCATTGAAAATGCTTGAGTTTTCAATACTTTACGGCATCATCAATGCGAAAGTCGGGATAACATATTTTTCGGGTTAAGTGGTGTGGGAGGTCGGCTACTCAAATAATGAGTAGCCTCCTACCCGATTGTAGAACGGTGTATGATGAAACCCATAAAATATGACCCATGACCATAATTCGGTGTTTTCGGTAATAGAGGAGTCCTTCATACTTGAGTCAAGACTTCAAGCTATTAAAGGAGAAATGTATATTGAAAAACCAAATGTGGACATGGACAGTAAAGTTCGAACCGAACAAGCAATTCTATGAAGGTGAGCTTAATCTACCTTCAAAAGGTTTGATTCGTGCAGCTTTCAGTTGCTCGCGCCCGTTCCGCCTATGGGTGGACGGTCGTTTAATCGCTGTACAGACCTTATATTGGAGATCGTATCAGAGAGAAATTAAGGGAGAGCTTATCATTCCTGCTTCTTCCATGACCGTTTCATGGCGTCTCGAGATAGGAGATCGACCCGAAGTTCCGCTTCATGTTGGGATGCACTGCCCGTCGAGGAATCGTCAATACGTCATGAAAGCTTTGTTGGAACAATATCCGGATGTATTCAGAGCAGAGTGCTCAGTCGGTAACTTTTCATTGAATCGGCCTTTGGCGCTGTATTTCACACCGAGGCAGCATATAAGAGATGGAGTCACTTGGCAAGAGTTGGAGGTACAGTCGTTTGAAGCACAATCCGTGCCGTTGTCGATTGAGCTTAGAATATTATCGCAATCCCAGAAGTTTGACATACAGTTTGTATCGGATGTTGAACCGTACATGGCAGAGGAATGCACCAAGCAAGGCGATGAAAGGTTTGGCATACGAAGGTTTCATGTTCCGGTGGCGAATGCTCGCAAGCCTCTCCCACAGCTTCGCGAGCAGGGTGAAGATCAACGTGTGGAGCCATACTCGGAAGAGGCGTGCGACATTCCATTGCTTCTGAAATCGGCAGCATCTGATGTCACCTTTCAATTTCCTGTATATGAGAGTAAAGGGAGGCTGGCTCCAAAAAGGGAATATTCCGATATCGCATGGCCGGAATATGCAGCAAACCGAGAGAGGCTGCCAGTCTTGCAGGTTCCAGAAGATTGGGCGTTCCTCTCGTACCTTTATGATGCCGCATGGCAAATGCTGCATGGCCTTGTTCGATATCCGGCCGCAGACAGCGGATTACCGAATGCTTATTTGGGGACAGCAATGAAGAGCTTTGGCAACGAGCTGTTCGTATGGGATAGCGCGCTGACAGCCATGTGCACGAAATACGGTTATCGAAGGTTTCCGATATATGCGACGCTTGATGTGTTATATTCCTTTCAATTTGACGGAGGTTACATCCATCGCGAGCATGACACTCGTGACGGACAACCCGTGTGGTACGAACCGGATTTCGGACCGAATCCTCCTCTCATGTCCGTAGCGGAATGGAGTCTGTTCGAAACGACAGGAGATGATGCTCGCATTCGCAAAGTGTATCCGGCGCTTCGGGCTCAGCACGAGTGGATTCGTCGGCATCGAAGGTTGCCTGATGGCACCTATTGGACAACCGGTCTGGCGAACGGTCTAGACAACTCTCCATCGCTTGGTGATGGTTATCCGGATTTAACGGCGCAAATGGCTCATGATGCCGAGGTTCTGGCCCTTATGGCGGAATTGCTAGGTTTGACTGAAGACGCGTTGCATTATGGCAAGGAACATGAAGAGATTTCAGTTTGTATGAATGAGAATCTTTGGTGTTCGAACCAGCACATATACGCCACTTCCCTTGAGAACGGGGGACATCACCAGAATAAGGTGGTGACGGCATTCTGGCCGCTATGGGCAGGGATTGTACCGCCTGACCGTGTGCAATATCTTGTCGAACATCTTGACGATGAGAGAAGCTTCAATCGGCATCATCCCCTTCCCAGCTTGGCGGCAGATTCTCCTGAATATGAACCGGGGGGCAATTATTGGAGAGGTTCGGTGTGGACGCCTACGGTTTATGCAAGCTTGAAAGGATTTTACCGTGCCGGGTGCAGACGTCAAGCTGTCCATTATTCGCTCACTCATTTGAGAAGAATGTATGAGGTTTATGAACAAACCGGTCATTTATGGGAAAATTACAGTTCGGAATCATCCAGTCCAGGTAGTCTGTCGATGCCGGATTACAGCTGGAGCGCTTTGACGCCGATCGCGCTAACCTTGGAAGTGGTGATGGGGTTGCAGCCAAACGCATACGAGAGAAAGCTGACTTGGAGGCCTTCAACAACTGAAAGGCTGGGTGTTGAGCGGTATCCTCTAGGTGAGCACGACGTTGATGTGTTGCAAACCCCTGAGGCTGAAGGGATGAGAATTCATGTGAGGACCGATTGCTCGTTCGAGCTTGTATATGAACGAGGTGAGCTCCATGGCAGTTTCCATTGCGTGAAAGGATCACAGACATGGCTGTTGCCGTGGATGTAACGTTTTTTTGTACCCGAAGCTTGAATTTGAACAATGTCAGCCACACAATTCTAATACCAGTCCAACAATTCGGACTAGTCGATGAATAAGTGTAAAGTCATACTAACCTCAGGAATGCCGATCTCTGCTCAGTAGTGGAGATCGGTTCATTCCTTGAATATGTCGAGAGGAGTGACTGGTTATCAACAGCAAAGGCGCACGAAACAAAAAGTTGTGGAGGTTTGGAATGACTTCAGGGAAGTTGTTCAGAAGAGGGTTTAGTGGAACGATGGCTTTGGCAATGGCTGCAGCATGTATTTTCCCAGCTCTTAATGACAGCGCTTACGCAAGTGAAAGCAGTGCCATTTATTATGTTTCTTCGAATGGGAATGATGACAATCCTGGCACGCTTGAGCAGCCTTTCCAAACCATCGGGAAAGCCGCCTCCGTGATGGAAGCAGGGGACAAAACAGTTGTACGGGAGGGCACTTACCGAGAGGAGGTCGCACCTGCCCATTCAGGTACGGAGCAATTGCCCATCCGGTTTGAGGCTTACCCTGGAGAATCCGTCACCGTTAGCGGCTTGGATGTGGTGTCGCCTCAAGCGTGGAGCTTGCCAGAAGGCAGTGATATTTATGAGGCAGAAGTGATCATGCCGTTAAGTAATGAGAATCAAGTATTTGTGGATCAACAGCTTCAAACCATTGCGAGATATCCTAATAAAGGCACGCCTGAGCTGATGAGTATGGGTGAAGTTCTTACTGTTGACTGGAAGGTAGACAATGCTACGGTCATTAAGGACGACGAGCTGACGGAAGAGGCTGGGTTCTACGAAGGAGCAACGTTATGGATTCAAGATGAATGGCATTATAATTACTACACCGCACCCATAACCGCTTCAGCGCCAGGTGAAATCGCTTATGATTGGACGGGACAGCCTGACCAGTTCCCGAAGCCGGCTGCTGGAAGCCACTATTTCGTATCCGGGAAGCTGAATTTGCTGGATACGGCTGGAGAATGGATGTACGAGTCAGGCAAGCTCTATCTCAGAGCGACTGGCGATGTCAATCCTGCCGAGCTCGAAGTCGCTTATAAGGCCAGGAGGTATGCGTTCGACGTCAGCGGCCGAGCACATGTTCAAATCAGCGGAATACGGATGGAAGCAGCGTCTGTCAAAACCGATGCAGAATCCACACATCTGCTTCTGGATGGCGTAGATATGGAATACGTATACCACTCCAATGACAATCAATATCCCGATAGTCCGGGCCTGGTGGATCCGTGGAACGAAGATCGGGGATTTACGATTTGGGGAGATCATTCCACCATTCAGAACAGCCAAATTCGTTATTCATCTGCAAATGGCATTAAGATTAATGCGAATGGCGTTAGAGTGCTGAACAATCTCATCCATGACATCGGTTATAACGGAACGCACGCAGGCGCGGTAAACAACGTAAACACCGACCTGTCACTCGGCAATCAAACACTTATTGCCTATAACACAATCAAGCGGGTAGGAAGATCGGCTATTCCTACCGATGTCCAGAATACGCGCATTACGCATAATGATATATCCGAGTTTATGATGATAGCGACAGACGGAGGAGCTCTGTATTCCTGGGGCGCCGAGGCTAACGGCACCGTCGAAATCGATCATAATGTCATTCACGACAGCGCCGAGGGGAAGATGGCTGTCGGCCTTTACCTTGATAATGGAACAAAAGGTTATCTCGTTCATCACAATGTCGTGTACAACGTGGAAACGACCATGTTCATGAACGCGCCAAACAACGACAACAAAATCTATAACAATACGTTATACGGCGGCAGAGCTATTGGCGTCGTGGTCATGCATATCCATAATGTTCAAGTGGGAGCCGATTGGCGCGGCAACGAAATTTTCAACAATATACTGGGACCATTCCTTCCAGGGGATCATGCGGCAATCGGACACAATTTGTACAGCCATTATCTGGACCATCGATTCGTAGATGCCGAGAACGGCAATATGAGCATTCAACCCGGTTCGGCGGCTCAGGATCAAGGCGTTGTCATTCCAGGCATCACAGACGGTTATGAAGGTGCTGCGCCCGATGTCGGAGCTTACGAGATCGGCGCAGAGCCTTGGACCGCAGGATGGAATCCTGCCCGCAATGTCGAGGATATGACTTATGAATTAACCCAGGTGAACTTCACGCCAACCTACGGGAATGCTTTCTTGGAGGAAGATAATATTAGCGGTGTCGACATGATGAGGAGCGGCGGGTTTGAGAATGGCAAGACAGGTTGGGACGAGGACTGGTACGAGACCACGACTGTCGTGGACAATCCAACCTATGAAGGTGCGAAGGCGCTTAAACTTGGTCCCGCTGGCGGCGGAATGGCGCAGTGGATCAAGGTCGAGCCGAATACGACTTACTATATGTCCGCCGCTCAAATGTCCAATAATTACGAAATACCGAACACGGTCGGCATTCATTTCTATACGGACAGAGATCAGGAGCTGATCTATCAGTATTTCCTGAATACAGGGACCTCTACGTATTCAAGAAAAGGCGTATTCTTCACAACGCCGGATAACAGTACGTATATACGCGTCTATTCGGCGGGATGGACGGAAGGACAGGACAATTATGTAGATGATATCAGGGTGTTTAAACCTGAATATCACGAAGATTATCCGGCAGAAGTACGGCAATCAGAGAAGCCGGAGCCGCCTAAGCCCACTGTCTCCAGTGAAGAACCTCAAACGCTTAATTATGCGCTGAAACGTCCTGTATATGTATCTTCAAACGAGCTAACCGTAGAAGGTAACCCTGCATGGAACGTCGGCGAATTTGCGGTTGACGGTCTGTCCTGGACGCGTTGGGCGAGTGAATGGACGCTTCCATGGGAAGAAAATCCGAAGTATCCGCAGTGGATATACGTCGATCTTGGGGAGCCAAAGACCATATCTCAAGTCCGATTGCTGTGGGAGGGTTCGTTCGGCAAGAGCTACCGCATTCAAGTGTCGAATGATGCGACGGAATGGGCCGATGTATTCGTAACGACTTCGGGCAACGGCGGCTGGGATAATATCCAATTTGATGCGGTAGATGCCCGTTATGTCCGCATGTATGGCGAAGAGATTAGCGGAAATTCGTTCGGATTCTCCCTCTACGAATTTGAAGTGTATGGACTGGATAACGAACATTATGAGCAAGGCAATCTATTGACGAATTCGGGGTTTGAGGAGGGCACGCTGTATTGGTCCGACAACACGGATTCGGGCGTATTCACTTCGGCTCCTGTGTTTGAAGGCCAACGTTCCTTACGATTGCAGGAAGGTCCCATTCAATTAGAGCAAACCGAGCTCGTAGAAGTAAAGGGCAACACCGATTATATGTTGATTGGCGCGGGGAAAGTAAGCGGTACCCCAGTGAATGGAGAACAATTGGAGTGGGGGATTGATTGGCTGAACGGTGATGGGGATTGGATACGAACCGACGCCATTCCTTATACCCTTACCCAATACGCTACGGAATGGAATACCTTTCTCTCCCCTGAGGAAGCTGTGCAGGCCAAAGTATGGCTGAGCAAGAGCGGCGGCAGCGAATCTCAGTTTTATCTTGATGGGCTGAATCTATTTGAGTATGCCTTCCCTCAAGGCAATCTCATACAGAATGCAAGCTTTGAGAGCGACTTGTCGAACTGGAACATTACGGACGGCGACCCTCTGCATGCTGGAATTGAAGTGAGCGATCCTGCTCGTCAAGCTAGCCATGCCATCATGACGGGCCCGAGTCAAACCTATCAACGCGTCGATGTCCCGGTACCAGGCGCGCTCTATAAGCTGCAGGCATGGGGTTATGTAACCGAGGCGCTAGAGGATGGCGCGGCGGCACAAGTAGTCGTAAAGGAGTTGAATACGGAAGGACAAACTTTGGCCGTGCATACACTGGATTTCGGGCAGGAACACAGTTATATTCGTAAATCAGACTCCTTTCATGCCCATCCATCCTCTGCTCAGTTCGAAGTGGAAATGATACTCGAGACGACAGGCGAAGCCAGATTCCATGTCGACCAAGTTACCGTAGCTCCTCAGGCTGATGACAATCTTGCTCCAGTATTCGAAGAACAACAGACGGAATACCAGCTGAAGAGTGGAGCCGCAGTGAACATCTACTTGAAAGCCATGGACGAGAATGCAGGAGATCGCATCGTATTTACTTCGGCAGGATTGCCTCAGACAGCCAGCCTGGCTCCGTTGACCGGTTTATTCAGTTGGAAGCCTTCAACCTCCCAAGTTGGCGAGCATGAGGTGACGTTCACCGTCTCGGATGGCAAAGACACAAGTGATATCGTTTTCCAATTTGAAGTGGTAGAAGATGATTATGACACCGAACCTGACAATGGAAGCGGCAATGGTAACAGTAACGTTCCCCCTGTGAACCTGGGGCAGCTCCTGCCGCTTGTGAGAGATGGAATGGCAGTTGCGGAAGTGACGCTCGAGAATTGGAAGCGCGCAATCCAGCAAGCGGAGAGCAACCCAGAAGGTAAAGTAATCTCTATTGGACTGAAAGAGATTATGGGAGCCACAAGTTATCAATTATTGATACCCTCTGCCGTCTTTGACAGCAGTAACGACTTGGATTCCGTAGTGCTGAGTACGCCATTAGGGGATATGCAACTACCGCTTCAAATGTTCAGCCAGATGGATCTAACAGATGCTGATCGCATTGGTATAGCCATCACTCAGAGTCATTTAGACAATTGGTCGGCTCCATGGGCAGTAACCCTCTCCAACCGTCCGATTGTCGATCTGCAAATTACAATTGATGGAACAAAGGTAGATTGGAGCAACAGCAAGAGGCATGTCACAGTGAGTCTGCCCTATCAAATAGGTGATTTCGAGCAACCGCAAGCAATGACGGTTTGGCATTTGGAGAAACCTAACAAAGTCAATCCTGTTCCAAGCGCAAGGTATAATGCAGCAACAGGTAAGATTACATTTCAATTGCATCATTTCAGCACCTATGCAATCGTGCATAATCCAATAAAGTTCAAGGATGTGCCGGCAAATCATTACGCAAAAGATGCAATCGAAATACTGGCAGCTAAAGGTATTGTGTCTGGGAAGGGGAATAATCGATATGACCCTCAAGCGATTATCTCGCGCGCCGATTTTGTATTACTGCTGTTAAGGGCATTGGATGTTCCTATGGAGAAGGCCAAAGCAACGTTCCAGGACGTCAAGCCATCGGATTATTATGGGGCGGCCCTGACAACTGCCCATTCGCTTGGAATCGCGTCAGGGGACGGAACGAACTTTAATCCCAAGCATTCTGTAACACGCGAACAACTAGCTGCACTGACATTTAGAGCTTTAATGGCCGTTGGCATGCCTTTACCTGCAACGGAAGGCAACGCTCTAGAAGCTTACGATGATTCCGATATGGTGTCGCCATATGCTGTTCGTGGTTTTGTAGCTCTGCTAGATGCAGGAATCATGGTCGACCAGCAAGGATTGCTGCAGCCTAATACCGCAGTAACTCGCGCAGAAGCTGCCGTAATCATCAAAGAGATGATGACTTGGCTGTATGCGTAATTTAACGAAATAGCAATGGCTTGAACCTCGCAGCGCCGACACCTATGGGAAGTGTCGGCGCTGCTTATTTTAATCAGATAAAATGAGGAGGCATTCTAATCTTATGGAAAAAATAAAATTGGTATTTCTGAGTAAAACGTATATGGTCCTCATCGTTCTCATGTGCGTCACACTGCTTTACCCATATGTAACGCCAGAGACACGATTCCTTTCTATTTCAGCCGCGGCGGGAATAACCTATTATGTAGATGGAACGAACGGAAATGACAGCAACACAGGAACAAGTTTATCTCAAGCTTTTCGAACTATTCAAAAGGCTGCTTCAATTATGCAGGCGGGGGATACGGCGTTCATTCGAGGAGGTACATACAGAGAAACCGTTACACCCTCAAATTCGGGTACTATGGGCAATCCGATTACATTTAGGCCATACAACAACGAAACTGTGACAGTGACAGGTCTGGATCTTATTTCATCTTCTGGATGGGCCGTGCACCAGGGAAACATCTACAAAAAAAACATCACTTTAGCACTTGGCGATGGTAATCAAATTTTTGTTAACGGTGAGATGATGAATGAAGCCAGATTTCCAAACAAAAACAATGCTGCAAACGTTCTAATGGGAGACTTCTTAACAGTTGATAGTGCAACAACATCTACTGTGACGGATGCTGATTTGTATCATGCGAACGATTACTTTACGGGTGCAAAGTTGATGGCGCAAAATACGTATGGGTATATATTTTACACAAAAACGATTACGGGTTTCAGCAACGGAACTATGTATATGGATGCTTGGACGACAGGTGATATACCTGGTTCAAGTTCACAATACTTTGTATTTGGGAAACTTAATCTCCTCGATGTGGCAAACGAATATTACTACAGCAATGGAACATTATATCTATTGATTGATGGAGGTGGAAATCCTGGCTCGCAAAACGTGGAAGTGAAGTCCCGAGAGTATGCATTGCATGCAGGCAATCGTTCTTTCATAGAATGGAATAATATAAATGTTAAAGGGGCCGGCATATACACGGATTCAAACAGCCACTATCTTACTATAAACGGAGGAAGCCTCAAATACTTCTACCATAACTCTATTTCGGCAGCCAATCCTTACACAGACGACCGCGGTCTGGTGCTAAATGGAAGCAATCATATCGTGAAGAATTGTGAAATCGCGTTTAGCTCGGCGAGCGGAATCGTTTCTAATGGCAGCAGCAATGTTGTACTAAACAATTACATTCGAGAAATCGGATATGTTGGGGGATATAACGCAGGCGTTAAACCGGTAAGCGGTTCTTCCAATCTATTAGTGGCGTACAACACTTTTGAGAACATGAGCCGATATGCTATTCACTTTGGTGGGGGAAGCGCTCGCATTCGCAATAATAATATTTATTCGTTTGGACTTAATACGAAGGATGTCGGCGCGATATACTCCTATGATTTTGATGCTAATGGTAATATCGAAATTGATCATAACACGATTCATAATGCAGCGCCCGAACAAGGTCCTGTCGGTATTTATATTGACAATGGATCTAAAAACTTTCTCATTCATCATAATGTCGTTCATTCGGTGAAGTCTCCCGCACAGTTCAACTCATTCAGCATAAACAACAAAGTATACAACAATACGTTTATAGGACCAGGACCTATTGGAACTCCAAATATGGAAACACACGGTCAACCTCAAGGGCCCAATTGGAGTGGGAATCAATTCTTTAACAATATTCTGTCGACTTTTACTTATGGAGACGGAGCTTACATGGGAAATAACTTGTTTTACGATTACTGGGACTTAGACTTTGTCCAAGCAGTTCAAGGCAATTACAGGCTAAACGCTCAGTCACAAGCCATTGACTCGGGAATGGACATCGGCAGCATTACTAATGGATATACGGGCAGCAACCCTGATGTTGGGGCATATGAATATGGTGGCCAGGACTGGACCTCAGGTCATAACTTTGCCTCTCCTCCGAATGTAGGGATGTCAGTCAACCTTGTTTCTTTCACCCCTTACTATGGAAACGCTTTTATAGAGCAAGGATCCATTAGCGGTTCCAATTTGCTTGTAAACGGAGGGTTTGAGAATGGCTTGACTGGGTGGGAGGATTGGGGAAATGCTTCGGTTGTGCAATCACCAGTACACAGCGGAAGCTATGCATTGAAGGTCGGACCGAATGGAGGCGGTGTGGCTCAAGCCATACAAGTATCACCAAATACTGTATATTATCTGGATGGCTATCAAAGTTCGCTTTATTTTACCAAACCCAACACGATAGATGTTCATTTGTTGGACGCTAATGATACCATTATTGATCAATTTTTTATCAATACCGGAAATTCAGCGTACACGTATAAAGGAACTTTCTTTAAAACTCCAATCAATTGCGTAAAAATAAAAGTTCATTTAACGGGCTGGAACAATGGGCAAGAGTTCTATACCGACCAAGTGAGGGTCATTCAACCGTGACGCAGACAAGCCCGGAGGCCAAATGGCCTCCGGGCTTTCACATATGAACAGGTTAATTGTAAAGCGTTATCCGTTTTGAGCTTTGTACGCATCGAGCTGTTTTTGCATCTCGGCAATAATTTTATCAGCACCTGCTTTTTTGAGCTTTTCAATGAAAGGCGCTTGCGATTTCTCCGGATCAAGCATGCCGCCTGCAAGCAAGCTGAATTCCTCATATACTTTCTGACAGTTAGCAACTTCGACTTTTACGGGCTCTGTGTTAAACACGAAGCCGGATATAGGAGACAGCTCGGCTTCGGCATTCAGCTTCTTCGTTTGCTCCCATACATCATCAGGCTGGCCAGGCAGCAGGTACGAATTGAAGGTGTTGCCTAATGCCCATGCAGCGCCAGTGTTGTACGTGCTGCCCTCAATTGGCTCGACTCGGTTGTCGCTTACCTTGTTGTAATGCGTGCCTTCGATGCCGAACACAAGCAAATTGTAAAGCTCTTTGTCGCTGTTGATTAAGTCAAGCAGCATGACGGCTCTCTCTGGATGTTTGGAGTTTGCCGATACCCCATACATCGTGGAACGGACGTTAGCCGATGAGGTCGTTGGCTCAGTCAATGGCTTGGCGACGTAGGTCCAGCCCACACGATTGGTCATTTCTACGTCACCGCCTGGTTTGTAAGTCCCTTCCCAGCCCCATGAATACTTTTTCGCTTTCATTTGAGCGTCCCAGTCGGCGTCTACTTCTTTGGACAGAAGACCTTGCTCGAACCATTCACGGTTTTTCTTAATCATAGTAAGCCATTCTTCGCTCTCGAACTGGTTGAATACTTTCAGTTCTCCATCTTGAATGTCGATGACGCCCGGCACCTTGGCTTCATGTAGCGCTGCGAAGTGACTGGCATAATTCATTAATTCAAGGGATGAGCCTTGAACGCCAGCTTTCTCATAAGCGGCTTTCATATAGGCTTCTATTTCGTCGACGGTATTGAGTTGATCCATCGTCATTCCAACCTGATCCAGTAAATCCTTCTGGAACCATACGCCTACGCTGCGCGCCTGAATTTGCATATTCGGTACGGCATAGATGCTCCCGTTTAATCGAACCGCATCCCAATACTTGGAATCGATATCGGTCATGAGGGATTTCCCGTAGGTCGGGAGCAGGTCGTCAAGAGCCAAATAGGCGCCTTTGTTAACCCCTTGCACGTAATCATTGGACCAGTTGGAAGTAAAGGCGATGTCGAAAGGCTCGCCTGAGGCGATGGTTACATTCATTTTGTCATTGTAGGTTCCAAAGCCATGGTAATGAAATTCAACCGTAGCATTAATTTTGGATTTAATGATTTCATTAGCCTTTTTGAATACGTTCTCCTGATCTTGCTGCTCAGGAACCAGCGTGTGCATCACGAGCTTGACTTCCGGCAAATCTTCAGCAGTGTTCTCAGTCGCGCTAGCGGTGGAGGACGGTGAAGAAGAGTTCTCCGGTGTTCCTGAGTTGGTCTCGTTGCTGCTGCAAGCTGCCAGAATCAAAATCAGCGTGAGCGGAACGACGAGCAGCCTTGCCATACGTTGACGATACTTCTGTTTCATGATTGAATTGCCTCCCTTTATAGTCATTTCATCTATAGTAATTCGGCATTGCCGAGATTACTCAGCCCTTAAGAGCACCAAGCGTAAGCCCTTTGACAAAATGTTTCTGGAACAGCGGAAAAATGAATAACATTGGCCCCGCAGCCAGGACACACATAGCCATTCGTATCGATTCGGTCGGCAGCTGCGAATAGTTTAAACCGGATAAATTGGATTGCTGGATATTGGCCATAGCTTGCACGTCAGCCATGTATTTATACAGCAAATATTGAAGCGGATACAAATCTTTATCGTTAATATACAGGAGGGGGGCGTACCATTCATTCCAATAACCAAGCGCGAGAAACAAACCTACGGTTGCTAGAGCTGGCTTGGACAAGGGCAATATAATGGAACGGACAATTCTCCATTCTCCCGCGCCATCAATCATTGCCGATTCCACTAAAGCGAAGGGAATACCTTTAAAAAATGTTCGCAGCAGGATAATGTACCAGGGTACGCATAGCGCAGGTATAATCATAACCCAAAGGGTATCCTTGCCACCTAAGTATTGAGAGATAAGGACATAGGTAGGAACAAGTCCGCCGTTGAAAAACATGGATACAGCGATAAACAACGTAATTGCTTTCTTATACTTGAAATTGGACCTGGAAAGCGGATATGCAATAAGAGCATTAATGGCTAAGCCAAGGATACAGCCCGTTAGGGTAACCATTATTGTAACACCGTAGGATTGGATGAGCGTCATGGGCGCTTTTAATAGAAAGACATAGGCTTCTGAAGTGAATCCTCGCGGCCAGAAGCTGTAGCCTTGTTTAATCAAACTTACGGTGTCGGACAACGAAATCGCAATGACAGAGACGAGAGGTAACAAGAATAGAATGCATATGATTATAAAAAACAGGTGCACCATGAGTTTAGCAAACGGTTTTAATTCCATAGCCATTATGAACGTCTCCTTCCTTGTTTATTAATACAACGCGCTATCCTCATCAAGCTTCCTCACAACGGCATTAGTACCGACAACCAGCAGGAATCCAGCGATGGATTGAATAAAGTTGACCGCCGATGCAATACCGCTGTCTCCTGTATGTAGGAGAGTCCGATATACATAAGTATCTATGACATCTGTATAGGGATAAAGCGCGCCTTGATTTCGAGTCACTTGAAAGAATAGACCGAAGTCTGAATACATGATCCCGCCAATACCAAGGATGACGAGTATGATAATAAGCGGCTTTAGAAATGGGAGCGAGATGTGACGAATGGTCTGCAGTTTGTTCGCCCCATCCATGGATGCTGCATCATAATAATCCTGATCAATTCCTAGCAACGCTGTGTAGTACACGACACTGCCATACCCGAGCCCTTTCCAAACAGACACTCCTAGCAAAATAATCGGCCAGTAATAAGCCGTGGTATACCAGGAAACAGGATCACCACCAAACCATTCGATGACTGAGTTGACGATTCCATAATCATGGCTTAAGTAAGCGTATACGAGAAACGATACAACCACCCAGGACAAAAAATAAGGAAAGAACAAAATGGTCTGGTAGGTTTTGAGGGCAGTCTTGTTGCTAATTTCATTAAGCAGCAAAGCGACAAATATAGTCGTCGCCATTCCAATGGCAATGAACAGAATGTTCATAACCAGTGTGTTCCGAAGAATAATCCATATATCATGAGAAGCAAAGAAAAACTCGAAATTACGAAATCCGATCCAATCGCTCCCTAAAAATCCCTTGGAGACATTAAACTCCTTAAACGCCATAATGATTCCGGCCATTGGGATGTACTTAAATACAAGCAATAGAAGAAGTGCTGGAAGACACATGATAAAAAGTGATAAATTGCTGTTCTGCAAGGGATGTTTTTTCAGAATTCGTATGCGGCGTAAGGGAGACGGTGAAGTTTCTGTTGACAAGTGCTGCACCTGCTTTCTTATGGATGTTGGGGTTAGCTCTCGAGTTGAGCCGATGCGTTGATTATAAGCTGGTTCAAATGGAGCTGGAAACCGCTCAAAACTGGTGATTCTCTCGTTTGTGTGTGATCGGACATGCTCATTCAGCGTCATTGGTTTGATTTCGAGGTCTTCTGTCAGCCTCCACGCGAAACGGCCGCGACATGAGCCGCGGCCGTTCTGTTTGTTTAATCTTTATTCATGGATCGATATACACTAGGCGTTACGCCGAACGTCTTCTTAAACAACGTACAGAAGTACTTATAATTATAATAGCCGCTGAGTTCGGAAATATCTTGAACGGTCCTACTCGTTGATTGAAGCAGCGAAGCCGCTTGCTTCAAGCGAATATCGTTAATGAAGTCGGCCACGGACACGTGATGTTCTTTGCGAAACGTTCTTCCCAGATAATTGGCGCTAAGACCAAAGTGATTGGCGATCGACTCTAGAGACAAATTGGGATCCGTGAAGTGAGTTTGAATGTGTTCCATGATTTTATCATTGCGTTCGCTTCGATCAACAGCCTGATTCTGCTGGGACAGAATGTCGATCATTTGCTTGAACAGCTGCGAGAACTCCTTATTCATCTCTTCAAGGCTGTCTAAGTTGTTAATCCGATGCAGGAAGGAGTTAAGATCTCGATAGAGAAAGTCATCTTCCTTGTTCTTATCGAATCGTTCCGTAATGAGGAAGACGGCGCTGGCCAGACGCGCGAATACATATTGAACAACTTGAATGGATTGATTGTTTATTTCATTGACAATCTCCGAATAGACGGAAGCGGCATCCTCAGCCTTTTGAAGCTTCAAGGCGTCCGTCAGCTTCTTTTCCTTATCCAAGGAATAGATATATCGTTCGGCTGGCTCGGTGTCATGCACCATCCGGATTTCATTGTTATGCAATCGGAGCCGATTGGCGTTGTCATGCTTCAATTGATGATATAGATCATTGATTGTCGTATTCTCATCCGTGCTGGTTAGCGTAAAGGAAATGGACAATTGGGTGTATTCCCTTACTTTCAGCTGTGCGGATTGAAGCAGCTCCAACAGCCGCTGCTCCTTCGCCTTATCGGGCTTATACTGGAGCCATACGAACCCAAGAATGGGATCGCCCACCTCGTAAACCGTCTCGTTAGGCGCAATGGAGGTCAGAATCTCGGAACAAATGTTAAGAGCCGAGTACAGGAATAGTTCTCGATCCCGGAAGGAATAGGCAGTTTTGAACGATTGATACCGATCGATCTGCACCATGATTATTGTTGGAGCAGCAGCCGGATTGATTTGAAGCTTATACTTTTTCATTGAAGACTGAATGTGATGTTCGGGAGAGAGATTACGCAATTCCTTGAGCAGCAGCAAGTTGCGTTCCCTTGGCCAAGCATCTCTTCCTTCCGTTTGGATTCGTTCCAATTGCCTGAAGGTGTTGGCAACAGGCGTATAGAGACGACGTGAAACGATATAGGAGGAAAGCAAACCTACAAGAAATATGGTTACGGCAATATAGAAGTACGATAATCTGGTCTTATTAATATTGTTCAAATACACTTCGTAAGGCGTCCATCGAACGAACGTCCATCCTAATTCCTCTGACTTGACGTAAGAGATCAGCGATTTCTCCCCATCTACTTTCATTGGAAAAGCACCCTGATTATCTTTCAAATCTTCTGTCATGATTTTGAATGCCTCTGGCATGGTCGATTGATGATCATTCAATACTAATTGGCCAACGCTATCCAGAATAAAGGTTCGAACGCCTGGCAATGTATTCATGGCATCAATGGTCTCTCGCAGCCATTCCTCCGAAATGTTGACTATAACCGCGTTATCCAAGGTAGTACTGTTCTTGGTATCGTTGAATACGAAAGTAAATACGCCGATTTCCTTATCGAATGAGGTAATGGTGTGATCTTTAATGCGCCGGTACATCGGGTATAGAAATTGCGGCTGCGCATAATGGTCCATCAGCTGGACAACGGGCTTGTCCATAAAGCTTTCGCGGGAGAAAATCGCTCCTGGATTGGTCGTGAAGAAGGTATTAACTTTCCGGTTGTACACATAGATGGAATGGATATGTCCATTCGTTAATTGAAAGGATTTCAACAGATCCAGTGCGACGGACAAATCATAGTCGTTGCCGTCAGAATAATTCGAATAGCCGATGAGCGGAGTGATCTGTTCGTTGAAATAGATTTGCAGAGCCATCGATTTGGCAAGCTCCGTCATTAACGTAGAGGTATAACTAATTTCCGTTAGCGTATCTATTGCGGAGGCTTCAATCATCTCTTTCGTACTGGATTCATATCGAAGATACAGAAACAAGGTGCTTGTCAGCAAGGTCAAGGTGATGCTTGCCGAAATGGTGAAGAGCAGGACGGCATAATAATTGGATTTTTTGTTTGCGCTCAGCTTCAATCTGTGCAGCTCCTTTCAATACTTGCAAATGCGAATGAGAGTGAAGGAATGGAAGGAACGACAAGATTTGAACTTTGAATCTTCAATCATTGTATGAAGGCAATTGCAGGAAGTCAATCCACGTACAGAATTCAAACCTGAATCCTTATTATGAACTCTCCGATGCCATCATTTCGGGAATAGAACAACATCCTGTTTGATTCCTATCTGAGCGCTCTGTGCTAGACTGATGTCAAATGAAAACCAGCAGGTTTATTTCACTTCAATTGGTCATGGAGGTTGATCGTTAAGCATGTCCGTTCAATACCGATTAAATCGCCTATTAGGCAAGGATGGAAAGTGTGTGGATGTTGCGTTGGATCATGGAGTGTTCAATGAGTATACATTCCTGAGTGGACTAGAAGAGATGAACAGAGCAGTGTCTACCATTATGGATGCGAATCCAGATGCGGTTCAGCTGACGCCAGGTCAAGCGGATAAGCTTCAATTGCAAGCTGGCAAACACAAGCCGGCGCTAGTGCTGCGTACAGACATTGCAAATGTGTATGGCAGCGAACTGCCAGCCTATCTGTTCAGTCAGTCGATGGAAGAAAGCGCTATGCAGGCTGTCAAGCTGGATGCGGCCTGCGTTGTCGTTAATCTCATCCTCATACCAGGGGAGCAGGAGCTTTATCATCAATGCTTGAACAACGTCGTCAAGCTGAGGCGGGAATGCGAGTTATATGCCATTCCGCTCATGATCGAGCCCCTGGTTATGCAACGGAATCATGCCAAAGGGGGATACATGGTAGACGGAAATTTAAAGCTTATTGTGCCGCTTGTCAGACAGGCGGTTGAACTGGGAGCGGATCTGATTAAAGCGGATCCTTGCGATAATGTGAATGAATTTCATGCTATTGTCGAAACGGCCTCAGGGATTCCTGTTCTGGCAAGAGGAGGAGGAACGACAGATGATACGATCGTGCTCCGACGAACATTTGAATTAATGACGCAAGGAGCGAAGGGCATTGTCTACGGACGCAATATTGTTCAGCACCGCAATCCAAGGGGCATGACCAAAGCTTTAATGGCTATTGTTCATGAAGGAGCAAGTGTAGAAGAAGCGATTAAACTAGTGAAGGAAACGTAGAGAGGACGGTGCTGTCAAATGGAATTAGGTATCTTCACGCAATATTTTCGCGGAGCTGGGTCGATTGAGGAACTGGCTGTTCGTGTTCGTAAGCAAGGGTTTGACTGCGTTGTTCTGGACACGTACCCCGGCTTAAAGTCGAGCTTGCAAGCACCCTTACACGAAGAAGCCGATCGTATCAAGCGCGCATTTGAATCAAACCAGTTATACATTCAAGCGCTTGGAGCGTATATGAATTTATTGCACCCCGATCCCGTGCAGAGGAGCAAAGATGCTGACCAGTTTAAGAGAAATTTGTTGTTTGCCGGCGAGATCGGGGCCAAGCAGATTTGTACGGAAATCGGCACTTATCATCCTGATGGGGGGTCATGGGATCCTTCGAATGTAACGGAGCATACCCTTCAATTGGCCGCAGAGACGTTGATGCCCCTTGTGAACATTGCCCATGACCTAAGCGTGGACATATGCCTGGAGCCTTATGTCTATACAGCAGCTTATTCGCCTATGAGGATGGCGGAGTTGTTGGCGTACATTGGATCGGATCGGGTAAAAGTTGTATTTGACCTGGCAGGCATGCTTACGCGAGCCACCCTTGGCAGTCAGCAAGTGGTCATATCAGATATGACTCAAACAGTGGGATCTCGTGTCGGGCTAGTTCATGCTCATGATGTACGTCCCGCTGAAGAGTGGCAGCATCATTTCCAATGGATGGGCGCCGGCACGGGCATGTTGAATTACGAGTTGTTTATGGACGCCCTAGTAGAATGCCGGTACGAGGGACCCATCATTCTTGAGTTTCTGGAAGAGTCACAGATGGAATCATGTTCTTCCTTTGTTCAAGAGCAATACAGACAAGCGAAAGCCAGAAAGGGAGCGACAGTATGATACGGCACTTAATCGTATTCAATTCAAGAGAAGGGGCGACGAGAGAGGAGTGCTTGGAGCTTGCGGAGCGCGGGAAGCAGCAGTTGTCGCTTATTCCAGGTGTCATTGCCGTTTCGTTCGGATCAGCCGTCCTCGAAGAGGCCAAGTACCAATACGTATTCATTATAGATTTCACAGATGAAAGCATCATCGAGTTATATAAGCATCACCCAATCCATGTAGAGTTTGCCGATACGTGGTTCCGCCCATTTGCCGTCGATCGTATCACGACCGACTTTAAGATGATTGAGCTATGAATCTAGTTATCGCAGATGATTATGATGGGATGAGCCTTGCCGCGGCAGATTGGATCTCGTCATTCGTCAGACTTAAGCCCGACGCAACAATCGCACTGACAACGGGCAACACGCCTATAGGTTGTTATCGGGAATTAAGCCGCAAAGTTTCTCATGGAGAGATTAGCTTCCGGAATGCAAGCTTCATTTGTACGGAAGAATATTTAGGCGTTTCCCCAAGCGACAAGGTAAGTCTTTACGGATGGCTGAAGCGTTCGTTTATGTCCCCCTGTTCCGTGCATGATCAACAAGTATGCCGGATGGAGGGAGAGTCGGCCGAGCCGCAGCAAGCCTGCGAGCAATTCAGCAGACACATTCATCGTCTAGGCGGATTGGATTTAGTTATAGAGGGAATCGGGAGGAATGGACATATTGGATTTAATGAACCTGGATCGTTCGTTTCCTCACGTGCTCGAATTGTAGAACTAGCTGCGATCACGCAGCAATCCAACTTTCATTATTGGAATGAGGAAGTGCCGCGTTACGGACTGACAATCGGAATGGCCGAACTATTGGAATCTCGACATATTCTCTTGCTTGCATCGGGTGAAGATAAAGCCATCGCGCTGCAATTAGCTCTTGAAGGAATTTCTACAGAAGCTGTTCCGGCGTCGTTGTTGCAGAATCACTCCAATCTGACCGTCATTGTGGATCAAGCAGCGGCCTCAAGGCTACGGGCTCGAGAGAGGGACGAACGATGACGAGATTATATATCGGTATAGACATTGGTTCCTCTAGTGTGCGATCCGCAGCCTTTGACGCCAATGGGAATGTTATCGTAGAGTGCCGCGAAGAAATAAAAACACGAATGCAGCGGGGGAGGGCGGAACAGAACCCTGACGACTGGATGCAAAGCGCCATTCATACGCTACGGGAACTGGCGACCAGACTGCATCAGAAGAAGCATCATGTACATGCAATAGGAGTGACCGGTCACTGTCCCACCTTTGCTCTATATCGAGAAGGAGCCGCGGTATCTACTGGTATTATGTATCAAGATACGGATGCCGCCGCGGCACTTGAAGACTTGAACGCCGCCATTGGCCCGCATGCCTATATCCAGTCCAGAACGGGCCAATGGCCTTCCGCCTATTACGTTCTTCCGAAGCTCATACGAATGCGCAAGGAAGGCCTTATTGACAGCGATGCTCATGATGCTCATCTTACCGTTCTCCAGCCTAGAGATGCTGTATTGCTTGCACTGACGGGCGAACTGGCAACAGACCCAACGCATGCCGCATGCACGCTGGCCTATGATCTGCTTCAGCGACAATGGCGCGATGATTGGATGGATGGATTCGGTCTTCATTCCATTCGTTATCCGAAAGTCATAAACAGTACGCAAGTTGTCGGCTGTTTAAGAAGGTCTGTCTCCGAAGATACCGGTCTTCCTACGCATATTCCTGTCGTTGCAGGAGCAGCTGATAGTTTGGCTGCTGTTTATGGAAGCGGTGCATCCGAGCCTGGCGTATTATGCGACGTATCCGGCACATCGACCTGCTTGCATGCGACGGTACCGCGTATAGGCCATATAGAAGGAATAAACACCTACCCGCACTTGGATAACTTGCAATGGAGTGCGGAGCTTGGAATAAACGCTACAGGTGCTTCTATGAAATGGTTATCGGAGGTAACGAAGTGTTCCTATGAGAAATTGGCATTCGAAGCCCGGAAGGTTGAGGCAGGCTCGAACGGATTGCATTTCTTTCCCTATATGGCAGGGGACAGACTGGAATCAGGACGAACAGGCGGATTTGCCGGATTAAAGCTGGAGCATGGTACTGGCCATTTGGCAAGAGCGATAATGGAAGGGGTAGCGATGTCTATGCGACATTGTTCGGATAAGTTGCGTCAAGCCGGAGGAGAATTTACGGCAATGCACACTTGTGGCGGCGGCTCTGTGATTGGGGTATGGAATCAGATCAAAGCCGATGTTACGGGCCTTCCTGTATCCGCCAGTCGTCCGGCTGATCCAACCGCGTTTGGCGCAGCACTCGCTGCAAGCCGAGGGGTTGGCGGGGAGATGAAGCTGCCGCTTCAGAACGCAGCCAATTTTGAACCTGATCAGAATCGATTGTTATACGACGAGTTATATAAACAGCATAGATGGCTGGAAGGTTCTTGTCTGGCAACGAAAGAGCAGATTGATGAATAATCAAAAATCGATTGCATTTAACGTTGAGAATTTGATGGTGCGAGGGACTCTGCATCTTCCTCATTGCGATAGTTCAGATCAGGCAAAGTTGCCTGGTATTCTGCTTATTCCTGGATTCGCAGATACGGCAGTGGGCCTGCACAATATGTTAGTGCTGCTGGCTAGGGAGCTGGCGAAATCCGGATTTGCGGTCTTAAGGTTTGATTATAGAGGACAAGGCGAGAGCGATGGCGATTTTCGACACTTCACCCTAACATCTGGGCTTGTCGACGCCAAGCATGCCATTAATTTTTTGCAATCTCAGTTTGAAGTGGATGAGAACCGACTGGGAGTTATGGGCTTCAGTCTAGGCGGAGCATATGCAGCTGCACTAGGATATGAATTTCAATCTGCGATATTCGCATCGGTATTGTGGTCGCCCATTGCGTATGTGGCTGACGTCTTTCATTCCTTCTTCTCGCTCTCTCACAAACAACAATGGGAGGAACAAGGGTGGGCGGATTGGAACGGTTGGCGTGTAGGAAAGGCGTTCTCGTCTCAATGGGAAGAGTGGAAACCTCTTCAATTATTCAATCATTCTGAGATTCCGTCTCTCGTCATTCATGGGGATGCGGATACGGAAGTTCCACTAACGAATGGAAGAGCATATGCGGAGCTTGGAGCGGATATAAGAATTATTCGAGACGGTGATCATCAGTATACGAATACGGCATTTCAACAAATGGCAGCGAGTTGGACGGTCTCGTTTTTTAAAGAAATGAATTCCAAGAGAGCGGAGAGTGAAGAGAGAATATGACAAAAACAAAGGTTGTCGTGGTGGGCTGCGGAAACGTGGCGGAAAGTTACATTCCAAAGCTGCTGGAAAATGCATTCGTGGAAGTCGTTGCGCTTTGCGACAGCAGAGAGAATCGCGTTCGCGAGCTGGCCGCACAGTTTGGCATACAGCAATGGTTTGCGGATGTGGATACATTGCTTGAGAACGTATCTGCGGACCTCTTCGTCAATTTGACGAGCATGTCTCTGCACTACCCGTTAAACAAGAAAGCCATAGAAGCGGGATTGAACGTTTGGTGCGAGAAGCCGATTGCTCTTTCTTATAAGGAAGCCAAGGAATTAATTGATCTTTCGGCACAGAGAGGGTTGAAAATTTGGTGCGCGCCAAACTCGCCGACTTCACCTGCCTTTCAATTTATGGCTAAAGGTATTGCCGACGGCAGGTTGGGCAAAGTCACTGCGGCCAATGGTGTCTACGGCTACGATGGTCCATGGTGGAGCAAATGGTTTTATCAGAAAGGCGGGGGCGTCCTATTGGATCTTGGGGTCTACAATATTACAACATTGACCGGACTTCTCGGACCTGCCAAGTCAGTCATGGCCATGATGGGCGTTGCGGTGCCGGAGAGAATGACCGACGAGGGTATGGTGCAAGTAGAAGCAGAGGATAACGTCGCGATTGTCATTGAACATGCAAACGGCGTTTATTCAACGGTTCAAACTTCATTCGTATACGGCAAGCAGAGAGACGATTGGACCATTCAAGTGATGGGCACGAAAGGCGCAATGTCTATGAGAGGTTATGACTGGGAGCCGCGAGGAGTGGACTTGTATGACGGCTCTTCAGGCTGGGTGCTGGAGGCGGAAGACCAGCAAGGCTATCACTGGGCAGGAGGGGCGGCGGATGTTGCGGAATGTATGGCTAAAGGCATCGAGCCGATTATGCAATGCGAGCATGCGGTGCATGTCATGGAAGTCATGGAGGCGGCAAGAACGTCTTCGGAAAACGGAGAGCGGATTAAGCTTGCGTCTTCGTTCCGCTATCCGATGATTTAATACCTGTTGAAGGGGATGAACATCAGTTGAACCATACGGATGAAATCGATGATGAATGGTTGGAAAAGCTGTTGCAAGTGAGTGTCTGTACCGCAGCGCATACACTGGTGGAGATGGGCTGGCGCAATCAGTACTTGACGGGCATTATGCCTTTGGCTTTTCCTGAAGGAAAGAAACGTGCAGCGGGGCGCGCTGTCACGCTGCGGTTTATTCCGCTGCGCGAAGATCTGGTGGAGAAGCAATATGGTTCGCTAACGAGCTCGCCTCATCGGACAGCGCTGGAATCGATAAAGAAAAACGATGTACTGGTCATCGATACAGGCGCACATATGGAAACAGGCGTCATTGGCGATATCTTTACCAGACGATTGCGTTACCTGGGCGGGCAAGGAATTGTTGTAGATGGCTGCGTCAGAGATTTGGAGAGAATCAAGCTGGTAGATTTTCCTGTTCTGGCTAGAGGCGTCCATGGAGGAGCAATTCCGCGCACGCTGATGTCAGCCGGCTGGAATGAGCCCATTCGATGCGGGGGAGTTGCGGTTATACCAGGTGACATTATCTTATGTGATCGTGATGGTGCAGTTGCAATCCCTCCTCAATGTGTGGAAGAGTTGATTAGGCGGTGCACCATTCATGACGACGAAGAAGAGGCATGGATTCGGATGAAGCTGGATGAGGGCGGCTCCCTTCATAAGTATTATCCTCCTAATGAAGAGGCTCGCAAGGAATATGAATCATGGAAACAATCAAATCAAGCTGCTGGAGAGGGAGAAACGGCATCATGATGACCATTCAAGCCGATCGTCCATTCATACAGCCGCCTCAATGGGCTATTCTTCAACGACAATTGTTTGATCTCATGAGCGATGCAGCCGAGTTGTTTATGAGTCGTTATATTCATCCTGACGGAATGATTAAATGGCCGGTTACTGATCATCATGTAGGCATTGATGCATTAGATGACGCGTACGAGAGTTTTCATAACTTTCCGCTATTCTATATTCTTGGGGGTCATTCCAAATTCAAAGAATGGTCACAGCGGCAGTATGATGCTATAACCTTGCAATTCTCCAAGTATGACACCGGAACAGGATACAAGATGGTGGAGAAGGAATATGAGCAGGGTTACGATTGGTTTCATCAAGGCGAAGGATATTTGTTCTTCTATTATATGGGGCTGATGGATCCTAGCAATGATAGAAACCGTGAACGAGCGATGCGATATGCAGGACTGTATATGAACGAAGATCCCAAAGCAGACAATTATGATGCTGAGCTTAATCTCATACGTTCTCCGCATAACGGAAGCATGGGAGCAGCCTTCCGAAACTTCGAGCGGCCAGAGGCAACGTGGGACTATCAAGAATGGATGAAATATTACGGCTTAATGTTCCATGATCTTGACGGCGTTCACCATATCTATGATTTAAAGGACAGCAATGCTGCTGAGAAGATGGGTCAAGCCGTTCTCGAGCGAATGTCTAAAGGAGATGTTCCGCTTAACTTGCTGGTAACCAGTATGATGCTTCATGCCTTTATGTTCACGGGGGATCAGAAGTATTCGGAGTGGGCTGTTCGTTATATTAACGGCTGGATATCGCGAACAACAGAGAACAAAGGCATAATACCTGATAATGTAGGATTAAACGGTGAAATCGGCGAGCACATCAACGGCAAATGGTATGGGGGCTACTATGGATGGACGTGGCCGCATGGTTGGTTAAGTATTGGACCTGCCGTATTCGCTGCTGCAGAGAATGCAGCACTCCTATCGAGCAATTTGTCGTATTTACAATTTTCCAGGTCACAGATGGATATGCTCAGAAGTCGCGCCGTTGTGCATGAAGGTACGACCTATGTGCCCTACAAATATGGAGACACAGGTGTTGTGCATCAATATGAAATGGCTTGGGGCGGCGCTTTGTATGAGGATATGACAGAACTAGAGGCTTTTGTTCCAGAAGAAAAGAAACTGTTAGCTCGCGATGGGTGGTTCGAGTTCCAGCGTATCAGCCCCATGTATCCTGTTCATTTATGGTACATGTCAATGGAAGACAAGGATAAGGCTTTGCTTGAGAGCTATTGCGATGAGCCGCCTGCCGGTATTCCTTACGTAGGCTCCAAAGATATGGGCGGGCATGATGAAGAGTGGATTCAATATTTGGAGGGGAGATATGAACAATATCCCGTAGAAATATTGAATCATAATTTGGCGCAAGTGTACCATCGCTTGTTCTTTATGCAGACGGACCAGCAAGAGCCGCACACCTACACGGACGACTACCTGCAAATTCGCAATCCGCTCAGCGTAGAAGGGTTGGTGCAGCTTACAATGGGAGCGCCGCTGCCCATTTATAACGGCGGTTTGCTCATGGCCCGCTTGAGATATTTTGATGATGCTGCCAAGAGACCCGGATTGCCTCCGAATGTTGGAGCGTTGGTGGAGAGGCTTGAAGACCGATGCACGCATGTGAGGCTGGCAAACTTGCATCCAACTGAGACGCGCTCGGTCATTATACAAGCAGGCGCATTCGGTGAGCATCAATTTGAAGAAGTGCAATGGACAATGAAAAGCGACATTCCTCTAGCAATCGGCGATCTTACGAATCCAACGACACATGGCAAATATCCGAAGAATTTAGATCCTCCAGCTCTTGCATGGAAGCAACAGAAGATTGACAGTCGATGGATTACAGTCGAGCTGGCGCCGGGCTGTGAAACCAAGCTTATATTGACGATGAGGAGACTCGTGAACGCCCCTTCTTATGTGGAGCCTTGGAGTGAACAGGGAGAAAAAGTTCAGTGAGCGAATGCATCCAACGCATTCAATTGGCGATGCTGCATCCAGATAAAGTGGAAACGTATGAAAGACTTCATCATGAAATGCCTGACTATAATTCGAGGAGAATGGCGGCTCAGGGCTTTCGCATTATTCGTATTTACCGTCACGGATTAATGTTGGTTATGACCGTGGAACAAGATGAGTTATTGGTTACGCAAGAATTATTAGAGCCGCTCAATCACTCTGAAGATGAGGAGTTAAAGCTTCTTCGGGCAGCGACAGAGGCATGCTTTGCGGAGCCATGGCGGGACTTGTCCCTCATTTATGAATTCCATGCCTTGGATTGGCAGAAAGGATAGGGACCTTCCATGCAGTTTACCACATTGGGGAAAACAGGATTAACGGTATCCAAGCTGGGTCTCGGCGGCGCCCCGCTCGCCGGTGGATATGAGCGCCATTCGCCTGATGCCGCCGACATTACGCGCGTTATTCATGAAGCGATAGATCATGGCATTAATTTCATCGACACGGCTCCCTTGTATGGTGATGGAGAGTCGGAACTTCGAATCGGGCACGCATTAAGAGGCAGACGAGAAGGAGTCATTATCGCCAGTAAAGCTGTGCGCAGAGATTGGTCATACGGCTATGCAAGCACCATTGAGTCCGTAGAAGCAAGCCTCACAAGGCTTCAGACGGATTGGATCGATATCATTCAAATTCATGATGTGGAGCTTCAGAATCCACATGTCATCATAAACGAAACCTTGCCTGCCTTAGAAAGGTTGAGAGAGGATGGCAAAATTCGATTCATTGGCGTAACGACTAGAGATCTGTCGCTTCTGCAGCAGTATATGGAGAGCAACCGCTTTGATTGTATTCAATTTTATACACGATACATGCTCATTGACCATACAGCCAAGGATAATGTATTGCCTAAAGCCAAAGAACGAAATGTCGGGGTTATTAACGGCAGCGTGTTAGGTATGGGCTTGCTGGCGGACGCTCCAGCAGCATTCTTGCCGGGTTCCATTATAGCGGAAGCTAATCATAGAATGGAGAAGCTGGCATTTCTGCGAAAGAACGGTCAACACGGCTTGGTTGAGCCGGCGATGCGGTTTAGCTTAAGTCATCCGGACATTCATGTGACCCTTTCGGGTATTTCGTCATTAGATATGCTTCGCACGAACTTGTCTTACTGTGACGGTGTTGGCTTGATTCCCCATGAACAAATACGTGTATATGAGATGTTTGAAGGTCGGAAATTATTAGAATAATCAGTCATATTGAGCTTGCGGAGGGAAAACGGTTGATTAACAAAAAACTGCCATATAGGCAAATTCACCTGGATTTTCATACGTCTCCTTTCATTACAGATGTAGGAGTGCAATTCAATGCAGATCAGTTTGTTAAGACTCTTCAAGATGCGCGTGTCAATGGAGTGAATGTGTTCGCCAAATGCCATCATGGCATGAGCTATTATCCTACGAAAGTAGGGAGGATGCACCCTTCATTGAAGTTTGATCTTCTTGGACAGATGTTACGTGTGCTAAAGCAGGAAGGCATACAGGCAGTTGTCTATTTCCCCGTAGGATGGGAAGAAGATGCCGCTGATCGTGAGGAATGGTTAGAGGTGCCGCGCAGTGGTATATTTGGCGGTATTGGGCCATTTGAAGAACGTCATTACAAATGGAGGAAGCTGTGTCTGAACAAGCCCGGTTATATTCGATTTATTCAGGAGCAAACGGCTGAGTTGTTCGAACAATACAAATTTGATGGCTTGTGGTACGACATTATTTTTCAACAGCAATGCGTATGCTGTGATTGCATCAGCAGTATGAAGGCGTTAGGGCTGAATCCGCAACTGCCAGCAGATGTCATGAAACATGATTTTATCGCACTAAAAAAGTTCCAGCAAATCATATTCGAATTTGTGCAGAAGATTAGCCCCGATGCACTAGTTACATTCAATGGCAATTGGTCTCCGGATCGCGGAGACGACGAAACCTATTCCATAAGGCAGCGAATGTTTATACAGACCCATCTTGAAATTGAATCGCTGCCTTCGGAACTGTGGGGATACAATCACTTTCCGCTGTTAGTCAATTACCATAACAGATACAATGCAGAACTCGTCGGAATGAACGGCAAATTCCATACGGCATGGGGCGATTTCGGAAGCTTGCGCAATGACGAAGCACTCGAGTTTGAGTGCTTTCGGATGATAGCGAACGGAACGAAAGTCTCCATCGGCGATCAACTTCATCCTCGCGGCAAACTGGACGAAGCGGTGTACGAGAGAATCGGCCGCATCTACGAACAAATCGAGGCTAGAGAGCCTTGGTGTGTTGAATCATATAAGGTTAGTCAGATCGGTGTCTTGATGTCGAGACGCGCTTTCGATGAGTCTTGCGACTCGGATGAAGGTGCCATGAGGATGCTGCTTGAGCTTCATTACAGCTTTGATCTTGTGGACGAAGCGGACGATTTCTCTAGGTACGAGTTGATTATTCTCCCTGATCACGTCATTTGTACGGCTTCTTTAGCCGATAAGATTTCAAGCTATTTGCAAGAAGGTGGAAAAGTGATTGCCTCTTACCATTCAGGTCTGAATGTGAATCGGTCCGCATTTGAGCTTAAGGAATGGGGAGTACAATACGAACGGGAAGCCGATTACCAACCGTGCTACTTACTGCCAGGCCAAGAGCTCATCGAAGCAGGTACGGCGGCCTATGAATATGCGTTATACGAACAAGGGGCTTACGTGCAATGCACTGAAGATGCCCTAATGCTCGCAGAGCTAGGCTCATCCTATTTCAACCGTTCCTATGACCGCTTCAGTTCTCACAGGCATTCGCCTTACGACAAGCCAACGGGCTTCCCTGCCATTATCAGCAATGGTCCAGTGATGTATTATTCTCATCCTTTGTTTACCGATTATATCAGGAATGGGGTTAGAGTGTACCGCGAATGGATTCAGTTTGGTATGGATAGATTGTTGCTGGCCCCGCTGATTATTACTGATCTTCCTGTTAGTGCGGAAGTGACAGTTCGAGCGCAGAACGGCCGACTCATCATCCATCTTCTTCACTACATTGCGGAGCGAAAAAGCAGATCGCTAGATATTGTTGATACAAAAATTCCTTTATATAATCATACGCTTAAAGTTAAGACTGACAGGGTACCAAGCCGGGTTTATGCGACGCCGTCCATGCAGGACTTGTTTTATCAGATGAGTGAAGGATATATAGTCATTACTGTTCCAGAACTAGTGGGTCATATGATGGTCGTCGTAGAGCAATGAGTATGGATGATGCAGGGAGGATATAAATGAGAATAGAGCAAAACCAAATACAAGATTCATCCTTCATTCAAGCTAATGAGAAGTGGCCAGCTCCTGAATGGGCAATCATGCAGAGACAGCTCATTACGATGATGAACGAAGCGGCCGAGGAGTATGTAGATAGATACACGAACAAAGATGGCAGCTTAATGTGGAGAGAGGATTGGCCGGGCATGGATGGGTCCGATGATCCATATGAAGCCTTTATGAATTTGGCTTTATTGTACGTGCTTGGAGGAAGTGAAAAATTGCTTATACTCGCGCACCTCATGTACGAATCTATTACATGGCAATGGACGCAATATGGTCAGATTCATGATGAATTTGATGCCTATTATGATTGGATGCATCATGGCGAAGGGAGTCTCTTTTTCTACTTTCTAGGGCTGGCCGATTCTCAATCTCTTCGAACTCGTCAGCGAGCCGTCAAGTTTGCAAACCTGTATACAGGGAGAGATACGGATAGTGGTAACTTTGATCCAGTTCTGCAACTGATTCGATCGCCCATAACAGGAAGTAAAGGGCCGCGTTTCGAAATGACAGAAGAGGATTGGTGCACGCATAGAGGCGTGCTGGATGATTATCTAGCTCCGTTTGAGGATATTCCTGATAATGATTTCACTAGCGGCAAGTGCAAGTGGTCGGACGACCTCATCTATATTCATATTATAAATCGAATGAACGAACGAATGGCCAAAGGCGATGTTCCTCTTAACTTGAATGCCACCGGGCTTGTTGCCAATGCTTACCTACATACTGGCGATGAGCACTATCGTCAATGGGTCATGGAGTATATCGGGGCATGGATGGACAGGACAGCGAGCAACGGCGGCATTACACCCGACAATATCGGCCTAACTGCTGATGTCGGTGAATACAATGACGGGAAATGGTGGGGAGGTTATTACGGATGGCGCTGGCCTCATGGATTTATGACCATTATCGAGCCCATAGTAAACGCTTCTATGAATGCCTTAATGTTGACGGGCGATTACAGCTGTCTAGAATTTGCTCGCGGCCAGCTTGACCGCAACTGGGAGCTAGGTCAAGAAAAGAATGGGGCATGGCATACCCCGCACAAGCATTTCGACAGCGGTTGGACGGATTACCGTATTCCCAGAGCCACGTACCCTATCTATTTGTGGTCGGTCTCCTTCTCGGAAGAAGATGCGATTCGGGCAGATCGTATTGCATGCAGCGAATATGAACGAGTGATAGACTTGCCTGCCGTTTCGGGGGGGGGATCCGAGGACGGGGAAGGATACGAAACATTATATTGCCAATACAGTGCCTTGGTTTCAATACATGAGAGGCCATAATCCAAGCTATCCGCTGTCGATTCTGAAACAAAATGTGGCGCTTGTCCAGCAACAACTGAAGAAGCTAAGGTCGACGGAGGGTGATCCGCTTGAGTGGGATTGGTCGCATCCTTACAGTATTCATCAATGGCAGGAGTTTTGCCCGCTGTACTTCGAAGGATTGCTTCAGACAACCTTAGGAGCCCCCATGCACATATCGCACGGAGGTTTGCAGCACGCCAGCGTTCGTTATTACGATGCGGAGTTCAAGCGGCCGGGACTGCCAGAAGAAGTAGCAGCGCTGGTAGAAGCGGTATCGGAGACTGGGGTAACCGTAACATTAGTGAATTGCTCCACCGAACGTGACCGAAAGGTTATCGTTCAGGCAGGAAGCTTCGGCGAGCATCAGTTCACAGGCTATGAGACAATTCAACAGGACGGGACTATGGTTCTGAAGAGAGAAGTCTATACAAAATGGTTAACCGTGGAATTGTCACCTGGCTGCGGCACGACCTTAAAGCTGCAATTAATCAGATATGCAAACCGTCCGACTTATGAAACCCCGTGGTTTTCCCGTAACGAATGCAGCAAGGATGATAAGAATTCACCCCCGATGCTGTTGCGAGGAAGGACCCTGTCGTGATGGAGGACACAATGAAACGAACCATTATTGACAGTCACATTCATGTATGGAAATTGGATAGGGGGGATTACTTCTGGTTGACCCCTGATGAACCGATTCTGTACCGAGATTACGAGATTGAGTATTTGAAGCCGTTACTGAATCAGTATAAGGTAGATGGCGTTATTGTCGTGCAAGCGGCACCTACCTTGGAAGAGACACGGTATTTGCTTCAGCTTGCTAAGCAGCATCCGGAGATTATTGGTGTTGTAGGCTGGGTGGATGTAGAGGCGGAAGATGCAGATTCATCGATAGATTGGCTTAACAGTCAGTCCAAGCTGGTTGGCATTCGCCTGGATTCCGGGTTTTTGAGTAAATGTAAATCAGATCCCAAACGTGGCATGTTGCAGCGTGTTTGCGATTTGAATCAAAGGGGATTAGCCGTCGATTGGTTAGTACCCGCTCGTGATTTGGATGCTTTATGCGAATGTATGAAAGTGGAACCTGAGATAGTTTCCGTTATTAATCATTTGGGCTCTCCTGAATTATCGGATGACGGTTACAAGCATTGGTACAATTACATGGCGCATTTGGCTGCTTATCCTCATGTTGTTGTTAAACTGTCAGGGATGCTGACGCAAGGGAATGCCTCAATCGCTGATCGGCATGCGGACTATGTCACTGCGCTGTGCAATTTGTTCGGACCGAAGCGTCTTATGTTTGGGAGCGATTGGCCAGTCTTGCGAAAGGGCGGAACGTATGGCAGTGCCATTGCATACTTGGAGAAGCTGCTTCCGTCATCCTTGGGAGAAGAGGAGCTGGATGCTATATTCAGCGGGAATGCTCATCGGGTATATAGCCGTATAGTCCGCAAGTAAGTATGGAGGTGATAGATTGAGATTAAGGGACAAGGTTGCGCTCATAACGGGATCAGGTTCCGGCATTGGCAAGAGTACAGCGTTGCGATTTGCAAGTGAAGGTGCGAGAGTCATTGTGAATGACCTTGACGAGACGAAGGGAATCGAAACAGTAAAGGAAATCGAGGAATGCGGCGGTTCGGCGTTGTTCCTTCACGCAGATGTGACGCAGCCGAAGTCTGTTTCTATGATGGTTGACACAGCCACTAAGTGTTGCGGATGGATTGACGTGTTGTTCAACAATGCAGGGATTAGCGGAGTGGGGGCTATACACGAACTAGAGCCGGAGCAGTGGATGAAGGTATTGGATGTGAATATCAATGGCGTCTTCCTGCCTTCTAAATTTGTAGTTCCTCATATGATGCAGCGAAGAAAAGGCTCCATTATAAATATGTCCTCCTGCATAGCCGAGATTGGGCTTGCCCGGCGAGCATCCTATTCCGCGACGAAAGGCGCCGTACTGGCGCTTACCAAATCGATGCAGGTCGATTATGCGCCTTACGGCATTCGAGTGAATGCATTACTGCCGGGAACGATTTTCACCCCTTTTGTCGAGCAATATCTGAAAGACTCGTACAACGACCCGGAAGCGGCTATTGCCTCTCTAAAGAAAAGGCAGCTCTGCGAGGAGCTAGGGACGCCGGAGGATGTGGCGAATGCTGCACTATTCCTTGCTTCTGATGAGTCCAAATTTATGATGGGCTCGCCTCTCTACATTGACGGCGGGGTCGTATTTGGGAAGAACGTTTAATTTCATATCATTAGGAGGCTGAAACCGTATGAAACTAGTCAATATTCGAGAAGGATGCGAGGATCAACTTGGTGTTTGGACAGAGCAAGGTATCGTAGATATCCGAAAAGCGATGCAGTCATATCCCGATACGGAAATTCCGACCGATCCTATGACGGTTATTGAAGATGCTGGACGATACATCCCCGCACTGGAGCGTTATGTAGTCCAATTGCTCCAACAACACAGCGCGGAAAATCAAGCGTTGTACCTCCTCCAGGAGAACGATGTACAATATGGTCCATGCGTGCCGCATCCGAGCAAAATCATATGCGTGGGGCTTAATTATCGCAAGCATGCGGAAGAAACGGGCTCTGAGATTCCGAAGTTTCCGGTGCTTTTCAACAAATTCTCCAACACGCTGGCCGGTCACGGTGAAGAGATCCCCCTTCCTGTTCGCGTGACGAATGAAGTGGATTATGAGGCCGAGCTTGTTATTGTCATAGGCAAGGAGGCCAAATACGTGAATAAACAGGAGGCGCTGCAATACATCTTCGGTTATACTTGCGTGAATGATTTGTCCGCGAGGGACTTACAGATGAGAACGCCTCAATGGCTGCTCGGGAAGACGTGCGATAAGTTCAGTCCTCTCGGTCCTTGGCTTGTAACATCCGATGAGGTTGGCAATCCCAATGAGCTTTCAATTAAATCGATTGTCAACGGACAGATTCGTCAGAGCTCTAATACGTCGGATATGATTTTTCATTGCGATGGAATCGTCTGTTATATATCGCAGCATATGACGTTGTATCCAGGTGATATTATTCTAACGGGTACGCCAGAAGGTGTCGTGCTAGGGCTTCCTCCAGAGGAACGGGTATACCTAAAGGACGGAGATGTTGTGACCATACAGATTGAGAAGGTCGGATCATTAACAAACCGATTTGTTAACGAACAGGTGTAAGCGACTACGTTTTATTCCATTGTCATGAAATAAAAAGCAGGCTGTCGAGGAATTCTCGACAGCCTATTAATACGTATGGATAGGTATGAATCTATTCCATCGTTCCATGAGATACCAACCTAAAAGTTCGAGCTAAGGGTTGAAAACCTACACTTTCATATGTCACAATCGCTATAAAAGTGAAGTAGTCGCCTAATGGAGGTATACCATGCTTCGTGTAGTCATTGCAGAGGATGAAATGCTGGTCAGGGCCGGATTGCGTAACGCGATACGCTGGGAGCAATTCGGGATGGAGGTAATTGCCGATGTAGCGAACGGATTGGAAGCGCTTCAAGTGTATCGGACCCAGTCCCCGGATATCATCATTACCGATTTGAAGATGCCCGTCATGAGCGGTTTGGAGCTTATTTCCGAAATTCGGAGCGGGGACCCGCATACAAAAATTATAATTATTACATGCTTAGAGGAATTTGATATCGTTCGCAAGGTGGTACATTACGGGGTGAGCGAATATATGCTCAAACTTACGATGACGCCGAATGATATGGAGGATGTGCTGCAGAAGGTTGCCTTGGAAATAAAAAAGGGAACGAGCCAGCTCCCCCTTACGCCATCCATTAATGAGAGTTTACTTGTCGAGCGGTTGTTCAAGGACTATATGTTCCGCCATTTCTATACGGCAGGAGAACTGGAGGGTATACTCCGGCAAATGAACTCCCCGCTGACGGATCGTTCCTTGCAGTGCGTACTCATTGAAACCGGCCGTTTCGACAAGCTGAAAGCCAAATTCAAAGACGAGAACGGAGACCTCGTTAAATTCAGTCTCTTAAACATAGTCAATGAGATTATTCGTCCATACAAACGAGGCGAAGTGATTCATTATGAACACAATCGGTTTCTGCTTCTCCTCACCTTTCAAGATCTCGTCAGTGAGCAGAAGCGCGAGCAGACGCTAAATGAGATGCTATCCGCTATTCGAATCTCTCTCCGAGAGCTTTACCATGTGCCGGTCATATTTGCCGCAAGCTCGGTAAGAAACGGATTTGCCCAATTGCAAATGCTTTGCAAAGAAGCCGCTTGCCGCATGGAGAATGTTTTCGTCCTGGGGGCCGAAGCGCCGCTGACGTTAAGCAACGCTGCGATCAGTCAACAAGTGAAGGATAAACTCGTGGAACATTTGCATGCACTGCTACTCGGCAGCAAGCCTTTCAAGAACGAATCGTTCACCGCCGAGCTGGCCAAGAAAATTGAGCGTTATCTTGCGCAGCCAGAGAGCGCTGCTTCGGGAAGAAAGAGATTGAATCAGCTGCTCGTTCAGTTCATCCAGTTGCCATTCATTTTCTTTCGCTTGCATGATGAGAAGCTGCAAGAACTCAGCCTCCTTGCGCAAGAGGAGATGGAGCATTGTGATACGCTAACAGAGGCTATTCATGTTTATCAGAGCTATATGGAGGAGCTTGCGGCGCATTATTACCAGAATCTTCGCCGAGTAAGCCCGGAAATTAACGAAGCGGTTCGTTATCTTAATGAGAACTATAACCGCGAGCTGCCGCTCAAAGAGCTTGCCAGAGCAGTGGCTATAAGCCCCAACTATCTGAGCTCCTTATTTGCACAGGAAATGGGCCAAACCATTGTCGAGTATATCCATCATCTTCGCATTGACAAGGCCAAGGCGCTGCTTGCGGATAATCGTCTCAAATTTTACGAGGTAGCAGCTCAGGTAGGCTTTACGGATCATACGTACTTCAGCAAAGTTTTCAAGAAAACAACCGGTATGGGACCTCGAGAATACGTCCGCCGACTTTATGATCACGAGGAGGGGTAGACCATGTCCGAACGCAGATCTACCCCCTTGCGATTGATGCGCCGCTCATGGTCTGAAACCATCGACCGGCTGGGAGCTCTTCGATTGCGAACGCAGTTGCTGATTACTTTCGTGCTCATTTCGTTCATTACAATCGCAATGGGCTCTTTATTCTTCTATTCCAGCATGCTTTCCACCCTGCAGAAGCGTTCGGAGGAGAGGACCATCGCGAGCTTCAAGCAGGTCGAATATAGTATGAATGCGTTTCGGAGCAAAGTGGAAAGCGTCACCAAATCTTTTCTGCTGGATCCGGCCTTCGATAAATTTCTTGCGCATCGCTACACGCTAGACATGGACGAGCTTGAGATGATTCTCGCGATGAAGAGCAGAATGTCGGAGGTGTTGTACAGCAACCCTATGATTCATTCCATTTACCTGTTCACGGAAGATGGAAGAATGTCAGCTTATAACGAACATCATTTTCTGTACCGGAAAGACTTGCTCGATCATTGGTTCTATACTTCGCCCGTTCGCATGGATGCCGCGCTCTCTTCTCCGAAACTGGCTTGGAACGGAGGTATTCATAGCAGTGACTTCAACCGTGCTTTCCAATTCAACGAGGAGATTGTAAATGACGATCGAGTGTTGTCTGTTTCATTGCGAATCGGAGACGCCCGTGATGAACAGAAGCGAGGAACGCTTGTGCTCAATATTTATGAACAAGAGAACTTTGAAGTTTACCGTAATTTAACGAACGGTTTGACAAGTCTTGTCTACGTCCTTGATGAGAATGGGAACATGATATCAGGCGACTCCGCAGTTGAAACTCAGCCTAAAGAGAAACAGCAGCTGTTCCAACAGATGACGAACCAGACAGGCAGCTTTACGAATCAGAACCGAACCAACAATGAAGTACAAGTCATTTACTATAAAATGCCCGAATCAGGCTGGACGATCTGTATGGAGATCCCCATGTCGGAATACAAATTTGACATTAACCAAATGCGAAAGACGATTGTATATATTGCGCTCATTAGCCTGGCTGTGGCCATGCTGTCTGCCTACATCTGGACAAGGAAGCTCACTCGTCCGATCTATACGCTGCTTAAGGGAATGCGAACGCTGGAGCAGTGGCATCTTGGCACATCTATTCATGACATACCCAAGAACGAACTGGGAATTCTTATTAACGAGTTCAACAAGATGTCCGTCAGCATGAGAAGAATGGTGGAGCAGCATCAGCGGATTGAAATGGAGAAACGAAGGGCAGAACTGGAAGTGCTGCAAGCTCAAATTAACCCCCACTTCCTGTTCAACACCTTAAATACAATTAAATGGATGGCTATCGCGGCACAAGCAGGCCCGATTATCTCGAGTATCACCGCGCTCGGAAGCTTGATCAGGCCGATCTTCAAGGAGACAGCCATGATTATTCCGCTCCAGGAGGAGCTTGTTTATGTGCGTCATTATATGACGATTATGAACAACCGGTATGGGGAAGCCGCTAAGCTGTCCATCCAGATGGATGAAGCGCTGGGAGAAGCGACCGTTCCAAGGTTCATCCTCCAGCCGCTTATCGAGAACAGTCTCCTGCACGGTCTTGAATCGAGACAGTACCAAGGCACCATCACCATTATAACGAGTGCTGAGCAGTCGGATATGCTCATTCGTATACAAGATGACGGAGTCGGAATCGAGCCAGCTAAGCTGGAAGCTCTTAAGGAGATGCTGCTCCGCAGCGAAAGAGAGCAGTCTCAGGGTGAGCGGAAACAAATCGGCTTGCAGAACGTACACCGCCGCATTCAAATGCATTACGGTGATCAATACGGCTTGTCCATCGAGGAGGCACATCCCTCCGGCACTGCAATCAAGCTGAAACTTCCTCTGTTCAACAAATCGTAAAATCGTTCAACTTTTCTCCAAAAGGCAAGCAATCTCTTCTGAACAACGATAAATAAGGAGTGTTTTCGTAATATCTTTCAACTTTGACGGAAACGGACTGACTTATGATAGAGGAAGCTACAAAAAACGTGTTTAGGAGGATGTGCATGAAAGCGATGAGCCGTATTATCACCTCAGGGATTATCCTTGCCATGACTGCTTCAGTTGTAGGCTGTGCCAATAACGAGAGCAACAGCGAGGGTAATACGACGAATAAGACGATAACACTAAAGGTATCCTCGCACATGAGCACGGAGGATCGCATTAAATTCATGGATGAGACCATCAAAATCTTCAACAAAAAACATCCCGATGTCAAAATTAATTATACGCCTTCAGCGCAAGACTACGGCAAAAATCTGAAGCTTTCCTTCTCTTCCGGCGAAGGTGACGATATTGTCTATGTGGATGATATTAATCAGCAAATGCTGCAAGAGAATAACTATTTGATGGATTTAACGGAAGCGGTAACAAGTAACAATTGGCTGGAGATGCAAACCCCCGGATCCATAGAGTTTAACAACATTCGGACGCCTGGCCAATATTTTAGCGTTCCTTTTCTGATGGCGCCGGTTGTCATCTACTACAACAAGGCGATCTTCAACGAGCTTGACTTGTCCGTTCCGAGCAATATCGAAGAGTTCGAGCACATTTTAGAGGAAACAAAAGCAGCTGGTTATATTCCAATGGAAAACGGCGGTATATCGAACTATAACCTCATGTGGACGGTGTATTCCCTCCTATACGGACTGACTGACATGGAGGATGTCAATTCATTCTATTATCAAAAGGGCCCCACACCAGCTTTCGAGGAAGCGATGGTCGCATCGCTCAAGAAGGTAGACGAATGGGTGGAGAAGGGCTATTACCGCAAGGAGATGGCCTCCATTGACGGCGACGCCCTCATGCCGCTCTACTCCCAAGGCAAATCAGCAATGATGCTGGACGGGGATTGGAACCTTCCATCCTACACGAAGATGGAGTTTGATGTGGGAGTCTTTCCGTTCCCGCAGATGAATCCGGATTTGCCTCACACGATTGTGAATGCGACGGACAGCGCATGGGCGCTTAATGCCAAGCTTGCGGATCAGCCTGAGAAGAAGCAGGCAGCGCTTGACTTTATCGCGATATTTATGGATCCGGAAGTCGTAAAGATTTGGAGCGAAGGCGGGTTGACCTCTTCCGTGCTGCACGACGAATCCAGCTACAATCTACATCCAATCAAGAAGGAACTGAACCAAGTGGTGAAGGGAACGCAAATTGGCTTCTATCTGGATAACGCGGTCCCAGGTATATTGGATGTCATATCCAAAGAGACCCAGCGAATGATGTTGAACGAAATTACGCCTGAGGACACCTGGAACCATATTCACAAAGAATATGAAAGGCTGGTTTCGCAGCAGACCACCAACAAATAGTTGATAGAAACGAGGTGTTGCCAGTGAACAGTATCCGGGCAAACCGAATGAAAAGCTCTCTGCTCGCTTATCTGTTCCTGTTTCCGGCGTTCGGAATGTTCTTCTACTTTGTCTGCTATCCGATTACTCAGACGCTCTATTATTCCTTAACCAGCTGGAACGGAATTGGGCCCAAAACGTTTGTCGGACTGCGCAATTATGTGGACTTATTCCGAGTGGATGATTTGTTCTGGACCTCGCTGTGGCATACGCTTCTCTGGGCGGCAGCCTCGGCAGTCATTCCCGTTTCCATCGGACTGGTGCTTGCAAATTTCCTTGTACGAGGGAACATACGATTTGCGCGGGGATACCAAGTTGTATTTTTTCTCCCGCAAGTCATTTCAATGGTCATTGCAGCCGTCATCTGGAAATGGATCTATGATCCGAATTTCGGTCCCTTGAACGTGATCTTGAAGGCTGTCGGACTTGAACAATGGGCAATCGGATGGTTGGGCAGTCCGAAGCTCGTTATGATTGCGTTATTCACTATTTATGTTTGGATTACTTATGGATTTTGCGTTTTGGTGTTTACCGCCGCCTTGCAAGGGGTTGACTCGCAAACCTATGACGCCGCAGAAATGGACGGTTGCGGATTTTGGAAGCAATTCCGACATGTCACCATTCCCGGTCTGAACCAATCGATTACGACCGTCGTGACGCTCATGACCGTTTGGTCCTTCTCGATTTTTGACCTGGTCATGGCAACGACGAAGGGAGGCCCTGGTTATAGCTCGTATGTCATCTCGTTCTACGTATACAACCAAGGCTTTATGGTCAATCGCATCGGATTCGGCGCCGCGGCTTCCATCCTATTGACAATAATTGTACTTGTGGTGTCAAGAACGATTATCTATTTAAGAGAAAAGGCGGCTGAATAACATGGCGATCCGACAGTTTGGCAGTCGCTTCCTGACCTACGGCATGCTGATGATTACCGCCATCGTAACGGCAGCGCCTTTCTTGCTCATCCTGAATACGTCGCTTAGACAGACGGCGGATGTGATTGCGGACGGACCGCTTGCCCTGCCGCGCGTCCTTGAATGGAACAATTATATGCAAATCTGGAAGGTTGGGAATTTCCCGATTTACTTTCAGAACAGCGCTGTTGTAACGATTGCCGTTACAATGGGAGTCGTTTCCATATCCATCTTAGCTGCCTACGCTTTTGTATTTATGAAATTTCGGGGCAAAGAGCTGCTGTTTCTGTTCATCATCCTCGGACTCATCGTTCCGACGGAATTAATTATTATACCGCTGTTTTACAATCTGAAGGATGTTGGACTGTTAAATACATTATGGTCTCTCATTCTCCCGCAAATTGCATTAGGCATGCCTTTCTCCGTGTTTATGCTGAGGGGATTCATGCGGGATATACCGGCTACGCTTCTGGAATCGGCCCGAATCGACGGTGCGACGGAATGGGATAACCTTGTGTACATCATTCTGCCAGTAGCGATGCCCGCTGTCGTAGCGGTCACCATTTTCTCCGTCATGGGATCATGGAATAATTACATGCTGCCAACGATACTTATTCAGGACGACAATTTACGGACAATTCCGGTAGGGCTGGATTACTTCCGCTCGAAGTTCACAATGGACTTCTCCATGGTCGCGACATCGGCTGTCATTTCCGCGCTTCCTACACTGCTGGCCTACGCACTCTTCCAGCGCCGGATTGAATCCGGTCTGACGATGGGTGCACTTAAAGAATAACCGCATAGAAAGCGAGGATTGCCCATATGAAAGTCGTTGTTGTGGGAGGAACGGGGAATATCAGTACTAGCATTGTCAGGCTGCTTCTTGAGCTGGGGCATGAAGTTACCTGCTTCAACCGGGGCAAGTCCGGTCTCGTGCCGGCAGGGGCCAAGGTCATCTACGGGGACCGAAGTGACCGGAAGATGTACGAGCAAACGATGCAGGCCCAGCAGTTCGATGCCGCAATCGATATGATCTCCTTCAATCGGGAGGACGCCGAGAGCAGCCTGGCAGCCTTTCGGGGGAGTAAAGCATTTCATCCAATGCTCTACCGTGTGCACTTACGGCGTAGATTATGATGAGTTGCCAGTAAAGGAGGAGCATCCGCTTCGCCCGACAACCGATTATGGCAGGGGCAAAGCCGAGGCTGATCAAGCGCTGCTGGATGCTTATCGCCGGGAAGGTTTTCCTGTTACCATAATGAAGCCATCCACGACTTATGGACCGCAAATCGGGATGCTTAGACAGGTTGCATGGGATTTCTCCTGGATTGACCGAATTCGCAAGGGCAAGCCCATTGTCATTTGCGGTGACGGCAAAGCCATCCATCAGTTTATGCATGTTGACGACGCCGCCCTTGGATTTGCCGGTGTACTAGGCAAGGCTCATTGTATTGGTCAAACCTACAATTTGGTCAATAAAGGCTTTCACACTTGGGAACAGCATCATCGAATGGCCATGCAAATTCTGGGGAGCGAAGTTGCATTGATCGGTGTTCCTTTGCAGCAGCTGTTGAAGAGACACGCTACGCGATTCTCGATTTGCGAGGATATATTTGCGCACAACGTTTATTACAGCTCCGAGAAGCTGTTCCGAGATGTGCCGGAGTTTGCTCCGCGAATTTCTCTAGAGGAAGGCATGCGGCAAGTTTTTGAGTCTATGGAGCAAGCGGGAAAGCTTCCGGATTCGGACAATGAAACCTGGGAAGATGAAATAATTAGTCGCATACGGCAAGCACACTGTGACGTTAAGGGTAGAAGCCCCGGACATGCGTGCGTATGCAGCCGAGGATGTTAGTGGCAACACTCAAGAACAGGGAAAGGTTAAATGAATGCGCGCAGGTTGTCGAGGATTTCTCGACAGACTGCGCGTTTTTCTGTATTCACTGTGAGGCGCCTTTATACTCCGCAGGTGTTTGGTGTTCAACATTTTTGAACATTTTGCAGAAGTGAGCGGCATCATAGAAACCGGTTTCCAAGGCAACGTCCGTGAGGGTAAGCGATGTAGTGAGCAATAGTCGTTTGGCATGTTCAATGCGAATTCGAATCAAATATTGTCCAAGCGATATACCGGTAATCGATTTAAATACCTGGTTCAGATAGCGCTCATTCATTCCGTGCTCCTCCGCGAGGTCGGATATGCGCAGCTTATCCTGGTAGCCGACGTTCAGCTGTTCAATGACGGTTTCCACAAGGGATTTGTGCCGCAATCTCGAAATCGTCGGTCCCGTAATTCCGAATTTATCAATAAATTGGTAGGTCTGAACTAAAAGGTGTAGAAGCATATATTTCATGAATAGATGTGTAGGGCGATTGAGACGAAACTCTGCCAGCATATCGGCAAAAGGCTTCTCCAATCCCGGTATATACAAGGGCTGGCTATTCGGTGACAGTCTCTCAAACAACTGACGAATGACAATGATTTGTTCAGGATGATCAACACTTAACGTGAGGTAGAAGGCTTTGAAATGGCCTCCCGGCGAGCGGCTGGTTTGAATCGTGTCCGTCAAGAAAAGCAAGTGTCCGGCCTTTACATGGATTAGTTCGTCATGATCGTGAATGATTGTATTGCTGCCTGAGTAGTAATAGGCCAGCTCAAAGGTTCGTGCAGGCCCATCCCAGCCTCGATTGCTCCATAATCCAAAGTGTTTGATTCCAATCGTTGGCCATTCGCGATCTATGACTTCCATGAACTGCTCCAGAGCGGCGAGATGTGTGACCATGTATTAAGAGACCTCCATTCAACTGACAATATTACAACGACTAACTTCAAGTATACAATACAAAAGTCATTTATTGAAATATAATTCACTTAGGAGCTTACAACTAAGCCCATCAAAAGGAATGATATATTTTACAACAAAATGGAGGGTGATTTTATGTTTTTGCAGCTAAGCAAGGAAGAAAGAGAGCAAGGCAAGCTGAACACGGAGTCATTAAAAATTGCAATGGAACAGATCAGAAAAAACGGCTATATCGGAATTGAAAGCGTATGGACCGAGGAGCAGCTATCGGAGATTAAAGGAGCATTTGATCCTTTGTTTCATCAATATACAGAGATAAAAGGCTTTAATACAGGTACGAACCGAGCACAAATGCATTTGCCGTTCTCCGCTCCCTTTACATCGGATTATCTCATTGCGAATGCAATCGCATTGGACGTGTTGGAGGGTCTGCTAGGCGCAGACATGCGGTGTACCTATCTTGCTTCCGACACTGCCGGGCCAGGCTCCGATTACCAGAACGTCCATTCCGACTTGCCTCCGTTATTCCCTGAACTAGGCGTCGGTCTTCCCGTCTATAGCCTTGTTCTGAATATTCCGCTGGTCGATGTCCATGCGGAGAATGGTCCGCTTGAAGTTTGGCCGGGGGGTACCCATCTGGATCCCGACAGCACCAAACATACAGCTATTGACGGCGAGATGGTGAGCGCAGCGAAAACGATGTACTCGGAGAAAATTTTTATGCCAGCTGGATCGATGGTAATTAGAGATATTCGCATGTGGCACCGTGGAACACCGAATGTGACGAACGATAACAGAACGAATATTGCGTTGATTTACAACACTTCTTGGTTCGGTGGAGGCGCCTCGATTCAAATTCCAGAGGAGAATTACAACAAGCTTTCCAACCGAGGTAAGGAGTTGTTCCGATTCGAGAAAATCGGTTATCCGGTAAAACAACCTTGGGAATGGGAGTAAACACGGGAAGGCAGCCTCTTTCATGCGGAGGCTGCTTTTCTTCTTTTCATGTAATATTTCAAGGTATAAAAATGCCAAAATGGCGGTTCAGGGTTGCATCCCAACACCGCCATTTCTTCATGTTTGCCGTTACGGCACTATTGCAGCCTTACCAGCTCGAAGTCATCGAAGACGGACCATTGTCCGGCGCCCGCGTTCGACCAGATGCCCAAAGTCAGAGAGCCGTTCGTCACGACAATGTTGTCGATCGTTTGTTCCTGCCAGTCGCTCACGGACGCTTCGATGGCGTTCTGCAGCTCGCCGCCCCCGTAGTTTTTGACGAAGAAGTGAATGGCCGTCTGACCGCCGCCCGAGCGGGACCATACTTTGGCGCGATACGTGCCGTTCGGAACGCTCACCGTCTGCTCCGTAAGCTGTTGGTATGCGCCCGCTTCCCAATGGGCGAGTTTATAGGTGCCACTGCGTTGCCCGCCGCTGTCTACCTTGCCGGCGACAAGCTGGCCGGAAGGCTGCCACTGCGACCAGCCGGACAGGGAGGCCGATTCGAAGCCGGCATTATTCAATGCCACGGGCGTTGTTGTCGAAGATTGAATCGTCACGTTGACATTGTCGGCGAACGACTGGGTATTCATGGAACCGACGCCGATCTTGCCGCTCGCGAGAGAGCTGTCCGTGATGCCGTTAAAAAGCGTCGTGGTGCTTCCGTTACGTGTTGCCTGGACAGTGATGGAGCCGTTGTTAAAGCTGATTTCAATGCGGGGCCAATTCCAATCCTTTATGGAATAGGAGCCGGAATAGACGGCGATTGTTGATTCCGAGCCGCCAACGCGCTTCTTCAGCTCTATCGAATTGGAGCTGCCGCCTCCGAATTGCACGAAGTAGGTGTTGTCGTTATCTGCATAGTTGAAGTATAGACGCGTCTTGCCGTTGTTGTCTCCGGCGTCCGTCTGCAACGCGGCCTGGTACGTGTAGGCTCCCGAGAACGTTCTGCCTGAATAAATGCCCAATGCGGGTCCTCCCCAATTCGTGAGCTTCAGTCTGACGTATTCCACGGCCGAGTTATTCAAGCTCCAGCTCTGGGCAAGGCCGTTGTCGAAATTTTCGTTATAGCCGTCGAGCGTCGTTACGCTGATCGCGGCTGTGAAGGAGGACGGGTTCAAATTGGTATCCTTGGCGCGAATTGTGTAGCTGTGGACGGTTCCCGGAGCAAGGTTGTATATCGTGACTTGGGTATGGTGGTAGGTAGAGGCTACATGCTGGGAACCGTCGTAAATTTCGTATTCCATGACGCGCACGTTATCCGTGGAGGCGCTCCAGTCCAGCGTGACGGAGTTCGTCGAAACGTTCGTCGCCGTCAAGCTGCCCGGTACGGATGGCGAGGTACTGTCCATCGCGGAGAAAGCTGCGTCGGCCAAAGCCTGCCTGGGAGTGCCGCCGCCGCCGACCGAGGAGGAGGAATTATTGTCGACGACATACAGATTCGTAATGAGCGCCATCATATCGTCGAAGAATAGGCCGGCGTCGCCGCCCGCGCTCGACGGTTGATTGAACGAATAGCCGTAATATTCTTCGAATTCGTGCATGGCTTCCACCGAAGCGCTGAACGCGTAGGCATCCCAGCCCGTATCGTCGGCAATGTACGCGCCGTAGTCCTGGAGCGCGTAGAACAGCTTGATGCCCGCATCGCTCTGCAGGCCTAAGCTCTGTGGCGTCGCGTTCGGATGAATGGCCATCAACGAACCCATCTCGATCCGCGGATTCGTTCCGTGGTACTGATTGGGCGCGCCGGCATCGGATCGGTCGGCGGGCCAACGATAACCTTTGGTGCTGTCGCCAGTGTTGTAGTACAAGTAATTACCCCATACGTTCAGCTTAAGAGCATGCTTGATCGGCGCCGCGCCCGTCAGCTCGCCATGCCGGAGCGAGCCGCCGATGCCCGATAATCCGGAGCCCCAATGCGTGCCGCCGATTCCTTGGCCTTGGATGTCCAGGTCCTCCGCCCACTTGTACCCGAAGACGTCGCCGCCTGCGGTACATCTGGTGAGCGGCTCCAGTTGAATGAGATGGCGGCCGTCCGGCTTGAGGAACGCGGCGACGTTGTTCGGCGTGTCGGTCGCGGTTACGTCGGGAACGAGAAAGTCGTCGGGAATATGAATCGTTCCTTGGAACTGTGACGTGTCGCTGCATCTCGCGGTCCAATACGGGACGCCGTAAATATTGCGTAGGGGATCGGAAGCGCTGGTCTTGACATGATATTCGTGATCCAGATGGACATATCCGCCGGCAGGGAAGTGACCGTACGATTGATAGTTCGCGTTTGAGCCGAGGGGCATGTTCCATATGCTGTCCTGCGAGAACGGCTGGAGCCAGGGATCGCGATCTGCGTAAGCGTTTCCAATGCTGAGCGATAGAAAGAGAGTGAATCCTAGCGATAACGAGCAGGCAAGTTTCCGGGCAGAAAGCTTCATTATTCAAACATCCTTTCCGAATGGGTGTTCAAGACGCCAAGCGCGTGGTTATACGCCTCCCTTCTGCCACCGCATTCGCAGCAGCGCCTTACCGATAGCTTATCTCAGGAGGGAGTCTCTTCGACAGATAACAATTTGGATATCTATAACGTTCTGCTCATTCCTGTGCTCAACACATGAACAAAACGTTATGAATATCGAAATCGTGTTCTACTGCTGCAAGAGTGACTATCCTATAATCGGGTTATCCGCAATACGAGGAGCTGATGATGTGGGAAAGAACAACCGTAACAAATTATTCTTGAAATCGCTTGCTTGCCTGATGGCGGCAACGCTAGCGGTACCGGCAGGGCTCGGCCCGGCTGGTCAACGGGTTGAGGCGGCAGAAGATGTATATGACGCGCCTCGGGACCATTGGTTATGGCCGTTCTCTCAGGACAGTATTTGGAATACGCCTATCGGGGCGGATGCGGAATATGTGTCCGGCGGCCACTTCCCGGGTCAAGGCTATATTCATGCCGATGATGAAATCCATTTGAAAGCGAATGCTACGGATCCCATCCGAACGATCTATAGTCCGGGCTCCTGGACCGAGCGATGCTCAGGGACGATACCGGGCGAATTCGAGAGCGAGATGAACTTCCCAGACGGCATCATTGTCCCGGACGCCATTACGACTGGAGGCGTGTACGAGACGCCGAACAATGTCGCGGCCATACTGAAGCCGGACGGACGCACGCTCGTTCAACTGGAGCCTCTTTGCAGAACGGATCCGACAGGTCCCGTCTATGGCTATCAATATCCCCGCAATGAAGATATTTACGGACAGGGCATTAACGGCACGCACTGGGGCTCCGGCTTGTCCGGCATCGGAGGTTCGATTCGGACTGGCGAGTTGACAGGCGACGAGCCCATCAAGCATGCTCTTAAGCTCAACGTCTGGGGAAAATATCTGTATTACGATACACAATTAAACAAAGGATACCGTTGGCCGGCAGACCGCCACGATAATTATGCATTAAACAACTATCATGGAACGGACCCCGAGGTGCAGATGGGCTCGCTAGTGGCGTTGGATCCGGACGTGACTCCTGAGGAGCTCGGCATAACCTCGGAGCCGGGACTTAAATTTTTTTACGCGCTGCAAGACTACGGCGCCTATATTGCGGACGATACGGGCTGGGATGCTTACGGGTTCAGTCTATCTTATGAAGCGCGTTATGAATTCGCCGAGCATTACGGCTATTCCTTCAATCAAGGAGCTGGCGGAAGCGGCGAAGCAGGCGAATATTACGACGATATGACAACATTAATTGAGAATCTGTACGTTATAAGCAATAGCAGCGAGAGCAACGTGGGGGGCGGAGGCGAGCGCAGGGCGCCGCTGGCGAGTCCAGAATTTATTCCAATGGATTCGGAGGCGCCAACCATTCCAGGCGAAGTCCAAATTGCCGAGCGCACCACGAATTCCGTTACGTTGACCTGGCAGGCCTCGACGGATAACGTGAGGCTCATGAAGTACGATATTTATGTCAATGGAGAGCGCGCAGGGTCAACCTACGGACGAACCGTCTATACGGCCAGTGGCTTGAATCGGAATACGCCTTACACGTTCGGCGTGAAGGCGGTCGACACGAATTTGAATGAATCTGCGATGTCGGACGAGCGAGTCGGCCGCACGTATGACGGCTACCAAATCGACTTTAACAACAATGCCGCGCCGAAATGGGCGCTAACGAATGCCGGGATGGAGTACGGGAAGCTGAAGCTGTCGAACTGGTCGGGACGGGCAAGCGCCATCTATGGCGATCGCGTGTTCTCGCCGGGCACGGCCAGCTATCGATACAGCGCGGATATTTACACAATCGGCAATGACAATAACGGCAAGACCAAGCTGCTGTTTAATTACGAAGACGATAACAACACGTATGAGGTGGAGTTCGGCGGAGGAGAGTCGAACACGGTCAAGCTGAACAAGATCGTGGATGGGACGGTAACAGAGCTTGCCGTCTATAAGGGAACCGGGACGGTTGCGGCGCCGTATCCGATCAGGAACGCTGCTCGGGTTGCCGTAACGTTCGAGCACGGCGGTTATATCTCCGTATCCGCCACGCCATCCGGTGGAGAAGAATCGATTCTGTTCAACCGTGTGCAGGATGCAGCCTTCTCGTCGGGCAAAATCGGGCTTGCATCGCAATATACGGAATCGTTCGCGGATAACGTGAGAGTGGAGATTGAAGGAGCGAACGACGAGCCTGACACGACGAGCCCGACCGTACCTGCATCGCTGGAGGCTCCCGTCGTGACGACGACGACCGCCACGCTGAAGTGGGAGCCTTCCTCGGACGACGTCGGCGTTAAGGAATACGTTGTATACCAGGACGGCAGCGAGATTGGTCGCACGCCGGATTTGCGGTATAAAGTAATTGGACTCGAGAAGCTGAAGACGTATACATTCGAAGTGGCGGCCGCCGATGACGGAGGCCACTGAAAAAGTCCTGACACAAAACAAGGTACTGTTCCTCAAACTCTTTGAGGGGCAGTGCCTTTTTTGCTGTATAATTAAGGCATTATAGCGAAAGGCGTGAAGCCCTTTGTTCCAACCCC
>JAESFX010000185.1_pt1 | contig 54099 bp, 49 predicted proteins | sample 9269501 | NCBI WGS metagenome assembly JAESFX01 (sample SAMN14515570, study PRJNA621655) | algae metagenome | isolation source: Desmonostoc geniculatum HA4340-LM1 and co-occurring heterotrophs from cave... | place: USA: Maniniholo cave, Kauai, Hawaii | collected 2009-07-28
TCTAATTTATTGCTGGGATTCAATCAATTAATTAGTGAAATGAATCAATTTAAACCCTGTTATGCTTCTGGATAATTTCACTTAGTTACTACTTGCTAATGCCGGAGAGTGACAGAAGAGGGATATATAAATAACGAGAAAAATAATCAAACTATCAGAGGATTTCACAAAGAATAGCCACATTGGAATTCACTCAATTTCCAATTAATTTAACTATTTGTATAGCCGAAAAATTATCAGAATACTTACAGATACAACAGAAATCATTGAAATTCACTATCTCTTAAAAATGTTGAACCGTTTGAAGATTGGAACTAAAATTGGGGCAGGTTTTGCCTTAAGTCTAGCAATTCTAACCTCAATTGGTCTAATCTCCTACCAAAGCACCAATGAGTTAATTGAAACTTCGCGCAAAGAAAACCACACTTATCAGGTATTAAGTCAGCTTGAAGACCTCAACTTGCAATTGACAAATGCTGAGACTGGGCAACGTGGTTACATTATTACTGGAGAACAGCGTTATTTAGAACCTTATAACGCTGCAATGGAATCGCTCAATCAAAAAATTAAGGAACTTCAGAAGTTAATAGCAGATAATCCCAACCAACAAAATCGGCTTGATATGTTGCAGCCACTCCTAAACGAAAGAATGGCTGTAATGAAAAATGTCATTGAACTACGGCAAAGCCAAAGCTTTGAAGTTGCCCAGCAAGCTGTGATGACAGACGAGGGTAAGCGGCTGATGGATCAGATTCAGAAACTGATCCAGGCGATGAAAAATGACGAAAATGTACTTCTCAAGCAGCGTTCTGAGCGGGCACAGGCAGCTGCAAGACAAACCCTCAACACTACCGCTTATAGTATTCCTCTATTTGCTGCGATCTTGGTTTTGATTGTAATTATCCTCACCAGACACATTTCACTACCGTTGAAGCGAGTTTCTGATTTAGCTCAAAAGGTGGCGGATGGGGATTTATCAGTCAATTTACCAGAAAGCGATGTCTACGACGGGCTACGCCTACGCCACGACGAAATTGGCGTGCTAAAGCGAACCTTCAACCAGATGATCGTCAATCTGCGAAACACAACTCAAAAAAATGACGAGCAAAACTGGCTCAAGTCTAACTTAGCTGAATTTACCCAAATGCTCCAAGGGCAGCGGAATTTAGAAAATGTCTCTCGCACGATCTTGTCGAATCTCGCTCCCCTGGTTGGGGCATCTGTGGGCATTTTTTATGTAATGGACTCAATCAACGATGAGCCAGTGCTGAAGTTGTTGGGTAGTTATGCTTACAAACAGCGCAAAAATTTAGCAAACGAGTTTCGTTTAGGTGAGGGATTGGTGGGGCAATGCGCCCTAGAAAAACAAAGAATCCTCTTAACCGGAGTTCCCAGCGACTACATCCGCATCAGTTCCGGCTTGGGAGAATCTCCACCGCTGAATATTATTGTATTGCCCATATTATTTGAAGGCCAGGTAAATGCCGTCATTGAACTTGCTTCTTTCGCGCCTTTTAAGGAATTACACCTGACATTTTTAGAGCAATTGACTGAAATTTTGGGTGTATTTTTAAATAACATCGCTTCACAATTCCAAACTCAGCAACTACTTGCCGAATCTGTTGCTTTAACAGAAGAACTGCAAAGCCAGCAAGAAGAACTACAACAAAGCAATCAACTCCTAGAAGAACAAGCCCACGAATTACAAGAATCCCAATTCCTAGTCAAGCAATCCAACGAAGAATTACAGCAACTCAACGAAGAACTAGAAGAAAAAGCAGAACTCTTAGAAATCCAAAATCAGGAAGTTGCCCGCAAAAACCGGGAAATTGAGCTATCAAGGCAGTCATTACAAGAAAAAGCCGAGCAACTGGCCTTATCTTCCAAATATAAATCAGAATTTTTGGCGAACATGTCCCACGAGTTACGGACACCGCTAAATAGCTTGTTAATTTTAGCAAGGCTGCTGTCAGATAACTCTCTCAACAACTTAACCGACAAACAAGTAGAGTACAGCCGGACAATCTACTCTGCTGGGACTGATTTGCTGGAATTAATTAATGACATTTTAGATTTGGCAAAAATTGAGTCGGGTACTATGTCCCTAGACATTGAGCAAGTTGCCTTTGTAGATTTGCAGACATCTCTAGAACACACTTTCCGTCAACTTGCCGAAAATCAAAAACTTAGTTTTGCCATTGAACTAGAAGACAAATTACCCCCAGTCATTTCTACCGACTCCAAGCGGCTGCAACAAGTACTAAAAAATCTTTTAGCTAATGCCTTTAAGTTTACTGAACAGGGAGGCGTGAAGTTACAAATTAGTATGGTAACTGAAACAGCCCCAGGCGAGGAGCCGATGGTTGCTTTTGCAGTCAGCGATACAGGCATTGGTATTCCAGTGGAGAAGCAGAGAATTATTTTCGAGGCATTTCAGCAAGCAGACGGCACAACTAGCCGCAGGTACGGCGGAACCGGCTTGGGCTTGTCCATCAGCCGCGAACTAGCTCAACTTTTGGGAGGAAGGATCGAACTAATCAGCCAACCAGGCCAGGGAAGTACTTTCACCTTTTACTTACCGCTAACAAGAAAAGGAGAAATGGGGAGAAGTACACCGCCAGAAATACCACAAAATAGGTTTGAAGTCAAGGAAGAAATAAATCAAAATCTCCCCACCACATTAGCGCCGACGGTTGAAAGCCGGAGTACCTCTAGAGACATTTCTTCAGCAGGGAAAGTGGTTTCCACCGTCAACGAAATCCCAGACGATCGGCTAACAATTCAATCAGGCGATCGCGTTTTGTTGATTATCGAGGATGACGACAAATTCGCCCGCATCTTACTAGACATGGCACGTCAGCAAGGCTTTAAAGGAATCGTTGCCTTACAAAGCAAACAAGGTCTAGCACTAGCGCAACAATTCGAGCCAAACGCCATTATGCTAGATATCCACATGCCAGAGATGGATGGCTGGACAGTGCTGGATCGCCTCAAGCACAACCCAGACACCAGACACATCCCAGTACATATACTTTCTGTGGACGAAAGACAGCAACGGGGATTAAAACTAGGAGCAATTACCTATCTACAAAAACCCGTTTCTCCAGAAGCCCTAAATCAAGTATTGAGTGAGATTAAAAGCTTTATTGAGCGTCAGGTAAAAAATCTTTTAATAGTGGAAGACGATCGCGTACAAGCCCAAAGTATTATTGAACTGATTGGTAATGGCGATGTCCAGAGTACAGCAGTTGGTACTGGAAAAGAAGCACTCGATATATTGCGATCGCAGCACTTTGATTGTATGGTGCTGGATTTAGGTCTGCCAGATATGAGCGGGTTTGCACTGATTGAGCAAATCAAGCTAGAACCCAGACTGATGAAACTCCCAATTATTGTTTACACAGGCAAAGAACTCAGCCGCCAAGAAGAAACCCAACTGCGGGGACTAGCAGAGACAATTATTATTAAAAATGTGCGATCGCCAGAAAGGTTATTAGACGAAACTGCCCTATTTTTGCATCGCGTCCAGGCAAATCTGCCACCACCAAAGCGGCAAATTCTCGAACAGCTACACCAAACCGATCCAGTGCTGGCCAATCGGAAAATTTTGATTGTCGATGACGACCTGAGAAATATCTTTGCCATCACCAGCTTTTTAGAAAGCTATCACATGGAAGTAGTGTTTGCCGAAAATGGCAGAGATGGTATCGAGAAGCTGCTAAATAATCCCGACATCAATATAGTTTTGATGGACATCATGATGCCAGAAATGGACGGTTACCAAACCACCCGCGCCATCCGCCAGCAACCACAATTTCGCTCACTACCAATCATTGCTTTAACCGCCAAAGCCATGCCGGGCGATCGTGAAAAATGCATCGAAGCCGGAGCTTCAGATTATATCACCAAACCTGTAGATACCGAACAACTGCTTTCACTGCTGCGGGTTTGGCTGTATAGGTGAGGGAGTGGGCATTGGGCATGCCCCATTCCCTATTCCTTAGTTAAAACAATATCAATGACAGGAAATTCACTTCAGTAATAAAATAATCTATAGAACTCCTGTCTTTGGAGGAAATACCTCTGTTTCATGCAACTTTTTGCGTTATTTCTCTAGATAAAAGATTTTTCTCTCGGTGGATAGGTGTACTTACATGAACATACCTAATATGTTACTAATATGACAATAGTAAGACAAAACTCCCTCAATACATCAGTAATTCCTCCAGAAAAATATATTGAAGCAGAGCGTATGCATGATGTTCTGCTATTACTGCAAAACCTAATTAACAGTGAAGAAGCCACTGTAAAATTAATTCTGGATTGTCTGTATGATGTTGGCTCGGTTAACCTCATTAACCAAAAGCTTCCCGTGAAACCTGTAAACAGGTTGATGAAATTAATTGCTCGTATGTCTAAACCAGTTTTTAGAACCTTGGCTTTTAATTGGTTTAAAAAGAACTGTCCACAACTGATTGCTGATTGGTTACATTCCCAGATCACTTTTGGAACTACCCCAGCTAAACCCCAAGAAATAGCGATCGAAGTTGCACCAATTCAACCAAATTCGGCACTCCAGACAGAAAGTCTCAGCCAAGAGATTAAAAATCTGCGTCAGCAAGTGAGATTGCTAGCTGGAATTTCAATAATTGCGATCGCTGTTTTAGGAGTAACAGCCACTTGGTTCTGAAGTCCCAAATTAGCACCATTATCAAATTTAAAATTTAATTGAGCTAGCAAGCTATTTTCGGCGTAAGATTCATTTGGCTTATAAAAGCCCTAGCAGCCTAAATATTAATCATGGAAATGACCCAAATTGCAGAAGCATTCTTTCAAAAAGCCTATTCATGCACGAGGTAATAATTACGAATTACGAATTACGAATTATTATGATTTTGCCTAAACCTAGCTTGGAGGATATCGAAATACATCTGCTGTTGGAAGGAGTGTATCAGTACTACGGTTATGACTTCCGCAACTACGCCCTTTCCTCAATTAAGCGCCGTATTTTGAGCTTTATGCAGTTAGAAGGGTTTGCTAATATTTCTATATTGCAAGAGCGGTTACTCCACAACCCTAACTATTTAGAAAGGTTTTTGCTGGCTTTAACCGTGAATGTAACATCAATGTTTCGAGATCCCAGCTTTTATAACACCTTTAGAAGTCAAGTTATCCCGTTCTTGCAAACCTATCCATTTATTCGTGTCTGGCACGCTGGATGTTCCACAGGTGAAGAAGTCTATTCAATGGCAATTCTACTGGAAGAAGAAGGACTTTATCACCGTTGCCGCATATATGCAACTGATACTAACGAGAAAGTATTACAAAATGCTAAAAGTGGTATTTTTTCCCTAAAATTAATGCAGGAATATACTCAACTTTACCTAAAAGCAGGTGGCAAAAAGTCTTTTTCCGAATATTATACGGCAGCTTATGACAATGCTATTTTTCGAGCATCCTTAAGAGAAAATATTGTTTTTGCCCAGCATAATTTAGCAACAGATAGTTCTTTTAATGAATTTAATGTCATTCTTTGCCGTAATGTCCTGATATATTTCAACCAGATACTTCAAAAACGCGTACACGAATTGTTTTATAATAGCCTCTGCACCTTTGGCATCTTAGGTTTAGGAAGACAAGAATCCATCAGGTTTACTCCCTATGAGCAGCAATATGAAGAGATCGTCAAAGGTGAAAAGATATATAGAAAAATAGGAGTGCGGGGACATCGGGATGCTCTGACCCACAGAGATTTTAATCGTAAGTGATATTATGTCCGCCATTTAAAACTCTAAGAGGTTGTTTGAAAAGTGTTTTAATGTGATTTTGGTCACTTTTAGATCCCCCCTAACCCCTCTTAATTACCCCCCTTAGTCCCCCCTTGTAAAGGGGGGAAACCGGAAAATATAGTTCCCTCCCCAATACATCGGGGAGGGTTAGGGAGGGGTAATTCAATGACTGGTAGCCAAATCCTTGTAGAGACGTAGCATTGCTACGTCTCTACATACCCGTAAATTGTAAATTCATATCTTGATTCAGCAACGCCATATTTTTTTATCTCACGCACGAGGCAAGAGAGGCGCTTTACAAAATCTCGACCCCCAAGCCTATCGTTTGCTTTGCCGTTTGGGATGTTATCGTTATCAAGACATACCCAGCATTCCATCTCAAGGATTGTTTTGTTTGCTTTGGGATGTCCCACCTGACCAACATCGCCAAATTATTACTTCCTTAAGAAATCGGTCTTTGATAGAGTGCGATCGAGGTAAATATTGGCTGCATCCCGTAATTCGCAAAGAAGCGATCGCTCGTTTGCGCCCCAGCGATGAATGGGAAATTGCCAACCACAAAGCCGCTGAATTTTGGACAGCTAGTGTTAAACAAATTGAAACTTTTAAAGATGCTTTGCAAGCTTTGGAAGCATATTATCACTACATCGAAATTCAGGAATTTGAGTTAGCAGGTAAAGTTATTCTCCAAAGTCGAAATAATCAATGGCAGCAGTTTTTACCTCTGGGAAGTACGCTGTATCGTATGGGTTTAATTCAACCTATACTTACGGCAATTAATCAAGTTGTTAACAATTTAGATAATCACCAAAATCTCAGCGAACTTTACAATATATTGGGCGATTTCTACTGGATAACAGGTAAAATTAGTCAAGCGATCGCCTGTCAAGAAAAGACTATTACTTTAGCAACCCAAGCACTCAAATCACTTGTACCTCAGCCAGAAAATAAACATACAGTTTACTATCTGAGGATGCTTGAGGTAGATTCTTTATTAAGTATTGGTCTTTATCAAATAGATTTGTGGAAATTAGAAGCTGCTGCACAGTTATTTCAACAAGTAATTTACCTAGCTCAAAATACCAAGCATCATCGCTGGGCAGAAAAAGCTTCAGTGTGTTTAGCTATTGTAGAAATTGGGCATTAGAACTACACGTTTTAAGCGCAGCTGCATCACTCATATTACTCTCTGCGCCTCTCTTGCCTCTGCGTGACCAAATCCCCCTCCCCCAGGAGTTTCTATCACAAAAACATCCCCAACATTCATCTCCACCGTTGCAGTGCTATCTAAACTTTCCTCACTTCCATTTTGACGTTGTATCCAATTCTGTCCAACTTTTCCCACTTCTCCACCATTTAATCCAAAGGGAGGAACCAGGCGATGTCCAGAGAGAATATTCGCTGTCATCGGTTCTAAAAATCGGATGCGACGAACAACTCCATTACCGCCAGAATATTGACCTTTCCCACCACTATCAACACGAAGACTAAAGCTTTCTAAAAGTACAGGATAACGTGTTTCTAAAACTTCTGGATCGGTTAAACGAGAGTTAGTCATGTGGGAATGAACACCATCAGTTCCATCAAAGTTAATTCCTGCTCCAGAACCGCCGCAAATAGTTTCATAATATTGATATCGTTCATTACCAAAAGTAAAATTATTCATCGTTCCTTGAGATGCAGCCATCACGCCCAAGGCACCATATAAAGCATCCACAATAGTTTGAGAAGTTTCTACATTACCTGCTACCACCGCCGCTGGATAAGTTGGATTCAACATACAGCCCACTGGGATAATAATTTCTAAAGGATTCAGGCACCCGGCATTGAGAGGAATATTATCATCAACCAAAGTCCGAAAGACGTATAAAACTGCGGCTTGAGTTACAGCTTTGGGAGCATTGAAATTACTATTTAATTGCCGAGAAGTTCCAGTAAAATCAATAGTAGCACTGCGATTTTCTGGGTGAATCGTTACTTTGACTTGAATTTGTGCCCCATTGTCCATTTTATAAATAAATGAACCATCCTTGAGAACTGCGATCGCCTTTCTCACCGACTCCTCAGCATTAGCTTGTACGAATTTCATATAAGCTTGAACAGTATCGAGCTTATATTGCGAAACCATTTTCCTGAGTTCTTGAACTCCCCTTTCATTTGCGGCAATTTGAGCTTTGAAATCAGCTAGATTTTGGTCATGGTTCCGAGCAGGATAAGTATGATTTGAAAGGTGATATCTAACTGCGGTTTCTCGAAAATTTCCTTCTTCCACCAACAGAAAATTATCAAAAAGAATTCCTTCTTCTTCAACTGTCGTACTGTGGGGAGGCATGGAACCGGGAGTAATTCCGCCGATATCAGCTTGGTGTCCGCGAGAAGCAACGTAGAAGAGGGGAGTAGGGAATGCGGAGTGGGGAATAGGGAATGGGGAAGGGTGCTGAGAGGAAAAACTCTTCTCTGCTGCTTCCTCATCCCCCTCACTCCCCACTCCCCACTCCCCACTCCCCAAAAAAACAGGGGTAATTGCAGTTACATCAGGGAGATGTGTACCGCCGTTATATGGGTTATTTGATAAATAGACATTTCCTGGTTTTATGGTATCGCCTTTATCATTAATTAAACTGCGGACACTTTCACTCATTGAGCCTAAATGTACAGGAATGTGAGGAGCATTTGCTACTAATAATCCAGAAGAATCAAAGATAGCGCAGGAAAAATCTAGCCTTTCTTTGATATTCACAGATGTTGCCGTATTTTGGAGGACAATTCCCATTTGTTCGGCAATAAATTGGTAGAGATTTTTGAATATTTCTAGGCGAACGGGGTCGGGGTGAGTTGTTGTGTACATTTTTGATTCCTATTTGTTTATCAAAAGACAGAAGAGATTTGATATCTCTTCTCTAGGCTGTAGTTTTGCAACTTTAATATAACCAATATAAATTTAATATTTTAGTTATTTATGTTGCAATTATCTTGATTTATTTACTCTTGTTTATAGCACTCACAACCTGATATCAGCTAAAATATTAAGGCTAAGATGTATATTAATACTGTAATGGTAACTGAGGCAAATAGCTATGAATACTTCGGTACAAGAACTTCTGAGTACTTTTGATAGGCTGAGTGAAAGTGAAAGGCTAGAAATTGTTTTGGAGATTTTAAAAAGGGTTACTCATTTAGAATTTATGCCCTTGTCAGATGAGGATTTAGTTTGGAATGCTGAAGAAATTTTTTTAGAGTTGGATAAGGAAGAATCTGCTTATGAGTAGTCCCGAACGCGGAGAAGTTTGGCTTGTTGATTTGGGCTACGCAGCAAAAGTTAGACCATGCTTGGTTATCAGCATTCCTGCTACTGAAGAAGACCGTGCGTTAGCAACTCTGATTCCTCACACTACTAGTTTACGAGGTTCAAGATTCGAGGTAGAGATCAAAGTAAATTTTCTTCGGACAGGAGCATTTGATGTACAGAACATTATTACAATTCCCCATGCAAAACTGCTACGAAAATTAGGAAACTTGACACACGAACAACTAGGAGATGTAAAGAAAGTATTACTTTTATGGTTGGGATGTGAGGAAGCAAGTTTTGAGGATAAAGAGAATGAGTATTAGAAATGACTTGGTGAGCATTGATGTTGGGCGCTTTGCTGTTAAATTATCTTTTTGGAAATGAACTTCCATTTGGTTTACTTCTCAAATATCTGCTAAAAAGTAAGATACTCGTCCTTCAAATCACTGATAAACATGTGTCCAGGAGAATGAGTAATTGCGAATTCAGGTTTTGCTTGAAAAATTGCAGTTTGAGTGGTGACTCCGCAAGCCCAAAAAACAGGAACCTCACCGTCACGAACTGTAACAGCATCACCATAATCAGGTTTTTGTAAATCTCTAATTCCTATCTCTTCTGGATTTCCAATATGTACAGGAGAACCATGTGCTTTGTAATATCGACTGGTTACTTCTACAGCCCGAACAATGTTATTAGTTGGAAGTGGACGCATGGAAACTACTAAGGGACTGGAAAAGATTCGAGTCGGGATACATTCAATATTTGTCTTGTACATTGGGACATTTTTTTGTTCTTCTACATGCCTTACTGTTAGTCCAGAATTCAGCATGGCATTTTCAAATGAAAAGGAACAACCAATTAAAAAGGCTACCAAATCGCTTCTCCAAAATGATCTGATGTCGGTTGTTTCTTCAATTAATTCACCGTGTCTAAAAATTCTATAGCGGGGTAAGTCTGTTCTAATATCAGCACCAGGAGCGATTATTTTAGGTTCAGGATCTCCAATTTCTGTGACATCAAGTATTGGACAAGATTTGGAATTTCGTTGACAAAACAGTAAAAATTCAAATGCTAAAGAATATGGTAATACAACTAAGTTAGCCTGAACAAATCCTAGTGCAAGTCCAGGGGTAGGTGTATCTAATTTACCATCTCGACAAAGCTGGCGGATTTCTGAAGGAAGAGAAGAAAAATTTAACATTGAATATTTCCTAGTTTGGTTTATAAAATTAAATCAGAGTCTTTATGCAATGCGTTGCAAAATTAAATGATTACGTTCAGTTAATCTTGCTTCCCAGCTAGGTTCAACTACAATTGTGCTAATTTTTTCGACAATAATCGCAGTTCCAATAATCCTATCTTCTGGTTGTAAATCTTCGCGCCGATAAACAGGTGTATCATGCCATTTTTCAGCACTGAACATCCGGACTGTTTCAACTGATTTAGGGGCTTCATCTATGGAACGTGTACGAGTAATTAAGGGTTCTTCAGGTGTATCCATTTTTTGAATTACTTCCACTGAAACAGATTCGACAATTAAGGTTTTTTCTGATTGCATGAAACCATAGCGAGATTTATGCTCAGTTTCAAATTCTTGTCGCATCATTGCCACTTCATCGGCGAAATTTACTGTCAAGATAGAATTAGTGCTTTCATATTTTAAGTTAGCTTTTCGGACTACCTCTACTTGACTATGTACTTCATTTATTTCATTTTTAGCTTGAGTTTCTAAATATTCCATTAAATTGTGTAATTGAGGAATTAAGGCTTGAGTTAAAGGTTGTTCGACTCCTCCTTCTCTAATCGCCCGCACATCAGCTAATCCCATTCCATAAGCAGAGAGAACTCCAGCATAAGGATGTAAAAATATTTTTTTCATCCCCAAAGTATCGGCAATTAAACAAGCAACTTGCCCGCCAGCACCGCCAAAACAACACAATACATATTGAGTGACATCATAACCGCGTTGCAGGCTGATTTTTTTAATTGCATTCGCCATATTTTCAACTGCGATCGCCATAAATCCAGCCGCTACTTGTTCTGGTGTACAATGATTTCCTGTAGCAGTTACAATCTCTTGGGCTAATTGTGTAAATTTATGAATAACAACATCTTTATCTAAAGGTAAATTACCATCAATTCCAAAGACTGAAGGAAAATATTGCGGGTGAATTTTGCCTAACATCACATTGGCATCAGTAACCGCTAATGGGCCGCCACGACGATAACAAGCAGGGCCAGGAATTGAACCAGCAGATTCCGGGCCGACACGATAACTAAAACCATCAAAAAACAAAATCGAACCACCACCAGCCGCAATGGTATTAATTGCTAATACAGGAACTCGCATCCGCGCCCCAGCAATTTGTGATTCTAATTGTCGTTCATATTCTCCTTTAAAATGGGCAACATCTGTACTTGTTCCTCCCATATCAAAGGTAATTACTAACTCAAAACCTGCCCTTTTACTACTTTGAACTGCGCCAACAATGCCCCCAGCCGGGCCACTTAAAATACTATCTTTTCCTTGAAATTGTTCGGCTGCTACTAAACCGCCATCAGATTTCATGAACATTAATTTGATGGGGGAGTGGGGAGTGGGGAGTGGGGAATGGGGAGGTAAGGCAGATGAGGGAGATGAGGAAGATGAGGGAGATGGCGAGATAAGCAATTCCCTATTCTCTATTCCCCATGCCCCATTCCCCATTCTCAATTCACTTGCTATTTGGTTGACGTAACGACGTAATATAGGAGTTAAATAAGCATCAACTACTGTTGTATCTCCTCTGCTGACTAATTTCATTAATGGGCTAACTTGATGAGATACAGATATTTGGGTAAAGCCGATTTCTTGGGCAATTTTTGCTAATTGTTGTTCGTGTTCGGGATAGCGATCGCTATGCATAAAAACAATAGCACAGCTACGGATTCTTGTATGATAAACTGCTTGTAAATCGCGTTTTACTTGTTCGATATTTACTGCAATTAATTCATTTCCTTTAGCATCATACCGTTCATCTACTTCAATGACCTGTTCATAAAGCATGGTTGGTAAAATGATATGACGAGCAAAGATATTAGGACGATTTTGATAACCAATTCGTAGCGCATCTTTAAATCCTTTGGTAATCACAAGCACAACCCTGTCGCCTTTCCTTTCCAACAGTGCGTTTGTTGCTACTGTTGTCCCCATTTTTATCACTTCTATTGCTTCACTAGGAATAGGTTCCTTGCTAGAAAGCCCCATAATATCCCGAATACCTTGAATGGCTGCATCTTGATATTGTTCGGGATTTTCTGAAAGTAATTTGTAAACTATAATCCATTGGCAATTAGGTAGAGTAACAATTAAAAAACGTTCAGGATGTTGTGAGAGTCCGTCTATAATTCCTTGATTATCAGTAACAGCAACAATATCTGTGAATGTACCACCCCTGTCTGCAAAAATTTTTAACATTGCTCTTTTCCCTTAGTAGTCTATAAGTAGATTAACAATAGAATGCGGCGTGTTTCTACTTCAGGTGTAGAAGATTTTTACGACAACTGTCGAAGATTAATTTTAAAAGGAGTTAGCGATTACCAAGAAAGAAATAAATGAATATTACTTGTGGGGTGGGCGTCTCGCCCGCCCTTAGAGGATGTTTGAAAAGTTACGTAGGGGAGCCAGCGCTGTGCGGGGGTTCCAAGAGTTGAGGCGACTGGCGTTGCGTTAGCACAGAGAGTACAGCACCAAAGTCTTAAGAATGGTGCGTTACGGCTTACGCCTAACACACCCTACAAATACTTAGATTTTTCACCAAATCAAATATGATTCCTATAGATGTTTATTGGTTGCTATCTATTGCTATGTTTACCTTCAACAAAAAATATTTTTACCTGACGCTTATACTATTTTCAATAGAGGTATGTATTGCTGTTTTTATAAATGACAGTTTTATCCGTCCTTTTATTGGGGATGTTTTAGTAGTTATACTAATTTATTGTTTTGTCAGAGCTTTTTGGAATATACATTCATCCATTGTTGCTTTATCAGTTTTTGGATTTGCTTGTACTATCGAAATTCTCCAATATTTTAATTTTGTAAATAAGTTGGGATTGCAAAAATATAAAATTTTAGCTGTTGCTTTGGGAAGTACATTTGATTGGAAGGATATAATTGCTTATGCAATAGGTAGCATAGCAATCCTATGGTTTGAGAATAGAAAAAATAGAAAAATAAAAGGCTAAATGTTAGGACTTACGCATTGACAGGAAAGACCAAATATGAATGATTTTAAAAACCACATCTTTCCTAGGGAACATTGCTGTGCCCCTACGATTATCTGTACCTCATTTCAATTGATTGAAATACGTTTTAAATCTTGCAAAACTGCGGTGGCTGATTGATAGCGATCGCTAAAATGATAACAAACCATTTTATCTAAAATCATCGCTAATTCTTCGCTGACTTGTGCTGTTTGTCGCCACATCACATTACCCGTTTCTGGATTTGGATGGAGTTCCTGTGGTGCTATTCCAGTTAGGGCTTGAATACCAATCATTCCTAAAGCGTAAATATCACTGCACAAGCGCGGATGACCGGCAAATTGTTCTGGTGGTGCATAGCCCCGCGTTCCGATCGCCACTGTTGCTAATTCTGTTTGTTCGGTACTCGGTGGTTGCATGAGTTTTACAGCCCCAAAGTCAATCAATACTAATTGATTATCTTCAGCGCGTCTAATAATATTAGTCGGTTTGATATCACGATGAATCACTCGGTGTTGATGAACAAATCCCAGAATTTCTAAAATTTCTTTGAGCATTCCAATTACAAATGATTCGTTTTTTAAGTTCTGTATTGGTGGTAATTCTTCACTTAAAGTATGTCCCTCTATATATTGTTGAATTAAATAAAATTCTTGGTTATCTTCAAAATAAGCAAGTAGTTCTGGTATTTGATGATGTTTACCTAAAGTTTCTAAAATTTCAGCTTCACTGTTAAACAATCGGCGAGCAATTTGTAAAAATCTACTATCTTGGCGGGCTGGCATTAATTTTTTCACGACACAAGTCGGATTACCCGGTCTTTGAGTATCTTGTGCTAAATAAGTGCGACCAAATCCACCAGCACCTAAGACTTTTGAAATTTGGTAGCGTCCACTCAACAGCAAATCACCAGATTTTGTTTCTTGTAAATCCATTGCGGGAGGAAAATCAAGATCCGAATCGGGGATTGCTGTTTTATCTTCTAATAGTAGATTTAATTGGGCGATCGCTTCTTGTTGTTTTTCAACTTGCAGAATAATCACCTGAGTCTGCCGCTGATTTTGGTAATTAGTATAAGCCATAACGCTGATAATACTAATTATTAAAGCCAAGCCTGAGGGAATTAACGGCACCCATCCGGCTTGCAGAAACAAAATCACGCAGATTCCCACCAACACAACTAGGGTTACCCCTCCCATCATTAGCAAAAGCAACGGATTTCGCCACCACCATGCTAAAGTACTACCTAAAACCGCCCAACCCCACACCCAAATTAGTTCTACCCAGTCAGGCCAATACCAAATTAAACTCCGCCCATCTAAGACAGTACCAATTAGTTGGCTTGCTATCTGTGCGTGAATAAATAGAGCTGGCATTCTGGCTGGTTGATCTGGTAAACTGCTGTAAGGTGTATAAAAGCTACCTGGAGCTAAACTAGCTGACGTAGTGCCAATAATTACCAGACGGTCTTTAAATAAACTGGGATTAACGCGATCGCTAAGAACTTCCGTCAGAGTCACCTGATCCGCCAGATAATTGGGGTGACGGTAATTTAATAGTATTTGATAGCCATTTGCATCCAAATGTTGGTAACTACCTGAATTAGCTTTTAAACGCCAGAAGATGGTTTTACCTAATTGGAAATCTCCTTTGTCTGTGAACTTGTATTCAATGCCTTGTTTTTCTAAATAATTAATGGCAATTAACGCCCCAAAGGCAAATGATGTTGTACATTTTTCGTCTGTGGAATGAGCGAATAACAAGCTGCGGCGGAGAATTTGGTCGTTTTCATTATCAGCAACCACATCGCTAAACCCAATATTATCTATGTCAAAATTCGGCGGTGGTGGAATTTCCGATCTACCGATGCTGCTAAACAAGCAAGTACTAATAATATTGTCTTGATTTTGTTTGTTTGCTGCTAAATTTTTATCTTCTGGTCGAAAAAGATATAAACCAACGATACGCGGTTGATAAGATTCGATTTTTTGTAAAAGTTGATTAATTTTAGTATCTGACAGATTCCATTTTTCTCGTCGGAGATCCTCGTCAGTGATTTTTACCAGTAAAATCCGTTTATCCGGTGGTTCTACCGGACGCGATCGCAACATTTGATCGTACACTCTTAATTCCCAAGGCTGTAACCATTTGAGTTCACGAACTCCCCAAATCAAAGCGGTGGCTCCCACACTGGTAACCAAAATAATTTGCAGCCAATTACTGCTGAAGGACGTTTTACGGGAATCCTGATCTTTGACAAACGGGACACGGAGTTTTTCTAAAAGTCCATTAATCACAGCGTTGGGGCGGTAGCCTGAATTGAGTAAATTGCTCTAAATTTAATGTAGCAATTTAGTTGCTGATTCGAGGTGTTGGCTTGGCAGCTTTTTACACAGCCTTTGCAAGTGGCGTTTGATCCTGTTGTTTATCGAATTCGGGGAGTCGTTTCTTGAATTCGGGCAACCACCGATAATGCAACATTTTAGCCTTGTGACGCTACTAGTACAACGCGGCGTAAATAAACCTACCCTAAGCTTCTCCTTGTAAAGGTTACCGTGTACACACAAGTTATGGAATCACTACCAGTCCTTGAATTACCCCACCCTAACCCTCCCCTTGTAAAGGGGAGGGAACCAGATTCTCTTGTTTCCCCCTTGTAAAAGGGAGGGAACCAGATTCTCTTGTTTCCCCCCTTGTAAAAGGGAGGGAACCAGATTCTCTTGTTTCCCCCCTTGTAAAAGGGAGGGAACCAGATTCTCGATACCGTTGGCGAATTCCCCAAACGGCTAAACTGAACCGATTAGTTCAATAATGAAACGATTGAGAGCCTTCTGAGCAGTTTTATACCCAGTAGCTTGCTTACCTAACTTTAGTTGGGACAAAATGCGATCGCGTAAAATTTCAAGTTCCTCTATCGCTAACCCAACAGACTGTTTTGCTGACTTATCAGATGTCCGATGAAACTCCCTCTGCGGTGTAATACTCGGTTGGGGTTCGGTTTCTGGTGGAGTGTCAGCTAAAAATCCTGAGTCTTCCCGTGTAATACTTGGTAGAGTGTTATGCCTAACAATGTGTTCTAAATAATCAGCACGAGTTAAGCCAAAACATTCAGAAGCAATACCAATAGCTTTCCAAGTATCATCTGTTAGTCGCAAAGAGCGTACTTCACGATAGTCATCATTCTTAAGCGCAAACTTTCCTTGAATATCCCGTTTGAACATCAACTTTACCGTGTATTACATCGTAAGTTGAACCGAGAAAGGCGATAATTAACCATGTATTACACGGAGGAAGAGACAATTTTTCTTTCCGCATAATACATGAAAAGGATAAGCCACTTCCCCGTGTATTACGCGGTTAAATCGGCGTTTTTATGTTAAGTAATATTTCGCCAACGGTATCGATTCTCTTGTTTCCCCCCTTGTAAAAGGGAGGAAATCAGATTCTCTTGTTTCCCCCCTTTACAAGGGGGGATTAAGGGGGGTAAAACGTATGTGGGACAAGAGTTTAACCTTAAATTGACACCAATGACTATTGCTGTGCCCTTACGAAAGATGCGGTTTTTAACCTTAATACATATTTGGTATTTATTGTCAATGCGTAAGTTCTATATTAAACAAAAGTTGCTGTCCAATGCCCCATACCCCATGCCCCATGCCCATTATTCATCTATTTTTGCTGGTTGAGCATCTTCAACAGAGCTGGTAATTGCGAAGGAAATAGGCTCAGCGGATGAAGTGGTTGAATCTAACTGCGGGTGTTCGAGAGATGCTTCCATACTGGGATCGGTCAAATAGGAACCAACAATCTTGTCGTAGTTAGAAGCAACGGCTAAAAAAGCCCCACCCAAAATATAAATAGGCAATGGCAAGTTAAATTTTTGCAACCAGTCAAAAAATTGCGACAACGCAAACAGTAGGAAAAAGCAAGCAAGCCAAACTCTCATGTTCTTATCTATTGCATTGAAATAACTCTATTATTAGCCAAAATAGTCTGTACTATGCTGGATGTATTAGACTATAACTGTCCCACCATCTCTACAACCCCAGATAGAGGCAGTCAAAATTATACAGGAATCAAATTTGATTTTGGAAAAAAATAATTTACTTCCCAAACAAGAAGCACTAGATAATTAATACATTTCCCATTCCCCATTCCCTGCCTCTGGTATAAAAATCAAAATATATTTATTGTTATACTTTCACAGGTAAAACTGGCAACGATGCTAGGAGTTTCGTTTCACAGTATAAACCGAAGGAGAGAAACTATGAGGCGCTTTTAGCCAAATACATTCAAAAATGAGGAGCAGAAACTGTGACTGCTGAAATTCAGGAAATTGTCCCACAAAATGTTCAAGAAATCTTAGCTCAGATCGGCGATGCCTTTGTGATATTGGATCGTGAATGGCGCTACACCTATGTCAATGACAAGCTAGCTGAACTAGCTGGAATGAATAAAGAAGATTTCTTGGGCAAGAGTATTTGGGATTTATTTCCTAACACAGTCAATAGCATACTCTACACTGAGATGCATCGTGCTGTTGCCGAAGAAATTACAGTAAATTTTGAGTATTTAGACCCGACGTGGCATCGCTGGTTAGAATACCGCGTCTATCCTGGGGAAAATGGCGTATCAATATTAATTACAGATATTACTGAGCAAAAACGTAATCAACAGCTTTTATCTGCACATTACACAGTTACCCACATTTTGGCTGAGACTACCGTCTTTGCTAATGCTGTTCCTTTGCTTTTGCGATCGCTGTGCGAAACTTTAGGATGGCAACTTGGCATTTTCTGGGGTGTAGACGAAGAAATTAATGCTCTGCATCCCATCGGTAGTTGGCATTCATCCGATTTGAGCATAGAAAATTTCCAAGTATTTAATCAGCCTTCAACTCTTGCTCTTGGGGGAGGAAGCCCTCAACCTGTTTGGATTTGTGAACTTGCTTCAAATGAGAATTTTTTTGCAGCCGCCATCGAATTGCCCATTGTGCTGGGTAATCAAGTTTTAGGTGCGATGAAATTCTTCACCAACCAAATTTTACAGCGTGACTTAGATTTACTCCAGATGATGAGTGCGATCGCCATTCAAATTGGTCAATTCATCCAACAGCAACAAACAGAAGAAAAATATCGCCAAATTTTGGAGAAAGATTTGACTTCTGTAAAAAAAGCTCAAGAGGTGATGGATTTGCAGCAATGTTTGAGCGAACACCAAACCACACTGCGCGAACGTCAGCAAGCCGAAGAAAATCTCCGTCACAGTGAAGCACGCTACCGTTCCCTAGCAGAAGCAAGCGCATCCATCATCTGGAGGGCGGGAATTTGGGGTAATGTTATTGACGAGATTCCTAACTGGCAAACATTTACCGGGCAAAGTCCTGAAGAATACAAAGGCTGGGGTTGGGTGAATGCACTGCACCCAGAAGACCGAACATCTGTAGCTGCAATCTGGAGACAAGCCTTTTATCAGCGCAGGGTTGCAGTTGCAGAATATCGTGTCCAACGCCATGACGGCGAATACCGTCACATGTCTATACGCGGTGTGCCCATACTCAATGAAACAGGGCAAATCATCGAATGGGTGGGGATGTGTGTAGATATTACCGAACACAAGCAAGCAGAAGCAGAACGCGAGCGACTCCTGGCGCTACTAAAAACAGAACAGGCTCGCTTGGTTAAAGCTAACGTGCTGCTTGATACCCTCTTCAATAACGCCCCTATCGGCATTGGCCTATGGGATGAAAAATTGAGATACGTTCGCTTAAATCAAGCGTTAGCTGAAATCAACGGTCTGCCCCAAGAGGTGCATATCGGTAAGACCGTCGCCGAATTGCTACCTGGAGTAAATGTAGAAGTTACGGAAGCTTTCCGTCGTGTGGTGGAGACGGGAGAATTTATTTCTCAAGAAACTACTGGAGAGACACCCGCCGCCCCTGGAAAGCAGCGCTATTGGTCAGTAAATTACTATCCGATTCAACTACCTGATGAAATTACTTGGGTGGGTGCAATTTGCGAAGAAATCACCCAACGCAAGCAAGCAGAAGCAGCACTCACAGAGAGCGAAGCCCGTTTTCGGTTGCTGGCGGAGAATTCCACTGATATTATTTCACGTAGTACAGTAGATGGAATTTTCCTATATCTTTCACCAGCTTGCTACACAGTACTAGGGTATCAACCAGAAGAACTAGTGGGTAGTTTCGGCGGTGAGTTAGTTCACCCAGAGGATTTAGCTGAGATTGTCAAGGATTACCCAATCAATGCTGATTTACCAGATATTTATACCATTACTTATCGCACTCGTCATAAATACGGACATTATATTTGGCTAGAAACAACAGTTAGAGCAATTCGCGATCGCCAAACTCAAGAAATTTTAGAAATGCAAGCTTCTTCGCGGGATATTACTGAGCGCAAGCAAGTGGAAGATAGACAGCGTTTTTTAGCTGAAGCTAGCGGGATTTTAGCTGCATCATTGGATTATGAGACAACCTTAGCAACCTTGGCGCGTTTAGCAGTACCCGAAATAGCTGATTGGTGCCTAGTTGATATGATTTGTGACAATCAATCAGTTCGCCGGGTTGCAGCCGCCCATGCCGATCCAGCAAAACAAGAATTGGTAGAACAGTTACAAAATTATCCCCCCGATTTGGCACAAACACAAGGTGTTGCTGAGGTGATACGTTCAGGCAAATCACAAATTACTCATTTTATTTCCTCAGAACAGATACAAGCAGCAACCGCCAATGCCAGTCATTTGAACATCTTGCAACAGCTAAATCCTCAATCTGGAATGTGCGTGCTGCTCATAGTTCGCGGACGGGTACTAGGAGCTATGAGTTTAGTCTCTTCTACCAATCATCGCTATGATAGTCAGAGTTTAATGTTAGCTGAAGAGTTGGCTCGGCGTGCAGCGATCGCCGTTGATAACGCCCGACTCTACACAGAAACACAGCAATCTCAACAAGCTGCCGAACGAGCCGCATTTCGTACTGCCCGTTTGCAAGCCATTACCGCCGCCCTTTCTGAATCTCTAACTCCTGCACAAGTGGCTGAAGTAATTGTCGAACAAGGTATGGCAGCTTTGGGAGCTAGTTCTGCTTTAGTAGCACTACTGACTAACAACGGCACAGAATTGGAAATTCTCCGTGCAGTTGGTTATCAACAAGAAGCAATAGATTCATGGCGTCGATTCTCAATTAATACAGCCGCACCACTGGCAGAAGCAGTACGAACTAAACAACCTGTTTGGCAAGAGTCAACAACCACAAGGGTGGTTCGTTACTCACATCTAGCTCAAGAGTATGCCCGGTATAATTATGGTGCTTGGATTTCGATTCCATTAATTATTGAGGGACGAGCCATAGGGGGAATGTCCGTAGCTTTTGCCGAGAATCATCAGTTGAACCAAGACGATCGCGCCTTTGTGCTGGCACTAGCACAGCAATGCGCCCAAGCAATGGAACGTGCGCGTTTATACGAAGCAGAACAAACTGCACGAGCAGCAGCAGAAAACGCCAACCGCATTAAAGACGAGTTTTTGGCAGTTCTTTCCCATGAATTGCGATCGCCACTCAACCCCATTCTCGGATGGGCAAAGTTACTCCAAACCAGAAAACTCGATGAAAAGACAATTCCTCACGCTCTTAAAACCATCGAACGCAATGCTCAATTACAAGCTCAATTAATTGAAGACTTGCTGGATATTTCCCGAATTTTACAAGGTAAACTCAGCTTAAATATCTATGCAGTTGATTTGACATCTGTAATTTCCGCAGCGATGGAGACAGTGCGACTGTCAGCAGAAGCCAAATCCATTGAGATGCACATCAGCATGGAACCGAACCTGGGACAAGTTTTAGGTGACTCCAGCCGATTGCAGCAAGTCATTTGGAATCTGCTTTCAAACGCCGTTAAATTTACACCAGAGGGGGGACGAGTTGATATTCGACTCGAAGAGGTAGGGAGTGGGGAATTGGGAGTAGGGGGAGCAGGGGAGGCAGGGGGGGCAGGGGGGGCAGGGGAGGCAGGGGGAGAAAGGATAACCAATGCCCGATGCCCGATGCCCGATGCCCAAATCACCGTCAGCGACACAGGCAAAGGCATCGATCCCAATTTTCTGCCTTATGTGTTTGAATATTTTCGCCAAGAAAACAGCAGCACCACTAGAAAATTTGGGGGATTGGGGTTAGGATTAGCGATCGTTCGTCATTTAGTGGAACTGCATGGTGGCACAGTCCAGGTAGAAAGTCAAGGCGAAAATCGCGGCGCAACTTTTACTGTCAGACTGCCGCTAATTCAACAGCCATCGGAGAGCAGACAAGACACTAGGGACATCGAGTCATCCTCAAATTTAAATGATGTCAAAATTTTAGTAGTAGATGATGATGCCGATACGCGAGAATTCATTGCCTTTTTGCTAGAGCAATATGGGGCAAATGTCACAGCAGTGGCATCAGCAGATGAAGCCCTAGCCGCCTTCAGGCAATCTCTACCAGATGTGCTGTTAAGCGACATTGGAATGCCAGACGTAGATGGATGCATGTTTATGCGACAGTTGAGAACATTACCACCAGAACAGGGAGGACAAATTCCGGCGATCGCACTTACCGCCTATGCTGGAGAAATTAACGCCAAACAAGTACTTGCAGCCGGATTCCATAAGCATATCGCCAAACCAGTAGAGCCAAGCGAATTGATAGAAGCGATCGCTAACTTACTTAAGACGTTGGGGTGTGTGTGATTTTCCTCCTAAGTTTTAAATTGGGCATTGGGCATTGGGCATTGGGCATTGGGCATTAGTTTTTCTCCCCATCTCCCCATCCCCCCATCTCCCCCTACCTCCCCATCTCCCTCATCTCCCTACTTCTCTTCCCGAACCCAATCTTTTAATTGAAAGTCGGACTTTGCTAAACCTTGCGAAACTAAAAATTTCTTAGTCCCTTCTAAAAGTTTCACTCCTTCAGGTGGTAAAGGTTCTTCTGATACTTGTTTAAGTGGGTAAGATATTTTGATGATACCGATGGGATATTTAGTAATTTGAGCGTGGTACTGATAATATTCTTCAGAATTAGCTTTTAAATCCTTGGCTGCTGCTGTGAGAATTTTGTTAAATTTATCTGGAAAATCAGGCTGTTTCGCCAGAAATTTTTCGGTTGCTACAATTAATGAAGTCCCTGATAAACCTTGATGATTTGCTGAAGAATCAATCACTGGAAATCCTTGGGATTTCAGATAAGGTCCCATATCGCTTGAAGTCGCATAAGCCGCTACATCACCACGTTCTAAAGCTGCTTTTGCTTCAGTACTCATCAAGTGAACAACTTTTACATCTTTGGCAATTTTAGTTTCAGCTAACAAACCCAGCAGGTATCGATGCATATAAGAACCTTTTTGGGTAGCTATTTTTTCACCTTTAAGTTCAGCAAGCGATCGCGCTCCATTCTTTTTCGCTACTAGCCAAGCGGTTGTATTAAATTGGCTAATCCGCAGCAGTCGAGTTTTCTCACCCCTAGCTCTCAAAACTATCGCTGGTGTATCCCCTAAAGAACCAACATCTAATTGACCTGCAACAAGTGCTTCATTTAGATCCGGCCCGTTAGGAAATCGCGCAAAAGTAATGTTTTGAAATCCCGATTTTTTGAGTTCGCGCTCTAATATTCCCTTTTTCTTTGCCCAACCAAGTGCCCCTGTCGGTTCTATACTACCTACATAACCTCTACGCAAGGTGGATATATTATTAGATGCAGCAATAGAACTAGTACTATTGGCATTAATAGTCTCAATGGATTGAGCCGATTCACTTTTGCCTTGGCTACATGCTGTAGTTAGCAGCAGTAATACACAAGCGACTGAAGTTGATAATTTCAAACTAAATTTATTTTGACTGATAGAACCTATTGCTAACATGAACGACAGCATGACTATTTTCTCCGCTGTACTATTTCATCTGCTTCAGAATTTGGAATGTTTGATCGTTGTTTGCTGTTGATGTGCGTTTATGTCCCCAACCAAGGTTTTCACGGTAACTACCCAGTAAGCCGACTTCTACCAATTCCGCTTCGTTGACTGAAGTCTGCATGTCGCTTTGGGGTGCTACATAAAGGGCATCAACTGGACAATACAATTCGCACATATAACAGGTTTGGCAGTCACTTTGTCGGGCAATAGTTGGCGGTGCATCAGGTACACGGTCAAACACGTTGGTCGGACAAATGTTCACGCAGATATTACATTGTATTCACCGCGATTCGCTGACCAACTCAATCACACTACGGCTCCTCCTATTTTGGATTTTAGATTTTGGATTTTGGATTGGAGAATTTCTGGTTTTGTTGTATTGTTTAGCGGCTGAGTCTTCACCCAGACTCGATCTAATCCGCCACTAATTAAATAATGTTGCTGGTTAGGATCTTGTTCGGGATAGTCTAAATGTTTGTGCATACCACGAGTTTCTTTACGTTCAATGGCACTGCTATACATCCATCGCGCTGTAGCTACCATCGCCGCACTTTCTCTAGCCCGAATAAGTTCTTGATTTGATGTTACCTGGCTACTGCGAATTTCTTGCCAGAGGTGATTTAGTCTCGCTAAAGACTCAGTTAAGCCTTGTTCTGTACGGAATAAGTTCTTTTCGTAGGGGAATACTTCGGCTTGGACTGCGTGAATCACTTCATCAGTTGCAAATTTATGATGGCGATCGCTCGTACTCTCTAATCCTACCTCCCCAACACCCTGAACCCGTCCTTGAGTTTTCTGTTCTTTCAAACTACGGATATATTCAGCAGCCGATTGACCTGACCAATAGCCAGAAGATATTGCCCAAGCTGCATTGTGACTACCACCGCCAGTGAATCCGCCACAAATCAGTTCTCGTGTAGCTGCGTCTCCAGCAGCGTAAAGTCCCCGCACGGAACTAGCACAGCTATCATCTACAATCCGAATTCCTCCTGTACCGCGTACAGTTCCCTCTAGGCGCAAGGTAACGGGAAAACGTTGGGTAAATGGATCGATACCTGCACGATCGAAGGGTAAAAAGAAGTTAGGTTGCGCCAAACGCATAGATGGGCGCATGGATTCCGTTGCTTTATCCAAAATCGCGTAAACTGGCTGTTGCAGCAATGTCTCGGCTATTACCGAACGTCCTCTTTGAGAACCAGCACCAGGAATCACGGTGCCGTCTTCATAGGTGAATGTTGCCCAATTGTAGAACAGGGTTTTGGTAACTGAAGAAAAAGCCGGGGAGATGCCATAAGCGTTGGAGAACTCCATACCTGACATCTCGGCACCTGCTTCAGCAGCCATTAAATAACCATCCCCTGTCAGGACATTGCATCCCAACGCTTTACTCAGAAACGCACAGCCACCGGTGGCAATAATTGTGGCACGCGATGTCTGACGACAAGCCGCTTCGCGTCTACGCACCATCCATCTTCCACCAGTCTGACGGTTCACACCCGTGGCACCGCCAACAGCACCATCTTCACCTACCAATAGTTCTAAGGCGGGGCTGTGGTCTAAAATCTTGACTCCTGCCCGTTGAATCTGCCGCCGCATCAGCCGCATGTATTCTGGACCTTGGAGCGATCGCCGATAGGGCTTGCCTTCATCGTCGGTGGGAAAGGGATAACCCCACTCTGCTAACTGATTGACGTTCACATAAGTCTGATTCAGCACCCGATCCATCCAATTGCGATCGGATAAAAACCCACCTAATGATTCCCGACTCGCCTTGGCTGTTTCCCGTGCTTCTGGGTCAGGTGGCACATACCACACACCATTACCAGACGCAGCAGCACATCCAGTCGTCCCACAATATCCTTTGTCTACGAGGACGACTCTAGCTCCACTTGATGCAGCACTCCAAGCCGCCCAAGTTCCAGCAGACCCACCCCCAATTACTAGGACATCTGCTTGCAAGTCGAGTTCAAAATCGGTTGTTAACGTCTTCAGCATCTCAAATATTTCCCCCCATCGATCAAGTTTTAAGCATCAAATCTTCACCCCATCGATGCCGCACGCTGTCAGAAATCTATTTTCTACTTGGTTCAGGGTTTCCTACTACCCTCGATTTATGGCTCCTTTATTTAAGGTTGCCAGTAGATTAAATTTAAAACCACTTTATCTTTAGCGATTAACCGTAGTTTATGACATAACAAAGCTTTTCACAATTTCTGATAAAAAGCAAGCATTTTCACAGACAATCTGCGCTCTACCTATAAGTTTGGTTGTAGTCGTAAACTGAGTTGCTTCTAACTTCGCAGTCCGCGCTTCCAAGCTATCTAAGCGTCCCCGAAATTGAGCAAGTTCTACAGAAAATTGTTCTTGTAATTTTGTGATGGTATCCAAGTCTTCCCGTTTGACTAAATCTGTCGTTGAAGTTGCTATTAGTTCATTGAGGCGATCTAAAGCTGCATTTAACCCAGCTGCAAATTCATAGCGCGTTAGGGCACGATTCCCTTTAAATGTGCCATCTGTATATCCAGCAATTACACCATAACGCTCCACCAAAGACTGTAGTGCTTGAAATGCCCAATCTGTCGGCTTCACATCTGATAGTTGCGAGACGGATGTCACTTGTCCCGCAGAATTATTGGTAGGTTTTTTCTGAGTGGGCGGTGCAGTTACCGACAATTCCGACACAGGTGTAACCCGTTCTGAGTTTCTAGTCTTTTTACTAGTTCCCAGTGGAATTGAAGTTTCTACGGTTTGATTAACAACTGCTTCTAGAGGTTTGTTCGCTTCAACTTCAGAAATTGAAGTTTCAACGGTTTGATTAATAACTGCTTCTGGAGGTTTGTTTGCTTCTAGTTCTTTAGGTAGTTCAGCCCGACTTTTGGCGGGATGAAAAACCAGGATAGCTAGAATATCTAGTAATGAAAGCAGGAACAGTATGGATCTATAACTCCAGCGAAAATTGGACATGACTCTTTAACTCCTCAACCTGAAAAACGAATAAACTAGCTCTAAATTGCACAAAAAACCAGCATCATTCCTTGATGCAATGTTTGTGCTAAACCATTAGATAGCGGACTTAGTAAAGGTTTAATTGATCAGAAAATTACAAATCTCGGATATCAAAACCACAACTAAGCAGTTGAATGTACAATCCAAAAGTCGCAGTAAATTATTAATTTTCCCGCTTGAAAGGATAGTAAGATGATGTTTGAAAACTGGTGAATGGTAATCAGCTATATTTTGACCGCATCAATTATTAGCTAAATTCGATAAAGCGATAGAGTTACCGTATTTTGTTTAGAAATATCTTTGCATAGAGCTTGCTACAATGCAAGACCCAGTACTTCGTTGCGATCGGAAAATATTATGAAGAGTGCTGAGTTGGGCATTGGGCATTGGGCATTGGGCATTGGTTATTTCCGCCATCTCCCTCATCTCCCTCATCTCCCTCATCTCCCCCACTCCCTACTCCCCACTCCCGCACTCCCTGTGCTTCTTCACTCTAACTGACTACGGACTAGGAAATTGCCAAAAGTTGGGGGGATGAGTATCACTACTCATCCCCCTCGTTTTTGAATGCTGAATTATTGTTGTGTTCTGCTGCTAGCAATGACTAGAAGTACATAATATCATCTGAAGAGCTTACGCCAATTCACGATCGTAAAAACTAATGTATGACTATACTTACCCGTGCCCTAGTTGTGGCTACAAATGTTATAGCCCATCGCCGTATTGGATCGTAAATGAGAATAACCAAAGGGTGCGTGTTCAGTTGTACCACTGCATTAACTGCGGTTACGAACCAGAAGTTAAACAAGCAGAAAGTATGTTAGAAGACCCAAGCCGAAGAGACAAAAGATTTTCCTGATGCTAAACCTCTGCATTAATGTAGGGGTTTTAAATTCACACAATAGTTAGTTAGAGTGAAAAAAATCCAAGACAGCCCAAAAGTTTTACTGTTGCAGCCGACACCTGTGACCACTGCCATAGTGCCACTGCAACTGCAACAAGAAAAAATCATCAGCGACCAGGAGCGTTTAGTCGCGCAGGTTGAACGCATCAACCGCATGGCAGGGGAGCTAGAAGCAGCGATACTGGAGTTGAAAGCGATCGCCAACACACTCAATAGTCAAAAATGTTACCCACTCATCAAGCCCAAACCATGCATAGCACTTAGTGTCCCTTGGGTAAAACAAAAATCAGACCAGTCTTTTATTTTGACAACGCGAAGAGTTGATTTATTCCGAGCAGAAAGGGAAGCAGCACAGCTAGCACAGCAACTGCGTCAGCAAACCAAAAAAAGATTAGCATCCCAGCGACACCAAAAAAACAAGGATGGGGTTGAAGCTCAAACAAAAGGATTCTTCAAAAAAGCATTAGTCAACAAATCTTAAAGCGATCGCCATTTAAAGGTAACCCACCTCTGAGGTTGTAACAGTTATGCTGATTGAAGTGGTAAAAGGAAGATATTTTCCAAATTGCCAGTTACCACACCGCCACTGCTAATTGTCACCAAGTTTAGTAGTAAAAGGCACATTTGCCCTCAGACTTGCACTTATGTAAAACCAGAGTGCAACATCAGGGACGATCGATCAGCGCTCAAAAGGGGTAAAAAGAAGGTGTTAAAGACACTTTTAGTGATTGCCGTTGGTTTTTTACCGTCCCTGTTTTCCCTGTGGGTGATCCGCAAAACGCGATCGCGATCGCGTTTACGGATGAGACAAGCAGCCATGAATTTTCCACGGATGCGGGAAGGGCGAAACTTCACATCAGCAGAGGGCGATCGCTATTATTTAGAAGGGGTGGGTTACCTGATTGGCGATATCAGCTGCAAGTTTAATGCGCGATCTGGCTATATCCGCTGTGCTGTAAATCCTGACGGACCATGTAACGGTTGTCGTCACTACGAGCCAAAAGAATTAGCTGGTGAAAAAAAGGTGTAGGAATTCAGAACAGACATCTGGTGAAATTAAATATGCGTTGCCCAAAAGCCTTCATAGGGGCGTTTGCAATACGCTTCGGTTAAGGTTTTTTGATGAAAATTCTAGATCCAAAGACGCGATAAATCGCCGTCAAGACGAAAGATTGATCCTTGTCTTGACGGCGATTTATCGCGTCTGGTGCGTTAACCAAACCGTATTGGGGGCGTTTGCTCTTAGCGTTGCCGTTCGCCCCTATCTCATTTTCACCATTAGTACCACATTCCCAAATTGAACCTGGGAATGATAAAATCATTGCCTACTATAATATTTGTATTTACAAACACTTTGAATATTTGTCTTTGTATGGTCAAATAAAAATGATTTAATATACAGCAGATTTCAACTTTGTGAGGTACACAACTTGGTTTAGTAGCTAGACATCAAGCCTGTTTTACTTCTGAATTCTGCTTTAATTCTTGCAAAACAGTAAATTTGCCTCATATTGTTTGCAGATTCTAATCTTTACAATTTTGCAAACTATCTAATAACTACATGATTATTTAACGATGAAAAAAACTTTTTCTGGGATAACAGCACTATTATCAACTTGCACTTTGCTACTGACGGGCTGCGGTGGTGATAGTTCCACTGTGAAAAGTTCTCCAAGTAGTAGTCCACCGACTACTGCAACTGAGGCCGCAGCAACCACGGGTACATTATCGGGTGCCATTCCCATCGGTATTGCCGTTGCCCAAACTAGCAATGTGGCATTATTGGGTCAAGAACAAGTCGCTGGAGTCAAAATTGCTGAGAAGTATTTTAATGCAAAAGGTGGTGTCAACGGTACTCCAATTAAATTGATTTTTCAAGATACTAGCGGTGATGAAGCAGGAGCAATTAACGCTGTTCAAACTTTAATTAATAAAGATAAAGTTATTGGGATTGTTGGTCCTACTTTATCACAGCAAGCCTTTAGTGCTGACCCCGTTGCCGAACGTGCGAAAGTACCAATTATTGGCCCATCAAATACTGCGAAAAATGTTCCGGAAATTGGTGATTATGTTGCTCGTGTTTCCGCACCAGTTTCTGTTGTCGCTCCTAATTCGGTGAAAGCTGCACTCAAGCAAAATCCCCAAATTAAAAAAGTTGCTGTTTTCTATGCTCAAAATGATGCATTTAGCAAATCAGAAACAGAGATTTTCCAGCAAACAGTTAAGGATCAAGGACTAGAATTAGTCACAGTCCAAAAGTTCCAAACCAGCGATACAGATTTTCAAAGCCAAGCTACCAATGCAATTAATCTCAAACCAGATTTGGTGATTATTTCTGGCTTGGCTGCTGATGGTGGTAATTTAGTGCGACAATTGCGGGAACTCGGTTATAAAAGTTTAATTGTTGGTGGTAATGGTCTAAATACATCGAATATATTGCCAGTTTGTAAGGCACTTTGTGATGGTGTATTGATTGCTCAAGCTTATAGTCCAGAACATCCAGGAGAAATTAACGCGGCATTTCGCAAAGCCTATACTCAGGAATATAAGAAAGAACCACCCCAATTTAGTGCCCAAGCTTTTGCAGCAGTGCAAGTTTATGTCGAAGCACTACAAGCTTTAGATAAAAAGAGCAAAGTTAATAAATTACAACTACCAGAATTACGCACGCAATTAAATAAACAAATACTTAGCGGCAAATATAATACACCGCTGGGTGAAATTGGATTTACTCCGGTGGGTGAAGTTGTGCAAAAAGATTTCTATGTAGCCCAAATCAAAATGGAAAAAGATGGAAGTCAAGGTAAATTTACGTTTTTGAAATAGTTGCTACATGAACATCAGTCTATTTTTGCAGCAATTATTAAATGGCTTATCCATTGGCAGTGTCTATGCGATTTTTGCCTTAGGATATACCTTGGTTTATTCAATTTTGGGCATCATTAATTTAGCTCATGGAGCGATTTTCACCTTGGGTGCATATTTTACATATGCACTCATGGGTGGTAGCTTTGGATTTAACGGTTTATTAGCTAATGCAGCCTTGCCGATAAAATTACCATTTGCTATAGCCTTGATTTTAGGAAGTAGCTTGGCGGGATTGGTAGGGGTAGTGATGGAACGAGTTGCTTTTCAACCTCTGCGGCGTCAAGGTTCCGATCCTTTGCTAACTGTTGTTTCCAGCTTGGGGGTAGCAGTGGTAATTGTGAATTTAATTCAGTATTTAGTAGGCGCAGAAAGTTACACTTACCCAGCAAATACTTATGGGAATTTACCAGCTTCTATTAACTTTGGTACTCAAGAACAGGAAATTCCCATTCGCACCGTTCAAATCATAATTTTTGCTGTATCAGTAGCGATCGTGGCAATTCTCAGCTATTTTATCAATCGGACAAAATATGGTAAGGCAATGCAAGCGATCGCGGAAGATCCAACCACTGCGAGTTTATTAGGAATTAATAGCGATCGCTTTATCATTTTAACATTCTTCATCAGCAGTTTTTTAGCAGGATTAGCAGGAACTTTAGTTGCTTCTAGTGTTAGTATTGCCGGCCCATATTTCGGCATTGCCTTTGGTTTGAGAGGTTTAGCGGTAATTGTCTTGGGTGGTTTAGGTAGCATTCCTGGCGCAGTTTTAGGAGGATTACTCATTGGATTAGTTGAAGCTTTTGTGCCGGCGGAATATTCCGGTTACAAAGATGCTGTCGCCTATGGAATATTATTTATTATGTTGTTAGTTAGACCCCAAGGTTTGCTAGGACGGCGGTTTATTCAGAAAGTTTAAAGAGACATAGCGCTATGAAAACATACACCAAACAAAAATTAACTTTCGATGATTTTTTGGAACAGTGTCCAGAGGAGGGTTTATATGAACTTGTGGATGGAGAAATTGTAGAAGTGCGTGCAACTAGAAATCATGATGATGTCGCTGATTTTATATTGTTTGCTTTCAAAGATGATATTAAACGTCTAAATCTGAATTATGTAGTAAAAAACACAGCAGTTTTGAAAACTATAACTGCCAATGGAATAGAACAAGGGCGCAAGCCTGATGTTAGTGTAATAGATAAAGATGTATGGCGATCAAATCGTTCTGCTTATTCTGCACTTGAAGAACCCATTCAGTTAGCTATAGAAGTAACATCAACTAATTGGGAAGATGACTACATTGATAAATTAGATGAATATCAACGTTTAGGTATTACAGAATATTGGATTGTAGATTATTTAGCAATTGGTTCAAGAGAGTATTTGGGAAATCCAAAAGTTCCGACTGTGTTTGTTTTTCTCCTAGATGCTGAGAGGAAATACCAATGTACACACTTTCGAGGTTCCGAACGAATAGTGTCACGAACTTTTCCTGAACTGGCGCTGACAGCAGAGCAAATATTAACAGCTTGAAGAAGAATACAGAATACAGAATACAGAATTCAGAATTCAGAATTAATTAGTCGAGAATTCAGACTCACCAATAATTGTAGACCACAAAATTTAAAATTTGCTGTGAGACTTAAAGCGTTTTACTTCTGACTTCTGACTCCTGAATTCTGACTCCTCAATTCTGACTCCTTAATCAAAATATTTTACAATGGCTGAATTTTTTTCTACTTATGAATCACCAATAGTCTACATGGTATTAGAAGCTTTATTAGGATTATCGCTTTATTTACCACTGATGGCTGGACAATTGTCTTTGGCTAGTCCTGGATTTTATGCTTTAGGCGGATATATTGCAGCAATTTTATCGACAAAAGTTTTCCCATCTAGTAATAATTTATTTCCGATTCCATTACTTTTATTGGAGATGTTGATTGCTGGGTTAATTTCCGGTATATTGGCTGTAATAGTGGGAATTCCGGCATTAAGGTTGCGGGGAATTTATTTAGCGATCGCCACTATTGCTTTTGTAGAAGTATTGCGAGTTGTATCCTTAAATGTAGATATTACAGGCGGTGCTGTAGGGATTTTTGGTATTCCTCAACCATTCCAAAGCCAACTGCAATATTTGTGGATTGCTCTACCATTACTATTAATTAGTATGGTATTATTTTACCGTTTAGAACGCATTCGCACAGGTAGGGCATTCATCGCCATCCGCGAAGATGAATTAGCTGCCAGTGCAATGGGAATTAATCCCACTTACTACAAAGTTTTAGCCTTTACTCTCGGAGCCATCCTTGCTGGGATTGTGGGTGTAATTAGCGCTCATTTTCTCAATACCTGGAATGCTCGCCAAGGTACTTTTGATGCCAGTATTACCTATTTAACGATTGTGTTAATTGGTGGTTCTAGAACTTTTTTAGGTTCGGTGGTAGGTGCGATTGTCCTGAAAGTATTATTAGAAATTATTTTGCGAAGAGTTGCTGATATAGCGGGTTTACCCACTTGGTTAGCCCAATTCTTACGCGATGGTAGATTAATTATTTATGGTTTATTAATAGTCTTAGGAACTATATTTTTTCCCCAAGGATTTGTGACTCCAGATATTTTGAAAAAATCTAAAAGGCTATTGTTCGAGTTAATTTTAAACACATCAAGGCGGACAAATTAATAAACTAATGCACTTGGATTAAGGCTAAAACTCTTCGTAAAAGTCAATTTTTTTTTAACGAACTGTAAAGGACGCAAAGAGAAGAAAGAAATGCTTAACTGAACTGTATTAGACTTCTTGCATAAATCAAAAAAAAGAACCCCACCCCGCCTTTGACTTACGTCAAAGTCTCCCCTCCCCGCGAGCGGGGAGGGGCTGGGGGTGGGGTGTTAGGGGACTTTTGCAAGAGGTCTATTGATTAATAAACAAATGACAAATAACAAATGACAAATAACAAATAACAAATGACAAATGACAAATAACATTATTTTAGAAGCCAAATCACTGACTCGCCGCTTTGGAGGTTTAGTAGCGGTGAATAATGTATCTTTTACAGTCAATCAACATGAGATTTTTGGACTGATTGGCCCTAACGGTGCTGGGAAAACAACACTGTTTAATTTGATTACAGCTTTTATTCCCCTTTCTAGTGGAGAATTACGCTATCAAGGTGGAAATATTTCCCAACTACGCCCGCATCAAATTGCAGGTTTAGGTATCGCTCGAACTTTTCAAAACATTCGCTTATTTGGTGAATTATCAGCGTTAGAAAATGTAATAATTGCCCGACATTTGCATAATAAAAGTAATGTATTAACAGGAGTTCTGGGATTACCACCAGCGCGTGGAGAAGAGAAAAAAAGTAGGCGGAAAGCTTTACAATTATTGGAGATGGTAGGCTTGAGCGATCGCGCTGGTGAAAAAGCTAAAAACTTCGCCTATGGTGACCAACGCCGCCTAGAAATTGCCCGCGCATTAGCTTTGGAACCGCAAATTTTACTTCTCGATGAACCGGCTGCGGGAATGAACCCCAATGAAAAGCAGCAACTGAGTGAATTTATTCGTAGTCTGCGAGAACAGTTGAGTTTAACAATTGTGCTGATTGAACATCATGTACCTTTGGTGATGGGTTTGTGCGATCGCATTGCCGTGTTAGATTTTGGACAGTTGATTGCTTTGGGTGAACCAGATGTAGTTAGAAATGATCCGGCTGTGATTGAAGCTTATTTGGGTAATGAGTAACTGGAAAATTTAAGCAGACAAAGCTGTGATAAATTCTTCTAAAGAACTTACTGCGATCGCACTATCCATTAAACTTTCTAATTTTTCCACACTCTCGCCCTCAAGCCTGACTTCCACCTCACGGGGAATTTCGCCAAAACGTCGTCTTAATACTCGGATTAACTGTCGTAGTACACCCTGCTGAATACCTTGTTGAAGACCTAGCTGAATACCTCTTTGCTCAATTTCTTGATACCAAGGCGATTCTCGTAATACTGCCATATCCCACCTCATGATTTGTTGCACTAAAGGCGTGTCTAACACAAAGCTAGCAAAAAATGCCAGCAATGATTCTAATTGATCTAACTGTGCATCTGCTCGCAATATTTTTAATGCCCGTTGCACTACTGATGCTTCTGCGCCTCCTCGCAGAATGGGCACAAAGGGTAACAACGATGGTAGTGGTTGTCCAAAGACTATTTCTGCGTCCACTTCCCACAAATTAATTACGCGATAATCTTGAATCGCACGTAATCCCAAAAATTCCTGCTCGTAACTACTGACAATAGTTAAGCTGGATGGAGGGGGTAAGATGTTGACGAGTACTGGGTAAATTGGCAGTCGGTAGCGTTCATGTGCCAAGGCAGCATAGGCTCTCATACGTAATGGCATATGTGCTGTATAACGCAACTGTAGTTCATTTAATACCAGAAAATCTCCGTGAGTGGGACTGTATGCTTTCACCAAAACATCTGTTTCGCGGCTAATCCATTGAAACTCCGAACCAAGAATTTCTTTTGCCACGACTTCAGGACACTGTGTCACCCACTGCACCCATGCATCGGGAGCTAAATTAATTAGTCGCTTGCCACCAATATCTGCTGCTTTTGCCACAGGACGCTTGATATCGTTATCAATAATTAATGGTACACCACAAAGATAGCAGTATTTCCGCGTTGATTTTTAGGGTGAAGCAATCCTACTGTTTTAGGAAACGTATTATTGATGTATCTTAGGTGTTGTGCCAACATTAAATATTTCTAGATATTAACTGCCGATGAACGCTGATACTAGACCAAATTATACTATTTTAGAAATTCAAGAACTTGATGTAAATTATGGCGGTATTCAAGCTCTGAAAAAAAATAATTTAATTATTAAAAAAGGCGAGGTAGTTACTTTAATTGGCGCTAATGGTGCTGGAAAAACTACTACACTCCGGGCTATATCTAAAATAGTTAATCCTAAAAGTGGCGCAATTATTTATGATGGACGAAATATTACGCGCCGCCAAGCTCATGAGGTTGTACAACTTGGTATTGCTCATTGTCCAGAAGGGCGAAGAGTATTAGCGCGGCAAACCGTATTGGATAATTTACTTTTGGGTGCTTATATTCGCTCAAACAAAGCAGAAATCAAAGCAGATATTGACCGTCAATTTGAGCTATTTCCACGTTTGTCGCAAAGACGCAATCAACTAGCAGGAACCTTGAGCGGTGGTGAACAACAAATGTTAGCGATCGCTCGTGCTTTAATGAGTAAACCAAAGCTATTACTTTTAGATGAACCCAGCTTAGGTTTAGCACCTGCGATCGTCCGGGAAATTTTCTCGATTATTGAAAATCTGCGGGCTACTGGTGTGACTATTTTGTTAGTTGAACAAAATGCCAATCTTGCTTTACAAATTGCAGATAGGGGTTATGTTCTAGAAGCTGGTTCTATCACTTTAACAGGTGCAGCATCAGAATTGATTAGTGATGAGCGAGTGAAAAAAGCTTATTTAGGATAATTAAATTAAAACTTGGGTATTTGGCTGGCTGAAGTTATAAGCAGTTGTATAAAGCATATCTAGCTTTGGGAATACTAAAAATAGTGATTTACTGAAGTTAGAGCAAGATAATGGATTTTGTTAATTTAAGAAAAACTGGTAATAGTTGGGAATTTGCAACTGAAGCTGATTTAGAAGATTTTGTCTGGGCTAACTTAAAGCAGCTACTAGGATTAACTCCTCTGAAGCGACAGTATTATGTCAATGGTCAATTGAATATGGTAAAGGTAAAAATAAGCTTTGTGCTGAGTTTTATTTTGGCAGTAATTTAACTGGTTATCAAGGAAAACCTCACCTATTTATCAAATTACCTGAGCCAGAGCCATATTATAGACAAAACACTATCAGAATGCATATTTGGACTGATAAAAATTGGACTATTTTTTCTAGCATGGTTACTTATCATAGAGCTTTTATTAGTCATAAAAATAGAGCTAGTAATGTATATCAATATCCATCTTTTATAGAAACAATAAAAAGATGTGCAGAGAGTGAATTAAGAGATGAGCGATCGCTCATCTGCTATCAAAATTACGAAAAACTTATTGTCAGTGGAACCAACTCTCTAGAGCTTTTAGTCGATCTCGCTTTAAAAACCTGGCTAAAAAGGCTTTAAGCAAAGCTACACTGACAGCACCGATAACTTTTCCAAATAGGTAATATTATTACAAATTATTACAACTTTTGTCATATATTAATATTTGCAGCCCTGCTTGCAGATATCTATATTTGTTTAGCGGCGAATTCCATTCGGCAAAATATTTAAACCCATGAGTCAAATAGTTTGGATCGCAAGACACGCCAACCGCCTCGACTTCGTAAACCCTGATTGGTTTCTCACCGCCGAAAGACGCTACGATCCACCTTTGTCTGATGATGGTACGATCCAAGCCCAACAGTTAGCAAAGCGCTTAAAAGGAGAAAAGATTGCCCATATTTTTGCTTCTCCCTTCTTGCGAACCGTACAAACAGCAAATGCAGTTGCAGAAGTTCTCAACTTACCAATCAAACTCGAAACAGGCTTGAGTGAATGGTTAAATCCCGTTTGGATGACAGAAGAACCTGAAAGACTTTCAACTCCAGCTTTAGCGGAATTGTTCCAGAGAATTGACATTGGTTACACTTCGCGCATCGCCGCCAATTATCCTGAAACTCACGAAAAAGTGCGAGAACGTTCCGGACAAACTGCTAGATGTTTAGCCAGTGAATTCTTCCCAGACAATATCCTGCTAGTAGCGCATGGTGCATCTGTATTGGGCGCAGCAATGGGGTTGGTGGGGGAAATTGCCAAAACAGAAGTCAAGGCTTCTTTATGTTCTTTGGTAAAAGTGGTACGTGACGAACCAGAATGGTTATTAGAACTAAAGGGAGATACTTCCCATTTAACTCACATAGAAGAAGTGATTCGATTCGCTTAAATCCTGCATCAGGATTTACGATCGCACCTTTCGCTATGTTGGGTATATCCTCCAAAAAAAAGAATTAATTCCCCAATAAATTCTATGACTTTGTTACTTGCAGGAGATATCGGCGGTACGAAAACTATTCTGCGATTGGTTGAAACATCCGATTCGCAAAGCTTACACACTATTTATCAGGAAAGTTACCACAGTGCAGATTTTCCTGATTTAGTACCCATAGTGCAGCAGTTTTTGGCTAAAGCTAATTCATCACTACCAGAGAAAGCTTGTTTTGCGATCGCCGGCCCCATTGTCAAAAATACTGCTAAGCTGACGAATTTAGTCTGGTTCCTGGATACCGAACGTCTACAACTTGAGTTGGGTATCCCGCAAATTTCTTTGATTAACGACTTCGCCGCCATTGGCTACGGGATTTTTGGTTTACAAAAACAAGACTTGCACACGTTACAAGCTGGCAAATTTCAACCAGAAGCCCCCGTTGCCATTATTGGCGCTGGTACCGGGTTAGGGCAAGGATTTTTAATTAAAACGGGAAATTACTATCAAGTCTTTCCCTCAGAAGGCGGACACGCTGATTTTGCCCCCCGAAACGAAATCGAGTTTCAATTGTTGAAATACCTGCTGGGTAAACATGATATCCAGCGCATTTCTGTGGAACGGGTGGTTTCGGGAATGGGAGTTGTGGCAATTTACCAATTTTTGCGCGATCGCAAATTTGCTGCTGAATCACCAGACATCGCCCAAATCGTCAGAACTTGGGAACAAGAAGCCGGACAAGAAGAGAAAAGCGTCGATCCTGGTGCAGCCATTGGTACAGCCGCACTCCAAAAACGCGATCGCCTCTCGGAACAAACCTTGCAATTATTCATAGACGCTTATGGCGCAGAAGCCGGGAATCTCGCCCTCAAACTTCTACCTTACGGTGGCTTGTACATCGCTGGTGGAATTGCGCCCAAAATCCTGCCATTAATTCAAAACAGTGATTTCTTATTGCATTTCACCCAAAAAGGTAGAATGCGATCGCTCCTCGAAGAAATACCCGTGTATATTATTCTCAACTCCCAAGTCGGGCTAATAGGTGCTGCTTTATGTGCTGCTAGGTTATAACAGCTGGCATCATCAGTGAGATTAGCATCTCAAAAGGCAAAAAATATGACAATTAAAAGTCTGTTGCCATTAATAGCCCTTACTTTTGTCTGTGGTGGATCTGTTTTAGTGGAAGCGCGTCAACCCAAACCTCCGGCGGCTGTTGTCAAACCAACTGTTTCTCAACCTGTGCAACCAAAATGGAAATTATTCACTCCTCCAGATGGGCGCTTTAGTATTTTGATGCCGGGAAGCCCCAACAGACAAACCCAATTCCAAAAAACTTACATGGGGGAAATCAACTTAGAAATCTTTGTCACTCAACCACCAAAACAAGAAGTAGCATATATCGTTACTTACAATGATTTTCCTTACAGCTATGGAGAAATGACAGACCCCCAAGCTGTACTAAATAATGCACGGGATATGGCTCTGAAAACTACGCAAAGTAATTTAATTAGTCAACGAAACATTCGGAGTTCAAATAATCATCCCGGCAAAGAAATTGAGTACATCAATTCTGGAGGAAAAATCACTAAAAGTAGAATGTATGTTGCTCAAGGAAGACTATATCAAGTAATGGCAATAACAACGAAAAAACAGCAAAAGACATTAGCTAAAACTATTACGGGATATTTAAATTCCTTTCAGATAGTTTTGAAAAAGTAAATTAGGGATTGGGTGCCAAATTAAAAAAATTTGGTGGTGGCTTTTATCCACCACCAAATTTTTGAACCCTTTTCCCAAAAGGCAAGAGACGCGATAAATCGCCGACTTTACAAATAATTGATTGTTGGTTGTTGTAGAGACGCGATGAATCGCGTCTTCACCCAAGGATGTGTTGCAATCATTAAACTTGTATGATAGTTGTTAAAGTTCTCCTTTAGCAATATTATGAGCGAATTACAAACCCCACTAGTAACTGATACCTGGATAGCAGTAACTTGGAATGAATATATCCAAATAATTGAAAATCCTGCCTACGAAAAAGCCAAAGGCTACTACCACAATGGATACATGAGGATTGAAATGCCACCACTAGGTCATGACCACGCATGTGATAACACAATTATTGCTTTTGCTGTTAATCTTTTTTGCACAATCAAAGGCATCCTTGCCAAAGGCTTAACTAACTGCACCTACCGAAAAACAGGCTTTAATGAAGCTCAGCCTGATGTGTCTTACTACATTGGCGAGAATGCTGATGTTATTCCCTACGGCACTTCTATTATTAACTTAGATATCTATCCAGCACCAGATTTGGTGATTGAAGTTGCGAATACTTCACTTGCTGACGATCGCGGCGAAAAACGGCTGTTGTACGAAGATTTAGGAGTGAAAGAATACTGGATTTTAGATGTTCAGAATGTGCAAATTATGGCTTTTGTGATTGAAAACCAAGGTAGTCGGCGAATTACTGAATCTCAGGTATTACCAGGATTAGCAATTTCTCTATTAAACGAAGCATTACGGCGAACTCGTCAAATGAATCAAAGTCAAGTCGGTGCTTGGTTATTAACTGAGTTTCAAAAATAATCCTCTGGAAAATCAAATGTGTATCAAATAGCGAAATAATATCTGCCAACGTGGCTAAAGTCACCCATTCAGGTGAAGGCATACAAGTATACTAATGCCTAGTATGAAGTAAGATTAAGCAACTATGAAGCTAATCATGCGTCTGGTTGTTAGCTGGGTTACAAAAATTTAATCCCAAAACTTTAAAAACTCCGTATTCTGCACTTGTCCTCTAACTAAAGGCTACTCCCATACAGCAATAATTTACAGGTTTCTATAATATGGTTACGCACATAGAAATTCCAGTTATCGGCAAAATTAAGTATCCATTACGCTGGCTGATTGGGCTGATGGCAGGGGGTGCCTTGGTTGTTGGTACAGTCGTAAATTATACTTTGATAACTCAAGGGACAAACGAACAAGACATCGATCGCCTAACTGTCCCAGTTGCAGCCCAAAACGTCACGTTGCGGATAACGGCTAGTGGTAAAGTCGTACCAGTCCAGAGTGTGAATATTAGTCCCAAGAATCCTGGTGTGCTGTCGCAATTGTACGTTGAACAAGGCGATCGCATTCAAAAAGGGCAAATACTCGCCCGCATGGATAGCGCCAGCATTGATGCCCAAAAAAGCCAGTATCTTGCCAACTTAGCCCAAAGTCAGGCACAGTTAGCCGAAGCCCTTGCTGGTAGTCGTCCTCAAGAAATTGCTCAAGCTAGGGCGCGATTAGCCCAAGCCCAAGCCCAGTTAGCCCAAGCCCGTGCGGGTAATCGTCCCCAAGAAATTGCCCAATCTCAATCCCAAGTGGATGCAGCTCAGGCAAAGGTGAATTACACTGCCGAGCAAGTCAAGCGTTATCAATATCTATATAAAGAAGGCGCAGAGAATAAACAACTACTCGATCAAGCCATCAGCGAAGACAAAAGCGCCAGAGCCAATTTAGAAGAAGCGAAAAAACGATTGTCGTTAGTCAAAAGTGGGACTCGCAGTGAAGAAATCGCCCAACGTCAAGCAGCTGTGAATGAAGCACGCGCAGCATTAGTACTGTTGGAAGATGGCACCCGTTCCGAGGAAATTGCTGCACGTCAAGCAGCTGTCGCATCCGCTGAAGCTCAGTTGAAAGGTGTGCAAGTGCAGTTAGAAGATACAATTATTCGCGCTCCCCTTTCCGGAATTGTCACCCAAAAATATGCCGATCCTGGTGCGTTTGTCACGCCCACAACTTCTGCTTCTACCAGTGCGTCAGCAACTTCCAGTTCAATTGTCGCCGTAGCACGGGGTTTAGAAATATTAGCTCAAGTTCCCGAAGCTGATATTGGCAGAATCAAACCGGGACAACAAGTAGAAATTGTCGCCGATGCTTATCCCGATCGAGTTTTTAAAGGACGCGTGCGGTTGATTGCTCCGGAAGCAGTAGTAGAACAAGGTGTAACATCCTTCCAGGTGCGAGTTGCTCTGGATACTGGCATAGATAAACTGCGTTCTGGCTTAAATGTGGATCTGACTTTTTTAGGCGATCGCGTTAATAATGCCTTAGTATTACCAACAGTCTCCATCGTCACCGAAAAAGGTAGAACTGGCGTACTCGTACCAGATGCAGACAATAAACCCCAATTCCGCGAAGTCACAGTGGGGGCACAAATCAAAGATCAAACGCAGATTTTAGAAGGAGTTAAAGAAGGCGATCGCATTTTTGTTAACCCACCCAAAGACTACAAAATCGAAAAGGCTAAAGAACAGGAAAATAAATAATCTCAAATTGGCATAAGTCGTATTGTTTAAAATTCCATCCAAAATCTAAAATCCAAAATCTAAAATCCAAAATCTAAACTTGGCATGAATTTTTTAGAAAGTGTCCAAATGGCGGGGAAAACCCTGTTATCAAATAAGTTGCGTAGTGCCCTGACGATGTTGGGTATCGTTATTGGTAATGCCTCAGTGATTGCCATGATTGGTATTGGTGAAGGTGGGCAAAAGTTTGTTAATAAACAACTGGAATCACTAGGGCCAAATGTGTTGTTTGTAATTCCAGGAAATCAAGAAACTCAACGCATTTCCTTTGAAGTGCCAAAAACTCTGGTATTGCAAGATGCCGATGCCATCGCCTCTCAGGTGCCAACAGTCATCGGAGTTGCACCAGAGTTAAATAGAAGACAAGTAGTGACTTATCGTAACAGAAATACTGATGTTAATATCATTGGCACAACTCCCAGCTTTTTATCGGTGCGGGATTTTGAAACTGAGAAAGGCAGGTTTTTCAGCGAAGTAGACATCAAGCGCAGCAACCAAGTTGTTGTATTAGGTGCAGACTTAGCAGAAAAACTATTTGGTAATAATAACGCCATCGGTCAGCAATTGCGAATTGGCAATACCAGCTTTCAAGTCATTGGGACATTAACAGCCAAAGGTTCCAGCGTGGGAGCAGATTATGATGAAGCTGCTTTAATACCGATTACAACCTCTGCAAACCGCCTTGTGGGAAAGAATTCTCCCTATGGTATCGCCTTAGATTACCTCGTCGCCGCTGCTCGTGATAGTGATAGCGTCGATGCAGCAGAATTTCAAATTACGAATTTGCTGCGTCTACGACACAAAATTAATGGTGAAGATGACTTTACGATTCGCACCCAGAAAGATGCTTTGCAAACTGTTGGTCAAATTACAAGTGCATTGACAATTATGCTAGCAGCGATCGCCGGCATATCGTTATTTGTCGGCGGCATTGGCATTATGAATATTATGTTAGTCTCCGTCACCGAACGCACCCAAGAAATTGGATTGCGAAAAGCGATCGGTGCAACAGAGCAAGATATTTTGCTACAGTTCATCATTGAAGCAGTGATAGTTTCGGCAACTGGCGGTTTAGTTGGGACTGCCGTTGGCGTCAGTGGTATTCTGTTAGTGGGAGCTTTAACACCCTTAGACGCAGGAATTTCTACGATGGCGATCGCTATGGCTGTGGGTGTTTCTGGCGGTATTGGTTTATTCTTTGGCGTCGTTCCCGCACGCCGCGCTGCTAAACTCGACCCAATCGTTGCATTAAGAAGCGCTTAGAGGATGTTTGGAAAGTAAATCTGAAGTAGGGTGCGTTATGGCTTTAGCCTAACGCACCGCCATACGTAGCAGAATTCAAAATTAAAGTCATCAGGATGGCGAAACTTAATCTTCCTGATTACAATTTTCAGGTAATTATATCGGGTTCGCCTAAATACTTACGATAAGAATGACGCAAAGAGGGGGAGACGCTCTGACGCGGAGAATTTTTAATCGTAAGTGATTATCCGAACTTAATATTAAACCGTAGCGTAGGGGCGCACAGCTGTGCATAGGTGTCAACTTAACGTGAAACCTTTGTCAAGACTTGATATTGAGTTCATTCACTTACCGTTACTCACCGCGTTACCCCACCCTAACCCTCCCCTTATAAAGGGGAGGGAACTGCATTTCTTTTTCCCCCCTTTATAAGGGGGGATTAAGGGGGGTAAAACGCCTGTGATATACGCATTTCTAGCTTAAGTTGACACCAATGACAGCTGTGCGCCCCTACAAAGGATTGTGCTTCAAATAGATGAAAACTGCTGTAAGTTGAGGTCAAGAGATATTTGTGAGATAATTCACTAAATCATTTTGACTATTAAAATCCAACAGCGCCTCAGCTAAGTCTTCTAGTTGAGCGATTGATAATGTGCGAATCTGCTGTTCTATCTGCGGTTGAATTGCACCAAACCGACGTGTCAACTGACGCAAAATGAGTTGTAACGCCTCCTGTTTCTTTCCTCGTTCTTCTCCTTGTTGTAATCCCTTTTGTAGAATGTCTTGGTAAATCACAGATTCTTGCATAATTTCCTCTCTAAAAAGCTGGGTAATCAAACTTTTATCAAACCGCAAACCAGCCAAAACCTGTACACAAGCTGATATATTCTGTCGTTCGTCTGTTTCTTCAATCATATCGACAGCAGCAGCGACTTGAGTTAACAAGTCTCTTGGTGAGTCGCTTCTGGCTAATGTCGCCAGTGGTAAAAGTGCGGGGTTAGCTAGCAGTGGTGCAGGATCTTCTTCCCATAAACGAATGACTCGATATCTGTGGGTGGTGTTCGTGTCTAGATACTGAGTTTGAAAAGCGATTTCGGCAGATGTAGGTTGTAGGAAAATCAACACCTGCTGAATTTCACACCAGTATTCTCGCTTTAATCTGGTGTAGTAATCTAGCATCCGAAAGTCAAGGGGAGTTTTGGATTTGGGTGTTGTTTGAAACTCTAAATGTAAGATTTGGTTAGGGATTTGCAGGAACGTCACCGAGTCAGCACGAATGGGTTCGAGGTTGAGTTCGGTTTTGAGTACTTGGATATCTGAGGTGTCACATCCAAGTAACCATCTGGCAAAGTCGCCAGGATAGTTTTCGGCAAGGTATTTGCAGGTGTTATCGTAGGCCAAGGCGATCGCTGATTAACTAACTGTATTTATGAATTTCACGAAATTAAGTTACAGTTTCAAACCCCGACTTTTTAGCAAAGTCGAGGTTCTTGTTTCAAGTTATGAAGCTAAAATCTGACGGATTAAAATACTCATCACTTCATCAGGGTTAGCTGTTGGTAGTAGTTGACTCCAATCTCCGACATTTGCATAGCCAATTACGTGCAAACGGTTAATTGTATTGGTGACGGCATTCGGAGAACCAATCAACAAATGTTTAACTGGTTCTCTCTTTGGTAATGGCTTTTGAGCAGATTGCTTGAGGGTGGGTGCATCAAAGTCTTCACTAGCCAAATACTGTTCTAACCGTGCTTGAGCGAACTTTTGATTTTTTACGAACTTTTGTACTTGTGTCATGATAATAGTTGACTCCTGAGTAGGGGTTAAAGAAAGGCGATCGCAGACTCTTCCACAAGGGCGATCGCCTTTCTCATGCTTCAATTTTAAAGTATAATTTTATACTTGTCAACTACTAATGCAAAAAATGTTTGCAACAAATCAACCAGTCCAAATTGTATTGTTGGAAGGTTTAAAACTAATATATGAACCAATATGAATTTAGGCGTAGGTTGGGTTGAGGCTTTGCAAAACCCAACATAGATCTAATGCACAAATTTAGGCTTGACACGGCACTAGATTTATGCAGAAAGTGGATTATTTCAACAAAGGACTTGTGCCATTACCGTTAGTTGAAGCATTCGCAATTGCAGCTTGAGCAGGTTGAGTGGGAAGAACTGGTACAACTGGAGCAACTTTTGAACTAGATTGTTTATTTCTTTTTCCATTAGAGCCGCCAGCTTTGGAATACTGTATACTGTTTCTGCCGTAGACAGTTGCAACTCCACTTAGCATTCGTTCAGACATTTCGGAGAGGGCTTTATCCATCTGGGTTATTGTTTTACGCGATTCTTCAAGATTGGACACAAGCGTGTTATGAGCTTCTAACGTCGCACGGGTAGTTGGGTAGTTTTGTGGATTTATTTTATTAAAACTTCAACGAAATAATTACGAGTTTATCTGTGTTTTTACTCATTTTTATATCGATTTGTTGTTTGAGAATGAGTGCAATCAACAAATGCGAACGCCAAATCAACAAATGCGAACGCCAAATCAACAAATGCGAACGCCAAATCAACAAATGCGAACGCCGAATCAACAAATGCGAACTCCAAATCAACAAATGCGAACTCCAAATCAACAAATGCGATCGCTAAATCAACAAATGCGATCGCCAAATCAACAAATGCGAACTCCAAATCAACAAATGCAAACGCCAAATCAACAAATGCGAACTCCAAAATAACATTAGCAAGGGGAAACTAGAACATCTAATTCCCTCCTCTTATAAAGGCTACGGTGTATACACAAGTCGAATTACCCCCCTTAATCCCCCCGATGTATTGGGGGGAAACAAGAGAATCTTGTTCCCTCCCCCTTTATAAGCGGTGTATACACAAGTTGAATTACCCCCCTTAATCCCCCCTTAGAAAGGGGGGAAACAAGAGAATCTAGTTCCCTCCCCTTTATAAGGGGAGGGTTAGGGTGGGGTAACTTCCCTCAAGCGACAAATAACTTCCCTAATCTTCTCCACCACACCATCAATATCTTGATAAACTTCTTGATTCGTAAATCTCAAAAACCTCGTACCTTTTGATTCCAAAAAAGCTTGGCGATCGCGGTCATATTCTGGAACTCCATCTTGATAGTGACTATCACCATCAATTTCTATGGCAAGTCTCAATTCCGAAGAATAAAAATCCACTACAAATCTGTCAATACTGTATTGTCTGCGAAATTTACAGCTTTCAATTTGTTGATTTCTAAGTTTTGCCCAAACTATTTTTTCACATGGGGGCATATTGTTTCTGAGAGTTTGCCGTTTTTGCTTTTCTGAGGTTTGGTTATACAGCTTTGTCATCAGCGTTTTCATATTCCTGGACTGTGCTTATTATTCCCAGGATTACCCCCCTTAATCCCCCCTTATAAAGAGGGGAAACAAGAGATTCTTGTCCCCTCCCCTTTATAAGGGGAGGGTTAGGGAGGGGTAATTCAATAACTTGCAGACTGTGCCTCACTATTCCCAGGATTACCCCCCTTAATCCCCCCTTATAAAGAGGGGAAACAAGAGATTCTTGTCCCCTCCCCTTGTAAAGGGGAGGGTTAGGGAGGGGTAATTCAATAACTTGCGGACTGTGCCTCACTATTCCCAGGATTACCCCCCTTAATCCCCCCTTATAAAGAGGGGAAACAAGAGATTCTTGTCCCCTCCCCTTTACAAGGGGAGGGTTAGGGAGGGGTAATAACTTACGCGTACACCGCAGCCTTTTTAAGCAGAATCTAAAACTTTTTACCCCTTATTTTTCCGAAATTGAGGATAATACTCTTGAAGCTTCATCAAGATGCGTCTACCTCACACCTGCTCATGAACGAACAGCGTCAACAAGCTTATGATCAGCTAATTCAAACCCTGCTAGAGTGCCCTAGCGGGGAAAAACCAGAGATATTAGCAGCAAATACAGAATTGCTAGATGCTGACTTTGTGCAGGTTGTTGTAGCAGCAGCAGAGTATTTTGCCCAGCAGGGAGAGGAAAATACTGCCGAGTGGTTGAGAAACTTAGCAACACAACTCACCCCAAAAACTACCCCCATCACTCAAGAAGATATAGACACTTACTGGCAATTTTTAATAGAAATACTGCAAACAACAGCACAAAGCAACGGCGATGCTCAAGTAATTTACCCATTGCTGGCAGCAAATACCGATAAACTCAATAATATTTTTACTGAATTATTGCGTCGTTGGGCAACAAATACCCTAGCAGAAGCGGAAACAGATACAGCAACATCCATCGCCGCAGTGATTGGTAATTTTAGTAATCTGATTCAGCAGTTCCCTTTGGGTAGCAAAGCCAGCAACATGGAAATTGCTATTACAGGCTATGAAATCGTCCTAACTGTTTATACCCGCAGCGCCTTTCCTGTTGATTGGGCAATGACGCAAAATAATCTGGGGATTGCTTACGGTGACAGAATATTAGGAGAACGAGCCGAGAATATTGAAAGTGCGATCGCTGCTTATTCTGCTGCACTGGAAGTTTATACCCGCAGCGCCTTTCCTGTTGATTGGGCAATGACGCAAAATAATCTGGGGAATGCTTACGGTGACAGAATATTAGGAGAACGAGCCGAGAATATTGAAAGTGCGATCGCTGCTTATTCTGCTGCACTGGAAGTAAGAACCCGCAGTGCGTTTCCTCAAAATCATGCAGAAACTTTATTCAATCTCGGCATTCTCTACCAAGACACAGAACAATTTGACTTAGCTTACACTACCTTTGCCTCTGCCATTGCCACAGTCAAATCATTGTGGGGTGAAATTGTTTCTGGCGATGAAGCAAAGCATAAACAAGCAGAAGAATGGAATCAGCTTTATAGATGCATGGTGCAAGTTTGCCTGGAATTAGAAAGGGATACGGAAGCAATAGAATATATCGAGCAGAGCAAAACCCGCAACTTAGTGGAACTGCTAGCCAAAAATCAACAACTTGCCCAAATAGCCAAAGCACCAGTAGGCGGTGAAGCAAATCTCCCTTCAATTGATAGCAGCATCCGCTTTGCAGAAATTCAACACCTTCTAGACAACAACACTGCAATTATCCAGTGGTACATATTTAATGATTGTTTTCGCGCCTTCATCATCACCCGCCACAACGATCAACCAGCAATTTGGCATTCCAATCAACAAGACTTAAAAAACTTGAGAAATTGGACTGGTGAATATCTCAAGCTTTACGGCACAGATAAAAAACAATGGCGATATGAGCTTAGTAATCAACTTACTCAACTGGCGCAAAAACTCCACCTCAATCAAATAGTTTCCCTAGTGCCATCTCATTGCCAAAAACTGATTTTAATTCCCCATCTTTACTTACACTTATTACCTCTCCATGCCTTACCCCTATCTCCTAGCGACTCCCCAACACCAGAGTATCTCATTGATAGATTTCCAGAAGGTGTAAGTTATGCACCTAGTTGTCAACTTTTGCGTTTCGCTCAACTCAAAACGCAACAATTAGACTCATCGTCTAAAACACCTGTAAATCCTTCTCCCTCCTCGCTTGCGGGGAGGGTTGGGGTGGGGTTAAATTTACAACTGGGCCACCTATTTGCTATTCAAAACCCCACAAACAACTTAGAATTTACAGATATCGAAGTCGAAACAATAGCAGCAGACTTTCAACCTCACCAAGTCCTCAGACATAGCCAAGCCACCAAAGCCGCCTTAGCAGAATCATCAACCAATGATAATTTCCAAAATGCCCAATGGCTGCATTTTTCTTGTCATGGATATTTCAATTTCAACTCACCGCTGAAATCTGGGTTACAGTTAGCAGACGCTAAAATTACCGCTAATAGTGCATCATCGCGCTATGTGCGAGTTGATAACGAAACATCCATTGATTTAAATAAATGCCTCACCCTAGAAGATATCTTTTTATTAAACTTACACAACTGTCGTCTAGTCTGTCTTTCAGCTTGCGAAACAGGCTTAGTGAGCATTAGCAACAATAGCGATGAATATATTGGTTTAGCCAGTGGATTTATCCGTGCAGGTGCAGCCAATATTATTAGTAGTTTATGGGCAGTGAGCGACTTTCATACATGTTTATTAATGATTAAATTTTATGAGATACTAAAAACTAATCCATATAATGTAGCTATAGCTCTCAACACAGCCCAGCAATGGTTACGCCAAGCAACGCAAACACAAATAAGTGAATGGATTCAAAATAAAACTGAGATAGAAACAGAACAGAACCAGAAAATTATAAATTATTTATCAAACTATAACCCAGAGCAACAACCATTTAAAAGACCAGAATTCTGGGCAGGTTTTTGCGCCATATCACCCGTTTATAGCGTTTCCTAATCATACAAGTTACATCAGAGCAAGCTCCTTGGTTGCGGGCTACCCCGTGTATACACAAGATCCAAAGACGCGATAAATCGCGTCTGGTGCCTTAACCGAACCGTATTGCTCCCTCCCCTTTCCAAGGCTACGGTGTATACACAACTTGAATTACCCCCCTTAATCCCCCCTTAGAAAGGGGGGAAACAAGAAAAATCCGGTTCCCTCCCCTTTACAAGGGGAGGGTTAGGGTGGGGTAAAATAATATTCAACCAACACAAAAATAAACCTATGGAAGCCGATAAACTCATCCAAGCATTTACCGAAGTTGTAAGAAATCAAGATTATGTGTTTTCACCTCAAGCCATAGCAACTATACCTGCACTGCGAGAAATTATTGCCGAATTTGAAACCCAACCACCCCAGGAACTAGCAGAAGCAATTCGCAACTGGTACATCAATCACGAAGATGTGAGAGATGCTGTATTACTTGAAGAAAGAGAAATTGAGAAAGTCAGTAAAACTCAGCCAGAATCTCAAGAAAATACCCCACAAAATCGCTACCGAGTTTTGCAAGATGAACTGCAAAAGTTGCAAGATAGAAAGACAGTTGCACCTAGTCCAAACCAACCATGAAAATATATGCACCTAACGTTCATCTGTTTGCTTTTCAACTTGACAAAAACTCAAACGATCCATCGGTTAATAAAAACTTTATCTGGAAAACTGGTGATGCAATAGTTGACACAACCTTACATCAAAACTTGGATCTGAGCCAGCATATAGACGAAAACAAAGAACCTAATAGCCCTCGTGTAGATTTGCTCAAAGATGCAGAAGTTATTGATGATAATTATGCAATATCATTTACGGGTAAAGTTCCCCTAGACCAAACTCAAGATGTACTAATTAAAGGCTTTGCTCATCCATTGCGGATTTATGACAGCTACAGTTTGTGGCTAAATTTGCGTCGTCCTGAAAAAGAAAATAATATTCCAACACCAGATGTAGATATTACTTTTTTAAGTCAGTTCAATCAAAATAACTGTCTGACTTTCAAAGAACATCCGCTTTTTCTTGGACAAACTCTGTTGATTACTGGTTGGTTAACAGGCGCAAAAGATAAACAAAATGCTAAAGAAATAGCCAAAGAATGTTTAACAGTAGTTTTCCCAGATAGCCAAAAACAACCGCCATTCAATCGCCAAGGTGAATTATTTGGGAGTCCGATTTTTGAATATGGTTTATTTAGCCAAATATCTAACTATCAGCATGTGCTGATTTGGTTATTTGCCGATGAACAAGCTGATATTAAATTTAACCAATGCTATCAAGAGTTATTAGATTTATTTTTCTTCCGCACCAAAGTTGTCAAAGCTTATAAAGATAGCCGAGAAATTTATAAGCAACTAGATGCAGCTTGTCTGCAAATAGAAGCAGAGATTGATAAAGTTCCTAAAGTCGGCGAACAAAAATCTATTGGTGCAGCTAATTTAACTGACTTAAAAAACCAATTAAAAACTTTACCCCAGCTAGCACTAACATATACCCGCCTGTTGCGAAATTTAGAAGAATACCAAAATACCATCGCCATTAATGCTTATAATTACCAGGAGAGGTCACAGAAGATTCATGCTATAGTAGGTGAAGATATCAGTTTTTTAGAAAACTTCAATCAAAAAAATAGCCCTTTCTTCCAACAACAAATCAACGCCGACTTAGGTTATTTTCGTCACGGTTCCGAGTTGCTGGGTAGAGCAATAGACTCAATTCGCGGCATAGTAGAAATAGAACAAGCAGAAAGCGATATAAAACAAGCAGAACGCGATCGCACTTTAAACAACACCATCCAAGTACTAGGCATCGGCTTTGGCGGCGGTGCGATTATCTCCGGCGTCATCGTCCAACACATTGACAAAATCAACCAACCCCTAACCGCGATATCTCCCAACAATCCACCCCATCCCTTTTACGCATCTTTATTGTTGAGTGTTTTAGCTACATGCTTTTTTATTGGCATAGGTTTGCTGATAACTAAGCGCCAATATTATCCTAGAGATAAGAAGTAAATACACAAATGATACAACTCTTGTAGAGACGCGATGAATCGCGTCTTTGACTGGGTAAACACAAAGACGCGATTCATCGCGTCTCTACAATTGATAACAAAAATTCTTTTATGGCAAACACTATTTCAATTACGGATTCTCTAGTTCCTAATCCCGTACCGCAATCAACAATCATTCGCCTAGAAAATATATATAAAATCTACGGCAGTTGCGAAACCGAAGTCAAAGCCCTCAACGATGTGAATTTGACTATCCACGAAGGCGAATATTGTTCAATTATGGGGCCTTCTGGTTCAGGTAAATCTACAGCCATGAATATTATCGGCTGTCTAGACCGACCTACAGGCGGACATTATTACTTAGATAATATTGATGTGGCGCAAATGGACGATCGCTCCTTAGCACACATTCGTAACAAAAAGCTGGGGTTTGTGTTCCAACAATTCCACTTATTACCCCAACTCACAGCATTAGAAAACGTGATGCTGCCAATGGTGTACGCTAGTGTAGATCCCAAAGAAAGAAGCGATCGCGCCATCGAAGCACTGACACGAGTTGGTTTAGCAAATCGCCTCAACAACAAACCAACTCAGCTATCTGGGGGACAACAACAAAGAGTAGCGATCGCCCGCGCCATTGTCAATCGTCCCGTGGTACTCCTAGCCGATGAACCCACCGGCGCACTTGATTCGCGCACAACCCAAGAAGTCTTAGACATCTTTGGCGAACTCAACGCCAGTGGAATCACCGTCGTCATGGTAACCCATGAACTAGAAGTAGCCCGTCAAACCCAGCGCATCGTTTGGTTTCGTGATGGTCAAGTAGTACACTCCAACCTCACACCATCTGACTTGACCCAGTTAGCTGTCTCATAAGGAACTTCCAAAAAATAAATTATCCCAAATTATTTGTACATTTGTAGGGGCGCACAGCTGTGCGCCCCTACAATGGGATATGAACCGCGACTTCTAGTCGCCACAGCTAATTACAAACTCGGTGTTTTACCAGTTTGTGCTTGTGTCTCAATTGGCTTCACATCGGTGTAACCCATTTCACCAGCTATTGTCCGGAACACCGAAATCTGCTCATCAAAATCCAGTCCTTCAATTTCAGAAAGCAAATCATTAATTGCCTTACTTGGCTTGTAGCTACCTGGTAACCCAACCACTTGATCTCCCATAGCTACTGCCCAAGCATACCAAACTAACAGCTGATTGTTTTCTTTAATCGCCCCATAAGCGCGGGAATATTCTGTATCTTTGCGGTTAACTATATCCCGCATGATTGCCAATTGCTCATCATCTGATAAATCAAAATAATCTCCTAGCAAAAGTGGTGCTAATTCTGGATCGGTCGCAGCGGGAGCAGCTGGAGTAATGGAATCACCCATTTTTTTATAAACAAAATAGAACCAAGCTAACTTGGCATCAGTATCTAATTTGTTAAATGCATCTACCACTTTTTGAGTTTCATTGCTTTGAGCTTGAGAAATAGTTTTATCGTAACTAGCAGTCATAATTTGTCTCCAAGGTAATTTAACAGGCCAAACTAAGAGTTACCAGAGTTGGACAATCAGATTCTACTATCAAGAGAAAGAGTTAAATTAATTGGCAAATGCAGCATTAATCTACCTTTTAATAGAGGTAAAAATCTCTCGCAAGGAAGCAAGAAAATAGCGAATTGCTTTGCTATGATTGCTCCAGCAATAAAAATTTACCTAAGGTTTTAATTATGCCAGATGAAGTAAAACCCAATGTTAATGAAGCTCCCACCCATGATGCTCAATTAGCTGCCGAAAACATAGCTAGTGGTGAAGAAAAAGCGCCAAAGGTGGATTTTGAAGCTGATTATGCAGCTGCACAAGAATTCAGCGTTAGTGAAGTTGACCGCACAGATGAAGGTGCAGCAGCAGCCGAAGCCGCAACCGCTCCCAAACAAAAAGTCCCTCAGACAAAAGAGATAAAAACTCAAGCCCAGTCAACTGGTAATCCTGACGATTATTCAGAGTTGGCAAAGGAAGTTGGAAATTCTAAAACCGAGGCTGTAGCTAATGTCAACGACGATTTAGTAGAAAAAGCTTTAGAAAAAGGTCAACCGAAAAAGTAAGTTTTCTCCACCCCATATCCCCGACTTATTGAATAAGTCGGGGTTCTAAATCTAGTTTAAGTAATGCTAATCTCTGTGAAGTTGCACATTATTTTGACCCCTCACAACCTTTTACCGCCCTTAGCAAGCAGGGCCGTTTCATTCGCTAGTCTGTGAGATTTATCAAGGGGATATTCTCACGCAAAGACGCAAAGGCGCAAAGAAAAACAACATTATTTGGGCTTGAAGACGCAAAATTTTTTGCCCTAATTGTACGCTTGCCCTAAATTTTGATTTCTTTGACCCTTGCAATTTTAACCATTTTAGACCTGAGTTCGACGTAAAAAAAGGTCTCTAATCCAGGGATAAATGGGGTTGTATGGTTGTGGGTTTGATGATAGCGAGCGCCAAAGTTTGATCAGGAAAAAAGTTTGCCTCTTGTAGTGAATCTAAATCTTCTATCGTTAGATTTAATGAAGGTTTTTTGTCTTGGTAGGTATAAGCTATTATTCCAGAAATAACATTAACCATAAAATTACAAACGCTGCGGTGGCGAGTATGTTGAATTTGGGAAATATTTTTTAATTGGTCGTTAACTGTTTCTATTAGGGAACGCTTTCTTAATAAAATTTTATCGATTAAAGGCATAAAGCGATTTTTCATATTTTTTTTAATGGTTGTAATAAATTGAAGATTTTGCTGGAGGAGAAGCTGAAATAATTTTTGGGAAATATATCCCCGGTCACCAAATAATTGAGCCAGTGCGTTGGGCGGCTCTGCCGACTTGAAGCAACTGGCGTTAGCCCTCTTCTGTCACTCTCCGGCATTAGCAAGTAGTAACTAAGTGAAATTATCCAGAAGCATAACAGGGTTTAAATTGATTCATTTCACTAATTAATTGATTGAATCCCAGCAATAAATTAGAAT
>JAESFX010000186.1_pt1 | contig 52907 bp, 50 predicted proteins | sample 9269501 | NCBI WGS metagenome assembly JAESFX01 (sample SAMN14515570, study PRJNA621655) | algae metagenome | isolation source: Desmonostoc geniculatum HA4340-LM1 and co-occurring heterotrophs from cave... | place: USA: Maniniholo cave, Kauai, Hawaii | collected 2009-07-28
CAGCAATGGTATAAGTAAACGAGTCCGTGCCGTTAAAGTTGGCATTGGGAGTATAAACCAAAAAGTCATCGGTTGTATTTGCTGGAGTGGCGTTATCGTTGAGGGTAACGGTTCCGTTGCTGGCATTGGTAAAGCTAAAGATGCTTAAGGGGTCTGAATCGGCATCGCTATCGTTAGCGAGGACGCTGATGTTAACAGGGGTATCTTCATCGGTGGTCGCGGTGTCATCGTTGGCAACGGGGGGTTGGTTAGACACAACGGGAGTGTTCTCGAAGAACAGGATATTGCCGTCATAATTCCCGACGAAAGCATCGAGATCCCCATCCCCATCGATGTCGGCAAACGTGGGCGCGGCAGAAACACCCACATCCGTGAGTCCGAAGTTCCCCGCCTGTCGGCTGAAACTGGGAGCCGTCGCCGTTCCCGTATTGCGGAAGAACACCGTATTGCCGAGACGTTCCCCGACGAAAGCATCGAGATCCCCATCGCCATCGATGTCGGCGAAGGTGGGCTTGGCATAATATACCACATCCGTGAGTCCGAAGTTCCCCGCCTCTTGGCTGAAAACCGGAGCCGTCGCCGTTCCTGTATTGCGGAAGAACACCGTTTTGCCGCTTCGTTCCCCGACAAAAGCATCGAGATCCCCATCGCCATCGATGTCGGCGAAGGTGGGCGTGACAGAATCCCCCACATTGGAGAGTCCGAAGTTCCCCGCCTCTTGGCTGAAAACCGGAGCCGTCGCCGTTCCCGTATTGCGGTAGAACACCGTATTGCCGTAATATTCCCCGACAAAAGCATCAAGATCCCCATCGCCATCGATGTCTGCGAAGGTGGACGCGGCATTTATCCCCACATCCGTGAGTCCGAAGTTCCCCGCCTCTTGGCTGAAAACCGGAGCCGTCGCCGTTCCCGTATTGCGATAGAACACCGTATTGCCGTCAAAATTCCCGACGAAAGCATCGAGATCCCCATCCCCATCGATGTCGGCGAAGGTGGGCTTGGCAATATTCCCCACATCGGTGAGTCCGAAAGGGTTGGTGATAGGAGCAACGAAATTAATCGGGGGCGGTGAGGCTGGTTGATTCTCGAAGAACTGCGTATTGCCGTCAAAATTCCCGACGAAAGCATCGAGATCCCCATCGCCATCAATGTCGGCCAGGGTGGGCGAGGCAGAATTCCCCACATCCGTGAGTCCGAAGTTCCCCGCCTCTTGGCTGAAAACCGGAGCCGTCGCCGTTCCCGTATTGCGGAAGAACACCGTATTGCCGATTTGATTCCCGACGAAAGCATCGAGATCCCCATCGCCATCGATGTCAGCGAAGGTGGGCGTGGCAACATTCCCCACATCCGTGAGTCCGAAGTTCCCCGCCTCTTGGCTGAAAACCGGAGCCGTCGCCGTTCCCGTGTTGCGGTAGAACACCGTATCACCGTCACCATTCCCGACAAAAGCATCGAGATCCCCATCACCATCGATGTCGGCGAAGGTGGGCGCGGCAAAACTCCCCACACCCGTGAGTCCGAAGTTCCCCGCCTCTTGGCTGAAAACCGGAGCCGTCGCCGTTCCTGTATTGCGGTAGAACACCGCATTACCGCCAGATTCCCCGACGAAAGCATCGAGATCCCCATCGCCATCGATGTCGGCGAAGGTGGGCTTGGCAAAACTCCCCACATCCGTGAGTCCGAAGTTCCCCGCCTCTTGGCTGAAACTCGGAGCCGTCGCCGTTCCCGTATTGCGGAAGAACACCGTAGTGCCGTCATTCTTCCCGACGAAAGCATCGAGATCCCCATCGCCATCAATGTCGACGAAGGTGGGCGCGGCAGCAAAACCCACATCCGTCAGGTAGTTAATCGGGGCGATAAAGTTTGGGTCAGTCATGGTTGGTTTTCTCCTGATTAAGATATGTGTTTGAAAGCTGTAGAAACAGCTTGGTTTAGTTGCTCCCATTGCCAGTTCAACTTGCGTAGTAATGGCTTGAGTGCAAGATTGGTGAAGTCGTCCTTCGGATAGCTCACCTGTACTCGTCGGCATCCGTTTTTGATCAATTCGACTTCTAAGGCTTGGAGTGAGCGGGTGCCGATGCCTCGATTCCGGCACTCCGGTAACACTAAAAACGAAATCAGTTCGGCTACGCCATCATCTAAGAGTTCGGCTATAGCAAAACTGACGATTTCCCCGTCTAGCGAGGCGGAAAGTCCGAGCAATTCTCCCCGTTGCGGTTGCGTTAGCCAGCGTTGGCTCAGACGGGGAAAGGTCAGAGTGTCATAAGGCAGCAAATTTCCTGGGTTGAGATGGTACACACGCTGATATTTAATCGCCGAAGGGGTAATCTCCCTCAATTTGGGCAATCCAGCCACGGGTGCTTTAGCTCCCTGACTGGGGCGTTCGGCGGTGGGTTTGGTAATCACGATGCCCCCCGAACCGGGAAACGTCACCAGACGCTCGATTTCATCACTTTGCAATCCCAAAGCTTGGGGACGGCGCACTCCCGGCAGCACCACCACATCAAATAATTCCTCGACAACCCCTTCTAACTGAAGCCAGTGTTGCACTTCTCCCGTCGTCAACGAAATTGCCATTAGTCCACATTGAGGGACATTTCCCTGCTTGGCTAACCGTTCCTCTAAGACTAATCCGCTAAACGTCCGCGCTCTGAGTTTGGACAATCCCACCAGTGCCACATCCCCCCAGAAGGCTAAACCCCTGACAAATCCTGGACAGAAAGCGACAGGCACAAATTGACCGCCCTCAATATATCCCAGTTCTCCCGTTCCGGAATTGAGTAGCCACAACTTCCCCTTGTACCAACGGGGAGAATGGGGCATCGATAAACCTGTGGCGATGATTTCGTTATTAGGAACATCGATGACCACTCCTCCATCTGAGCGACAGTGCCGCCATCCCGCTGCCGTATCGGTACTACTGCAAGCGGTGACATAGGCAGGTTTTCCCGACACTAACGCCAAACCATTGAGATGACAGCGATCTTCAGCCACCAGCTTCGAGATGAAAGACGGCTGCCACAGGGGGACGAAACTATAGTCGTCACTGAGTGTCGCCAGACAGCTAAAATCGGTATTGACAAAAACAACATTTCGTGCATTATCCAGGACGACATCATGGACATTGATATCTCCTGTAAAGTAGGCGGTACGGGGGACATAGAGGCGATCGCATTCCCCATACTTTTCTCCTGCCTCTAAAAGATTCTCGAAATGCCAGAGTTGGTAACGGCTACTCATGTAGAGGCTACTGCCTGCTGCATATAGTCCCATCGGTTTGTCGAATAGTCTTTCGTGTACTTTCAGATGTCCTTGTGCTTGGCTACTGACGAAAAAAAGGCGGTTGGTTTGGTAGGTGGTGCAAGCAAGACTTAGATTCTCCTGTGCTAGCCACAAGGAAAACTGTTGACTTGCGGCAATTTTTAACGCTGGGGTGGTATTTGCTGATGTTGTCTGCATTATCCAAAGTTGGAGTTGTAGAAGATGCTCCTTTTACAGATGCAATTAACCCTCTTTTGTCAGAGTGGGAAAATCCAATCGCCCAAATGCTTACAGGGCTTTAATTTCCACTTTTATCTATAAATTTCAGTTTCTGTTAGAAAATAAAGCCTCAAACCTTGATGAAATCAAAGTCTCAGAATCAGGCTGAGATTATTGTTTTCCGAGAGTGACAAAAGAGGGTTAAAGCGATCGCACATAACCTATCCACCTATGCTTGTAAGTGATATCTGTTTGCTTGCAATCACCCACACGAAAAAGTATATGGTTTTTAGCTTGATTACGCAAGATTTCTTCAGTTTAATTACTTATATTTATTTTGGTAAAAAATCTTACTTTTCTTACTTTTCTTACTTTTTTACTTAGAAAACCTAAATTACCAGTATATAATTTGACAAAAAATGCAATGTAATAAAATCATCATTTCTAGAGCGATCGCCAGTTTCCTTGTGGTATCACTCCTGCATCGGAAACCGCCGCATCATCTCTTCAATAGAACTCCATCAGTGAGAGGTTAAGATAATTGCACATTTGTCAAGAGGGTGCAGGAAAAGGCGATAAATCTAGCTTTGAGACTGGCTTTCGCAGATATTTAACCACGCCTAAGTCTTGATTCTCTCTTTGTGCGAAGTACTTAATCGGGTCATCTGCTTTGCCTTTGTCATTAGCGACACTAATTAGCGGTTTTGAATTAGTTGGGGTCTAAATTAAGAGCCTTATCAATTACGAATTATTTTAAGGACTCTTAAATGGGTTGCTGGGTGGGAGAGCAGGTGGAATTGGGTTAATGGGAGGTACGGGAGTAGGCTCTGGTTTTTTGAGGACTGTGATTGCAAATCCTCGCTGTTGGGGTTGCTGGTTACCAGATGTATCATTAACTTGCAGTGCAATTTGAGGTGGGAAAGCTAGATTGACTGGAAGCTTCATTGAACCAACTGGTGCAACATCATTGCCGTATGGTTGAAGTTTAACTTGAATATTTTCTCCTTCTACTCTCCAGCTGAGAGTGGCGGTTGCTCCTTCGTTGAGAACCAGATTTGGTTGTTCGCTACCGTTGATTGTGAAAGAGACAATCTTAAATGGTTTCGGTAATATTTCGATTTTAGAGTCAGTCTTTTTAGAATCAATTTTTTGGCTTCCATTATTAGGAAAAGCTTTTATTTCTAGGGCAAATTTTCCTACTTTATTGGCTGATAGAGGAATATTTGTACATTGCAGTTGCTGATTTTGTTGTGTGCATAATTTTTGGAGTTTTGGGTCGGCAATATTACCTTGATTAAATTTATAAGTAACTGGTTCACCATAGGATGTACCATCATCTGCACTACCGGCAATTTGAACTTGTGCTAGTAATAATGGACGGGCGATCGCCCAATTTAAAAGAATATTTTGACCTTTTGTATACTGTGTCTTATCTGCTTCAAAATTAATCACTTGAGCAATTTGTTTTTCAGCTATTTCTACTTGAGTTGTTTGGGTTGCTACTTGCTCTTTTCGAGAAAATAATTGTATACCGTTACGATAAAAAGCTTGTAATTCAAAAGTGTAATTACCTTTGGTTTTCACGCCAGTTTTCACATTGCTACAAATTAGTTCTTGTTTTTCTTGCACCTGACAAGGAGGTATTTCATTAGCGCTGCCTTTACCTAGTAACTCTGGAATACCATTGCGGAAGTCATAGGTAATCGGCTGAATTGGTTGCGAACCTTTAGTTGTGAGAACCAGCTTTTGTAACTGTTGATAATTGTGAATCTCCCACCTCAAAGCTACTTCATCTTCGTCTTCAGTGATTCGAGGGTTATTAGCACTAAAATTTTCCAATCTCAAAGGATCGGGATTTAAAATTCGCCAAATAATGAATCCTATCCCTCCCAATAACCCCAAAACTGCTAAAATTAACAGAAGAAATTGCCACCAAGGTCGAGGTTTCCATACCAAGGTTCCCTGAGGCAATGTGTTAGGTAAAGGTAAACTTTGTTGGTCTTTAATATCAACTCTAAAATTGACAACTAGCCCAGTACCAAACCACGGTCGTCGCCACCAAGGTTTAGGTTTGACCATCAAATTTGCTATAGCATTTCTACTAGGTAATAATCTCACCTCCGTAGGCTCAAAAGTGTAGGTATACAGTTCTTCTTCGTCTCGACTTTTTAAGCTCAATGCCAGTTCGCGGACAATATTACCCCGGTTAGCCAGTGATAATTCATACTTGCCAAGACTCCGGCTAACTTGTCCCAAAATGGTATTGAGTTCTATATCTAGGCGATAATTTATAGGAATTTGGATGTATACCAAATCTAGTAGCACTAAGTCTGGAGAGTTTTCCGAATACAAGCGGATTGTTGGAGAATAACTGCCGGCGAGGGTATCCGCAGGTGGATGAAATTTCAATAATATTTGACCTTGAGTAGCAGGGTTAAGTTCGAGTGCTGTCACGTCGGACACTAATCCTTGTCCCTCAAATCCAGTTGTGGGGTAATTAATTGTGAACCAGTCGTCGTCTAAATCTGGGCAAGTCAACCGGAAACGGTCTACACGAGAAGAACGATTGTCAACTATCACCTCGACTTGCAAAGGTTCACTAAAATTGAAAGTCAATTGCTTGTTTGGATTAGTGTTAGGTCTAATGGAAAATGTCGGGTCATTTACCCGAATGGAGGTCTGTTCTTTTTGCAGAACCTTGATTTCGTTTGGGAAGGTTAAAGGAGTATCTTGGGGATAATGCTGAGGGGAGTCTACTACTAAGGTATAGTCATAGGTTCCTGGAAAAGCATCAGGGGCAATTTGAAATTCAAATATTACTTCGTCGCTATTTTGTCCTGGAGCTAATGCTAAACTTTCTCTAGGAGAACTAGACCAGCCTGTTAAATTTTGGAATACTTCATCAAAAACAAAATATAAGTCAATAACAGCACTTTGATCTCCCTGATTACTCACAATTACGTAGAGAACAATGGTATCTCCCGGCATCCCAAATTGAATATCAGGCGGGTTGATAAAAACTTGCAGTGGATTGAATTTAGCTTGCATATCATCGACTCCGTTATTTGATGCGGTGTAGTTTGACCTGAAAATCTTCACTACCACTCACAATCATGGTTCCTTGATTAGTTTTCAAGTCGATACTATTGATTTTTTTAGAGCTTTGGTAAATTGTTTTACCTTCTGCGGCCTTTGTTTTGTCGAGTTGATGTTCGGGGGTTAAGTACCAAACTACGACTCGTCCATCATCGCCACCACTCACTAGCAGATTACCATCTTCACTAAATGCCAAACTACGCACAGATGTTTTCGAGGCTGACCAGCGGTCTATTTGCGGACAATTTAGTTCATTTACTTGTACTTGGGGATTGGGATTTTTCAGAATTTGGCAGCGATTTAAATTCCAAATTGTGATGTATCCCGCAGAATCAGAGGTTGCGAGGATTTTTTCTGTGGAGTTAGGAACAAAAGCTAATGCCCAAATATAGTCTTCACGCCCGACTCTTTCATCTAATTTTTCCAGATTTTGCACTGATAAACCTGGAAATTGTTTATTAATTTGAGTTGGATTCCACTGCCATAATATGAAGCGCTTAAAGTTTCCAGCAATTACGAGAGTTGTGGCATCTGGACTGAGAGTTAAGGCGCGGACTTGGAAACCTGATAGTTTTAATGTACTTTGGACATCGATCGCTTGCGGTTCTGGCAGAAAGTTAGTGTTAGACGCTGGTCTTGACCATAATCTCACTTTACCACTACCATAACCACTAAATAAATTCAGTGAGTTGGGAGTGAAAGCTAAATCAAAAACGCGATCGCCTTTTGCTTTTGGATCTTTAAGATCTTGAAGTTCGCTAATCTTAGCACCTGAGGGTACATCCCTCAATTCAATTACACCATTGTCTAGACCAACCGCAGCGCGATCGTTTTGTAATGGCATGAAGCGTAAGACTTGTACGGCGTCATCGGTAATGGCCATCAAACCTTTGCGCTGTTGTTGTTTCTCACAAGCTATAGGCTGCCCAGGATATGTTACTCTGTCATCTGGGTCTAGGCGATCGCCACCGATGCTCCAAAGTCTCAATGTGCAATCATCTGAACCACTGACAACAGACAAACCAATGCCACTAAAACGCACTGAGTTCACAGAACGTGTGTGCATGACACCTCTGGGTTGTACTATCCATGCTATCAGTGCTGCTAATAATGCGATCGCCGCTAATTGTAACCACAGAGGTATAATTGGGAAAACCTGGACTTCTAACGTCTGGGTGGCGGGGTCTGTACTACCTAAACGTTGGTCGGATAATTCCGATTTGGCCTCCAGCAACAAAGTTTTGCCTATTCCTACCCAAGGACGTTTTGTTTTGACATCGAGAATAACTTTAGTTGTCTCTCCTAAATTTAAATTGGCGATTTCGGGAAACTTCTTAAAACTACATTTTCGTTCGTCTCTACCTTGAACTTGCACATCCAGTTGCTGATTTAAGTTACTAGCATTTTTAAATAGCAATTCAAAAGAGGCTGTATCAGATTTCCAGTCGGGTAACCATGCCGATTTACTAGGAATTTTTAGCTGTTTTTGTGTGGTGGTAAATTCTACAAAACCCACAGGTAAAACTTCAATATTGCCTTGAGTACTAGTCGGGTAACCATTATTGCTAACAGCTTCAATGGCAAAAGGATAGTTTTGACTGGGCGCTTGCACGACAGAAGGAGGTTGGCATTGGAATGTGGCTTCTGCTATACCACCCGGATCTACGGCTAATCGCCGTTCTGCACTGTTAGTCAGCCAAGAAGGATCGACACCTGTAAAACGTAGCACCACATTTGTTGGTTGTTGACTCAAGTTCCGCACCCGTACTGGTATATCTACAGAATTGCGGGGATAAACTTGAAACTCTCGCACAGGTAATTCTAAACTTAAATGTGTTGGTCTATTGTCTCGCTCAATTTTCAGGCGCAGCACAAGTCTGCATTGTTGTGCTAACTGTGGTGAAAAAATCTTCACCATCAGGTTAACAGTGCCGACAAAACCCACTATCGGCGTATTGAATATGATGACTTGGAATATCGTACTACTGCCTGGTGGCTTAGCTGCGGCCACTTCTGGTTGAAGTTTGTACCAGCGATATCCGGGGTTGCGGCTTTCTCCGGCGGCGGTAATTTCTATCTGAAAATTCACAAAGCGATCGCTGTCATTATTGACAGTTACCTCAAAGGAGGCAGGAGTATCACCTGGACGAAAGGTTAGGTTTTCAGTCGAAAGGCTAGCATTAATAACACTTCTTTCCATACTATTTATTATTTATAATATTTATTTATATTCTGCATGATTAGCAGTATTATAAACCAGTAGTCAGAATACAGAATACAGAATACAGAATACTCTACCCATAAAGGAAAAGAGTTTTAAGGCGAGAATATTTAATACTACTTTCACCCACCATTCCACTCGCTTTTAACCAATATTCATTACCCACTCGTACAGAATTGATACTGAATTCTGACCGGAGGCGGAGCGTCTCCGGCTCCGCTCCTGAGTTCTGAATTCTTCTTATAAAATTAATATTTGCGACAAATCACCATAAATATTTTTGGCTTGATTATTGAGTTTATACAGTAAAAGATACCGTGCGATCAATCTATCAATAATTGTTAGAAGTAGGCAAACTTCGGCTACAGTATACTACTAACGATGCTCAGATCCCCTACTTCTTGAAGAAGTCGGGGATCTCGCCAACAATCAAAATTAATGACAATGCGATTGGGAACTATTAGCTGTAAATGCGATCGCTATTAGACAAACTTTGGTTGTTGTTTGAGTTTCTAGAAGATTGCCATTGATATATAAATGTTACAACTGCTAAAGTCAGTCCAATCGCTAAGATGACTCCCAAGATTCGCAATAAATTGGGAGTAGTTCCCGTTGCTGGGTGGTCATTTGCTCTTGGTTGGTAAATAGTGTCATCAGTTGGCGCTTGTGGTCTGCCTTGTTGAGATACAGGTCTTGGTTGATACAATGTTCTATCTAGTGGCGCTTCTGGTCTGTTGGGTTGAGATAGAGGCCGGGGCTGATACAACGTTTTATCTGGTGGTACTTGCGGTGTACCTTGATGAGCAACAGGTCGTGGTTGATATAAAGTCTTATCTGGCGGTACTTGTACTCCGCCTTGATTGGAGCCAGGTCGCGGTTGATATAAAGTTTTATCTGGTGGTACTTGTACTCCGCCTTGATTGGATGCTGGTCGCGGTTGAAACAAGGTTGCATCCGGTTTGCTGGCGTTCGGGTTATTCACGGGACTATGTTGAGGATTGTTGCTCTCAGGTTGATTTTGCTCAACTGGGTTAAATGGTCTAGGAATGGTCTCGTGATTTGAACCTTGATTGTACCCAGTAGGAAGCCGAGGAATAGTTTCCTCAGGTTGGCTTTGCTCAATCGGGTTAAATGGTCTAGGAACAGTTTCGTGATTTGAGCCTTGATTGTAGGCATCTGGAGGGCGAATAATTGTGTCGTCGCTCGATTGTCTAGGAACAGTTTCGTGATTTGAGCCTTGATTGTAGGCATCTGGAGGACGAAGAACGGTGTCGTCGCTTGATTGTCTAGGAACAGTTTCGTGATTTGAGCCTTGATTGTAGGCAGCGGGAGGACGAAGAATGGTGTCGTCGTTCGATTGTCTAGGAACAGTTTCGTGATTTGAACCTTGGTTGTAGGAAGGTCGCTGCTGCACATTAGTCTGTCCGAGTACACTACTAGTACCTGTGACAAATTTGGCAGCAGCTTGCAAAGCTTGATTGAGTTCTTCTACCGTGGCAAATCGGTTAGCTGGGTTCTTGTGGAGGCATTTCATCACCACAGTTTCCAATTGTTCAGGCAAATTCTCGCAGCCTGGTTGCTCCCGCAGTGGTTTTGGTGGCTCATAGGCATGAGCTAATACCCAGGAAGCTTCGCTGATGTGACTACCTTTAATGCTAATCCCAAATGGATCGGCTGCACTCAGCATTTCGTAAAGGATAATCCCTAAGCTGTAAATATCACCCCTAGCATCCAGGTTTTTATCGCTTTGGATTTGCTCAGGAGGTGCGTAACGAAATGTACCAATGAATGTACTCGTGATATTTGTAATGTTGGTGTTTTCCGAAGATTCACTACGGATTTTGGCAACACCAAAATCTAAAACCTTTACCCACTCTCCCAAATCCGTAGGCACTAGAAATATATTATCTGGTTTCAGGTCACGATGAACTACCTTAATATGCTCAGTGGTTTTTCCTCCATCTCGTTGCAGAGTCACTCCTTGATGGGCAAGCTGTAGACCCTTGCAAACTTGCGCCATAATTTTGACAGTGCGATCGACAGATAGCCGCTTTTCACGCAGCAATAATTGTCTGAGGGTTTGTCCCCGTAAATATTCCATCACGTAAAATGGAAAGCCTTCGGGAGTGACTCCACAATCACTGATTTTCACTATGTGGTCACTTTGTAAAGCAGCACAAACTGCTACCTCACGCTCAAAACGCTTTCTCATTTCTTGTGAAGCCACCAGCGTATCTTTGAGCAACTTTAACGCTACCTGCTGACCTACACGGGTGTCCATTGCCAGGAAGACTTCTCCCATGCCACCTCCGCCTAACCGTCGGTCTAAACGATACCGCTGGTTATCACCGACGAAGCGACCATTCCAAGAATTTGAAGAAGGTGGGGATTTCATCTGGGGGAACCCATCCTAGTTATTTTAAAGTGTTAAGTTTAGTTAGGGATAGTACTATCGGAATCCGCTTTGATTTTTGAACTTAATTTACGTAGGTAGTGAGTAGCTAGAGACGGGATTAATGGCGTCTGTAGGCAATCGGCTTGTTCGAGTAGAGGGCGAGTTTTTTCAAAAATCAAATAGGAGTCCTATAGTATTACGTAATAATTCCGAAGTCTGGAGCAAAGTCTTTTGGCTTGGCTCGTCATTTCTTACAGTATTACAAATTTTTTGGTTGTTTGATTGTTTATTATGTAACTTCTTAGTAATTTATATTACTTCTGTTTATCTAGCTATACTCACCTTAGCATATTAGCAACTTAAAATAATGCTCATAATTTGATAAAATGCTTAAAGTTAAGACTTGTGATGGTTGAAATTAGTTCCTGATAAATATTGAGCTAGGACTGGAAATAGGGTACTGGGGATTAGAAGTTAAAGGTATTTTATAGTACACAGTAAGTGATTCCCAGTCCTCAGTACTCCATGCGACGCCGATAGTCTTTCGTAGAAAATATTTAAAGTTTTGCAAAATATATTCTGTGAATGTGTCCTGGCGTACATGATTAAAATGTGCTATTGCCATGAGGAACGAGGATGAGTAACGTACTCTCTATAGCCGCCGTGACAGCAGTACTAAAAGTTTTGCTGGAAAACGGTTTAGTCAGCGATCCGATCGCTGCTAGTGTTGGTGATGTGATTGTAACTGCCCTACCGCCCGATCGGATTTCAGTTGAAGCTGACGAACGCGCTCAACTCAACCTCTTTCTCTATCAAGTGACGCAGAATCGCAATGTCGATTGGGTATCCCAGGAATTTCGCAGCAGGCACTCACGTCTGAATGGAAATTTGCCCTCTACGACTCCACCACTAGCTCTCGATCTCCACTATTTATTAACAGCCTACGGAGCCAAGGATTTTCAGTCAGAGCTTTTACTAGGTTACGCAATGCATTTGTTACACAAAACCCAGTGTATTACAGCGGATCTTATTGAGAATACTCTGATAAATGCATCTACAACCAATACCTCAAGTGCTTTTTCGCAAGCTGTGGCTGGGGTGTCTGTATCTGATTTAGCTGAGCAAATTGGGCAGATAAAATTGACTCCAGAGTTTTTTAACATGGAAGAAACTTCTAAGTTATGGTCTGCTTTACAAACCCACTATCGACCTTCAGCTACCTATTTGGCATCAATGATATTGATTGAGAGTAGCAAATCTGACGATCTTGAAGCCTTTTACATGATGCCTTTGTCTCAACCGAATATTGAACAAGTGACAGTTCTAGCAAAAACTGAACATCAGCAAATGATTGTTGCTGGCACAACATTAATGATTCGTGGGAAGCGGTTACGCGGTGATATCACCAGAATTCGATTGAGTAACACGGAGACATTACTAGTACCTCAAGATGTGAAAGAAACGCAAATTAGCTTGTTAGTCCCAGCAGATTTGTACCCAAGTGTGCAGACTATCCAAGTGGTACATTTGACAATGGGCAACACAGGACAAACGGAGCATATAGTTGAATCAAATGTTGCAGCTTTTGTCTTACATCCAACAATTACGGCATTCGTTGCTCAAGTGGAAAATGTTGGTGGGAATTTACGCTCAGCAGAAATTACTGTTAAATTTCATCCCAAAGTTGGCAAAGCACAGCGGGTAGTTTTACTGTTGAGCGATGTGTCAGCCCAAAGTCTGGTAGCCTACTCTTTCTTAGTTGCACCACGCACTGAAGATACTGATGCGATCGCTATTCCTGTTAAAAATGTGAAGCCAGGAACTTATATTGTAAGGGTGCGAGTAGACGGAGCAGAAAGTCCATTGCACAAAAATCAGTCTGGCGAATATGATTCGCCCCAGGTGACAATTTCATGAATGCTACAACCATCAATTGGGATCGGGCAAACTACCGCTACCTGTCAGCAGCACTAGCCGTAGTTCGTGGTATTTTAGAAAATCACGCTGCCAGATCGCAAAATCAATCTGAGACCAAAAATTACGAAAATTTACAGCAAGCCCTCCAAGAAGCTGCTGCTGCTATGCCTGCACCATCGGCATTGGATAGAGTCTGCAAGATGTTTAGCCTCTCATCCTTTGAACGTGATTTGTTGCTGTTGTGTGCAGGTATGGAATTGAATGGAGATTTTGGCAAATTATGTGCTATTGTTCACGCCGATCCACAGCGAGCTTACCCAACCTTAAGTTTAGCTTTAGCAACTTTACCTCACGTCCACTGGGATGCGATCGCCCCAAATGCTCCCTTACGTCATTGGCGGTTAATTCAGATTGGCGATGCTCATGCCCTAACCCTCAGTCCCGTGAGAATTGACGAGCGGATTTTGCATTATCTCACAGGCATCCAATACCTTGACGAACGACTAGCTGGCATCATTGAACCGTTACAAGAAGTTAGCGATTTAGTACCGTCCCACCAACAGCTAGCAGAGCGAGTTGCAGCCGTGTGGTCGCAAACTCATAAGATCAATAACTTGCCAATAGTGCAGTTATGTGGTAATGAAACTCTTAGTAAACGTGCCATTGCCGCCCGAATTTGTCAACTCCAGGGTTTGAGTTTGTGGGTAATGCCTGCACAAGTCATTCCCCAAGCACCGAGCGAGTTGGATAATCTCATGCGGTTGTGGACTCGTGAGACCATTTTAAGCAGGTGTGCCCTACTCCTGGATTGTAACGAACTCGATAGCAATGATACAGCGCGGCTAAATGCGATCGCTCATTTCATCGAACGCGCCAACGGCTTTTTGATCGTTACCAGCCGGGAACGAATGCGCCTACCACAACGCTTGGTAGTTAGTTTTGACGTACATCAACCAACAGTCAAAGAACAAGGTGTAGTTTGGCAAGATGCACTAACAGCAATTGCACCGCACATGAACGGGCAAGTGAAAACCTTAGTAGAGCAGTTTAACTTGAGTGCTGCAACCATTCGCGCTGCTTGTGCAGAAGCCGCAGGACAACTAGCACAAACACCAGAAAACGATATTGGTGACATTTTATGGGATGCTTGTCGCGTGCAAGCACGTCCCCGCTTGGATGAACTCGCCCAACGAATTGAGCCATCTGGTGATTGGGAAGATTTAGTATTACCAGAAGTCCAGAAACAAGTTCTCCGTGAAATTGCGGCGCACGTGCGGCAACGGAGTACTGTATATAACAATTGGGGTTTTGCTGGCAAAAGTGGGCGAGGATTGGGAATCAGCGCCTTATTTGCAGGTGGTAGCGGCACTGGTAAAACCTTGGGGGCAGAAGTGCTGGCACATAGATTGCGCCTAGATTTGTATCGCATTGACTTGTCATCGGTAGTCAGTAAATACATTGGCGAGACAGAAAAGAATTTGCGACGGGTGTTTGATGCAGCCGAACAAGGTGGAGTGATTTTATTATTTGATGAAGCTGACGCCTTATTTGGTAAACGCAGTGAAGTCAAAGATGCACGCGATCGCTACGCCAACATTGAAGTCAGCTATTTGTTGCAACGTATGGAAAGCTACCCAGGCTTAGCAGTTCTCACCACTAATTTGAAGAGCGCAATTGATACAGCCTTTATGCGGCGCATTCGTTTCGTGGTGCAGTTCCCCTTCCCCGACACAGCACAACGAGCCGAGATTTGGCGACGCGTCTTTCCAGCCAACACACCAACCGCAGACTTGGATGCCCTACAACTGGCGCGGCTAAATGTAGCTGGCGGTAATATCCGTAACATAGCCTTAAATGCAGCTTTTCTGGCTGCCGACGCCGGCGAACCAGTGCAGATGAAACACGTATTGCGGGCTGCTCAGACAGAATATACCAAATTAGAGAAGCCTTTGACTGACGCCGAAATAGGCGGCTGGACTTGATTTTATTAATTACAGGACTTACGCAAAAAATAGCCCAAACCCTAATTTCCAGGTAGGGGCAATTCATGAATTGCCCCTACCGCATGTAGTTTTGCGTAAGTCCTAAATTATATCAGAGCAAAAACTTCTTTGCAAACTTAAAATTTCGCCAATATTTCAACAATAATTACCACTGTGAAAAAGGATGTTTTACTAAATTGCTGTTGAAATATCTGGAGTCATGAGAAACTTCTTCTCCAATCCAGGTTGGTAGTTGAATTTGTTGATTTTCGTCACTGAGTTCAACTTCTGCTAAGATTAGTCCTTTGTTAACACCCTCAAATTCATCTATTTCCCAAATCAAACCGCCCGACTCTATCTTATATCTGGTTTTTTCTATAAATGGACGTTGACACAATGTCTCAAGCATTTCTTGAGCATCTTTAATAGGAATAGGATACTCAAACTCTAATCTCGAATATTGAATAGTCGGGCCTTTAATAGTCAAATAACCTTTTTCCCCGACTATACGTACACGTACAGTTACTTTATCTTGCGTAGGAATATATCCCTGACGATAGACACTACCTTCAGCTAATACTCTCCAACTATCTCCTATCACTAAGTATTTGCGCTCTATTTCTTTAGCCATTTTACTTAATCCCCAATACACAAGTTATATCATGTCCGACTAATCGCCGAAATTCCCCAGTTTAGATCGCCGTTTCGACTTCTGTTTGCGTCAGGCTAAATAATAAGTCTTTTACCGGACATCATATTATTTTGTCAAGTCATTTTCAAAAAATAATTCCATGCGATCGCCCCGCAGTCGAGTTACGCCATACTCAATCACATTACCCATTTGATCCACGTTCACGGACTCCGCTAAAAGGATAGGTTGATTGAGTCCAAGTGCTAACCAATGTGCATCATGAGGCTGAACTAAACGCGCCGAAACACAAGTACTCCGACGTATATGATCGCATCCATATACCTGCTGTAAAAACTGAGAAATTGATTGCTTTTCTCGTAAAATATCGATGTTTTTCGGCTCTAACAAATCTGGAAACCGTTTCAGAGGAAAATATCCTGTACCGACACTAATTGGTTCCTCATCCGCTAAACCCAAACGCTCAATTAAAGCTACTGGTTCACCATAACTAATCTCCAATCCTGTCGCAACGGGAATATCTGCGGTGACTTCCAAGGTACGGAGTAATTGAAACCTGGCTTGCCAACCCTGTGCTTTCAGGGTTTGATTGTAACGCACCCGTTTACCAATTGGATAGCGGATAATTTTAGCTGCTACAAAAGTCCCGCGTCCCCGGTCAACTCGTAGCAATCCCTCGTTTTTTAGTAATGCGATCGCCTGTCTTATTGTATGGCGATTGACGGCAAATTGTTCTGCCAACTTAGTTTCTGTTGGTAATTGGCCTCCAACTTCATAAACCCCCTGGTGGATGTTTTGTCGCAAGTCGGCAGCAATCTGGGCGTAAATTGGCATTACTTCATCGTTCATATAGCAATCCGATTTGATTTGGAGAATCACTCGTAGAGGTAAGGGACTGAGGACTGGGGACTGGGGAGAAGGAATAAAGGTGTACCTAGCTTCCTAAAAATCAAATATGAGTTCTATATGTATCAATTATTAATATCTAGATTGTCAAGTAACTAAAATTGCGCTAATCTATTTTCATCTAGATGTCTAGACAAATTAAAAATAGTTTAACAAAAAAGAATAAAGGCTACAGAACGATTGCCAAAAGGCTTATTCACTAATCGTTTGATAATTCAAAATCCAAAATCCAAAATCCAAAATGGTATGACCCAGCGACAAACATGGATGAATACACTAGCTAAAGCTGAACTCAAGCAACTAGAGGAACTGGTGAATAAATTAGGTACATTGCCGAGTTATAGCTTTTTACGTTCTCCAGAGATTGGTTTAGCAATGGTTCGGGGACGCGCTGGGGGTACAGGAGAGCCATTTAACTTAGGAGAAATTACCATGACTCGCTGTGTGGTGCAACTAGAGAGCCAACCAGGAGATGAAGCGATCGCTGGTTTTGGATATGTCGCAGGGCGATCGCACCATCATGCAGAACTAGCCGCCTTCTGTGATGCCTTATTGCAAAGCCCCCAATGGTGCGATCGAATTCAAGCTGAGGTAATTCAACCCCTGCAAACAAAAAGCCGAGAGCAACAAGAACTCAAACAACGCCAAACTGCCGCCACCAAGGTTAACTTTTTCACGATGGTGAGGGGGGAAGGGTGAGGGGGATGAGGAAGCAGGGGAGGCAGGGGGAGCAGAACGGAAGTTGCAGTAAGTCTTTCCCCTCTGTGTTCTCCATGCCCAATGACAAATGACCAATGACCAATGACAAATGACAAATGACAAATGACAAAAGTTACCCATTTACCAGGTTTTGAAGATTCGGTTCATGATGCCCAACGGACATTTCGATCGCTACTTGATGCGAATGCGCGGCCGGGGACACCATATCCGATAACCGCTAGTATGACTGTGCCTCCAGGTTTAACGCTTGGTTGTGCAGCAGCTTGCCTAACATTACTAGATTTGGACGTTCAGGTTTGGCTTCAACCGAGTTTTGCTTCTTCAGCCACTCCCCACTCCCCACTCCCCACTCCCCATTCCTTTTTTCAAGTCAGGGATTGGTTAGTGTTTCACACTGGTTGTCGCTTCACCCAGCAACCTGGGGAGGCTGACTTTGCCCTGATTGGAGATTTGGCCGCATTGCCAGAATTATCTGATTTTAACTGGGGTACAGCAGAACAACCCGAAGCTTCGACAACGCTACTGATACAAGTGGAAAGTTGGGAAAAAGGACAACCTGTAATGCTGACAGGACCAGGAATTTTGGATCGCACAGAAATCGCCCCTCAAGTCCCTCGCCATTTTTGGGATTTCTGGGTGAAAAATCACCAAGCTTATCCCCAAGGTTTGGATGTATTTTTATTTACAGAAAATGCAGTTATGGGACTACCTCGCACAGCAAAATCTGAAGTCTATTATGAGTCTTGATATCCGCGTTGCGAGTCGTGACGATCTGCCGCTGCTGGTTCAGCTTTATGCACAGATGGATGGCGAGTCACCCTTGCTGATGAATAGTGCAGAAGAAATTTGGAATGCGATCGCAGAAGTTCCAAACTATCACATTTATCTTGCCTTCCAGAATCAAGAACCTGTAGGCACTTTTAGTCTGCTTTTTGTTCCCACAATGATGCATCGGGGATATCACAAATTTGCAGTTTTAGATGCAGTTACAGTCATTCCTACAGTTCGGGGTCAGGGAATTGGTACACAAATGATGAAAGCGGCACTCAAACTCAGTGCCGAGGCGGGGTGTTATAAAGTTACGCTCTCTTCAAATTTGAAACGCGATCGCGCTCACCAATTCTATCAAGCACTGGGATTCGAGCAACATGGCTGGAGTTTTACAGCGATTTTCAGGTAAATGAACCACACTATTTTTATCTCACGCAAAGACGCAAAGACGCAAAGGAAGAAAAGAAGAAACAAGACTGTGGTCTAAATACATGAAAACTGCTGTAAGTGCGTAGTACAGCCAAGTTACCAAATTAACAATTGAGAAAGGTGAAAATTCATGCCCTATGTTGCAGTCAAAGGTGGTGAACAGGCAATTGAGAATGCAGAAACGCTGCTTAGGAGTAGACGCCGGGGCGATCCTGCTATTCCTGAACTGACGCTAGATCAGATTGAACAACAGCTAACTTTAGCTGTAGAACGGGTGATGTGTGAAGGCAGCTTATATGACCGAGAGTTAGCAGCCCTTGCTATTAAACAATCCTGGGGTGATTTAGTCGAGGCGATTTTCTTGTTACGAGCGTATCGTACAACACTGCCACGTTTGTACTACAGCCAGCCACTAGACACCAGCAAAATGCAAATACAACGGCGGATTTCCTCCATTTTTAAGGATGTTCCAGGAGGACAGAGTTTAGGCCCCACCTTTGACTACATCCATCGCCTGCTGGACTTTAAGCTGATGGTAGAGGGAGAACTTCCCGCAGCAGCAGAAGCAGAGGCAATTACTGAACCAGTTCCCCGCGTGATTGATACTTTGGATCGGGAGGGATTGATGCAGGGGGAGATGGGGGAGATGGGGGAGCAGGGGGAGATGGGGGAGCAAGCAAACAATTATTCTCCCTCATCTCCCCAACCTTCTGACTTGACGCGTCAACCTCTAAGTTTTCCTGCAAAAAGAGATGCGCGACTCCAGAATTTGGCGCGTGCAGATGAGGGGTTTTTACTATCTTTGGCGTACTCGACTCAACGAGGTTATGGCAGAAATCATCCTTTTGCTGGGGAAATTCGGATGGGGGAAGTGGAGGTGGTGATTTGCCCGGAGGAGTTGGGGTTTGAAATTGCGATCGCTGATATTACTATTACTGAAGTGCAGATGGTAAATCAGTTTAAAGGTAGTAAGGAATTACCTGCTCAGTTCACCCGTGGCTATGGGCTGACTTTTGGTTATAACGAACGCAAAGCTATGTCAATGGCGTTGGTAGATAGGGCGATGCGAGCTGAGGAATTGGGTGAAACAATCCAAGGCCCTGCCCAAAACGTTGAGTTTGTACTTTCTCACTCAGACAACGTTGAAGCACAGGGGTTTGTTCAGCATCTCAAACTTCCTCACTACATTGATTTTCAAGCAGAGTTAAATCTAGTACGAAAGATGCGAAAACAGCAGGTAAAAACTCAATCATCTCCTGAGTTAATTCCAGAAAATCATCAAACATCTGAGATTGTTTTGGAAGAAGTGAAATGATTGCAGGAATTAATCATATTACCTTGTCTGTTTCCGATGTGGAAAAGTCTTTTGAATTTTACACCAAAATTCTTGGTTGCCAAGCGATCGCTAAATGGAAAAAAGGCGCTTATTTACTCGCGGGTAATTTGTGGTTGTGCTTATCTTTAGATGCGAACACACGCACAAGTCCGGCGGTTGAGTATAGCCATATTGCTTTTAGTGTTGCCGAACAAGAGTTTCAAGAATATAAAATTCTATGATGGAGTGAGACTCATGCAAATTATTCAAGAATCACTAACATTAATAAAGGGGAAAGTTGCAATCCAAGGAGCAGATGTGCTGGCTCCAGATGGTTGGATTAAAGATGCAACAGTTTTAATTGAAGATGGGCGGTTTATTAGTATTAATCAGGGAAGTACTAACGGGTTTGATTTTGTCGATGCTAAAGGACTCCAGATGTTGCCGGGAATCGTTGATTTGCATGGTGATGCTTTTGAGAGGATGATTTGCCCTCGTCCTGGAGTTCACTTTCCTTTAGCAATGGCGATCGCTGAAAATGACCGGAATCTTTTATCTGCTGGAATCACAACTTTTTTCTGTTCAATTACTGACTCCTATGAACCCGGTTTGCGAAGCCGAGATTCAGCTCGTTCTTTGATTGAATTTATTTTGGGAACGGGAAAGCAGGTTTTAAATTGCAATCATCAAATTCATATTAGACACGAAGAAGCAAATACCAAAGGGCATCAAGAGTTATGTGATTGGCTAAAATCTGGTCGCATTCAACTTTTGTCGATTAACGATCACTTACCACCTGCTGGAAATGAGCAAATGTTAAGCCGATACCTCAATGGTTTACGGCGACGATTATCTATGTCTGAGGAAGAAATCAAAGAATTTATTATCCAAGTACAACAACGGCGAGACGAAGGATACAAACAAGTAGAGGAATTAGTTGAACTTGCCCATACTTACCGCATTCCCCTAGCTTCCCATGATGATGATTCTGAAGAAAAGGTGGCAGAAAGTCAACGCCGTCAGGTGGCGATCGCCGAATTTCCTGGGAGTATTGCTTTAGCTGCCCAATCTCGCGCTTACGGTGCAGCAGTCCTCATGGGTGCGCCTAACTTAGTGCGTGGCGGTTCCCATGTCGGCTACATGAGTGTTGCAGAGGCAGCTGAAAATGATGTTTTGGATTGCCTTTGCTCAGATTACCATTATCCTTCCTTATTTCATGCACCCTTTAAGCTAGCTGAATTAGGCTTGATGAGTTTTGAGCAAGCATGGACACTGGTTTCTAGTCGTCCAGCAGCAGCAGCAGGAATTAGCGATCGCAAAGGAAAAATCCTCCCTGGGTTGGATGCAGATTTATTGCTGGTATCTCCCAATAATTCTCTACCTACTGCGATCGCATCTGTCTACATCACAGGACAAGAAGTCGCCCGATATCCAATTAAATAGTCACTACCTCTTTGCGTTCGCTAATAAACAGCAAAAATTGACGATGGAAAACATTCCTCTTCCCCAATCCCCAGTCCCCAATCCCCAATCCCCCGAAACAAACTTCAACTTCGCCTACTTGGATGAGCAAACCAAGCGCTCAATTCGTCGCGCCTTACTCAAAGCAGTTGCTATTCCAGGACATCAAATTCCCTTTTCTTCTAGGGAAATGCCCATGTCTTACGGCTGGGGAACTGGCGGAATTCAGGTAACAGCTGCCGTCATTGGTCAAACCGATGTGCTAAAAGTTATTGACCAAGGAGCAGATGATACCACCAACGCAGTTAATATTCGCCGCTTCTTCAAAAAAGTATGCGGCGTGCAAACAACAGAACAAACTCAAGCAGCAACGCTAATCCAGACACGCCACCGCATACCCGAAACACCAATGCGGGAGGGACAGATTTTGGTTTACCAAGTACCCATTCCCGAACCCTTGCGCTGGCTAGAACCTTCATCTGTTGAAACCGGCAAAATGCACGCCCTTGAAGAGTACGGTTTGATGTACGTCAAACTTTACGAAGATATCACCAAACACGGACACATTGCCACATCCTACGACTACCCCGTAATGGTGCGCGATCGCTATTTAATGAGTCCTAGCCCGATCCCGCGCTTCGATAATCCGAAAATGCACATGAATCCTGCACTCCAGTTATTTGGCGCTGGAAGAGAAAAGCGGATATATGCAATCCCGCCCTATACCAAAGTCAAAAGCCTCGACTTTGAAGATCATCCCTTCTCCGTCGAGCGTTGGGACAAAACTTGTGAGGTATGTGGTTCTACGGAAAGTTATTTAGATGAGGTAGTAATTGATGACCAAGGTGGCAGGATGTGGATTTGCTCGGATACAGACTATTGTCGTGGGATGAGGGAAGCGGAGGGAAAAAGGAGTGAATTTTAAAGACTCATCGCCGAGCATCAAAGGTTCATCGCCAAACATCAAAGGTTCATTGCCGAGCATCAAAGGTTCATTGCCGAGCATCAAAGGTTCATCTCTTATTCCCAATGCCCAATGCCCAATTCCCTAAATTATGAAACCTCTTTTACAAGTTCACCAACTGAGTAAATCTTACGGTGCAATTAAGGCGTGCGATCGCATTTCCTTTGACTTATATCCTGGGCAAGTTCTGGGTATTGTCGGCGAATCGGGATCGGGTAAGTCTAGTTTGCTCGGTGCGATCGCCAATCACTTCCCCATTGACCAAGGTAATGTTACTTATACAAATCGTAGCCAAGAAGACTTAGAAATTACTCAACTTCCTGAATCTCAACGCCGCCGATTAATGCGAACTGAGTGGGGCTTTGTGCAGCAAAATCCCCGTGATGGTTTGCGAATGAAAGTTAGTGCAGGGGCGAATATTGGTGAAAGGCTTCTAGATGTTGGGGTGCGACACTACGGCAATATTCGGGATGAAGCTGCTCACTGGTTGCAACAAGTGGAAATTGATCCCGCGCGGATGGATGACTTACCAGTAACTTTTTCTGGAGGGATGCAGCAAAGATTACAACTAGCTCGTGTATTGGTGACACGCCCCCGGCTGATATTAATGGATGAACCCACTGGAGGACTTGATGTATCAGTGCAAGCGCGGTTATTAGACTTATTGCGATCGCTAGTGCGGAATTTTCACCTCAGCGTCATTGTGGTAACACACGATATAGGCGTTGTCAGGCTGCTAGCCCATCGCTTGCTAGTAATGCAACAAGGCCAAGTAGTGGAATCAGGTTTAACTGACCAAGTACTCGACGATCCCCAGCATCCTTATACTCAACTACTAGTCAGCGCCGCTTTAACACCATAATACTAATTCGTAATTCGTAATTAAGAAAGTCAGATATAGCCTGGGTAGGATGCGGAAAGAGGAGTGTTTGCGATCAATTGCCCGCGTCCCCAGTCCCCAGTCCCCAATCCCCAATCCCCAGTACAATGCAATCATTAACTGTTAATCATCATCCACCCACTAACATTTCCCCGAACACCGTGCTGCAAGTAGAACATTTGCGAAAAGGTTTTACTTTGCATCAGCAGGGAAGTGTTCGCCTATCGGTTTTAGAAGGATTATCCCTGAGTGTAAATACTGGGGAATGTCTAGCTTTGTCTGGCCTTTCTGGTTCCGGTAAGTCTACTTTGATGCGCTGTTTATATGGTAACTATCGCGCTGATAGCGGCTCAATTTGGGTAAAACATGGTGGAAATTGGGTTGATTTGTGTCAACTTCCGCCCCATGAACTTTTAGCGGTGCGCCGAAAAACTATAGGATATGTCAGCCAGTTTTTACGAGTGATTCCCAGAGTTCCCGCCCTAGAAGTTGCCGCAGAACCACTGTTGGAATTAGGGGTAAAAACAGAAGTTGCTTTTGACAAAGTAAAAGAATTATTTCATCGTCTCAACCTGCCAGAACGTTTATGGAAACTGTCTCCCACCACCTTTTCTGGAGGCGAAAAGCAACGGGTAAATATCGCCCGCGCCCTCTGTGTGAACTATCCGATTTTGCTACTCGATGAACCTACATCAGCTTTAGATGCTATTAATCGTCAAGTTGTAATGGAACTTCTCGCAGAACACAAAACAACCGGCAGTGCTTTAGTTGGAATTTTTCACGATCAAGAAGTGCGATCGCAACTCTGTAACCGCCAATTAAATTTTGGGCGTTGCTGATTTCATGTATGAAAACGATTATGCAATGCCCAAAATCCTTGTAGAGACGTTGCAATGCAACGTCTCTACATCTCGTTGCAATGCAACGTCTCTACATCTGTGTGAGAACCGAACAGCATCATGCCCCATGCCCAATCTAAAATCCAAAATTGCTATGAATGAGCAAGTCTACACAAATTATCGCCTCCAACTTCCCCATAAGGAAGTGCTGGGTACCCTTGTAGTGCGAGATGGATTGATTGCTGACATTCAGCCGGGAGTTGTTACTCACGGGTTGAATGGTCAAGGAGATTATCTCATGCCTGGGTTGATTGAACTGCACACCGACAACTTGGAACGCTGTGTGTCTCCCCGCCCAGGAATTCGCTGGCCTTTGGAAGCAGCAGTTTACCACGATCGAGATTTAGCTAGTGCTGGGGTGACAACTGTATGTGATGCGATCGCCATTGGTGATATAGCTGTTGGTTCTCCACGTTTAACTAACTTTGCCCCAATGATTGATGTTATCTGTCGCGGGCAAAAAGCTGGACGCTTCTGTGTGGAACACCGAATTCATCTGCGTTGTGAACTCGCATACGACAAGGTTTATGAAATTACTGCACAATACGTAGACAATCCGCTGTTATCGATGATTTCTCTGATGGATCATACCCCTGGGCAGCGGCAGTTTATCCGTTTAGACAAGTTCAAACAATTGACTACGTTCCCCAAAGTCTGCTGCAAGCCATCTTTCTCGTGGCTGACAAAACTGGTAAGCCGATTTATGAAGCTATGCAACTATTCACCAGTAATCCAGCGAAAGCTATTCATCTATTTGGCGATCGCGGCAGTCTCGAACTAGGTAAACGAGCTGATTTTATCACTGTTCATAACGATGGTGTAGTCCCACGTCTGACTACAACTATCTGTCAAGGCCGTCGAGTTACTTAAGTGAAAAAGTCAGAATTCAGCAATGCTTGAAGTGGTGCATTGGAATCTTTCACAAATTTTGAGGATAAAACAGGGAACACAAAACACAGAACTCTTAACGGGAAAAAAGATAGCTAAAACAGTAGATCCCTTTTGCAAACATTTAATACAAGTCTTATATCAGTTATCAGTTATCAGCAAACAGTGCTAAGCGATAACTTATAGCTGATTGAAACCTTCATAACATTGACCCATTTAATGACTCACTAAACTCTGTGCTTCTACTTGTTCTTTCGCTAAAGCCAATGCTTGATGAGCAGCTTTAAACCTTGTTTCATCTGTAAATTTATGGCCAAAACGCTTTAAATAAGCTTCCAGATACCTAATACGTAAGTGTGGGTCAGCCGGATTTTGAAGAAAGGGTAGGTCTGCTTCAACCATAAACCGGATAACTAACAAGGGGATAGGGCTACGAAGTGGACGGAAGTTTGGGTTATGTAAACCAAAACTTTCATTACGTTTATGAAATTCTCCAATCATCAGTCCTGATTCAACAAACAAAGGTTTCAGTTTTTGTTGAACATTATCTATCAGTTTAGGAGCTTCGTCTATATGAATGTCAGGAAAGATAAGTAAAAAAGCTTTGCTAGTTTTTAATTCCTGCTCTTTAACATCCATCTCTAGGAAGATATCTCGGTAGCGTCTGACAATATTTTCTATTTGTTCTGGGTATAAATCTTTTGTGTGAATAACTGCCAGACGAGTGTTGTTTGTTCTGAGAGAATGAGGTACAAAAGGGCAAACTGCACCAGGTCTTCCTAATTGAGGATGAGGTCTTCCCAAAAAATTTTTAACCCACTCCATAATTTCAATGAGGTAGGGAAGGTCTTCGTCTTCCCGAAGTTGTTCAATTTCAAGAGGTGTGTAGAGTTTCATTGGCTTAAATTAAGTGTACGAAGTGTTGGCTTTTTTTAATTCACTGTTTTGATGATGCTGTATGATAGCTGAAATGAATTTTTATTCCAAAAATCAGCCTCAATCATGTTGTGTTTTTGGCTATTCTGTGTAGTATTTTTGTTAGAATATATTTAGTTCTTACGCCGTCCTTCTGTTTTTTAGCAGTAATAAGTTCATAATATTTTTAACAAAAATATTATAAAGTTAATATCTTGATGTTTTGTTTTATTATAAAAATTTAGTATAGATTTCAAAATACTGACGGTATGTATTATAAAATTACAGTAGTATTACTGTAATAAATAAAGTATTAAAATAAAGACTTGAGTATTTTTGAAAGCACATATAATATCAAATTCTCAAGACTCATCACGATCGCTGATGTCTGCACGTGAAGATATGTCAAGTTTGAATAATGGGTGATTATTCAAACTTAATACAATATCAAATAAGTATATACACTAATGTAAAAGCAAAATATAATACAGAATATTGATTTTATTTCTCTATGTTGAAGCAGAGATTGAAAAAAAATTAATACAAATTAAATCTATAAGTGTGATTGTCTACTATTAAACAATTAAGTATGATGTTATTAACTTCTTGAGAAAACGAGAATTAAAATTTTTTTTCTGTCAGAAGGTTTATTAGTCCAATAAGATCCAGTTATATTAGTGCTTTGATTTGATATATGAAAACGATTGTGCATGATATCAAAATCCTTGTAGAGACTAGCAATTGCTAGTCTCTACATCTGGATTCATACCGCAATTCAGCAACCCCAAAAAAACTGGCTTTAACAGCGAGTTTTAGTCTTAACACCAAGCGTATTGATTTATATGGTTGGTTTATTTACGCCGTGCTGTACTAGTTATTTCTCAATAAATTCTTTGACTACTGCCATAGCATTAGGAGGAATCTGGGTAATTAGGCGAAATGGAAATGCCGGAGTAGATGTAAAGTTTGCATAATCTGATGTTAGAAATACAGCGTAATTTTTAGCTTCTGGAGTCAGTTGTGCAGCAAACGATAAAGCTAAAGCTTTAACTAACTTACGAACATCAGCCGCTTGTTCGCCGACAACTTCACCGCCACTAATAGGGGTATTTGGTTTTCCGATTTGATCCATAGTGGTACTGGGATCTTTTACACTCAGATGAGTACCTCCAATTACACCAACTAACCATTTTTGGGATGGAATTTTGTCAAATCCGACAATTTGTTCGGTTAAAGCTGGTGTGGTTTTATCTGCCGAACCTGCCAATATCAGGGTAGGAACTTCCACCTTTGTTAACCCAGTTTCGCCAAACATCAGAGAAGTTGTAGGATTGAGAGCGATCGCTCCTTTGATCCTACTATCCCGCAATTGATAGCTATTTTCTGGCAGTTCTTGAGCAATGCACTGCATAGCTTCTCCCAAACTCAAGATAGCCAAGTTCTTTTTGCAGCGCTGTTTGAGACGTTCTAGTTGTAACTCGCCACCAGCAATTGCTAAAGCTGTACCACCACCAAAAGAATAGCCAACAACCATCGCCTTGGTGGTTGCAAGTTTACCAGCAAGGGGGTTATTAGCTGTTTGGTTGAGCTTTTCTAATTCGTCGAGAACAAAACTAATATCTTGAGGGCGACGCAGAAACTCCTCAGGCTTGACAACTCTGTTTTTCCCTTGTAGTGCTGAATCAACATTCGTCGCATTACTACCAGGATGTTCTAAAACTGCTACTACATAACCGTGGGATGCCAGATGTTCTGCAAGATAACGCAAGTCAGTGCGGACTGACCCGAAGCCATGAGAAAAGACAATTACAGGTTTGTCAGAAGTTGCAGCAACTGACCAGTAAACATCAACTGGAATTTTGCGATTGTGCTTTTGGTCATTCAAGTCTAATTTGAGTATTTCTACTTGAGCCGTTCCTGGTTGGGAGGGGTCGGAAGGAAAAGCAATCTGGGGTGTTCCGGGCTGTGGTGTCAAGAGGTCAAGTTGAGGTGCAATTGCCAACATAAACTGTTGGGTGCGCCAAAAAGCAGTATTTAAACTTCCTGCAACCTTAAAAGCTTGCGGTACATCAATTTCTAAGCGTTTACTCGGGTATGCGGCGATAAAACTCAGTATAGAAAGACCCTGCGGTGCGGTAGAGCCTAATATCAATCCTGCCCTGAGTGCTTGCACTCCGGCTTTATCCTTTCGAGCTAAAGCCGTAGCGAGGTCATTGAGAATACTTGTACCAATTTGCGTATTAACTAATCCATTAACGGTGACAACATTTAACGGTAGATTCATGTTTAACGCCCCCAAAAAGAACTGGCGTTGTTCTTGGGATAATCTTTTAGTGTAAGGCTGCAAACTCCCAGGGAATTCACCAGTTTTTGCAGCCTTTTGCAAATCAGCCAGGGAGATGGATTCTGTAAATAGACCAAAACGGACAACAACTGTGTCAGCTGCTTTTGCACAAGTATTTGTACCGAATTGTGTCAGTGCAATGGCGCACAAGAAACCGCCAACTTTTTTCAGACTTTCCCAACTTCTAGCCATAAGAATTTTCACCAATTCATACTTACGTGAATATAGCGGATATTTGTGTATTTGAGTACCCCGATTCCTGGCGAGAAATAGAACCAGAGTTTTTCCTGAACTTGATAGCGATCGCTCTCAAGTGGCAAATATACCTGTAGGTGCGATCGCAGTTGCACAAAAGCATCACAACTATCAGCAATTGTACAATTCATTACAGCTAGAAATTTCAGCCAAAATCGGTGTTAACAGCCACAAAAAACCGATTGTTTCTCAACTAAGTTTAATACTGTAACAAATGCCCTTTGTCATTAGTCATGAGTCATTAGTCCTTTGCTAATAACCAATGACCAATGCCCCATACCCAATTATTAACCTGTTGCAGGTGGATAGTATTCTTGCTGTTGCTGTACTACCATTACTCCTCAAATTGCACCAGTCGCACCAACACTTTTTCCTAATTTTATGCGTCACCGACTCATTTATATTTTTATTTTCCTGCTTTCGCTAAGTATTATTACACTTTGGTGGCCTGTCAATGATTCTGATTGCAATTCTGAGGCTTTTTTAGCATCAAAAACTACAAAATTTCAAGTAAAAGCTACTAAAGTTGTTGTTCAGCCCTGGCGTGGTAAACATAAATCATACGGAATCTTTATGATTCCTGATGAATACAAACAAGCTCCCTTTTTTGTATTAACAGTCAAAGGTGCTGGCAGTTACTGTTCAAAACAATACGGTTATAGAAAAAACGTTGATGATATTTTTGCTCAGCCAGGAACTTATCTAGTGAGAAAGTTTATTAGAACTCGAACATCTCTGCGGCTTATTCTCCAAGGTTTGTACTTTCAGATCAATGATAAAAAGAATTGGATATTAACTTTTCCTCAACCAAAAATTGACTAGTATGGAACATTGTTCCCTAGAACATTTGTAGTTAGAAAAAATCAAACCTGCTGTATTAAATGAAACTACTATGTTTTTAAATTTATTAATTATCAATTAGGTTGCTGGCTGCGTTACTAAAACGTCGTTATTTTCTAATAAAATAGTAGTAGCATTGACTACAATTTGTGCTGCTCCTATGAAAAAATAAGGCTCGATAGTTGCTGGAACATCACTAGGTTGATGATAGTGGGGAGTACGTAAATTTGCAGTATCTGTCACCAGCACAGCACCCACTCCCTGATACCAAAACGGTGCGTGGTCACTGCGTAGGGTATCGGGTGTCAGTAGACCTTTGAGAGGAATTGGCAGTGTTAGAACTGCTGGCAAATTTGATTCTTGTTTATTCAGAGCAGTTGAGGGAATATTCTGGGAGTTTTGAAAAGCATTCAGTAAAGGTAAATGTTCTGTATCACCGACTACCGCCAAAAAATCACCCTTATCGCTAGGTGGGGTAACAGGCAATGCCGCAGGATATTTTTGACACCCAGGAGTGTAACAAGCATAACCTACCATATCCATAACGATCGCCCCGCCCAAATTTTGCAAGCGTGCTGTCTTGGCAACGAAAGCCTGACTACCTAAAAGTCCTGTTTCCTCTTGGTCAAAAAAAGCTAGCTGTAACGTCCGTGGTGTAGAACGAGAACCAAGCAACCGCGCAGCTTCCAGCACGACGGCGATACCGCTGGCGTTATCATCGGCACCTGGAGAAGAGGCGACAGTATCGTAATGCGCTCCCAGGAGAATTGCTTTAGCGGCTTTGTTAGTTCCGAGACGTTCTGCAAAAATATTCACACCGTCGGAGAACTTTTCTAATTTAGGCTTCCAGCCGAATTTTTTCAGTTCAGTTGTGATATAAGTGCGAGTACGCGATCGCTCTGTTGTTGTGTAACGCTGAAAATTTAACTTTTGGATATGAGCTAACAGCCTCTGGGCAGACACTTGCGGGGTATTGTCAACTTCCTTTAACTCTGGCTGTGGTTGGGGTATTTCCACTGGAATGCGCTCAACAATTGTCGGTGAAGGACGCTGTTCAAAAAACGTGCTACCTCTGCTACCCACCACGGCAACTGCCATCAACACCAGCAGCATTAGCCAAACCCATTTTCTCATGTGATTTATCCTTGGCTCATCCGAGTTGTAGTTAGTTCAATAATGACAATCTCTGTGCTAGAAAATATTCTGAAGCGCGAGAACATTTTAAATAGAGAATATCAAGTTTGACAACTTGTCTTTTGACAGAGAGCGCAACTTAACTTACAGTGCCGCACTAGAGGAGTGCTGAGTACTGAGTACTGAGCAAAGAGGAAGAGAAAACAATTTCTTCTTAATTCTTCAAAAATCTTTATTTTAATACTCAAGACTCATGACTCAGAACTCAGGACTTTTCTTATGGTAGATTTATTGCCGATCGCAATCCTGGGATTCCTGGGTAGTTTTGGGCATTGCTTTGGCATGTGTGGCCCTCTAACAGTGGCCTTTTCTTTATCCCAACAGCCAAAAATTCCGCACACAGCTTCCCGTGGACGGACATCAACCCTAGAAAAGTCAAACACTCGGCAACAGCAATTAAAATTTCATATTCTGCTAAATCTGGGGCGGATGTTGAGCTATGCTCTAGTCGGTGCTGGCATTGGGGCGCTGGGTTCAGTATTGCTGCAAGGTGGACAGCTAGCGGGTGTTGGCAGCGACTTCCGCCGCTGGATGGCAATTGTGACAGGTGTCATGCTCATCTGGTTTGGCTTAGGACAAATAAAACCCGATTTACTGCCGCGCATTCCTGTGCTACATCCCTTATTAAAAGGCAGTTTACACGATCGCCTCAGCACCGGAATGGTCAAACTTTCCTTCAAAACCAAATGGTGGACGCCATTGTTTTTGGGAATGACTTGGGGTTTAATGCCCTGTGGTTTCCTGTATGCTGCCCAAATTAAAGCCGCTGAAACTGGGAATTTATGGATGGGTGGCGCTACTATGCTGGCTTTTGGCTTGGGAACTTTACCCACCATGTTGGGTGTAGGCGTCTCCACATCTTTGGTAAGTAAAGATAGGCGCAGTCAGTTGTTTCGATTAGGTGGTTGGGTTACCGTCACCATTGGCGCCATCACCTTGCTGCGGACTGGTGACACAATGGTAGATTACACCGGACACGCCGCTTTACTCTGCTTAATGTTGGCTTTAATTGCCCGTCCCATTAGTGGCTTGTGGGCGTCACCACTGCGTTACCGCCGTGCTTTAGGCGTGGGAGCTTTTGTGCTTTCTGTGGTTCACACCGTCCACATGATTGAACACTCATTGCAATGGAATTTTGCCGCCTTTTCTTTCCTGCCGCCAGAATTTCAGTGGGGGATGGCTGCGGGTGCTGTAGCATTGATATTAATGTCCCCCGCCGCTTTCACGAGTTGGGAATCATTGCAAAAATCTTGGGGCAAACGTTGGCGACAGATTCATCTATTGGGTGTGCCAGCTTTGCTCTTGAGTACCATTCATGCTGTGTTGATTGGTTCCCATTATCTGGGTTCCATACAATTAACTTGGGGAAATAAATTAGCGACAGTACTGATGGGAATTATTACCCTTGGTGTCTTGATGGTACGTTCGCGCTTTTTTTGGTCAAAGTTAGCCGTAGAAAAGTTTTATGTTCCCCCAACCAAATCGCGCTAAATCACTCTTATTTTCTGGCTCCATGCCAACGAGTCAAAAACACAGGCGTTACCTCAACAAAGGAACAATCAAGTATTTATTATTCCTGAGTTGCTTAGTCGTATCAATAACTAATTTGTATCCTGCGGCTGCTCATAAAGTGGAAGTAGCTGGAAATGTCGGTGCGACTCTTCACATTGAACCAAATGATAATCCTCGTGCTGGAGAACCAAGCCAAGCCTGGTTTGCCCTTACCCGCAGAGGTGGAAAGGTGATTCCCTTGGCACAGTGTAATTGTCGGTTGGCTGTTTATGCCGAACCCTATGCCCCTGGAGAGCCAGCACTGTTAGAACCAGCTCTCAAACCTGTGGCAGTTGAGCGTTATCAAGGCATCCCAGGTGCGGAAGTTGTCTTTCCGAAGCCAGGTATTTATGAGTTGCAACTCAATGGTGAACCAGTTTCAGGGGCAAGATTCAAACCTTTTGAGTTCAAATTTGAAGTTACCGTGGCAGGAGGCTCTACAAAGAATACACAAAACCTACGTAATGTCAATGGTGATTTAGTACAGGGTGAAAATAAAAGTTTACCCCTTTGGGCGATCGCTTTGCCAATCCTCGGATTTATCGCCATCTTATTTGTTGCACTGCGAGGAATGAGAGGAGGGAATGGGGAATAGGAAGTGGGGAGATGGGGGAGATAACCCGCATTTCTCACAAGCTTGAGATCAGATGTGCAGATGTGCAGAGGGGCAGAGGGGCAGAGGGGCAGAGGGGAAATACTGCTCCCCTGCTCCCCTGCTCCCCTGCTCCCCTGCTCCCCTGCTCCCCTGCTCCCCTGCTCCCCACTCCCCACTCCCCACTCCCCACTCTCTATTTTCCAAGCAAGTCTATTTATTACAAAACCAAAACTTAGTTACAGGCCAAGACAACTCACAAATTGTTCCTTTAGAAGAAAGAGGAACTCGTTGAAATTTACCTTTGAGTTGTTTTGCTAAATTTCTAAACTGTTGGGTACCGCGACCTTCTCGAGATGAATTTACACCCAAACCATCATCTATAATGCTCAAAGTGTACCAGCCTTCAGATGAAAAGCAAGTGACTTCCAGGCGAGTTACTCCTGTGGCATGTTTGCCAACATTGCACAAAGCTTCTTCAAGAAATCGGCAGAGTCCTTGCTTTTGTTCTATGGTTAAGTATCGCTCATCTATAGGTTCAAAAGTACGGATTTTAACTTTAATAGTTCTAAAGCAAGGAAAGTCTCGCGCTAAAGTATGGCTGTAAACTTGATAGAGAATTTCGTGCAGAGGATCTTGCAAATTTAATACCAAAGTATTTCCTAAATAAAGACTACTGTCTTGAGTTGGAGGTTCTCGTTGTAAAAAATCATAAATTCCTCGGAGTTCGTGGTTTAATTTATCAAGTTCTTTTTCCAGTTCCGGGAGTAATTCTTTCATTGGTAAATCTTGACATCTAACCATTTTTAAAACTTTAGCTAGACTTTGCAATGGGCCGTTATGAATTGTTTCAAATGTGCGTTCAATAACATCTTGTCTAGCTTTGATTCCCGATCGCAGAGCTTTATCACATTGATATAAAGCAGTGAGTTCTATACCATTGAGAGTTAAAACGATAACTGTAGGAATTACTGGAACCCACCAGCCCCAAGTTAAGAGAAAGTAACTAGTTACTATTAAGCTAGAAGTTGTAGTAATAACAATTATGATATTTGCTAAAGGAGATTTACTCAAGCGAGCGATCGCAATTCCTAAAAACCCCCAGAGAAAAATCCACAAATATTCCCATCCATCTGACCAAGTATTTAAAAGCGGTCTGTCGTCAAGCACTGCACTGACAATTTGGCTAACAGCATGTGCTTGGATTTCTACTCCATAAACTGGTCTTTTTGTAGATTTTTTAGATGTAATTGTCGCAGTAGTTATTAAATCTTTTCGGCTAGGGGAGTTTATGCCGATAATTACAATGCGATCGCGTAACAATTCAGAATTAAATTTGTTGTTTTTAATATCATTTAAAGATATAGTTCTAAATCTTGTTCGACCACTACGAAAATTTAGCAGTACTTGAACTCCAGTTACATCAGTTCGGACATAGCCTCCAGAGTTAGGAGAAAGTTTTGGTAGTGGAGTATTGCCAAACTGGATTGTAGTGCGATCGCTAATACTATTTTTGAAGCTAATATTTTTATGAGCTAAATAAATTTCTGCTAAACGTAGAGATAAAGATAATTTTTCTCCTTCAGATGTTGGTGTTATTAATAAGCTTCGTCTTAATTTGCCGTCAGCATCTGTAATTTGATCTGCAAAACCAATTTGTTCAAAAGAAAAATAGGGTGGGGGAGTAATTTGCTTGGGGAATACTTTTTCAATTACAATTAAATTTTTGATATTTTTAAAAGCTGCCAAAAGTTCTGTATGACCAGGGTTAACTGGAAAATCTCTATAAATATCAAGACCGATCGCTCTAGGTTGACAACTGTGCAGTTTCCACAGTAGTACCGCTAAATCTCTATCTGATATTGAAGAATCTATGAGACGATCGTCTTGATTAATGCCCACAATTATAATTCGTTCATCTATAGGTTCTTCAGGACGCAGACGCAGGAAACTATCAAAAACTAGCCACTCTAAAGATTGCATTAAACCACTCATACGAGCAACTATCACCAGTGCAATAACTATAATTCCTGGGAATGCACCTACACGCCAAATCCGAATTTCTTCTTTGATTATTTTCCAAAGCCGAGGCTGCATAAGCTTTCCTCCTAGCCTTTAGCTATAAGTAATTTTTAAATAAAAATAATTCAGAATTAAATCAAGTATAAATCTGATGACATTTTTGTGATAAGTATTGGTTTCAAAAGTGATTTAATCATGGAAATAAGTTAGTTCCTTAATCGGCAAAGTTAGTATTAAAATTTCATCAAAATTAAAACTTTATACCTGTTTTTGAAAGTGACATTTGCCCTAAGATAATGCCGTAAACCGGCGATGAAATGTTTCGCATTATGGGTAAAGTATTCTAAATTCTGTTAGCACAGCGGGCGTAGCCTATTCTGACTTCTGAATTCTGAGTTCTATATTCTGATTCCTGTTTATTAGCAACTAATCAATTAAACCTTCTTCTCTAGCTCTGATTTCAGTTTGAATCCGAATATTTTTTCCCTCATCAGGATAAACATTTAGAGCATCTTGTAGCTTACTCCAGTAATGACGTACCATACGTTCAGATATACACATTCTTTCAGCAATAGTTTTGTCTTGTAATCCTTCTTCAAATGCTAGAGTCAGAACTCTGAGCCACTCTGGTTTAAATTCTAATCCCGAATAAATTCCTTTAATGTCCTTTGTATGAGTTAATCCTTGTAATGCCCAATCAACCCTAGTCAACATTTCTTGGGTAGAAAGACTTTTATCGGCGACTGTAAAACCTCCTTTATGACTATCAATATCAGGTCTAATTCTCACTAGTGTCCTCACATGAGCAGTTTGGACAATAATATTCAAGTTAGGATAGTGTTTCATCAAAATTCTGAGTAGTTGAATACCTGTGTCTGGTCGCGCTGTAACTCCATAATTTTCTGGTATGGAAAGATCCATAACTACAAGATCTAGCTGTAAACTACTAACTTTATTCAGAGCATTATTAGCATTTATAGCAGTGACAATTTCAGCACCAAGGTAATGTTTTTGCAAGATGTCTACTGTTCCACTTAAAACTGACTCATGGTCATCAATTACCAAAATTTTCAGCAATGCCTTCTCCGATTTTTCTTGTTTCATAATTCACAGCCTGCTGATTAAGTAGAAAATTAAAAATTCTTGATTATCATCCACATTAGCTAATTATTTTTCTGGAAATATAAAGAAATATATGAAGTTAAACAATATAATAACTACCAATAAAAGTACCAACAAATCTTCATATTTTTAGTCCGGTTAAAACACTTTCCTGACGTTAGTAATCGAAAAGTTTCACAAAGATAATTTAATTCTGGTAGCCGAGAATGAAGGACAAATGTAGACACATTAGAATATGTGATTTCTACAATTAATTGTCCAATATTTTTTTGTTCTTTTAAATTAATAAAAACTGATGTTGATGCGAAAACTTCTGCTAAAGTAATAGTCAACAACTCATTTAAAGCTGTTAAGACAATGAGACTACGTTCAGCTGGCTCATGCCGCCAATAAAGCGGCAAATCGATTTGAAAGTATAACTGGGGATTGGATACTAGCCAAGGTTCTAATAAACACTCGATAGCTAATGGAAAACTATCCTGAAGAGATGCTGGAAATAAGCGATCGCTCAGTTGCACTAAAGAGTGATGAAAATTGTCAATTTGTTTTAAGCATTCTTGAATTTTATTATCTGATAAATTCAGATTATCTACTGTCAACAAATCTAAATTGCGACGTATTGTAAAAGATTCCTGTAACAAATCATCCCGAATTTTCTCTGCTTCCACAAAGAGTTTCATCGACTGTCTAGAAGACCACCATTGCAATGATTGTTGAATTCTCTGATAAGATGTCAGAAACCGCACTAGGGACATAACGTAGACAATTCAAAGTATAATTTTCGGACATAATTTCAGGCTCACATAATATAGTTATGTCAGCTATTTTAGTAGCATAAGAAAAAAGTTATATGCAACCCACGGCATATTTATGCCAAAAAAATGCCAACGTGTACAAAAGAATTGCCAAAAGTGCCGCGATAATTTATCAAGACTTTATAATGTATCATTAACCCATTTCATATTAAATTTATAGTTGTCGCTACATTTAAAAAAGACAAAACTCTCTTCGCTGACATAAACAGGGAAGAAGGAGTTATGATGGGTAAATACTACACATTACATTGATAGGGCAGAATTCAGAATGGGCTACGCCCCGCTGCACTAACTGGATTCTTAAGTCCTGATTTCTTACTTTTTACTTATTAAATATCGGTGATTAATCTTGCCTTTCTCAACATAAATTGTAATGCTGTCTCTTCTTGGGAGATAATATTAGCTTTTGCATTCATCCCTGATTGGATGTGACACTGAAGAGTACCGTTGCCAAATTTTAGCATTTCGGGTTGAATTGTGGCTTCAAAATAACCAGCAACAGCAGTTGATGTAGCTACATTGATATTGCTACCCACAGGTGTAATTACATCTGGAGAAATGCCACTGACAACAGCTTTGAGAGTACCATAATCAGGATATGGACAAGCATCAATTCGCAATTGCACTTTTTGACCAACTGCAACTTTTTGAATTTCTGCGGTAGGAATCATCGCTTTAATCACCAAAGCAGCATTCTGAGGAACAATTTCAGCAATAGATTCGCTAATACCCACAACTTGACCAGGGTTTCGCAAATTGAGCTTGAGAATTGTACCGTCGCTAGTGGCGCGAATAATGCTGTTTTGCAGTTGAGTTTCAATTTGTTGAAGTTCTTTTTGATATTGCTTGATTTGGGTTTGCATTTCGACTCGCCGCTGTATTAAAGCTTGTTTTTCTTTGTTTAAAGTAGCGACGGTTGTTTCACCTCTGGCAATTTCTTGGGAAACGCGTTCTTCGGCGATCGCAATTCTTGCCATACTCGGATTGACTACAGCTTGGGCTGATTGCAGTTTAGCTTGAGCAATTTCAATAGATATTTTTTCCGATTCGAGTATTAATTTAGTCTGTTCAACAACTAGTTTCTTCTGCTCAAATTCACGCCGACCAATTGCTCCAACTTCTGCTAATTGTTCATAGCGATCGCTATCCATTTTAGCAAAGTCTAAATCCGCTTGAGCTTTTTGCAAATTTGCCCTAGCTTTTTGCAAGCTGGCTTGGGAAACCAACAATTCACTTTGAGTAGCAACTTTTCTTTCTTGATACTCTCGTTCGTTGCGCCCCAAATCTGCTTTTGCAGAAGAAATAGTCCGTTCTATGAATCTTTTTTCAGCCAATATCTGAGTATCTAAAATAGCAACTTGCGAATCAATTTGAATTACCTGTAATCTAGTTTGTTCGATATTGCCTTGGAGTTGACTTTTTTTGATTTGCAATTGTCGCGTATCCAGACGGGCAATTACTTCTCCTTTTTTAACAACTTGATTTTCTTTCACAAAAATACTTTCAACAGTTCCCTCCATTTCTGGTTGCACTAGCTTGGTGTCGCCTATCGGACGAACAGTAGCAGCAGTTTCCACCATGACATTATATTTAATCCATGAAGAAAGAGCGATCGCAGAACCAATAGTTCCAACGAGAAACACTCCAGCTAAAGATGTCCAAGCACTAATAGGAGGAAGAAACTCATCCTTTTGAAGTGATGGTAGAAACTTTTCATTATGAGTGTAAAGCATATTTCTCCTAATAATTGAATAAAAAGAAGTCAGAATTCAGAAGTCAGAATTCAGAATTAATTTTGTAGAGTTAGCCAATTTAAGAGAATAGGTATAGAACACTACAGTTTAGAATGAGCAACAAAACCCTCATGTAGAGACGCGATAAATCGCGTCTTCTCTAGACCAATTATCTACACCAATAACCTTATCTGAATTCTGAATTCTGACTCCTGACTCCTGACTTCTTCTTCAAGGAATAAAAAAGTCTATATGGTCTCCTGGTTTTGTTCGCAAATCTTCCAAAGAACCTTGAAGCTTTAACTTACCTTGATCTAGCAATACAATCCAATCAGCTCGATTAACTACCTTCGGACGGTGAGTAATTAAAATCGTAGTTTTACCCCAACGATGTTTAAATAATTTGTCCAAAACTTGTGCTTCACTTACCGGATCGAGTCCACCAGTAGATTCATCCAAAATCAAAACTGGCGGATCTGTAACAATTGCTCTTGCTATTGCCAATCTTTGACGTTGCCCACCAGAAATATTTGCACCAAATTCACCTAAAATAGTTTGATATTTATCAGGCAAATTATTAATAAATTCATCCGCTTCAGCTACTTGACAAGCTCTGACAATTTCCTCAAACGTAACCTGTGGTGCCCCTAAACGAAAGTTTTCGACAATCGAACGACTCCAAAAATGAGGCTCTTGAGGAACAAGAACTACCTGTTGACGTAGACAATCAAGAGAAAGGTCTTGGATATTATAAAGTCCAATACGAATATTCCCTGATTGCAGTGGATATAACCCAGCAATCAATTTCGCTAAAGTACTTTTACCACAACCAGATTTGCCGATAATGGCAATAACTTTCCCTCCAGGAATTGTTAAAGAAAAGTTATCTATTAAGTCAAGCCGACCAGCATAGTGAAAGTTAATATTTGTGCAAACTATATCAGCATTACTAGGAAATTCAGCAAAAGGCTTTATCTCATCGCCCTCATTTTCAGCAGTAGCGTCTATCACTTCTGTGAGGCGTTGTGTAGCTGTTTTTGCCCGCGTAAATTCCTCGACAAAACTAATTAAAGTAGCAATTAAGCCCAGGAAATTACCATTCATTGAGTTAAAAGCAAGCAGTTGACCGATGCTGAGGTTTTCTGCTGGATTAATCACTAAATTACCACCGAACCAAAGCAAAATTACGCCACCAATACCCGCAACAAAGCCAGAAAAAGTATTATTGATAATTCCAATTTGAATGGTGCTAAATGTCACGTTAGCCAGACGAGCAAATCGGCTTTGAAATTCGTCCCAAAATTGTGGTCTAGATGTAGTAGTTTTCAGAGTCAGAGCGCCTTTAAATGTTTCTACTAAAACCCCTTGCGTTTCTGCTTCTTGAACTAAAAGTTCACGAGTTTTTTGCCGCAAAGTCGGCTGGAATACTATGGTAGATAAGCTCATCATCACAGCGATGAATACAGCAACTACTGTGAGTTTCCAGCTATAAAAAACCATGAAGCTAAAAGAAATTAGCGCAATAAAAAATTGACTGGGTAAACTGATAATTAAGTTAGCAACTAACTGATTAATCTGGTTAATATCTCGTAGACGGCTGACAATTTCACCGCTACGTCTGGCTTCGTAATAAGAAAGGGGTAATCGTAAAATTTGCCGCCCAAATTCCAGAACTAGACCTAATTGCAGACGTTGGGCAAAGTGAGCAATTAAGTTAGATTGTACAAACGAAAGACTACGAGAAACAACATTCATTACTACCACAGCGATCGCTACAGTAGTCAGTAATTTTGTATCACCTCGTACCAACACATCATCAGTAAGAATTTGTAGCAAAAAAGGAGAAGCTAAGGATAGCAAACCCAACGTTAAATTCAAAGGTAAAACTTGAGCTAAAATCCCGCGATAAATCCAAACACGTTTGAAAAAACGCCAAAATCCCCCAACTTTATCATCCTCTTGGGCAAAAAAGCGTATTGGATCGGGTTCTAATAAAAGTATTAACCAATCTGTCCAGCCTTCTGCTATCTCTTGTTGAGAAAGATAACGCACACCTACCGCTGGATCTGCAACTAAACATTTTTTGCCTTTCTTCCCATATAAAACAACCCAGTGATTTCCTTTCCAGTGAATAATTGCCGGTAGCGGTGCTTCATTCATTCGATTGAGAAGTTCCGGCGAAGTTTTCACTGGACGAGCATTAAACCCAAGTGTTTCTGCTCCACGTTTCAGCCCCAATAAAGTAGTTCCAAATTGTCCAGTACCTACCGCTTCCCTAATGCGGCTGAGAGTAAAAGTACGTCCGTAATATTTAGCAATAGCAGCAAGACAAGCAGCTCCACAATCTTCTTTGCTATGCTGTTTCACAAACTGGTATTTCATAGGTAAATTACTCTACATAATGACAAATAGCGCCGCACCGCAAAAAGGAAATTACATCTTACAAAATTTGAGAAATCAAAAACTAACTAATTTTGCAACTTTGAATTGAAGCAAAGCGGTACTAAACTATGAAATTTTGTCAGTTTGTTGTTATGTTGTTGGAATTATTAAAACTTACTTATGACTTCTGAATTCAGAATATACTGAACAAAAGATGATCCATATAATCGTATTATTATGGATCATCTGTGGAAATTTTTGGCTCAATTTATGTTCAAGTGTGCTGATAAAGTTATGTCGCAGATGCTGAGATTTTAACCAACACCTCCAGAGATTTTTTTATTGATATTTTAAAACATCAAAAATGTGATTCGCATCTAAAGCTAAAAAAGCTAACCCAGCAGTCTTAATATTTGTAGATTTACCATGAGAACTCGCAGTGCTACCATTTGGACCAGAATAACTACTACCGCTGAGAATATTTTCACTGGCTTCGTAAAAAGTGGCATTTATTGCAAAATCAGTACCACCAGCTACAACCTCTAATTTTTCATCAGATAAATCTGTAAACAATTCACCAGACATAGCTGCAAACCTCGTAATTTTAATTCGATGAAATTTTAGCATTAGTTACGTGAGTTCTACCATATTTATTATGGAAATTTAAGTTTTAAGAATTAAAGACAATTCTTTTTACTAAACTATTTTCATCAAACTCACGTATTAATTGATTGCTGTTTTTAATTTTTCAACTTAATGGCCGTATGCTTCTGAAAGTTCAAGAATTTCATGAGCATCCAAGGCTAAGAAAGCTATTCCAGCAGTTGCAATATCTGTAGAACTACCGTTAGAGCTAGCAGCGCTACCATGAGGACCAGAACTGCTTTCGCCATTGAGAATGTTTTCTTTTGCTGCGAAAAAAGTTGCATCTAGTTGAAAATCAACACCACCAGCTACAACTTCTAGTTGCTCGTTCGATAAATCTGTAAACAATACGTGAGACATAATTAGAAGCTTCGTAGTTTTGATTTGAAAAATTTGAACTATTAGTAACGTGAGTTCGTGATTGAGAAGTAAAAATCTGATTTTTTAAAATTAGAGATAAAATCTCTAATTTTTTTCATCAAATTATTTTCATCGAACTCACGTATGAATTCATTGCTTTTTTAGCTGCTTAACCTAAAGTTCAACCTCAGGAATGTTATGAGCTCCCAAGGCTAAGAAAGCTAGTCCAGCAGTTGCAATCTCTGTAGAACTACCGTTGGAGCTAGCAGTGCTACCACTAGGATCGGAACTACTTTCACCATTGAGAACATTTTGATGTGCTGTGTAAAAAGTTGCATCTATTTGAAAATCAACACCACCAGCTACAACTTCTAGTTGCTCGTTTGATAATTCTGTAAACAATACCTGAGACATAGTTAGAAACCTCGTAATTTTGATTTCAAAAACTTAAATTACTAGTAACGTGAGTTCATGATTGAGAAGTTTAAATTTGATTTTTTAGTATTAGAGATTTTATCTCTAAGTATTTTAATCAAACTATTTTCATCGAACTCACGTACTAGTTCATTGCCTTTTTTAGCTGCTTAGCCTAATAGCTGTATTCTTTTTAAATCTTAGGAAGATCGTGAGCTCCCAAGGCTAAGAAAGCTATTCCAGCAGTTTCAATCTCTGTAGAGCTACCGTTGGAGCTAGCAGCGCTACCACTGGGATCGGAACTGCTTTCGCCATTAAGAACGTTTTCTTTTGCTGCAAAAAAAGTTGCATCTAGTTGAAAATCAACACCACCAGCTACAACTTCTAGTTGCTCGTTCGATAAATCTGTAAACAATACGTGAGACATAATTAGAAACCTCGTAATTTTGATTTCAAAAATTTGAACTGTTAGTAAAGTAAGTTCGTTATTGAAAACTTTAAATTTGATTTTTTAGTATTAGAGATTTTATCTCTAAGTATTTTAATCAAACTATTTTCATCGAACTCACGTACTAGTTCATTGCCTTTTTTAGCTGCTTAACCTACTATTTGTATGCTTCTAGATTAACAATGTCACTAGCTCCCAAGGCTAAGAAAGCTACTCCAGCAGTTTCAATCTCTGTAGAACTACCGTTGGAGCTAGCAGCGCTACCACTAGGATCGGAACTACTTTCGCCATTAAGAACGTTTTCTTTTGCTGCGAAAAAAGTTGCATCTAGTTGGAAATCAACACCACCAGCTACAACTTCTAGTTGCTCGTTCGATAATTCTGTAAACAATACGTGAGACATAGTTAGAAACCTCGTAATTTTGACTTGATGAGATTTGAGTTAGCTATTAATTGATTGCCTTGTGATTGGCTGCTCAACTCGTCGCTTGTTTAATACGATATAGGTCAGTAACGATGTGAGTCATTTGCATTTTCTGCAAACTTAATTGCCATGCCGATAAAAATTTGTTGCACGATTAAGCCAGTAGTCTGTCTGAAAAATACGCTTATCTAAAACTTCTATTTTTATACTCTGCCTTGAGGATGATTATTCATAAAAGGCGCTAGGGTAGCACAGCCATACACCCCTAACGCCCGTTGGATCTTGGTTCTTGATTTGGTTCTTGATTATGATTGGTTTCATGTTAAAGTCGCTTGTGTAACCAAAATCACCTCGTCAAATCAAATATCCTCTTACTAACGTCATGATTTTCGTTACAATACTCAATGAAATTAAGTTAGCGATCGCTTTATATCATTTTTGCCTAGTCACCGCTCAAAAAAACTCTTTGCGTCCCGCCGTCAGTCTAAATCATAAGTCTTCAACTGGACATGATATTAACTGCGTATGCCAATATCATCTGAGTTATGAATTCCTGTAGTTATGTTCAAGCCTCGTTTTGTCCGCTTCTTTCGTCACCTCAATTGGCGCACGTTGAAAAAAACTTTTGCCAGGACAATCAAAACACGACTTTTGGGACTATCCTCGGAAATCGCTTTCAATGCCATGTTATCGTTGTTTCCAGCGATTCTTGCTTTGCTCACAGCGATTGGCTTATTGGCAGAATCTTTACAAAACACTTTTAAACAACTGGCAACCCAACTCAGTCAAGTTTTACCCGAACAAGCTTTGGCTCTGATTCGTGATTTTGCCACTACAGAAATTACTAATTCCAAAAACAGTGGCTTATTTTCTCTGAGCTTTGTATTAGCAATTTGGACTGCTTCTGGCGCGGTGAGTACTGCAATGACAGCCCTCGACCAAATCCATCAAATTCCCCCAGAAAAAATCCGCCCTTTTTGGAAAGCCAAGCTTGTTTCTCTGGGATTAACAATCGGTACTATGTTGCTTTTGGTATTGGCTTCTTTCTTAGTTTTTACCAGCGATTGGCTGTTGGCAATGGTAGCACGTGAAAATACTTCTTTAATCTTCTTATTCGATATTTGGCAGCTGTTACGCTGGCCTTTAGCTTTAGGTATTGTTGCTTTTGCTTTTGGCTTTCTCTATCGCTACGGGCCGAGTGTGTGGAACTCAGGTACGCCAATGATGCCTGGAGCAATTTTAGCAGCTGTTTTTTGGGCTATGTTATCTGCGCTATTTCGGCTTTATGTGGCGAATTTTGGGAATTATAATAAAGTCTATGGTGCAGTTGGGGCTGTGATCGTTTTAATGCTCTGGCTATCAATGAGCGCTGCTGTTATGTTAATCGGCGACCAGTTGAACGTGATTGTCGGCGAAGATATGCGCTCAAAATCACAGTCACAATTTACTGAAAAATCTTAAAAAATATTAATGATTCAAAAAAACTCTTAATCAGGGAATAGGGAACAGTTTTTTAGTTAAGATTTTTAATTCCAAATTCCAAATCTAAAATCCAAAATTGGTATAAAATGTCTAACGATTCAATAGAAATAAGCGATCGCTTTCATGCCTGATTCTTCTTTTCGCTCTTCGATGATTGAACCTGATTCCAAAGCACCTACCTTAAAGCGCCTCCGCCAAATCAGTCGGCTGCTGGATAATGCTATCACTATTCCCGGAACCCAAGTTGGTATTGGTATAGATCCAATTTTAGGATTAATACCTGTTGGTGGTGATTTTTTGGGAATCATGTTTTCTTGCTACATCATTTTAGAAGCAGCACGTCTGGGTGTATCTAGACCCTCCTTAGGTAGAATGGTTGTGAATGTAATTATTGATGGCTTAATAGGCGCTATCCCAATTTTGGGAGACTTTTTTGATATTGCCTGGACAGCTAACAATTATAATCTCAAGCTATTGGAAGAACACTTAAAATTTCCCACCCAGCAAAAGAGTGCAGATAAGTGGTTTATCATTGCTCTTTTGGTTGGATTGTTGCTCATCTCTATTGTCTTAGTAGCATTACCAGTGATACTAATTAGAATGTTGTGGAACGCCTTCACTGGCACTTAAATTATCAGAATACAGAAGTCAGAATTAAGAATACTTTAAGACCAAAGTTTAATAATTTTGAATAATATTCAGAAGGTATAGTATCCTTGACTTTACATTCATTCTGAATTCGGAACGGCAGTTGCTTTATGCCGGCGGCAGTTCTTCTTTAGGGAAACCACCAAGACCGCACTGCCTCCTCCTGAATTCTGAATTCTCACCTTAAATTATTGATGAATCGAGGAATGAAAGATTGGTGGCAAGCCACTTTTCCTAAAGGGCGGCAAAATTTAGTTATTACTGATGCTCATGGGTATCCTGTACAAATTGCTTATGGCGAAAAAGGTAGAGGTAAACCGCTAATTCTCTTACATGGTGTGGGCAGTTGGAGCTACAATTGGCGCCACATGATAGCACCATTATCTAAATATTTTCGGGTAATTTGTTTTGATGCCAAAGGATTTGGTTTTTCAGAAAAACCATTGTCTCGAAGAGAACACAACGGTCATCAAGTTATTGAGTTTCAAAGAATTATTCAGGCATTGTGCGATGAACCAGCAGTCATTGTAGCTGAATCTTTGGGAGGATTAGTTGCCCTTGCCCTTGCTGAAGAATATCCCCAATTAATCGGGCACTTGGTAGTAGTAAACGTACCTATCTTTACTGAACATTTACCCCATTGGTCGATGTGGTTACTTGCCCAAACACCTCTAGAAATAATGCAAACAATAGATTCTTTGCGTTTAGTAAATCTGTTTGCACCCTTATTTAGAGAAATTATGGCAACAGAAAGACGTGCGGTACTATTCGACCCTTCAATTCTCACACAGGAAGATATCTATTGGATAACTTACCCTTTTATTGAATTACCTGGTACGATCGCTAAAGTTGCCGAAGAATTACAAATAGCAGCCCGGGAAATAGAAAATTGGCAAGCAAATAAGCCAAACATGCTCACTAAAATTCAAAATAATTTGAATAAAATTCAGTGTCCCACACTAATTTTATGGGGTGAGCAAGATAGTTGGTTTCCTGCTACTCATGGTGAAAAATTACATCAGCATATCCCCAATTCCAAATTTCAAATTTTGTCTAACTGCTGTCATGATGCCTCAACTGGTGCTTCTGAGGTACTAAACACAGCAATTGTAGAGTTTTTGCAAGACACTGGCTTTTACTAAAAATCAAAAATTCCGAGTATAGTATTTCTCGTTTTTGTGAAGCCAATCTAAAATCCAAAATCCAAAATCCAAAATTATTTGACTCTTGAGTTCTGAATTCTTCTTCATAAAAAGAGAGTGGGAGGAAGCATATCACTTAGCTTTCAGACTCCCACTCTACCATTTGCTACTGAAGTGGACAGGAATGTATACAGGCTTTGCTTGCGATTTGGGGGCTAATGCGTAGTTCAACAACAATGCCCATATACATTTAATATTCCTGTTGTAGCAAATGTCAAACCTAATTATTGATATTTATCTCTCCTAAAAGTCCTCTATTAATAACTTTTTGAGATAATTTTTTCTGTATAAATCACTTAGTAAACAGTGTTTTTACAAAAAAAATGCTTGCTTGGTAGTCCCTGATAACAACACCCTTGAAGTCGTTTATCTTCTATAATTTAGCCTGGTTAATCAGAATACGGTTGCCATTTTGGCAGATTTTTAACTTTCCTAATTACTCATATCTCAATAAGTTTAGGTTACACAGTTTTCATGTATTTGAACCACATCTGTCGTCAGGGCACAGCATTGCTGTGCCCCTACCGCGTGGTCTATTTACCTGAAAATAGCTGTAATACCAAAAATTGAAGAAGAATACAAAAAATCTCAAATCCAAAATAATATAAAATTCCTGACTTCTTAGAGAAATCAGGAATCTTAGTCACCTTAATTTAAAAAAAGTATTAATTTGACAGGCTTTTACTTTACTGTATTATTAATACTGGCGTAAAATCGCAGATAATGAACTGTCTTTACGAAGATCCATCAAGTCTGCCAAAGATTCTGGGCGCGTATCCAGGTGGTGCTTGTGTTCTGCTGGTAGAACCGTCACCAAATGCTTTGTTTTAGGTAGTGTCTGCATCACAGGCATAAGTTGTCGCTGCGGCACAAAAATTGGCTGGTTTTTGGGAAGACGCGGTTCCAGTCTTGTGTAGCGGGCTTCTGCTAAGCGTGCGTGATGGCGGTTAACCTGTTTTGGAACTTGTTGGGGTTGCGTTTTCCGGTTAAGCATTCGGAAAATCACCAAGCAACCACTACCACAACTGAGGGCGATCGCAGCCACCATCCATAAAGGTGTAGCATTACTATTCTCAGAGGGCGTATTGATTGGTTCTTCAACGATAACTGGAATTTGTTCCGGTTCTGCTTGTGCTACCTGTCCGGGATTACCTAAGCTATACAAAGCAAAAGTGCCACCCCCGATAAACATAGCTAAAGACCCAGTTAACAATAGCCAAGGATGATGTGCAACCAAATATATCAGACCATTTGAGCTTTTTCTCGATCTCGATTTTTTGTTTGTCAGCTCTGGAGTGGCCCCTATTAGTTGGGTTGGCTCGTGCTGTACACTCTGACTTTTTTCCATGATTACTTTCAGATTTGTACCCCTCTAGTCCATAAATTGTACTGGAGGAGCTAAGCATCAGGTATCCGTAACAAAAGTTCAGATTTGAGTAACTTTTTTGTAAAACAAAGGCTACTAAATATGGCTAACTTTTGCCCAAATTCTGTATTTGTTGCTACTTTTTACTGTAATCAGAAAGTAAATCAGCGAGCTGATTTTTTTTGTTAGCTAGGAGAATGTCTTTCAACAGCAAGTTGAATTAATCTATCAACTAATTCTGGAAAAGAAACTCCACTATGCGCCCAGAGTTGAGGATACATACTAGTTGCAGTAAAGCCTGGTAAGGTGTTGATTTCGTTAATCAAAACTTCTTGTGTGGCTTCCACGTAGAAAAAATCTACCCTTGCCAACCCTGCCGCGTCAACAGCGCCAAAAGCTTGTAAAGCCATGTCCTGAATTTGACGAGCGATGGCATCTGGAATCGGTGCTGGTATCAGTAAATCTGCCCTACCTTCAGTATATTTAGTTTCATAATCATAAAAATCGCTATCATATGTAATCTCTCCAACGACAGAGGCTTGGGGTTGGTCATTACCTAAAACGGCACACTCTACTTCTCTGGCTACCACACCAGCTTCTACAACTAGCCGTCGGTCATAACTAGCGGCATTATCTAAAGCAGCCTCTAATTCTGGGCGCGATCGCACTTTAGCAATGCCCACTGATGAACCTAAATTAGCAGGCTTAACAAAAGCAGGATAACCTAATGTTGCTTCGATTTCATCACACAGTTTCGGAAATACACAAGGATTAGACCAAACTTGCGCCCTAGTTATTGCCTTGTATTTCACCTGTGGTAGTCCCGCTTGCTCAAACGCCATTTTCATGGCAATTTTATCCATCCCCATAGCCGAACCTAACACCCCAGAACCCACAAAAGGCACTTGCATCAAGGTGAGTAACCCTTGAATTGTCCCGTCTTCACCGTTAGGGCCGTGGAGAATTGGAAACCAAACATCCACCTCCGCAACTTGAGAGGGTGATTGCCATTGGCTGAGGGTTTGGGTTTGAGGGTTGGATGTCAGATGTCCTCCAGAACTTGATTCTTGGGATTCCAGTAACGGAACGCCGCTTCCTAAAACCTTTTGGGGTGCTTCCCCCGCCAACCAACGTCCATCTTTTTGGATGTAAAAAGGCAATATTTCGTACTTACTAGTATTTTGCTCTGTACTTAAGGCTTTAGCGATCGCCCGTGCTGAGTTGATTGAAACTTCATGCTCTCCCGAACGACCACCAAACAATAACCCCACGCGCAGTTTAGTCATTTTCAGTACCTCAACACTCCTCAAGCAGATAGCGTATCACAACCTACAAAAGTTGCCATATTTTTCCATATTATTGTCTGTCCCAACTCCTGGTGATTTTTGCACCAAGCTGTACTAGTGGTTTTAATTTCTGAGAAACTAAAAAAGGGAGTTCGTAATTGTCACAATCTCTAAAGATAACTCAGTTTTGACACTCCCAGAGTAACCCCATAGCAAAATGGGGCGATTGAAATCCAGAATCAAAAGTCAACAGTCTTGCAATCAAGGGCTAATTAAAAGGATTGTTTGACCTTTACCAATGCTGTTAGAATGCATCGATGTTAAAAAAGCAACATCTCTTAAACAAAAAACCCGGTTGGTCTTTAGATGAGCGAGATCCGAAGTTCATCGAATCTCTAATGCCCTTGTTTAGCTTTTTGTATCACTACTATTTCCGAGTTCAAACTAGTGGTTGGGAGAATATTCAACCTGAAGAAAAAGTTTTGTTTGTCGGTTCGCACAATGGAGGACTCGCTGCACCAGATATGACAATGATGATGTACGACTGGTTCCGACGCTTTGGTGTGGAGCGACCCGTTTATGGTTTGATGCATCCCAAAGCCTGGGACGTTAGCCCGCCCCTAGCGCAACTAGTTGCCAAAGCTGGAGCTATCATGGCTCATCCGAAAATGGCTTACGCTGCTTTGCGCTCTGGAGCTAGTGTGTTAGTTTACCCAGGCGGAGCCGAAGATGTCTTTCGACCGCATCATTTGCGTAACAAAATTTATTTTGCCGGACGACAAGGATTTATCAAGTTAGCCTTGCGGGAAAATGTGCCAATTGTGCCTGCGATTTCTTGGGGTGCCCACGATACGCTGATTGTGCTTGCCGACTGCTACAAAATTGTGAAGCAACTCCACGAATGGGGGATGCCTTGGCTATTTGGAATTGACCCAGAAGTTTTTCCCATTTATCTAGGGCTACCTTGGGGATTAGCAATTGGGCCACTGCCAAACATTCCCTTCCCTGTGACCTTGTACACGCGGATTTGTTCTCCCATTGTGTTTGAACGGTACGGTCGGGAAGCAGCGTGCGATCGCCATTATGTCAATCAATGTTATGAATTAGTTGTTAGTCAGATGCAGCAAGAGTTAGACAATCTAATAAAGCTCTCTGCTAAGTCATAGCGGACTTACAGGCTAAGGGCACAATATTTGGAAGCATCCAATTTTCTCAAATTGAGATGCTCCCAGTAATGACCATAACTTTGCTAGCTTGCCTGCACGGCATTATTAGCTCACATTGTTTAATTGTTGTTTGAGTTAACAGCCATGAGTTAATAAACTCATAACTCATAGTGACTGCTAACTTCTTTAACTCCCCAGGCCGGATTCGAACCAGCGACCAATCGATTAACAGTCGATCGCTCTACCACTGAGCTACTGAGGATCACCCACGATTTATAATCTTACGGTAAAGGATAGGATTTGGCAAGTACTTTTAGCTAAATTTTTTTCTTAGATTTTTAATTATAGATTTTTGCAGCCGAAACCCGCTCTACAGGCTAAACAGAGACTTTTGCATACTAATATCTACTGTAATCCCATTCGTAATTCAGCCAGACGCTGCCGTGCCTTGGCATCGATCGCATTGGCTAAAAATCTGCTCTTTGACTGTTTGCGTGTATGATACTTTTGTCGCATCCGACAGACGGTAGCTTCCACCTCACCACAGAGTTGTTGTGCCGACAACCATTCAGCTCCATACCCCTGCACCATCAACTGCTGCGCTCGGTCTGATGTGGCAACAATCACACGAGAAATCAAAGATTGAGCTATTTGCTGACGAAAAGACGCACACGATTTTTCAATATAAGTATCTGCTGTTTGTCCAAAATCAGTGTAATAAACAGATAAAAGCTCTGTAATAATCTCTTTATTACTAGAAGAATTTTGATATTGGGCATCAAAAACTATTTGAGTTGCATAACCTTGAAATGCACTATAACCAGTCATTGCTTCCACAAGTTCGCTACGTGCAGCCTCTAGTCCAACGCTATCACGGGTTTTTTTCAAGCAAGGCCAAGCGCCTATTATGTTGTAGCCGTCCACTAACAAAACGGCTTGGAGTAACGAACGGGGCATGGTTTTTAATCACAATTTTCTAGAGTTAGCAAAATTCATTCATAATTTTTATAATAATTGATGCATTGTATGTAACACTATGTTACAAAACACAAAAAATACTCCAGGTTCATAAAACTGACCTGAAGATAGAGGTAATAACATAAAACGCGCCTTTATTAAAAAGGCGCGTTTTATATCAACAGTGCTGAGTAATGAGTGGGGAGATGAGGGAATGAAAAGTGTGGGAAGCATGGGGGGATGGGGGAGTGTGGGGAGATTAGAAAAAAGCTTCCTAACCTCCCACACCCCCCACACCCCCCACACCTCCCACACCTCCCAATGCCCATCAAGAGGCTTCAGTGTGTACTTGCATCAGACGTTGTTTAAGGCGTTCGGCTTCACCCCTATCTACAACAGAACCTTTTTCTAATAAAAAAGCGCCGTCACAGTAATTTAGCTCGTCTAATCGATGAGTCACCCAGAGGGCTGTGATACCTCGACTTTTAACCAGGCGACGGACACCAGCCACTAAATCCAGCTGGCTATCTGGATCTAACAAGGCAGTGGGTTCATCTAATAATAAGACCTCACAGCGACGGGCGATCGCACCAGCGATCGCGACTCGCTGCTTCTGTCCCCCAGAAAGTGCATATATAGGACGCCGTTGTAGGCTAAGCAAATTCACCGCCCCTAGCGCCTCCTCAACTCTTGCTCTCACAGCAGCAGGTGGCAACTTTTCTTCCACTAATCCAAAAGCCACATCAGCGCCGACTGTTGGCATCACCAATTGATGATCCGGATTTTGGAAGACAAAGCCAACGGGGTGCAAAACCCGAATTTCGCCAGACTCCGGAGCTAATAACCCCGCCACCAACCTCAGTAAAGTTGATTTACCGCTGCCGTTTGTACCCAAAAGCATCCAAAACTCACCCTTGGGAACTTCTAAAGAGCAAGAGTTAATAACTTTCTCTCCATTAGGCCAACTGAAATTTAAATCTTTGACCTCGATGCCCACTTGAGACATTTGTCAACCTTGGTTACTCAGCAGCTAGAGCGAAAAAGCCAGGTGGTCTACCACTAGCAGTGGTTACACCATCCTTCTGAACAATCTGCACCCCAGAAATTTCACTAGCACGGACGGCAATTTTCTTCTCTGTTTTGCCCTCGCACTTTAGTTCTACTATGTCAGGATTGCCAGAACGCATCGCTGCCAAAATTAGCTGATAGACAGCCTCAGCATCCTCTGCTGACTTACGTTGCACTGAGATCGGGAAAGCAGTGTTTCTGATGCTTAGGTCAATGGTAAACATTTAGCATTAATCAAATTTAACTGTAGCACCCATTTTAGCGTCAGCTGACTGATTCTAGGGAAAAGCGCATTGGGAGGTGTGGGGGGTGTCAGAGGTGTGGGAGGTTAGGAAGCTTTTTCTAATCTCCCCAAACTCCCACACTCCCCCATTCCCCCATCTCTATCAATAGTTAAATTTTATGACAAATCCCCTAGAAAAATTAGAGATTTACACTTAATATGATTAAAGGTTAGTAAAAAATTGTAAACTAGGTTAACGACTTGGTTAACTTTCTGCATTGTAGAGAAGCTCCTGAATAGCTATCTATAATACAGATACAACCTGTACTTATAACATTTGGAGATTTGCTCTAATGACCATCGCAGTTGGACGCGCCCCAAGTACAAGAGGGTGGTTTGACGTAGTAGACGACTGGCTCAAGCGCGATCGCTTTGTATTCGTGGGTTGGTCAGGGTTACTACTATTCCCTTGCGCTTACC